>OGIS01001065.1_pt1 | contig 12801 bp, 10 predicted proteins | sample 1571821 | NCBI WGS metagenome assembly OGIS01 (sample SAMEA2581965, study PRJEB24529) | metagenome | biome: Human gut stool | place: China | collected 2011
AAAAGATTAGCTATAATGAAACCGGAGTGAACTCTTGGTCATTGAATCAGCCGGATCAGCGATTCTTTCTGTAAGATAGTAATCTGTTTCCGGTCGGCTATGATCATACCGTCTTCCTGCATGTGCGACAGTTCACGTGCTAGAGAAGGACGGGAGACACCGAAGTAATCGCTCAGTTCCTGTTGCGAGCGGTCGAGGGTGATCTGTAGCTGTTGCTGCTGTTTGTATAACCGTAGCAGATAAGATGCTATCTTTTGCCGGATAGTCTTGAAGGACATAAAGAAAAGCTTATCCGATAGGGTACGGGCATAATTGGCGGATAGATTCATATAATTCTCCAAAAACTGCTCGTTCCTACGAAAAAGCTCCAGTACGCTGGCTTTGGGGATTTCGATTACTTCCGTCGGTTCGTTGGCGGTTACTTCTACCGGAAAGCGATTCTCTTCTCCGAAAAGGAAAAGAGGGGCAAGGGCCCTTGGTGCGGCAATGTCTTCTACTTTGATGAGTCTTCCGGAATAGTCAATCATTTCGCCACGGACACTTCCTTTGGGCAGTATCACGAGACGGTTGCACACATCTCCCTGTCGTGCCAGTATTTCTCCTTTTCTATAAGAACGGGTGTGGAAACTGATCTCTTCCAGATTGGCGGATAACTTCTCCGGAGTAATCCCCCGGAATAATGGGTTATTGGTGAGTGCAGGTGTCATAGGCTGGTCTGTTATTTGAATTTTAATATGAATTTCGTTTCCTTGTTGTCCGGTAACAGCGTGAGGCTTCCACCTGAAAGCCGCATGATCTGACGCGAAATACTTAGTCCGATTCCGCTGCCTCCTTCTTTGGTAGTGAAGAAAGGGATAAAAATGTGCTCCACTATTTCCGGTGGAATGACGGGACCGTTATTCTTAATCTCAATCAGCACTTCTTCCGTTTCGTTGCAATAAACCTGAATGTCGATTTGTCCGTCCGGCTGATCACCGATTGCCTGAATCGCATTTTTCAGAAGATTAATGACTACTTGCGAAATCAGATTTTCATCTGCATGCAGGATCAGGTCGGCAGGATCGATCTTTGTATGGAACGTGATGTGGTCACAAGGATTCTGATGGCGGGCAAGTTCCACCATTCGTTCGATGAATGCTTTCAAGTAAAACAATGAAGGTTCCGGAGTCGGTATCCGTGTGAACTTACGGTAGGATTCTACGAAGGCAAGCAGCCCTTTTCCCGTGGCACTGATGGTTTGCAGTCCGTGGCTGATCTCTTCATCCTTGTCCTCCACCATCGAGAGAAGCGTATCGCTGAGCGAAGTGATGGGAGTCACGGAGTTCATGATCTCATGAGTCAGTACTCGGGTCAGGCGAATCCATGAATCTATTTCCTTTTCGTCCAGTTCAATATTAATATCATTCAGTGCAAGGATGCGCAAATGTTCTTTGTGTACGTTGATTTCTGACACGCGAATGGACAGATTGACCGTTCCCCGTTCATTGTGAAACACCACTTGCAGCTTATCTCCAGAACAACAATTTTCTATCTTCTCCATCAGCGTAGCATCTACTTTACTCAACTGGCGGACATGGGTGAATACATTCAGTCCCAAAAGCCGGAGTGCTTCTTTGTTTTTCTGATAGACCGCTCCGTTATTATTGAGCACCAGCAATCCCGTGCTGACAAAGTCAAGAATCAGTTCGTAGTACTTTTCCTGTTGGGCAGTCTCCGCTTTTACATTATATAAAATGCGGCCCACCCGGTTGAGTGCCCGATTGATCTGTTTACTCTCGGGAGTACCGGACTCTTCGGGGAAACGGAAGGCACTGTCGTTATTTTCCAACGCATCGATCATGAAGAGCACCTGCTTGATGTGCAGGCGATAAAGCCGGACTTGCCAGATGATACTTAAGATCAGCAGACAGGCACTGACACCGAACCAGACATAAGACTGATACACACCAAACCAAACGGTTGCCAGACAGTAAATGACCGTCAGTGATACCCTGAACCAATATTGGTTGGCTACTTGTTGTAGAATCCGGTTCATAATCCGAATTTTTTCATCTTGTTATAGAGAGTCTGACGGGTAATTCCCAGTTGCGCAGCTACTGCCGAAAGATTTCCTGCACAGGCATCCAGTGCTTTCCGTATCATTTGTACTTCCATCTCTTCCAAGGTGGAAATATTCTTCTCGGATGTTTCTGTCTTTCGGGAGGATAACTGGAACAATTCCGCAGGGATTTGCACCCCGTCGTTAATGATGACCACCTTTTCGATTGCGTGCTCCAATTCACGGATATTGCCGTACCAGGGATGCGCGGTAAGCTTTTCTTTCGCTGCCGGACTGAATTTCATCGGTTCCTTATCATATTGCTTGCAGAAGCGGATGATAAATCTTTCGGCAAGAGGGACAATATCTTCTTTCCGTTCCCTCAAAGGAGGGATTTCTATATGAATGGTGTTGATACGGTAGAGTAAGTCTTCCCGAAACTCTTCCCGGTCTGCCATTTCCTGCAAATTCCGGTTGGTGGCGCATATCAGACGGATGTCAATAGGAATCGGAGTGTTACTTCCCACTCGCACGATACTTCTTCGTTGGATAGCCGTCAATAGTTTGGCTTGCAGGTGATAGGGGAGGTTTCCTATTTCATCCAGAAACAATGTGCTGTGATCGGCAGCCTCAAATTTTCCTGTCCGGTCGGTATGCGCATCGGTAAAAGAACCTTTTACATGCCCGAAGAGTTCGCTTTCAAATAAAGATTCGGTGATTGCTCCCATGTCCACAGCAATCATTTCCTGTTGCCTGCGGTTGGAAAGAGCGTGAATTTCACGGGCAAGCATTTCTTTTCCTGTTCCGTTTTCACCGGTAATCAGGATATTGGCGTCTGTGGAGGCTACCTTTTCGATCAGCATTCGGAGTTGTTGCATAGACTTGCTTTCTCCCCAATAGAGTGCCGGAGTGTTGACCGGTTCCTTTTTGTTTCCTGTTTTACGTCCTTGCTGTGCGGATGAGGCGGCAGCCTGTAGTGTTTCTACCAGTTTCTGATTGTTCCAGGGCTTGACGATAAAGTCCGATGCACCTTCTTTGATTCCCCGGATGGCGAGATCGATATCCGCATAAGCAGTAAAAAGTACGACAGGAAGCTCCCGTCGTACTTTCTTTATTTCGTGCAGCCAGAACAATCCTTCATTGCCGGTATTGATGCCCGAAGTGAAATTCATATCTAATAGTACCACTTCCGGCGTTTCCTCCCGTATCGCAGTGGCCAGTGTGACCGGTGACGACAGCGTGATGACTTTCGAAAAGTAGTTTTTTAAAAGGATTTGTACCGCAGTCAGCACCCCTTTATTATCGTCTACAATGATGATTGTTCCTGATTTACTCATGTTCGAATTGGTTTGTACGCTACAAACTTACGAAAAAGTAATTCATAATTCAAAATTCGGATTTGAATTTATAGCCATTGGAACTTTAATCCGAATGATAAACTCAGATAATCACGGGGACGGAGGTAACTATTCGTTACGCCACTGATCAGATAAAGATCGCATGTACTTATCTCGTAGAAGAAAGTCACGGACTTTGCCAGAAATCTGCGGTTAGGGTCAATATCATAGGTCAACCGTTGTCCCATGAAAACATGAATACGCACTTTGCTTGAAAAACCATAGTATCCTTTCGGATAACGTTCCGGTTCGCTGACCCAGAACTGATTGCCGAATACAGTATTCAGATACAGTCCGCAGGAAAGCGGTTCGGTAGAGAATCCTTTCCCCAGGTTGATGCTCCAGGGCATATAGTTCTGTTTCAGTGTCATGGTCACTTTTGCCTTCTTGGACGAATATTTCGGGATAAATCCGAGCAACAGGTCAGTTTCCCACTGGTTTCGTTTTCCGTAATCCCATCCGGTACCGAAGGAGAGTAATCCCATATTTCCGGCATATTGTATTTTAGAGTGGGTCGGAATGATGCGTTCCCAGTTTTTGCGGAAGCGATGGACACGTTTATCGTAGCCGGTGCGAAGAACCGGTTCGGCTACATAAGGCAGTACTGTGTCTGCTTTGACTATTGTGAACGCAGAATCACCCTCATGAAAGGCTATGATAGAATCTGCCTTAATCACCAGTTTCAGCGAGTCGGGTTTGTAGTTTTTGATAATTGTATCTGTCCTGCAAGTAGCCGAAAGCAGGCTGGGGAAGAGTAAAAGCATAGTCAGTACTCCTGCGCGGATCACATATTTAGTATTCAACCAGTTCATATTCGTATTTTTCCGGGGTTATAGTAAATACCAGATAACTGCGACTTTTCATGCAGTCGCTGACAATATAATGCACATCGTCATCAAAAAGGATTCTGTCATCGAATCCGTGATTATGGGCAGCCGTGCAGAACTGTAGTCCCGGATATTGGGTGATGTAGTACTGGAACGGCTTCGCCACATTATCGTTGAACACATCTGCAAAAGGATGTGCATGCATGCTGACTACGGTTTTTTCAAACTCATCCGCCCTGTCCGTCAGTTCCTGTTCCATAAAACCGAAATTGGGAATAGGCTCCGAATAATCATATTCCAGCGCATTGGTATTAAGGCAGACGAATTTCACATTGCCCGCGATGAATGAGAAGTTGGTAGGTCCGAAAACAGCCTGATAAGTTTCTGCTCCGGTACCCAGGCAGTCATGATTCCCGATAAGGACGACATAAGGCACCTTCAGTCCGTTCATGATGTCCCGCTGCCAAAGAAATTCTTTGGTCAGCCCGAAGTCACTCATATCTCCTCCGTGAATGACGAAATCGATATCATCTCTCTTATTGACCTCTTTTACAAAGTCTTCTGTCTCATCATACCATCGCTGTGAATCGCCCATCGTGATAAAACGGATGGTTGTCTTTCCTTTGCACTTAGCTTCTATTTGTTCAATGTTATGAGCATTTACGTCTGTCTCTCCACTGATACGTACATCGTAGGGGTGGTAGTCTATCAGATCGCATCCGGCCAGAAGCAGGCAGACCAGGAGAGTGTATAAATTCTTGTTTACCATAAATAGAATAATTTATTTAATTGAAAACTTGATGCGAAGATAGAGTTTTCAGTTGAGATATGGGCGATTGCTTGGGCGAAATAAGAAAAATGGAACAATAAATAGGCATTAATGCATACTTTCCATTGAGAAAGGAAATACGATTGTCTTTGTCTAATAATTAGACGCATGTGTCTAATTATTAGACAGTAGATGATATGACCGATAACTATAAATGATTGAAAATGAGTATCCTCACTATTGTGGCACGTTCTCTGCATAGCATCATTAAGAAAAATAGGAATATATTATATAATCATGAGACAAATCTATTATGTCATTCGAACTTTGTTGCGGGGGCGTAGTTCCAATGTTGTCAAGATCATCTCTTTAGGGCTTGGTTTGACAATGAGTATTTTATTATTTGCCCGCGTAGCTTTTGAGCAGAGCTTTGATAAATGCTTTAAAGATTACGATAACTTGTATCAGGTCCACTCCATTTTCACCATGAATGGCGAACAACTTGACCCGCAGGAACAAAATTGCGGGCCAGTTGCCGGTGCAATCCTTGAGAACTTTCCTAAAGAAGTAGAGGCGGCTACCAGTTGTAGCCAGGAGATGAGTGATCCTCTTTATAATGGAAGTGTTCGTGTGGAAGCCAGGAAAATAGCAGTAGATTCACTCTTTTTCCAGACGATGGGAGTTGAAGTGCTGAGCGGTACCCCGGTGAAAGATTTAGCTCAAAAAGATATTATTTATCTTAGTGACCGTTTAGCACGAAAGATGTTTGATACAGAGAATCCGATAGGGAAAGTTATCTCCTATCGTAAAGAAATAGAACTAACGGTGAAAGGCACCTATGCTGATATACCGGAGAATGCAACAGTGAGACCTGAAGCAGTAATTTCCCTACCTACTTTATTGACTCGTAACTGGGGAAATTATTCATGGAGAGGCGGTGACAGTTGGCTGGCGTTCATTCGTTTTCGTCCCGGCGTTGATAGGTCAGTAGTGAATGCCCGTTTGGACGGCATGATACAAAAATACCGTCCTGCGGAAGACCAAAAAGTGGTTGGATATACCGCCTTTGTAAAACCAATCCGTGATGTATATCGTGACTATAAGGAAGTAAAACGAATGCGGAATATCATGACTATTCTGGGCATTACTATCCTTTTCATCGCTTCATTGAATTATGTGTTGATTTCTATTTCCTCACTATCCTATCGTGCCAAAACGGTGGGCGTGCATAAATGCAATGGAGCAGGAAACATGACCATATTGGGTATGTTCCTTTGGGAAACAGTGATTATCATTCTGTTTGCCCTAATCCTGATGGGATTGATCTTATTGAATTTTCAGGATTTCTTTGAAGATACGGTAGCTGTCAAGTTAAGCGCTTTGTTTAGCTTGGAGCGTATCTGGGTACCTTTATTAACGGTAGCTGTACTGTTTGTTATCGGAGGAGTATTGCCCGGAAAATTATTTTCCAAGATACCCGTTACACAGGTCTTTCGTCGCTATACAGAAGGGAAAAAGGGTTGGAAACGACCGTTATTATTCATCCAGTTTGCCGGTGTAGCTTTTATTTGCGGCTTGATGTATGTGGTAATGATGCAATATTATTATGTCTTGAATAAAGATTTGGGTTATGATCCGACACGTGTAGTGGTGGCGAGTGCCAGCTTTGGTGAGGAAGAAAATAGTAATTCTGCTTTGAATATCTTTCAGGATATGCCTTATGTGGAATCTGTGTCCAGTGCCAGCTATAATCCTGTCTATAATTATAGTGGAACGGTTATTAATACTGAAAGCGGACAATCACTTTTCTCGTCACGCTATTGCGGTGTCCTGGAAGACTATCCGAAGATGATGGGAATGGCTCTGAAAGAGGGCCGTATGCCTCGCAGTAATGATGAGACATTCGTCAATGAAACCTTTGCCGAATGGATGCATTGGGGAAATGATATACTGAATCGTACGGTCTATAATTCGGGTTATGTATGCAAGGTGGTTGGTGTGATGAAAGATTATCGCATCGGAAGTTTCACTCATCCGCAACAGCCGCTTCTACTCATGTACACCAAGAATTTCGGTGGCTGTATCCATGTCCGGTTGAAAGAGCCTTTTGCCGAGCATCTTCTTAAACTGAATAAAGCAATGGAAAATGCTTTTCCTGACAAGACGGTAGAATTCCGGTCGATGCAGCAGATGATAAAAGAGAGTTATAACTCTGTCCGTGTGTTCAGCAATGCTACCATGCTGGCAGCGGTAACGATGTTTTTTGTGATGTTGATGGGACTGATAGGTTACACTACGGATGAAGTTCGCCGCCGTTCCAAAGAGATAGCCATACGCAAGGTGAATGGTTCCGAGGCAACCGGTATTATGGAACTGCTGGTGAAAGATGTGCTTTATGTTGCAGTTGTTGCTGTTTGTGTTGGAGTGGCGGCATCATGGTACGTCAATAACATGTGGATGGATATGTTTGCCGAACATGTCCCGCTCAGCTGGGCTGCTTACCTTCTGATAGCAATTGCAAATATTGCGGTCATTGTGGCCTGCGTGCTTTGGAAGTCGTGGAAGATTGCCAATGAGAATCCGGTCAATAGTATAAAGAGCGAATAAAGAAAAAATAGAGTGAATAAGAAAGAAATAAAAAGTATAACAACATAATAAATGAACAAGATGATACAGATTGAAAACATTAGTAAAGTATTCCGTACTACCGAAGTAGAAACAGTCGCATTAAATCACGTGAACCTTGAAGTAAAGGAAGGAGAGTTTGTAGCCATTATGGGGCCTTCGGGCTGTGGCAAGTCCACCTTATTGAACATTCTTGGTTTATTGGATAACCCAACCGAAGGTTCTTACCGATTACTGGGAGAAGAAGTTGCCGGACTGAAAGAAAAGGAACGTACCGGCGTCCGTAAGGGCAAACTGGGCTTTGTATTTCAGAGTTTTAACCTGATAGACGAACTGAATGTCTTCGAGAATGTAGAACTTCCGCTGACCTATCTTGGTATCAAATCTTCCGAACGCCGCCGCATGGTAGAAGACATCCTGAAAAGGATGAATATCAGCCACCGTGCCAAACACTTCCCGCAGCAACTTTCCGGCGGTCAGCAACAGCGTGTGGCCATTGCCCGTGCGGTAGTGACTAATCCGAAGATTATCCTTGCCGATGAGCCTACCGGTAATCTGGACTCCAAGAATGGTGCGGAAGTAATGAACCTGCTGACGGAACTGAATAAGGAAGGAACCACCATTATCATGGTAACGCACTCACAGCACGATGCGAGCTTCGCACATCGTACCGTCCATCTGTTTGACGGAAGTGTAGTGGCAAGTGTAACGGCATAAACCGAAACGACAATGAGACAAATCTATTATAGCATCCGAACCTTACTGCGCGAACGCGGCACGAATATTATCAGGGTAATTTCTCTTTCGCTGGGACTTACTATTGGTATTTTACTTTTTTCGCAGATTGCGTTTGAATTGAGTTATGAACATTGTTATCCGGAACCGGAACGACTGGCTATTGCACGTTGCCTGACCACTAACCTTAGCACGGGGGAGACAATGGGAGACGACGGCAACAATTATGATTACACACTTTTTGATGTGGTTGCATCTACTTTGGCGCAGGATATGCCCGAAGAAATAGAGTTTGCCAGCTGTGTCCTCACCGGACAAGGGATGAGTATATATTACGAAGATAAATTATTATCGGACGTTAACTATATATACGCTGATACTTGTTTCTTCCAGACTTTTGGTATCCCTGTCTTAAAAGGGAACCCGAAAGATATGATCATGCCGGGAAGTGTGTTCGTGTCAGAGCATTTTGCCCGTGAAACGTTTGGAGATGCGGACCCTATCGGTAAAATTCTTAAAGCAGACAGGCAAAATGATTTTACTATTCGTGGTGTATACAAGGATATGCCGGAGAATACGGTGCTCACTCACGACTTTGTTGTCTCCATTCATCGGGATGGAGGATATCAGGGAGGATATGGCTGGAAAGGAAATGATGTCTTTTACACGTTTCTCCGCCTGCGTAATGCTGCGGATATTGACAAGGTGAATGACAACATCCAACGGGTAATCGAGAAATATACTCCTGCCCAGTATGATGACTGGAAAATGAATTTCAGTGTCATCCCATTGGTGAAGTATCATTTGATATCTTCCGATGTGCAGAAGCGATTGATCATATATGGCTTTCTGGGATTCGCTATCTTCTTTGTGGCCATCATGAATTATATGCTGATATCTATTGCCACCCTAAGCCGTCGTGCCAAAGGAGTAGGAGTGCATAAATGCAGTGGTGCCAGTTCCAGAAATATCTTCGGTATGTTTTTGGCGGAAACGGGAATCCTTGTTATCTTTTCCGTACTTTTTAGTCTTCTGCTGATAGTCAACGCACATGAAATAATCGAAGATTTGCTTTCCGTCCGTCTATCCTCACTTTTTACGTGGGAGACACTATGGGTGCCTTTGCTTACGATTGTGATACTTTTCCTTTTGGCAGGTGGCATACCGGGACGGCTGTTTTCGCGTATACCAGTCACGCAGGTGTTCCGTCGTTACTCTGATGGTAAAACGGGTTGGAAACGTTCGTTGTTGTTTATACAGTTCACAGGTGTCTCCTTTGTTTTGGGGCTGTTGCTGGTAACGCTCCTGCAATACAACCATCTGATGAGCCGCGATATGGGAATAAACGTTCCGGGACTGGTTCAGGCAGGAACCTGGTTGCCGAAAGAAACGGTAGAGCATGTCACCGATGAACTGCGTCGCCAGCCTATGGTAGAGGGAGTGGCTGTCGCCACAAGCGGAGTAATCGGACAGTACTGGACACGCGGACTGATGAGTAATGACGGCAAAAGAATCGCTACACTTAACTTTAATTATTGCAGTTATAACTATCCCGAAGTGATGGGAATAAAGATTATCGAAGGCAGCACTCTTAAGAAACAGGACGATTTATTGGTGAATGAAGAGTTGGTACGTCTGATGAAATGGACAGATGGGGCGGTAGGAAAGAAACTGAATGATATACAGGGTACGATTGTCGGTGTCTTCCGGGATGTCCGCAACTATAGCTTCTTTTCAACTCAGGCACCTATTGTCTTGATAGGATCGGAGAATGCCAATCATGTATTTGATGTCCGTCTGAAAGAGCCGTATGATGAGAATCTGAAACGTCTGAACGAGTTTGCCGATAAGACATTTCCGAATGTAGCCTTGCATTTCAGTTCTGTAGACGGTATGATAAAGGATATATATAAGAGTGTATATCGTTTCCGTAATTCAGTCTGGATCACTTCAAGCTTTATTCTGCTGATTGTAATAATGGGATTGATCGGATATGTGAATGATGAAACGCAACGTCGAAGCAAAGAAATAGCTATCCGGAAAGTGAATGGAGCCGAAGCCTCTCATATTTTGCGTCTGCTGATACGCGAGATTCTGTATGTCTCCGCATCCTCCATATTGATTGGTACCATTGTTTCCTATTTCGTCGGAAAGGCATGGCTTGACCAGTTTGCCGAACAGATTTATATGAACCCGTTATTGTTTGTGGGTACGGCAACGTTTGTCTTATTGCTGATTGTAGTTTGCGTTGTGTTGAAAGCATGGCACATCGCCAATGAGAATCCGGTGAAAAGTATAAAGAGCGAATAAGAATATTATTATCTTTTAGGCACGGATTAACGCGGCTTTTATGAGATGCATTCATTGCAGAATTAATCTTAATCCGTTTATTCGTGCCTAAATATTTTTCATACTGATATATCTTTTAGCATAGCGTCCTTTTTGCTTTATTCCGCCACTTTATCTGCTATCGGATGTTCTTTCGATACTTTCTTTATATAAATCATCAGACTGATAACTGCCGTAATAAATGCTAAAGAGTCCGATACCGGCAGACTGATCCATATTCCCTTCAGTCCCCACCAATGCGGGAATAACAACAGGCAAGGCAGCAAATAAAGCAACTGCCGCGTCAACGAAAGGAAAATACTTATTTTTACTTTGCCTATACTTTGGAAGAAGTTACCGATTACAATCTGTGCTCCTACAAACGGGAACATAAGTACAGTCAACCGAAGACCGTCCACCGCAAGTCCGATTAACTCATCACTATCCGTGAAGACTGCCGATACTGCATGAGGGAAAAACTCGCAAATCAGAAAGCCACTGCTTGTAATCACTACACCGGAAATAATTCCCAGCTTTAGCGTCTGTTTCACCCGGTCTATCTTCTGTGCTCCGAAGTTGTAGCCTACAATCGGCTGCATGCCCATCGTCAGTCCCAATACGATCATGACATAAAGCGTCAGCAATCGGTTGATGATTCCGTAAGCACCGATAGCCATGTCGCCTCCATGTTCCTGCAAACTATTATTAATCACGATAACGATGGCACAAGCACAGACATTCATCAGGAAAGGAGACATGCCGATAGCGAAAATACTCTCTACAATCCTTCCTTTCATTTTCCAGACCTTTCCCTCAAAATGCACCGTACTGTCTTTCTTGCAGAAGTGGCTCACCACCCATACCATTCCGATCAGCTGTGAGATAACCGTTGCTGTAGCCGCTCCCCGCATTCCCCATTCAAAGTGAAAGATAAAGATAGGAGCGAGGATGATATTTGCTACTACCGTTACCATAGAAGTAAGCATCGCTTTCTTCGGATATCCGGTGGCACGCATCACATTATTCAGGCCGATCATCGTGTATGTGATGGGAGTTCCCAATAAAATCACCTGCATAAAACTCCGTGCATAAGGCAGTGTGTCGGGACTGGCACCAAAGAAAGTCAGTATATCATCAAGAAAGATAAAAGACAGGATACCGAAAAAGAAAGAATTTGTGATACAGAGCATCAGCGTATGTGACAGAATCTCCGTAGCCCCTTTCATATCTTTCTGTCCCAGGCGAATAGAAGCGATGGTAGAACCACCCGCCGAAACGAGTGTACAGAAAGCAACGACCAGATTCATCAGAGGAAAGCTCACCGCCAGTCCGGCAATAGCCATCGCACCCACACCGTGACCGATGAAGATGCTGTCGATGATATTATAGATAGACGTGATTGTCATCCCGATGATAGCGGGAATGGAGTATTGCAACAGTAGCTTACCGATGCTTTCTTTTCCTAATATGTGCGGATCGTTTTTGCTCATGCGCTCGTATGGATTGTTGGATGAAAACGAATGTTACGTTTTTTTAAGTGGGGCAAAGGTACGAATTATTTGCCTGATTCGATGATTATTCGGAACTTTGCACAATTCAATACACAAGGTTTAACGTTTTAGGTAAAAAGAAAGATTACATATGGATACAACAAAGACAATTGCGGCACTGTTCGATTTTGATGGTGTCATCATGGATACGGAAACACAGTACACTGTTTTCTGGGATGAACAGGGACGTAAATATCTGAATGAAGAAGACTTCGGCCGTCGCATCAAGGGACAGACGCTGACCCAGATTTACGAGAAATATTTCTCGGACCTCCCCGAAGCTCAACAAGAGATTACGGCCGGACTCAATATTTATGAGAAAAGCATGTCCTATGAGTACATCCCCGGTGTAGAAGCTTTTATTGCCGATCTTCGTAAACACGGAGCAAAAATAGCCGTTGTAACCAGCTCCAACGAAGAGAAGATGCAAAACGTCTATAACGCCCATCCCGAATTTAAAGGAATGGTAGACCGGTTGTACTGGTTATCATCATCATTTTCCTGTTCTTGCGCGATTGGCGCGTGACACTGA
>OGIS01001081.1_pt1 | contig 12709 bp, 9 predicted proteins | sample 1571821 | NCBI WGS metagenome assembly OGIS01 (sample SAMEA2581965, study PRJEB24529) | metagenome | biome: Human gut stool | place: China | collected 2011
TAGTGGACGGCGAAGTTTTCTACCGGGAAAATTCCGTGATGACGCAGGTAGAACTTTCCGACACCGCCAAGGGGCGCGTCACCGGCATGGTGGAACTGCGCCAGATCGTCAACGACCTGATCGACCAGCAGTTGAACGACTATCCGGACGAGGATATCAAGGCAACACAGGAGCGTTTGAACGCCGCCTACGATGCCTTTACCGCCAAATATGGCTTGCTGAACGACCGCAAAAACGGGCGGCTGTTTGAGCAGGATTCCTCGTATTATCTGCTGTGCTCGCTGGAAAATCTGGACGAGCAGGGGCAGCTCAAGAGCAAGGCTGCAATGTTCACCAAGCGCACCATTCGCCCGGAGCGCACCGTCACCAGCGTGGATACCCCCAGCGAAGCGTTGGCGGTGTCCATCGGAGAACACGGCAAGGTGGATTTACCCTATATGGCAGAACTGCTGGGTACGCCCGGCGAGTACGGGCGCATTACCACCGAACTTTCCGGTGTGATCTTCAAAGACCCTGCCGCCGACCCCACCGACCCGGAAGCAGGCTGGCAGATGGCAGACGAGTACCTGTCCGGCGATGTCCGGGCAAAGCTGCGGATGGCACAGTTCGCCGCTGAGACCAACCCGGAATTTGCGGTCAATGTGGATGCACTGACCAAGGCACAGCCCAGAGAACTGGAAGCCTCAGAAATTGATGTGCGGTTGGGCGCAACATGGCTGAACCCAGACATTATTCAGAAGTTTATGACCGAGACGTTCCAGATCCCCTACTATCTGCGCCATGCAGTCAAGGTGAGGTATTCTCCTTATACCGCAGAGTGGCGTGTGGAGGGCAAAACTGCCACCGGGCGGGGCGATATTATCTCCTCCGAGACCTACGGCACCAGCCGTGCTAATGCCTATAAGATTCTGGAAGAAACGCTCAATCTGAAAGATGTCCGCATCTATGACACCATCGAGGATGCCGAAGGCAAGCCCAAGCGTGTGCTGAACAAACGGGAGACCATGCTGGCGCAGCAGAAACAGCAGGTCATCAAGGATGCTTTCGCCAACTGGGTCTGGCAGGACCCCCAGCGGCGAATTGCGCTGGTGAAACAGTATAACGAACTGTTCAACAGCACCAGACCCCGTGAGTATGACGGAAGTCACATCAAATTCGTGGGCATGAACCCGGAGATCACCCTCCGGGAGCACCAGCGCAACGCCATCGCTCATGTGCTTTATGGCGGTAATACGCTGCTTGCACACGAAGTTGGCGCGGGCAAAACCTACGAAATGGCGGCATCCGCTATGGAAGCAAAACGGCTGGGGCTGTGCCAGAAAAGCCTTTTCGTAGTGCCCAACCATTTGACGGAGCAGTGGGCAAGCGAGTTTCTGAACCTCTACCCCAATGCCAAACTTTTGGTGGCACGGCGCAAGGATTTTGAAACTGCCAACCGAAAAAAATTCTGTGCCCGCATCGCTACCGGCGACTACGATGCTGTTATCATCGGGCATTCGCAGTTTGAGCGCATCCCGCTGTCTTTTGAGCGGCAGGAGCGCATTATTCAGGAGCAAATTTATGAAACGCTTGCCGCCATCAACGAATTGAAAGCCCACGCAGGCGAGAATTTCTCCATCAAGCAGATGGAAAAGACCCGGAAAACACTGGAGACCAAGCTGGAAAAACTGCGCTCCGATGAGCGCAAGGACGATGTAATTACCTTTGAGCAACTGGGCGTTGACAGGCTCTTTGTGGACGAGAGCCATTTCTACAAGAACCTCTTTTTGACCACAAAAATGCGGAATGTCGCTGGATTATCCACCAGCGAAGCGCAAAAATCCAGCGATATGTTCGGTAAGTGCAGATACTTGGACGAGATCACCGGCGGCCGAGGCGTGGTGTTCGCCACGGGAACGCCCGTGAGCAATTCCATGACCGAACTTTACACGGTCATGCGGTATTTGCAGTACAGCACCTTGCAGCAGAAAAAGCTGACCCACTTTGACTGCTGGGCATCTACCTTTGGTGAGACCACCACCGCCATCGAACTAGCCCCCGAAGGTACTGGGTATCGGGCGAGGACGAGATTTGCCAAGTTCTTCAATCTCCCGGAACTGATGTCCATGTTCAAGGAGGTTGCGGACATTAAAACATCTGACCAGCTTCATCTGCCTGTGCCCGAAGCAAAGTTTGAAACCGTGGTGGCAAAACCCTCGGAGATTCAAAAGGAAATGGTACAGGAACTGAGCAAACGTGCGGCAGAAATCCACTCCGGTGCAGTAGATGCCTCCGTGGACAATATGCTGTGCGTCACCAACGATGGCAGAAAAATCGGTCTGGATGTTCGCCTGATGAACCCCATGCTGCCGGACGACCCCAACAGCAAGCTGAACGTCTGTGTGCAGAACGTGCTGAAAATCTGGGAGGAGGGCAAAGATCAGAAGCTGACACAGCTTTTGTTCTGCGACCTCTCGACACCAAAGAACGATGGCAATTTCAACGTCTACGATGACATTCGCAAAAAGCTGGTCGCTGCCGGTGTGCCGGAAAACGAGATCGAGTTTATCCACAACGCCGACACCGAAGCCAAAAAGGCCGCATTATTCTCCAAAGTACGCTCTGGCGATGTGCGAGTTTTGCTCGGAAGTACGGCAAAGATGGGAGCAGGCACCAACGTGCAGTCCCGGCTTGTGGCGGTGCATCATCTGGATGTTGGCTGGAAGCCCAGCGACATGACCCAGCGCAACGGGCGAATCATCCGGCAGGGCAATATGAATAAGGAAGTCAAGGTGTTCAATTACGTCACAGAAGGGACGTTTGACAGCTACCTCTTTCAGACTCTTGAGAATAAACAGCGGTTTATCAGCCAGATTATGACCAGCAAGTCCCCGGTGCGCTCCTGCGAGGACGTAGATGAACAGGCACTTTCCTATGCGGAGATCAAGGCACTGTGCGCCGGAAATCCGCTCATCAAAGAGAAGATGGACTTGGACGTTCAGGTCGCCAAGCTGAAGGTGCTGAAAGCCGACCACCAGAGCCAGAAATTCCGCCTGCAAGACAAGCTGCTGACCAAATTCCCGGCTGACATTCGGGAAACGAACGCCTATATTGCTGGGGTGAAAGCGGACGCACAGCTTGCCGCTGCCCACCCGCAGGTGCAAGAGGGTTTCTGCGGCATGACCATCAAGGGCGTGACCTACGATGAGAAAAAGACCGCCGGTGAGCGTCTGGTGCTTGCCTGCTCCGAACTGCCCAACGCCGAAGAAAAAGTCATCGGCAGCTACCGGGGCTTTGAGTTGTCTCTGCGGTTCGATACCTTCCGCAGCGAATATCAGGCGATTCTGAAGGGTGAGCGGAGGTACCCGGTGCCCTTGGGCACCGACCCGCTGGGCAACATTATCCGTCTGGATAATTCGCTGAACAACTTCCCGGAGCGCATTAACTCTGCTGAGAATGAACTAGCCACTCTGCATCAGCAGCAGGCAGCGGCGCAAATCGAAGTGGAAAAGCCCTTCCCACAGGAAGAAGAACTGGCTGAAAAGTCGGCCCGCCTTGCAGAGCTGAACGCCCAGTTGGATGTGGACGAAAAGAGCCATGAGCCGGAACAGGACGAGGAAGAACAGGAGGATGCCCCTCGCCGCCCCTCGGTGCTGGCGGCACTGGAAGAAAAGTCGGATAAGCCGGAGCCGGTGAAGCCTTTTCGCAGTTATTACGACAAGGATGGTGATGCCCGGTGAGGGAAAAGCGCGACGAGATCATCATCCTGAGAACCACAAAAGCGGAGAAGAACCGCATCTATGAGAAAATGCTCAGCATGGGCATCCGAAGCCTGAGTGCCTATATCCGCAAAATGGCACTGGATGGTTACTGCCTGAACCTCGACCTGCCGCAACTGCGGCGCATGGCGTATCTTTTGCAGATGTGCAGCAACAATCTGAACCAGTACGCCAAACGTGCCAATGAAAATGGTCGGGTCTATGCCGCCGACATGGAGGACCTGCGGCAGCGGCTGGATGAGCTGATCGACATTGGTCGGCAGATTCTCTCCCGACTGGCAGAACTCTAAATTTTTCCTCGCAGTTGGAGGGCTGCGGGGGTACATAGGCGGCAACACCATTGACAGGCTCATACTCTATCCATATACTGAAAGCAGAAAGGCGGTGTCAATATGAAATTCGTAGCAAGAGTTTTCCTATTTCCTGTGGTTCTCCTGAGTGCATTTCTGGTACTGATGCTGAAATGGACGCTGAACCTGTCGGCGTTTGTGCTGGCACTGCCCATGCTGTATATTTTCGGCTGCGGCCTCTATACTCTCTATTGTCAGGAGTGGCTGCAGTTTTTGATCTTGCTTGTGGCAGAGTTTGGCTGCTTTGCGCTGATCTTCATGGGGGCTTTGATCGTGGATGCGGCGGAGCGTTTTAATGGCTGGGTTGCCGGATTGTGAGGGATTAGATGGACACAGATGCTATGACCGACTATTATTGGGAAAATCTGAAAGATATTCTGCAACGACAACTTGCAGACGATGATGAATATCGTGCACTGATCCAGAAAAAGATTGCCGCAGAGAATGCGCTGAAAGCTCTTATCAGCGAAGAAGCGTGGAGACGCTATCTGGAATTGGATGCAATCAGCAACGAATTGGAAAGTGTTCGGCAGGAAGCCATGTATCTGGCAGGTGCTGCCGATCACGAAAATTTATCCAAATAATCTTGATGCCGCCGATGTGCGGCATTTTCTTTTTGTAGGAGGTGATGGCACTGGCAGCAACACGGTTGATTGCGCTGCACAAAAACAAAGGCATGACCGTTGCGGCCTGCCTGAAAAATCGCACGGACTATATCGAAAACCCGGACAAGACCGAGCAGGGACAGTATGTCAGCACCTATGCCTGCAGCACCCTGACGGCAGATGAAGAGTTTATGCTTACCAAGCGGCAGTACGACCTTGTGAACGGACGCAGGCAGAAAAGCGATGTAATTGCTTATCAGATACGGCAGTCCTTCCGACCCGGTGAGATCAGCGCAGAGGAGGCTAACAAGGTGGGCTACGAACTGGCTATGCGCTTTACCAAGGGCAAGCACGCCTTTGTAGTGGCAACGCACACTGACCGGCAGCACATCCACAACCATGTGATCTTCAACTCCACAGCGTTGGATGGCAGCAGGAAGTTCCGGGATTTTTTCTTTTCGGCGTTGGCAGTGCAGCGGTTGAGTGACCTGATTTGCTTAGAGCATCAGCTGTCCGTTATTGAAAAGAAGCCCTATCGGGAGCGTCAAAAGCGCATCGTCTACCCGCCGAAAGAGAGCAATCGTGACCGCCTGTGCGGAATCATCGACACCATCCTTGCAGAAAAGCCGGGAGATTACGAAACTTTTCTACAAAAGCTGGAGCGGCAGGGATATGAGGTGAAACGTGGCAAGTACACGTCGGTGAAGGGCAAGGGGCAGAAACGTTTTATCCGGTTCCGTACACTGGGCACCGGCTATGGCGAGGATGAGATCAAGGCGGTGCTGGAGGGCAAGGTGAAACACCAGCCGTACCAGAGAAAGCAGCCCAAAGAACAGCCCTTCCAGTTGCTGGTGGATATTCAGGGGAAAATGGCAGAGGGCAAAAGTGTCGGCTACAAAAAGTGGGCAACCAAGTTCAACCTGAAAGAGATGTCCAAAACACTGCTGTTCTTGCAGGAGCAGAAAATCAGTAGCGCAGAGGAACTGCGGGAACGTGCGACGGCGGCAACGGAACGTTATCATGCTATGGGGGATTCCATCAAAGCGGCAGAAGCGAGGTTGACCGAAATCGCCGTGCTGAAAACTCACATCATCAACTATGCCAAGACCCGTGATGTGTACGCTGCTTATCGGAAAGCCGGGTACAGCAAAACCTTTCTGGAAGCCCACCGGGAGGAGATTACTCTGCACAAGGCGGCGAAAGCGGCGTTTGATGAATCCAATTTGAAAACGCTCCCAAAGGTCAAGGAGTTGGATGCGGAGTTTGCAGAACTACTGACCCAAAAGAAAGCCGCCTACCCGGACTACCGCAAGGCACGGAATGAGATGCAGGAACTGGTTCGGGCACAGAAAAACGTGGAACGATTTTTTGCGGAAGAAAAGCCAGCACAGGAGAACGAGCAGGCTCGATAAAAGCAGATTGCCGGGAACCGACCGTGAGTGGTCTGTTTCCGGCAATCTTTTTTTGCCGATTCAATCTTTAACGGAATTGTTCATCTCTTTCGATTGTGTATGTTCATGCGTTTAACAGGTATCCTATGGAGTGTAAAGAACACGATAGGATGAGGTTGCGCTATGAAAGAGCTTTTTGGACAGAGACTGCGGGAGCAGCGGATAAAGCATGGGTTGACGCTGGAACAACTTGCGGAAAAATCCGAGCTTTCCTCCAACTATATCGGCATGGTAGAGCGTGGCTTAAAGGAACCCGGCCTTGCCACCATTGTTAAACTTCTGAACGCTCTGAATATTTCCGCAGACACATTGTTGTGTGATCTGGTTCCCAGTGCATCTCATGTGACCGACGACGAGATCCGCAAGCGACTGGAAGGCTTGACCCCCATCCAGAAAAAAGCAGCCCTCGATTTGCTGGATACCTATATCAGCAATCTCCCCTACCTCACAAACGAAGAATAAATCGCAAACTTTGCAAGCGCATCGGCTGAAATTTAGCCGATGCGCTTTTCTTTTTCATTCCTTTCGGCTATAATCATTCTTATAGGATGTATTGTTTCCTAAAGAATCGATTCGGGGGTGTCAAAATGAGAGAAACGCAGTACAGCATTTTAGCCGACATTCAGGATGCGATCGAGCGGGCAAAACAAGGGAAGTTGGCATTGTACTGGCAGCGCACCATCCAACGGGAATACCGTTGCAAAAAAGTCACCCCAGCCGAACAGCAGGCGTATGAGCAGCTGCAAAGCATTCTTTCCGAGATTCCGCAATGGAGCGATGAAGAAGATCTGCGCTCCGACATGGAGGAAATTGGCGGCAGGGTCTGGTATTGCCACTACTGGGAGGAGCATTACTCCATGGTGGAGTTGACCGAGGACCGCAACGGAAAATTTAACGTTGACTACGTTTTGGACGACGCAGTGACCCCGGAGGTGCGCCGAGAGGCTGCACTGCTGGCGCAGAAGGAGCTTGCGAAATGTATGCAGGAATGGGGCATTTCGCTTCTGAATGCGCCTGTCCCGGAACAGATGAAGTATGCTTCTCTGACAGAAGCCGCATCTCACCTCATGCAAGTCCTCAATGACCAGGAAAGCATCACCGGATAAAAAGCGTCCCGCAGGGATGCGCAGCCTGCATTGGAACAATGCAGAACAAAGGGGGTTGGGGCACTCCCCAACAAGCATTTTGCAGCGCAAAATAAGCAGATGTATATACGTCTGCACTGCTTGCCACAACAATGCGTCCTTTTTGTCCGCAGTTTGAAATTTTTAGATTGGAGAAAAACGCCATGCCAACCTTGGAATGGATCGGTAAAAATAAAGTCGTGAACCATCATCAGGAAGTTCCCTTCCGGGTGCTGGAGCGGCAATACAGTTTTGATGAGCAGGGGCAGCACACCGAGAACAACGACAGTGAGAACATGATCATCCACGGCGATAATCTTGAAGCACTGAAAGCCCTGTTGCCGCAGTATGAGGGCAAGGTGAAGTGCATCTATATCGACCCGCCCTACAACACCGGCAACGAGGGCTGGTGCTACAACGATAACGTCAGCGACCCCCGCATCCAGAAATGGCTGGGGGAAGTGGTGGGCAAAGAGGGCGAGGACCTGACCCGTCACGATAAGTGGCTCTGCATGATGTATCCCCGGCTGATGCTGCTGCAAAAGCTGTTGGCTGACGATGGCGTGATCTTTATCAGCATTGACGGAAATGAACTTTACAATCTGAAAGCAATCTGTGATGAAATCTTTGGCGCAAGCTGCTATGTATCAGACATTGCATGGCAGCGCACCTACTCTACCCGCAACGATTCCAAAGGCATCGTGAATGAAGTAGAGCATCTTTTGGTTTACAGCAAAGTGCCGGGGTGGAATCCGAACAAACTGCCGCGCACAGAAGAAATGAATGCGCGTTACTCTAACCCGGACAACGATGTGTGTGCATGGAAAAGCACTGATGCTTTTGCTCCGGGAGCGTCCACCCATCAGGGAATGGTCTACGCCATACAGAATCCTTTTACTGGTGCATTGATTTATCCGTCCAATGGGCGACATTGGTCGCTTGGACAAGATCAGATGCTTGATATCATGTCACAGTGGGGTGAATATGAACTTCAAGATATTGCTGATACTTCGCAGAGAGCCTCAATATGTGGTGTGGATGTAGAACAAGTTAAGGCTGATGTTAAAGCAATTATGCTGACAACCACATTGGAGCAGTCCCTTCAGAAAGCCACGGAAGTTTATAATCGTGGGTGCTGGCCAACGTTCTACTTTGGCCAAGGCGGTAAAGGTGGTATTCGGAGAAAGACTTATCTTGATAATGTTGGTGGACGTATACCAACGAACTTCTGGCCGTTCTCTGAAACGGGACATACCGATGAAGCCAAAAAAGAAATGCTTGCGATTTTTGACGGCAAGGCTACATTCGATACGCCGAAACCTCACCGCCTGATCGAGTTTGTGTTGAAGGTTGCCGGAACACAGGACGCTTTGATTCTGGATTCCTTCGCAGGCTCCGGCACCACAGCCCATGCGGTGCTTAACATGAACAAAGCCGATGGCGGACACCGCAAATTCATTCTGGTGGAGATGGGCGATTATGCCGACACCATCACCGCCGAGCGTGTCAAGCGGGTCATCCATGGCTATGGCGAGGGCAAGAACGCCGTGGATGGCACTGGCGGCAGTTTCAGCTATTATGAACTGGGCGAACCGTTGCTGTTGCCCAGCGGCAACCTGAACGAAAAGGTGGGCACCGAGAAGATCAGAGACTACATCTGGTATACCGAAACCAAAAAGCCACTGCCCGACCACAAGAACAGCAACCCCTATTTCCTTGGCGAGAACAACAGCACCGCCTACTATTTCTTCTACGAACCCCAGAAGGTCTGTGTGCTGAACTACGACTTTGTGGCAACCATCCCGGAAAAAGCAGAGGGCTACATCATTTACGCCGATCGCTGCACCCTGAGCGAACAGGAGTTGCAGCAGCTTGGCATTACGTTCAAAAAGATTCCCCGTGATATTGTGCGGGTGTAAGGAGGACGGCAAAAATGGAATTGAAAAATTATCAAAGAGCCGTGATCCGTGACCTTGAACGGTATCTTGAGATTTTGATGCAGACAGGCAGCATCGAAACCGCCTACCGCCGTCTGTGGGAAGAAAAGCACGTTCCGGTGGGACCGGGCGGAATGCCCCGGTATCAGGATCTTTTGCCGGGCGTGGCAAATGTCTGCCTGAAAGTGCCCACTGGAGGCGGCAAAACCTTCCTTGCCGCCAACGCCATTGAGCCAATCTTCCATGCACTGGGCGTGATGCAGCAGCGTGTGGTGGTCTGGTTGGTGCCCTCGGATGCCATCCTCACCCAGACCCTTTCTGCCCTGCGGAACCCGGCGCACCCCTACCGCCAGAAAATTGATGTGGCGTTCAACAGCCGGGTGGAGATCTACACCAAAGACCAGTTACTGTCTGCCACACGGTTCAACATCTCTGCCATTACCGAGCAACTTTCTATTCTGGTGCTATCCTACGATTCCTTCCGGGGCAAGAAAGAGCAGCTCAAGGCACGGCAGGAGAACAGCAGTCTGGCGCAGTTGGCGCAGGCTCTGGGCACTCCCACCCACCCGGTGGAGGATGCCGACCCCACCGCCCTGCTGCAGATCATCAACCAGCTTCGCCCGGTGGTGATCGTGGACGAAAGCCATCATGCCCGCAGCACTCTGAGCAAGCAGATGCTCCGGGACTTCAACCCTCGCTTTGTGCTGGACTTGACTGCTACCCCTACCAAGGAAAGCAACCTGATCTCTATTGTGGATGCCATTCATCTGCGTCAGGAGAATATGGTCAAGCTGCCGGTATTCGTAATGAACCGCAACAACCAGTTGGATGTGCTGAACAACGCCGTCCAGATGCAGAGCATTCTGGAAGCGCAGGCCATGGCAGAATATCGCAACGGTGGCTGCTACATCCGCCCCATCGTGCTGTTTCAGGCACAGCCCAAGGGCAAAGAGGACGCTGCCACCTTTGAGAAGATTCGCACCATCCTTGTGAAAAACGGCATACCGGCAAAGCAGATCGCCATTAAGACCGCCGACATCAATGAGCTGAAAAATGCAGACCTGCTCTCGCCCAAATGCCCCATCCGATTTATCATCACCGTCAACGCATTGAAGGAGGGCTGGGACTGCCCCTTTGCCTACATCCTTGCATCGCTGGCGAACCGTACCAGTCAGGTGGACGTGGAGCAAATCGTTGGACGCATCCTGCGCCTGCCCTACACCCAAAAGCACCCAGTCCCGGCTTTGAATATGTCCTATGTGCTGACCTCCTCTGCGGACTTCAAGCACACGCTGGACGGCATTGTGAAGGGCTTGAACAACGCAGGCTTTACCGATCAGGACTACCGGGCACAGGAGGAAGCCCCTGCTCCGGCACCGCTGCCTGTGGCACAGCAGACCACCTTTAGCATCACGCCCCCGGCACCTGCGGAGGAGCCGCAGGATATTTTTGATGACCCGGACACGGTGCGGCTGGACCCGGTGTGCGTCAGCTCCACCACCGAACCCCAAAAGATCGCACCGGCAGTGCAGAACATTCTGGCACAAGCCGGAAAGGAAATTGTCGCCTTTGAAGCTGCCTTGCAGCAGCACAAGGACGACCCTGCCAGCGACTTACCGCAGGAGGCGCAGAAAATGGTTGGACAAACAAAAGTCAAAGCAGAGTTTGCTGACGATATCGAACAGCTCGTCTTGCCTAAATTCTGCCTGAAGATCCCCCAGAGTATCCTGATGCCCAGTGATACACAGGAGTTGACCAAGGAGAATCTGCTGAGCAACTTCACTTTGAAGGGCAAGCCCAGCAACATCGACTTCGATCATCTGGACAACAATCTGGCACAGGTCGATCTGGACGGCGATGGTACGCCCCGTGCGTCCAAAATGGAATCCCAGTATCAGCAGTTTATCGGGCAGCAGTTTCCTCTGATGCCGGGCGAGAACCGGCTGAAACTGTGCCGCAACATCATCCACACCACCTTGAGTCGCCAGAAGAAGCTGAACGCCGTGGACGATACGGAATTGCAGCGTTATGTGGACTACATCATCGACGGCATGAACCAAGACCAGTTGGATGCGCTGGAACAAATGCCCGTCAACTTTGCCAACAAAATCTGCGATTACATCATCAAGCTGCAAGAGGAGACCGCAAGGGAGAACTTCTACAACTGGCTGGAGGTAGGCAAGATCGTCACCGAACCTCGGTTCAAGCTGACATCACATATCACCCTGTCCGGCAAGGCTTCCTCCCTAACAAAGAGCCTGTACAAGCAGGAGTGCGAGTTAGACGATAATTTCGAGTACGATATGGCAATGGCACTGACTGGCATTGACAGTGTACGTTGGTGGCACCGCAATCCCACCAGCGGACGGAATGCATTCTGCCTGAACGCTTTCCGCAACCACTACCCGGACTTTATCGTAATGACCAACAGCGGAAAGGTGCTGCTGGTGGAAACCAAGGGCGACCAGTTGGAAAATGCTGAATCCCGTGAGAAGATTAAACTGGGTCGTGCATGGCAGAATGCAGCCGGGAGCCAGTATCGCTATTACATGGTGTTCCAGAATAAAGACCTCCATTTGGAAGGTGCTTATCGGTTTGATGAGTTTTTGAAGATTCTGGGAGATCTGTAAACAAGAAAAAGAGTGACAGTGTTTCGATTTGAAATACTGTCACTCTTTTTCGTTGTCTGAATCACAGACAAAATAGCTGCATCATCTTGAAAACAACGTAAATATTTATTATAATAAGATAAATAGTTGTTATTTTCGTAAAGGAGCTGTGAGGGATGAATCGGAACTGCCGCCGTAAAACAGAAAAGGTCTATGTGAAGGTGAACTCTGATTTTGATGCAACCGGCTATATGCAGCCCCGGCAGATCACATGGGGCGATGGCCGGACGTATCCCATCGAGCGGGTGCGGGACTTTCGCCCTGCAAATACCATTGCCGATATGCCCGGCGACTGTTATACTGTAATGGTAAAGGGGCAGGAACGGCACCTGTTTTTTGAACGTTCCGACCCACGGTTTCCGTCCCGGTTCGGCAGATGGTTCGTGGAGGTGGAAACCAAATAACACAAAGGAGGGCTGAATCATGGCAGCGCAGCGCACCTATCTGGCAATCGACCTGAAAAGCTTCTATGCCTCGGTGGAGTGCGTAGACCGTCATCTCGACCCCCTGACCACCAATTTGGTGGTAGCGGACGCCTCCCGCACCGAAAAGACTATCTGCCTTGCGGTATCGCCCTCCTTAAAGGCATATAAGATACCCGGCAGAGCGCGGCTGTTTGAAGCCGTCCAGCGGGTGAAAGAGGTCAACGCCCAGCGGCTGCAAACTGCTATCCGGCAGAAAAAGACGGTCCGGGGAGAGGATGGCAAGTACCACTTTGCCAGCACCTCTTTTGATGCCAATGCCCTGAACGCAGACCCGACGCTGGGGCTGAGCTATATTGTTGCGCCGCCCCGGATGCAGCGGTATCTGGATGT
>OGIS01001113.1_pt1 | contig 12493 bp, 8 predicted proteins | sample 1571821 | NCBI WGS metagenome assembly OGIS01 (sample SAMEA2581965, study PRJEB24529) | metagenome | biome: Human gut stool | place: China | collected 2011
GAATTGCCTGAACGATGTTCTCATCTTCCATGTGGTTGAAATAGTCTGCATAATGGCTGAAATCCTTATATTTCAAGAAAGCGGAAGATGCATCCTTGTCTGTGGAAGACGTTTTTACATTAGCTATACGATATTCGGCTATCGGCTCCTGTTCACCGGCACCGGGCAAATCGTATGTCTGGTCGGCCGGAGTATCCACTGTCGGGAATGTACGTGGCACGCCTGTACGGAAAGCTATTCTTTCGATACTTGCCACCGGAGCATAGAACATCCTCAGCCCTACCCTCTTGCCATCTACATATACTTGAATATTACGGTCGGCAGTTGAAAGGACAGCTTCTACATGATAGGTTTTTCCTGCTTCATACTTCATCATATTCGCAAACCGGGAACCACCCTTTGCACGAAAAACACCATCCGGTGTCAGTTCCAAACGGGAGCAGGCAATTCCATTCTCATCCAGAAATTCAATCTGAAGCGTACCTTTATCATTTTGTCCGGCTTGCAAATCAAAGGAGACTTTCAATTCTTTAGAAGCGGGAATTTTCCGTTCCACTTTTGCATAATCAAAAGGATCTTTATCTTGCAGTTTCAACCATTGTCCATTCAGAGAAACCGGAGCCCAAACCGGAGAGTAAATATTCCAATCAGTCAATTCCGATATTGCTTTCGACTTTGAAAAGTCATCGTTGGCGTGTGCAGAAGCATTGAGTTCCACCGGCACAGGAATGCGGGAAATCCACATATCTTCCTTGTTCACACTATAAGAAACCCATAAATCGCCATCTGCAGGTATCCCGTTCCCCTCCTGTATGCCACGAGGATACTGAGGACCGTATGATTTATAATTACCACCGTAACGCATCGGTGTGATTTCACCGTGCACCAGATTCAGCGTTGTATACTCCAGTCCGTCCTTACTCAATGAGATAGCCAACGGCCAACGGAATTCCGAAGGATTATATACCGTCGCGTATGTGCCGTCACTCAAACATTGTCCCCAGATTTTCGCATTACTATTGACAAATCCCTTAGCACGGAGTATCGGTTGTTCCCAAGTATATCCTCCGTCTTCGCTGATAGAAGTGAGCGCGTGCTTCCAAAGGCTGGCAATTCTTCCGTCGGGAAGTGTGTAACAGTTAAATGCCTTATATCCTTTCTTTAAGGGGATAATAGGATCTTCACGGTCTGCCTCTTCTACCCACTGCATCATATACAGCGGATTATCGAGAATTTCCTGGCAAGCTTTCACAAACTCGCGGTCTTTACTTTTCTTGAAATACGGATAATCGGTGTTCTTCTCGTTAAATCCGTGATTGTAATAAATAAAATAAATAGGACCGAACGAACCGTCCTTTTTTATTTCGCGTACTACCCGACCGATACCGTTTCCATCGTTCGGATCGTCTTTCTTATCTAAGGCAACTCCGTAATTTCCCATTGTTATTAATCGGCCGGACTTGGAGACATAGAAACCTACACGTTGGTGCATAATAGCAATCAGATCTTTGGCTTGCATACCCGGACGAGATTCCTTGGTATATCCGTCCGGAACTTTATAAGGCGGAAATACAATTTCCGGATTCGTCCATTGATAGCCATCCTTTGATGTCATCAGAAATGTTTGGGAAGGCGGTACATGTTCGTCCGAAGGATCAGCCAGATATTGATAATAAAACTGGCCGTTCCAATAGGCCAACATCGGTTGATGGTTATATGTCCATCCATTGCCGTTCGACGGATCGGGATGTTCCCGGTTGGCGCGTACCAATTGGATATTATGCACTCCTACTACCGGAGATAACTGTCCGTCGTGATAAGTAGGGTTCGATAAGTCTGTTCCTGTGTAATGGATTCTGTCTTGCGCTGCAACCGTAGATGTCAACCATCCGGCAACCAATGCAAAGAGAATCTTTGTAGAGTTATTCATGTTATTTAGTGATTATCGGTGAATGATTAGTGATTAAGGCGGGTATGTGTCAACAACGCTTTTACTACCGATTCGGGAGCTTTGAATATTGTTCCGTGTTTATGTCCGGCAGGTACACTTACTTCACTCGTCACATCGGTAAAATTTATAAAATCTTTTGTGCGCATAGCACCGTATATCTTTTTCTGATAGACATCAAAGTAAACAAGATACTCCTCTCCTATCTTTTCTACAGTCGGACCTTCTACAAACGATTCGGTAAATGGTTGCGACGCAGGTGAGTAAGGTCCTGTCAGGGAATCGGCAAAAGCAATTTTCAGATTGCGTTCCGGGCGGGTATTATCCTTAAGTACCATCACATAGTCGTTCTTATCCCGTTTTACAAGGACTGCATCAATCGAACTGAATCCCGGATCATACAAGACTTCCGCTTTAGAAATAGTCTTAAAGTCTTTCGTAGTGATATAATACAAACGATGATTATTGTTTTCCTCTTCTATTCCTCTCTCAAAACGGCCGGGAATGCAAGAAGCCCATACTACCATGAACTGTTCACTATCTTCATCATAGAAAATCTCCGGAGCCCATACATTGACTGTGGTCGGTTCTTCTGTCATGACAGGTATCATCTGTTGCTCTGACCAATGAATCAGGTCTTTGGAGTTTGCATAGCCGAACCCTAGATCGCCTTTCCAGCTTGTCGTCCAGACCAGATGAAAAGTTCCGTCGGGAGTACGTACCATCGAAGGGTCCCGCAACAGTTGATGTTGTCCTAATTCGGGCTTCAGCCAGACACCGGGAATACTGTCCCAATGCATTCCGTCTTCACTATATAAATATCTTAAGCCCTCATCAGCGGGTTCATGAAACGAAGTAAACATATAATAGTCCTTGCTTCCTCCGCAAGAAACAAAAAATAAAATACCTATTGCCGCTAATGTATCTCTTAACCTTTTCATTGCTATTATAATCTATAAATTGTATCCTTTATACAAAGGAGACGATAAAAGGACTAATTTGTACTCAAATATAAACGAAGAATCTTCATCTTCCGATTGAATTTTATATACGATAAAAGGGCGACTCTCCGAGCCACCCTTTCCGTCATCAAACAAACTAACCATTTTTATTATGGGAAGAGAATCTTATAAGGATCCTCCACGTGCTTTCACACGTTTGTACCATTCTTCACGTTCTTTTTTCAAGTCATACCCGCGTTTAGCCAGATAATTATTGATACGTCCTTTATATTTTCCAAAAGCAGCGTGTTTTTTATTTGAATTTTCAGCGTCCAAAGCAAATTCACGAGCTTCCACCAACCAAGCGTATATTTGCGCTTTTTCTTCTTCTTTAAGTGTCGGAATCATGTCGAGGTGAGAATCGTAGGTCACCTTCACAACCCCGTAAGTCATTCCGTCCTTCACCGCTTCTATCTGCTTCTCGTCAAGGAAAAGAGATAAATTGGCGGGAAATGCGAAATGGGAACGATATAAAGCCGCATCTTTTTCATTCTCGGCTGCTTTCAATGCTTCATTCTTAGCCTCACCCGTCAATCCGGATTCTTTTACCTTCTTGACTTTCGCATCGCGTATCTCATAAATATCATTCAATTCGAAATAACGGTTGGCAATGATATTCCGGACATCCTCAGCAACCTGTTTATCTGTGAGTCCCAGCTTATCTACAATCTTCTGAGAACGGTTGACAATAGACTCCACATATTTCGGATCACGGTTCTCTTTGTTCAGGTCAACTGCTTCGGCGGACATCCAAGTAGAGAGCAGTAACAGAGAAATTATCAGTATCTTTTTCATTGATATTGTTTTTTAGTATAATAATGACATTTCAGCACCTTAGTTTACGTTAACTCCATCATTTACATTAACTTCCCTTTTTCCTCCAAAGTATCATAGTTGTTTTTCAAGTCTCTCCAATCTACTTTGTGCTTAGTGCTGATACCATTGATATACTTTTCGATATTAGTGTATCCGTCACCGGTACAGTCTTTATTGGCGTCACTCGGATCGTTCGGATTCAGTCCATTCGCTTTTTCCCACTCATCCGGCATACCGTCGCCATCCGTATCTACGTATGGAGTACCTTTGTATTCGGGATAGCCGCCCATCTGGCGAATATCTGTGATGATTCCTTGTTTGTACGAGTCTTTCGGCAGACGACGATATTTAAACTGTCCGTCTTCACCCATTGACTTTGGAGACAATCCAGTCAAATCACCGTATGCATCTTTCGGAAGTTTCTTTTCGTAATAAGGAATACCGGTTCTTACTTCTTCGATAACGCGTTCGTCTACAATGTCACGGCAAGGGATATTTGCACCTACATGTTTCAATACATAATCGTATGCGTCCTTTGCACTCATAATATTAATATATGGCATTTCGAACGGTTGGTAGCTTCTCATATACTCTGTATATCCGTCGGTATTCGGCTGAGTCTCAATCTGAATACCACCGTTCCAGTTATCTTTTGTAATCTCGGGATAACCTTCCATGATATTTCCATCGGCATATACCCGTCCGTATACTTTATGATCCAGCTTGCTGCGTCCGGCTTCCGGTTTTAAGATACGATGTCCTACATTGGAATCTTTAGGTGTGGCAGGTCCCGGCTTGTAGTAGTTATTAATCATATTGAACATCGCTGTATAATCACCTCCATCGGAAGAACGGTGTACCCAGTTGAACACTATATTATTAACGAAATTGAATATACCGTTCCAACCGATAGAAGGGTTACGGCCTGAGTTGCTAGCCCACAGATTACGGGCAAATGCACAGTTTTCTCCTCCCAACGTACTTCCGAATGCATGGTTATAAGTATCCAATGCTTTTGCGGAAATAGTATTCTGAATAGTTACATTGACAGTAGGGAGTTTCAAATCTTTGCTTTCATACTGTCCTTCGCTCGGATCATACATGTGACGATAGAAAGATATATTTTCATCCAACCCCCAAGTACATGAACAGTGGTCAATCATAATATTTCCTACCGGATTTCCTCCGAAAGAGTCATCACGATGCCAGACCTTTGTCTCACCGCGACGGAAACGCATATGGCGTACAACCACATCATGCGTATCTACCCAGAATGATTCTCCGGCAATGCAGACACCATCTCCCGGAGCTGTCTGTCCGGCGATAGTTACATAAGGAGCGCGTACAATGATCGGAGATTCCAAACGAATGATACCTGCAACATTAAATACGATAATGCGTGCACCTCCTGTTTCACAAGCCTCACGGAAAGAACCGGGACCACGGTCATTCAGATTGGTAACGGTAATCACTTTACCTCCACGACCACCGAAGCTATACATTCCACCACCTTCTGCACCAGGAAATGCAGGAATATCGGCTTGGGGCAAATCATACGGACGACCGGCCCAAGGTATATACGGACGACCTTCTTTGGCTTCTTTCAGAACGATTGGCAACGCTTTTGCCCATGCTTCATCAGAACGCTTCCGTTCTTCAGTCATCATCTTTTTATAATTTTCTTTGGCTTCGTCTGTTATCTGTGGGTATTGTGCCCATACAACGCTCGGAGTCAACATTGCCGCAGCAAAAGCTGCTAAAAGTACATGTTTCTTCTTCATTTTTTATTGGGTTTTGTGAAGTTGTTAATTCAAAAATACAATAATAAGACGAAAAAGAAAAAGATTTGTAATCAGTAATGGTGATTTTTATTAGGTGTGGGGGACAGAAACTATTTTCCAATCTCCAATGGTCCGTGTAGCGCTATCGAAATTCACACCAATATTAACAACCGCCCGATGATCTGCCTGATATGAAATACTATATCCCTTACTGTTTATCTGTGCTAAAGCATCATCCGGCGTATCGTCCACTTTAAATTCGAAAACATAAATGGCATTCTGCATCTTCACAACCGCATAAGCGATTCGATAAAGCCTTTACGAACTTCTTTATTAGGGTATGCAAGTGTATAAAGTTCAAAATCAGGATCATATCCTTTGATAGTCAAATAACCACTTTGATAGAGTACGGGAATGGGGTCAGTAATAGCGTTGGTAGGTGCATCGAACTGTTCAAAATTCTGTATTCCTATCGGATAACGCCTTGCTATTTCTTCCATCTGATCCCTATATTTAAAGTAAATGGTAAACAAAGATAGACAAAATATACGACTTTTATACTTATACAACAAAAAAGAAAGATAGAACTCTCACTTTGGCTTCATTTCAAGCTTGAAGTTCGATTATTATTCATTCAAGTTTCGTTAATCTTAAAAGCACAAGTTACTTTCCAGGCTCTTATCTCATAGAGTTTCAAAACTCTCTTTTTATTGTCACTTGTCACTTTTTGATTTAACATGCTGATCATCAAAAACAATTTAGTGACAATAAGGAGTGATAATAAGGTGATAATAGAAAAAACAGCGTCTTCTATTATCACTCTATTTATTGATATTTATCTATTTAAATAATTGATTATCAATATACTAATCAATAAATCAGCTTTTATATCTCCATGTGTTAAGAAAACCGTTATCGACCGGAAGATTGAGCCTTTGCGCTGTTTTCTTCCCAATAAAGCGATTTCCGATGCCTATATTTCTCTGCGGATGATGCGGGAATTAACGTAAAAGCAGGTAGCTTTAATATATCAAAAGGGTACTATTAATACATTATGTCGGTATTGTGTTCTCGTTTCACATACGTAAAACGTTCGGCTCACGTACGTAGTCTTTCCGGTTCTCGTATGTGAAACGAATGGTTCACATACGTAAAACAAATTCATATTACCGTGAAAGTACATTAAACAGGCCACATAAATACCTTAAGCAAGCTATATAAACAACTTAATACCCGGCTTATATCCGGCTTCAAGAAGTATTCCAATTGGTAAATGACCGTAGATGGATGAACTTGTTGTTGAACTAATAAGAACTCAATAAGAAATAATAAAATCGCCTTTTCCCTTTTTCCAACTGAGAAATAAGAGAAAAGACGATTTATATATTTAGATGAGATAGGAAATTACAGATTACTGTCTTGCATCGAATGTACCGGCAGCTTCATAAGCATCAGTCCATCCAATAGACTGTGTCAACCAAGGATTCATTTTCACAACATTAGTAGGCAAACCGGAAAGATAATAATTCTGTCTCCATGTAATATAAGCCTGTTCTTTGTTTGAAGTTGCATCGACCGGAGTTTCTGTTTCTTTAAATTCGAAATTTGCAGTCCAGAATTCTCCAAGTCTTTCCATCTCACTTTTTAAGTTATCCCAATCGTCCACATCTACTGGTGTAAAACCATCACGTTTATCTGTCAAGGGATCTTCCTTCCCATCATAATCCTTCACTTGTAAATACTTGTTTTCACGATATGTGTTATTCAAAGGCTCTATGCCTAGAGTAGCACAAGTGGTATTGGAAGCTGTTGCATCATCATTATAAAGCATCCAACGTATAATATCCCAATAACGTTTTCCTTCATAAGCCAATTCTATACGGCGTTCGTTCAAACAAGCTTTTATCGCTTCATGTTTATCGGAAATATTACCCAATCCGTAAGTACCATCTTGTCCAGCAAGTATCCCGACACGTTTCCGAACGTCACCAATCAATTTCACAGCCTCTGACGGATGTCCTGTGGCAGCCTGGCATTCAGCCAAGTTCAACAAGAGTTCTGCATAACGGTACTCGAAAACATCTGTTCCATCCCATTGGTAAGTATTATCACTGTTCGCATTCGGATTAGACATTTTACGTACCACTGCTAAGGAACTTCCACCCAAGTTGTCTGCATAATAATGATTTTGAGTCTGATCGGCTTTCGTTTCACTCCAACGATAATTCCACACACTAGCATCGGCATTCTTATCATAACCCCACTTTTCACCAGTGAATGCAAACGTATAGTAGAAACGAGGATCACGTTTCTTGAAGAAAAGGAATGAATCATAACCATTCTCTTGCGTGGCCTCTTTTCCATCTGCCATTGGGAAAAGATTAATCATACCTAGCGGTACTTGATAACCTGCTCCACTTCCTCCCATAGATTTCAAACGGATAGCTTTTTGCCACCCACTGTGTTCGTCATTCTTCACGTTTGTACTTGCCAAAAGTTTTACCATAATAACTTCTTTACAGAATTTATTATCAAAATTGTGAAACATTTCATCCCACTCTTTAGCTGTCGATCCGTAAAGTCCGTAACCTTCACTGTCCAAGAATGTTTTTGCTTCTTGTGTGGCTTCTAATGCATCCGCCCAACGTTTGTTGCTCGGATTATCCCAATCCTTGTTGAAAAGAGGACTGGCAAAAGTCAGCAAGACACGACTTTTATAAGCCAATGCGGCTTCCTTTGTCAAACGTCCATATTGACTGTCGCCCCATTCTTTACGTGTGGGAAGCATTCCTGCCGCATCACTTAAATCTTTTACAACTTGTTCAATACATTTTTCTACACTCTCACGGACATAAGCTGTTGCTCCGTCACGATCACTTGCATCAATCACTTTGTTTACAATAGGTACACCGCCATACACTCGGACTAAATCGAATAATTGCATGGCACGTAAAAAATAAGCCTGCCCCTTAGCACGTTTGATTGCACTTTCAGACAAATCCTGTCCATACTTATCGACTCCTTCTAGGATTTCGTTACAACTACGAATACGAGTATATGGAGAATTACTAATGTTCGAACCAAGATTCGCTCCAAAATAAGTTTCACAATCATCAGAACGGTTCAGTTCCTGACTTGCATCAATTTTCGCCTGTATACCCCACTTCTCTTCTGTATAAGCAGTATAGTCATTCCATGCTCCGGCAAGTCCGTATGACTGTGTAGGAGTCATTCCCGATTTATAGAAATAATTGTAATATACATTCTGGATATACGAATCTAAGTTTGATTCTATACCGAAAGTCATCTCCGGAGAGTATTTGTCATACGGAGTCATGTCCTGCAAGAACTGATCGCTACAACCGGAAAAAGACATACCGGTTGCCAGTACAATACTATATAATAAAGCTTTCTTTTTCATACCTGTTATTTTCTTTTTCAAAACGTTGTTTATGTTAGAATGAAACATTCACACCCAATGACCATGTACGCAGTGTAGGATACAGTGTAGTAGTGGCATCATACATATTACGATACTTACTTGGATATGGGTTATACAAGTCCCACAAATTATTACCAGTCAGACTTAATTTGGCTGATTGAATTTTCAACGGTGCCAACCATGCCTTAGGTAATGTGTATCCAATACTCAGGTTACGAATATAGCAACGGAAAGTACTGATAGACCAGAAGTCGGAAGGACTGTCCACGGAACCGCTCAAACGGTTTTCCATACCAAGGTTAGGATATTTTCCCATCGGATTATACTGTTCGTCAAACATATCTTTCCAGAATACGTCCGGTGCCCATACCATATCCTTACTAGAAGTCTTGATCTGTGCTACATCAATCTGACGCTTGCCTCCCCATGAAGTGGAAATCATCATGTTAAAGCTCAATCCTTTCCATTCGGCTCCTAATTTTGTAGTGAAACCGTGAGTCTTGTCTTTCTTGCATAGTTGGGTATAATCTTCATCTTTTGCCACACGACCATCCGGACCTTTTTGAGTACCGTCACTATTTAAACTTCCCCCTAAATCCTGATAAGCCAACATACCCGGACGCAATTCAGACTTATTTTTCTTACCTAAATATTCAACAGAAGAATTTCCTGCTGCAGTAGCATTTGCTTCCAGATAACTCCAGTAATTATCAATATCGGCTTGTGTACGCAAAATACCATCGCCCGTACTTGTTCCTCTCCATACATTGAATCCCCAGAATGGGAAGATAGTAGAATGTCCTTCTCTCATAGTATTCTTTGACGGAAGATTGTCGCCCATATCCGGCCAAAGTTTTACTTTATTATTACTGAATCCAAAGTTTACTCCGACATTATATCTTACTTGTCCTACTTTGTCACGCCAGTTTAAAGAGAATTCACCTCCCCAAGCGTCAATTCTACCATAATTCACTTCACCTATTGCACCACCAGCAAAAATCGGAGTACCAATAATACCACCTATATTCTGATTCAAAATATCGGAGTTAATATCATAATAGAAATCAGCAGTTGCACTTAAGCGATTATTCAAGAAACGCATATCCAACCCGAGATTGTACTTATTCGTTCTATCCCAATGTGCTTGTCGGTTGGGTGTAGCCTGCGGTTTCACTCCACTTGTCACAACACCTCCGTTAGCACCGAAGCCATATCCACAGCTCGGGTCAACCTCATACAATTGTTTCCATCTCCATGCTTTCAGGTTATCCTTACCTGTCTGTCCCCAAGACAGACGGACCTTCAAATACTCAAACCATGACGGCATCGTTTCTTTAAAGAAGTTCTCTTCGGAAGCTACCCAACCGGCAGAGATACCTGGGAAGAAGCCCCAATAGTTTTCAGGAGCAAATTTAGTAGAGGCGTCACTACGGAAGATAAATTGTAGCAAGTATTTATCAGCATAGTTATAAGTCAGACGACCCAAATAAGAAAGAGAACCTTGTTTATACTTGTATGTAATAGAGTTTCCTGCATCCATTGCCCCGGCTGTAGGAGATGTGCCAAGGTAAGTATCAGGATCAGGATTATTGTAAAGCATTGTTTTTGATGTCTGGTAAGCCTGCATTTTCTCCAACGCAACCATTGCAGTAACGCCATGTTTACCAAATTGGCCTTCATAATTCACATAGAAGTTCATCTGCTCGTTTTTTGAAAGAATATCCTTATAAACGACACGAGTACTTCCTGTATATTTATCAAACTTATAGTCCTTGACTGAAGGGTGTGCGCTGTAAAAACGGTTTCCATCCGTCAATGAATTTTTAGCATTCAAGTAAGCCAACGTATAAGGCATAAATACCTGTTCACCATCGTCAGCGTTATGCTTCAAAGCGTAACTGGCTTTCACAGACAAACCTTTCAGGTAAGGAATGGCATAAGTCACCGAGAAATTGGCATCATATCCGAACACACTATTTGTTGAATAAGAGCCATCATTATTCTCCATTGCAAAATAATTCCATGTACCCATTTTATTATTACTCTTTGCATTTCCGGCAGTGTCATAGCTCGAGATTAGCGGAGAAGTATAATATGACTTTCCATCATCTAGGGTAATTTCCCACGGCAAATAATCCGGCATGTGAGATAATAAAAGATAATCTCCTGATTCACCTGGCTTTATACCATCATAACCATTGATGGAAGTCATACCTTTTGAGAAACTCTTTTCCACATCTTGTTGATTGGCGGCAATGGTAGCCGAGAACTTCAAATCAGAAGTCAATTTAATATCAACACCGGCACGGAAGTTCCATTTATTATAGTCCTGTTTTCCCATATTAGCCCCTTGCGTATAATACGACGCACCGGCAAAATAAGTTGCCTTATCACTACCTCCGCTCACATTTATCGCATGATTCATTGTAAAAGCAGAAGACCATGCTTCATCCAACCAGTTGTGGTGTTCATTGTCCATCGCAGCCAGTTCACTTTCACTATAGATCTTATTTACATAATCAGGTTTCGTATTATCAATCTTATTGGCTGCGATATTGAAAGAATTCGCAAAACGACCATAATCAGCACCTGTTAAAGTCTTCGGATGGCCTACGGCGTCATTAAAACCGAATTTTCCGGAATAACTAATTCTCGGCGTACCGGCTTTTCCACGTTTAGTCTTTACAATGATAGCACCTTGTGAGGCACGCGAACCATAAATAGCCGCACTGGCGTCACGAAGTACAGAAATACTTTCAATTTCAGTAGGATCTAATGCATTAAATGTATCCAATGTCGGAAGTCCGCTATTAGCATCTATCTGAATCACATCATCTATAATCACCATCGGATTACTACTACCGCCATCCTTAGAATAGGAGAATGACTGACGTATAGAAATGCTGGCTCCCTCTCCCGGACGGCTATCACCGCCACTGATACTCAATCCCGGGATTTGTCCAGCCAACGCTGCTCCTAAGTTTGATACCGGCAAATCCTCAATTTCTTTAGGAGCGATCACACCGATAGAACCAGTCACATCCTTTGCTTTCTGGGTACCATAACCTACCACTACCACTTCGTCCAACACTTTATTGTCTTCCTTCAATACAATTTTCAATGTCTCACCTTGCTTTGGTGTGATAAACTGACGAATATATCCAATAAATGACACAACGAGCTGGCTGCCATTCGGTACAGTCAACGAGAACTTACCATCAATATCGGTAATTGTTCCAACGGTTCCTCCCTTTATTGTCACACTGGCACCAATGATCGGTTCTCCTTGTGCGTCCACGACCGTACCTTTTACCACACTTTGCTGTTGAACAAGATTCACCGACGCAACCTCAGTTATGTCGTCAGCAAAAGCCTCTACTGGTATGGAAAACAAGAAAGAGAGACAAATAATCTTTGCTGCGCTCAGATATCTGCTCTGTGTTTTTCCAGAAAAGATTTCTTCTTTTTTCATCTGTTTACAAATTTAAATTCAAATATATAAAAT
>OGIS01001114.1_pt1 | contig 12492 bp, 8 predicted proteins | sample 1571821 | NCBI WGS metagenome assembly OGIS01 (sample SAMEA2581965, study PRJEB24529) | metagenome | biome: Human gut stool | place: China | collected 2011
ACCGAGATCTACACTCTTTCCCTACACGACGCTCTTCCGATCTTATGAATTTTTTAGATGCAGAATTTGTACAGGAATTTATCCGCATGGCGAATGACGGATGGGAGCAGGGATGGCATGAGAGAAATGGTGGAAACCTTTCTTATCGTGTAAAACCGGAAGAAGTAGAATTGATAAAAGAGAATTTTAAGGCGAAGGAATGGCAGCCAATTGGCACAAGTGTACCGAATCTTGCCGGCGAGTTTTTTCTGGTTACGGGAAGCGGTAAGTATTTCCGCAATGTGATCATTAAGCCGGAAGATTCCATCTGCATGATTGAACTGGACGAAAAAGGTGAAAATTACCGTATTGTCTGGGGGCTGGTCAATGGAGGCAGACCGACTTCCGAGCTTCCGAGTCATTTGATGAATCTCGAAGTAAAAAAACTTCAAAATCCAAATTACCGTGTGGTCTATCATGCACATACCACCAATATTATTGCACTCACATTTGTACTTCCACTCGAAGATAAAGTGTTTACGAGAGAACTGTGGGAGAGGGCAACGGAGTGTCCGGTTGTTTTTCCGGACGGTGTCGGTGTTGTTCCGTGGATGGTTCCGGGAGGAAGAGAGATCGCGGTTGCAACAAGTGAACTGATGAAAAAGTATGATCTGGCCATTTGGGCACATCACGGAATGTTCGCAGCAGGCGAAGATTTTGATCTGACATTCGGTCTGATGCACACCGCTGAGAAATCGGCAGAAATTCTTGTGAAGATGTTATCCATGAGACCGGATAAGCTTCAGACGATCACTCCGGACAATTTCCGGGATCTGGCAAAAGATTTTAACGTTACATTGCCGGAAGAATTTCTTTACGAAAAATAAACAAGAAAAAATTGGCAGTGAAGCTGTTGCATCGTAGCCTCACTGCCAATTTTTATTGTGATTAAACGTTATTGTCTGTAAAAATCAATAATCCGGTCAAGTCTTGCGGTCATGTTGGAAAGGAGCGCATCTAAAATTGTGATAGCTGTCATTGCCTCAACAACGACTACTGCACGCGGAACGATAATCGGATCGTGTCGTCCTTTGATACTGATCTCAATTTCTTTTCCGTCTTTGTTGACGGTCTGCTGTGTTGCTGCAATGGACGGTGTCGGTTTGACGGCTGCACGGAAAAATAACAGCGAGCCATCACTCATGCCACCGAGCGTGCCACCGGAATAATTGGTTCTCTTGGAGATATGTCCATTCTCCATGCAAAATGCATCGTTGTTGGTTAGTCCGGTAGCGGTAGCTGCACCAAATCCGGCTCCGATTTCAAAGCCCTTTACGGCACCGATCGAGAGGATTGCTTTTGCCAGATTCGCATCGAGTTTTTCAAAAACAGGATCACCGAGTCCGACGGGAAGCCCAAAAATCTGACATTCGATGATGCCACCGCTGGAGTTTTGTTCCTGTAAACATTTTTCGAGATATGCGCTGGCTTTTGCTGCGGCTGTTGCATCCGGCATATACAGCTTGTTTTTTGAAATTTCTGCGGGATCAAACCGGGCAGGATCAATGGACACCGGACCGATTGCCTGACTGTAGGCAAGTATGGAGATGTCCATCTGCTCTAAAATTTTGATCGCAATTGCACCGCCGGCAACGCGTCCGATCGTTTCGCGCCCCGAGGAGCGTCCGCCGCCGCGGTAATCACGAAATCCGTATTTTTCGTCAAAACAGAAATCAGCATGTCCCGGCCGGTAGTAGGAGGCAATTTCACTGTAATCGGCAGAGTGCTGGTCCTTGTTCCAGACCATCATGGAAATCGGGGTACCGGTTGTTTTTCCCTCAAAGATACCGGATAAGATTTCTACCGTGTCACTTTCCCTGCGCTGTGTGGTAAACTTGGACTGACCGGGTTTACGCCGGTCTAAAAATTTCTGGATATCTTCTTCACAGAGGCTGAGTCCGGCAGGACAGCCATCCACAACAACACCGATGCCTTTACCGTGGGATTCCCCCCATGTGGTGATACGAAATAAATTGCCAAATGATGAGCCTGCCATAAATGCCTCCTTAAAAACGTTAATATTCTAAGGGATATTATAAAAAACATCGCATTGAATAGTCAAGAGAGATATGGTAATATTTAAAGGAAATAAACATAAAAAAGAGAGAGGGAACATATGGAATTTAACGCAGTATATCATCAGGCGAGTGACAATTACTGTTATCCGCTGAATGAGGATGAGCTGATTATCAATATAAAAACGGGCTACGATGTAAAATCGGTATCCATTATACTCGGAGATCCGTTTGCCACGGGAATATTAGGCGGCGGGGAGCACTGGGATGGAAAAAAGGAGCCGATCATATATAAAAAGCGGTTAAAAAATCAGATCTGGTGGACCACAACCGTGCGTCCGGAGTACAAGCGTCTGAAGTATTATTTTGAACTTCAGACAGAGGAGGAAAGCTGGTTTTATTTTGAAGACGGGTTTGTCAGCAGCGAACAGATGCATCTGGAGGGCAGAAGCCGTCAGTGCTTTGTTTTCCCGTGGATGAATCCCTGTGATGTACCGCGTACCCCGGCATGGGTCAATGATACCGTATGGTATCAGATTTTCCCGGATCGTTTCTGCAACGGAGATCCTTCCAATGATCCTGAGAATGTGGTTTTGTGGAGAGAGCATGGAAGCGTGACCAATGAGGAATGTTTCGGAGGAGATCTGGCGGGGATTACAGACAAGCTGGATTATCTGCAGAATCTGGGAATCAACGGTCTGTATCTGACACCGATCAACGAAGCTCCGTCAAATCACAAATACGATACCACGGATTATACGAAGATTGATCCGCGTTTTGGCGATGAGGAAACCTTTAAACACCTTGTGAAGGAAGCGCATAAGCGGGGCATCCGCGTAATGCTTGACGGTGTGTTCAATCATTCCGGATATTATTTCGCACCGTGGCAGGATGTGCTTGCAAAGGGACCGGAGTCGGAATATTATGACTGGTTTATGATCAATGAATGGCCGTTTGATAAAAACGGGCAGGCGGCAAAGAAGAAACAGTATTATACATTTGCCTTTTTTGATTCTATGCCAAAGATCAATACAAACAATCCGAAAGTACGCAAATATTTTGTAGATATTTGTGCCAACTGGGTGGAAAATTACGGAATCGATGGAATCCGTCTGGATGTGGCAAATGAAGTTTCCCACAGGTTCTGCAAAGAACTGCATGCGCGGGTCAAGGAGATCAACCCGGATATCTATATTCTCGGAGAAATCTGGCACAACGCGCTTCCGTGGCTGCGCGGAGATGAGTTTGATGCGGTAATGAATTATCCGCTTGGACAAAGTATCAAGGATTTCTGGATTGATAAGAGCCTGACGAATGAAGACTTTGAGTATACAATCAACCGCTGCTATACAAGCTATATGCAGCAGACCAATGATGTGCTGTTTAATCTGCTCGATTCGCATGATACCAAGCGGCTTCGCTCGGATGTGAAGAATCTGGATGAATATTTTGCACAGATTGCTGTGCTTTTTGCAATGCCGGGAAGTCCGTGCATTTACTACGGAACAGAAATTGCCATGGAAGGAAGCTATGATCCGGACTGCCGCAGATGTATGCCGTGGTCGGATATTGAGGCCGGAAAGTATGCAGAGCGCAGCAGGATCATATCTACACTGATTCATCTGCGCCGGCAGGAACCGCTCTTAAAAAGCCGTAATTTTCATTTTCCGAATGATTATGCAGCGTACAGGCGTGTGATCCAGTTTCAGAAAGTGGATTTTCCGGATTGTTATGTGGAAGTGCTGATTAACTGCTGTGAGGAAGATGTCGAGGTAGTGCCGCAGGGAGAAATTCTGCTTGAACGACATTACATAGATTCCACACTTTTGTCCAACGGTATTTTGATCCGCAGAATTCGAAAGTAAATAAAAAGAAAGAGGAATAACAGAAAATGGCTACATATGAGTTGTTAAAACAGGAAGGCAGTGCGAAACGTGCGGTGTTTCATACGGTGCACGGAGATATCCAGACGCCGGTATTTATGAATGTGGGAACGGTGGCCGCAATCAAGGGTGCTGTTTCAACAATGGATCTCAAAGAGATCAAATGTCAGGTGGAACTGTCCAATACCTATCATCTGCATGTGCGTCCAGGAGACAAGCTGATCAAAGAAATGGGCGGACTGCATAAGTTTATGGTCTGGGATCGTCCGATTCTGACAGATTCCGGCGGATTTCAGGTGTTTTCCCTGGCAGGACTCCGAAAAATTAAGGAGGAGGGCGTATATTTCCATTCCCATGTAGATGGCGCAAAGATCTTTATGGGACCGGAAGAGAGCATGCAGATCCAGTCAAACCTCGGATCGACGATTGCCATGGCATTTGACGAGTGTCCATCGAGTGTGGCAGAGCGCAGATATGTCGAAGATTCTGTTGCGCGTACGACCCGCTGGCTGGAGCGGTGCAAAAAAGAAATGCAGCGTCTGAACAGTCTGGAAGATACGATTAATAAAGAGCAGCTGTTGTTTGGAATTAACCAGGGAGCAATTTTTTCGGATATCCGGACGGACCATGCAAAGAGAATTTCGGAACTGGATCTGGATGGGTATGCAATTGGCGGACTTGCAGTGGGAGAAACCCATGAACAGATGTATCAGATCATAGAGGAGACCGTTCCGTATCTTCCGAAAAACAAGCCGACGTATCTGATGGGCGTGGGAACACCTGCCAATATTCTCGAGGGGGTAGCGCGCGGAATCGATTTCTTTGACTGTGTATATCCGAGCAGAAACGGACGCCACGGACATGTATATACCAACGAAGGAAAGTTGAATCTGTTTAACCAGAAATACGAAAAAGACATGCGTCCGATTGAGGAGGGCTGCCAGTGTCCGGCATGCCGGCACTACAGCAGAGCCTATATCCGGCATCTGTTAAAAGCAAAGGAAATGCTTGGCATGCGCCTGTGCGTTCTTCATAACCTGTATTTTTACAATACCATGATGGAAGAGATCCGGGATGCTCTCGATGCCGGAAATTTTGCTTCCTACAAAGAAGAAAAACTGTACCGGATGGGACAGTCAAGTATAAAAAATGTCTAAAAAAGCCAAAAAGGCTTGCCCAAAGAACGGAAGTTGTGTAGAATGGGTTTTAGTATTTGAATATAGGAGGAAACATTGATGAGCGCAATTTTAGCAAATAGCAGCGCTTCCGCTTCCGGCGGAATGGGCATGTTTGGTATGATTATCTGGCTGGTAGTAATCTTCGGATTTATGTATTTTCTGATGATTCGTCCACAGAAGAAGGAGCAGAAGAAAAAAGATCTGATGCTTTCCGAAGTAGCTGTGGGAGACACCGTTCTTACTACATCCGGTTTCTATGGAACAATTATTGATATTGTAGATGATACCGTTATCGTAGAGTTCGGAAACAACAAAAACTGTCGTATTCCAATGCAGAAAGCTGCAATTGCAGACGTAGAAAAAGCAGAATCTGCATCATAAAGAACATGAGAGAGGGTGTCGCATTTGCGGCACCTTTTTGCATTCCTTTTTCAATTCAGAATAATAAAAAAGATCTATTATAATTTCAGATTATATTATTTATGAAAAAGTAAAATGGATTTTTAGTTGAAAAGAAGCCCCTGTTGCTATATATTAATAGGTAATAGACTTTGAAACAGCAGAGTAGAAAAGAGGAAAAGCAATGGAATGTCAAATTGGTGTGATCTCGGGAGACGGTATTGGACCAGAGATCGTTACAGAGGCAAAAAAAGTATTAGACCAGATTGGGAAAAAATATGGTCATTCATTTCACTATACGGATATCCTGATGGGTGGATGCTCGATTGATGCAACCGGAGTTCCTTTGACCGATGATGCGATTGCGGCAGCAAAAGCAAGTGATGCGGTACTGATGGGATCTATCGGAGGAAATACTTCCACATCCCCGTGGTACAAGTTAGCACCGGAGCTTCGTCCGGAGGCAGGACTTTTAAAGCTGCGTAAATCGCTCAATCTGTTTGCAAACCTTCGCCCGGCATATTTATATGAAGAATTAAAGGCTGCAAGTCCACTGCGTGATGATAGCATCGGAACAGGATTTGATATGATGATTATGCGTGAGCTGACAGGCGGTTTGTATTTCGGAGCGCGAAAGACAGAGGAAGTAGATGGCGTGACGACAGCAACCGATACACTTACCTACAATGAAAATGAGATCCGCAGAATTGCAAAGCGCGGTTTTGACATTGCAATGAAGCGCCGCAAAAAGGTAACTTCCGTGGATAAGGCAAATGTTCTGGATTCTTCCCGGCTCTGGAGAAAAATCGTAGAAGAAGTTGCAAAAGATTATCCGGAAGTAACGTATGAGCATATGCTTGTCGATAACTGTGCAATGCAGCTTGTGAAAGATCCAAAACAGTTTGACGTGATTCTGACGGAGAATATGTTTGGAGATATTTTATCCGATGAGGCTTCCATGGTGACCGGTTCCATCGGTATGTTATCATCCGCAAGTTTGAATGATACCAAATTCGGTTTATATGAGCCGAGTGGCGGGTCTGCACCGGATATTGCCGGAAAAGGCATTGCCAACCCGATTGCAACCATTTTAAGTGCAGCCATGATGCTTCGCTATACGTTTGATCTGGATAAAGAGGCTGATGCGATTGAGAATGCCGTGAAACAGGTATTAAAAGAAGGATATCGTACCATTGATATCATGCCGCAGGCAGGAGAGAGCACAGAAGGGATTAAACAGGTTGGTACAGCAAAGATGGGCGACCTGATCGCAGAGAGAGTTTAAGGAGAACATAATATGATAAGTGATAACGCAAGGAGCGGTATGCAGCAGGCTCCGGCGCGCAGTCTTTTCAATGCGCTCGGATTTACCGCAGAAGAATTAAAAAAACCAATGGTCGGAATTGTAAGTTCCTACAATGAAATTGTTCCGGGTCATATGAATATTGATAAAATTGTAAACGCCGTAAAACTCGGCGTTGCGGAAGCAGGTGGCGTACCGGTTGTATTTCCGGCAATCGCGGTATGTGATGGTATTGCCATGGGACATGTCGGCATGAAATATTCTCTGGTTACCAGAGACCTGATTGCAGATTCCACGGAGTGTATGGCTATCGCCCATCAGTTTGATGCACTGGTTATGGTGCCAAACTGTGATAAGAATGTACCGGGGCTTCTGATGGCAGCTGCCCGTCTGAATCTTCCGACCGTATTTGTATCCGGCGGACCGATGCTTGCCGGACATGTGCAGGGAAAGAAGAGAAGTCTTTCTTCCATGTTTGAGGCAGTCGGATCTTACGCAGCAGGAACCATGACAGAGGATGATGTGCTTGAATATGAGAATAAAGTCTGCCCGACCTGTGGGTCCTGCTCCGGCATGTATACCGCAAACTCTATGAACTGTCTGACCGAAGCTCTTGGTATGGGACTTCGCGGAAACGGAACGATTCCGGCTGTTTACTCGGAACGTATCAAACTTGCAAAACATGCAGGTATGGCAGTTATGGATATGTTCCGCAAGAATATCTGCGCGCGTGATATTATTACAAAAGAGTCCATCTTAAATGCACTGACAGTAGATATGGCACTGGGATGTTCCACAAACTCCATGCTGCATCTGCCGGCGATCGCGCATGAGATTGGTTTTGATTTTGATATCAGCTTTGCAAACCCGATCAGCGAAAAGACACCAAACCTCTGCCATCTGGCACCGGCTGGTCCTACTTATATGGAGGATCTCAATGAAGCCGGCGGTGTATATGCAGTGATGAAAGAACTGGCAGATATCGGTCTGCTACATACCGATTGTATGACCGTAACCGGAAAGACGATCGGAGAGAACATTGCAAACGCAGTGAACCGCAATCCGGAAGTCATCCGTCCGGTTGATCATCCATATTCCAAGACCGGTGGTCTGGCTGTTCTGAAAGGAAATCTGGCACCGGATGGTTCGGTGGTTAAGCGTTCTGCTGTTGTCGATGAGATGATGGTTCATGAAGGACCGGCAAGAGTCTTTGAGTGTGAGGAAGATGCTATCGCTGCGATCAAGGGCGGCAAGATTGTAGAGGGTGATGTCGTTGTCATCCGCTATGAGGGACCGAAGGGCGGACCTGGTATGAGAGAAATGTTAAATCCGACTTCTGCGATTGCCGGTATGGGGCTTGGCAGTTCCGTTGCCCTGATTACCGACGGACGTTTTTCCGGTGCATCCAGAGGCGCATCCATCGGACATGTTTCTCCGGAAGCAGCAGTTGGGGGACCGATTGCTCTGGTAGAAGAGGGCGATATCATAAAGATCAATATCCCGGAGATGACATTGAACGTAGATGTTTCGGATGAAGAGATGGCCGCACGACGTGCAAAATGGCAGCCGAGAGAGCCGAAGGTTACCACCGGATATCTTAAGAGATATTCTGCACTGGTTACTTCCGGAAACCGTGGAGCTGTCTTGGAAGTGCCAGAAGAGAAATAAAGGATAGAGGGTTAGAAAATGCAGTTGACAGGATCACAGGTGATTATAGAATGCCTGAAAGAACAGGGTGTAGATACCGTTTTCGGATATCCGGGCGGTGCAATCCTGAACGTTTATGATGAATTATACAAACATTCGGAAATCCGGCATGTACTTACATCGCATGAGCAGGGGGCTTCCCATGCAGCAGACGGATATGCCAGAAGTACAGGAAAAGTCGGAGTCTGTATGGCAACAAGCGGACCGGGAGCCACCAATCTGGTGACCGGTATCGCAACTGCGTATATGGATTCCATTCCGATCGTGGCAATCACCTGCAATGTTGGGGTATCACTCCTTGGAAAAGACAGTTTTCAGGAAATTGATATTGCTGGCATCACAACACCGATTACAAAATACAGTTTTATTGTAAAAGATGTAACAAAACTTGCCGATACGATTCGCAGAGCGTTTTCCATTGCGCGGAAAGGACGTCCGGGCCCGGTTCTGGTAGATATCACCAAGGATGTGACTGCCAACAAAACAGAGTATATAAAGAAAGAGCCAAAAATGCCGCAGCCGGATTGTTCGGCATTCAATGAGGATGATTTAAAGAAAGCCATCCAGATGATTGAAAAGGCAAAGAAGCCGTACATATTTGTCGGAGGAGGAGCAATCCTTTCCGGAGCCAGTGAAGTATTAAAGACATTTGTAGAAAAAACAGATGCACCGGTCTGCGACACACTGATGGGAAAAGGTGCATATGATGGAACATCAGAAAACTATACCGGAATGCTTGGAATGCACGGAACAAAGACGTCCAATCTCGGTGTCAGTGAATGTGATCTTCTGATCGCAGTTGGTGTTCGTTTTTCGGACCGTGTACTTGGAAATCCAAAGAAATTTGCAAAACAGGCAAAGATTCTGCAGATTGATATTGATCCGGTAGAAATCAATAAAAATATTATCGTAAATCACAGCATTATCGGGGATGTGGCAATCGTCCTCGGAAAGCTGAATGAAAAACTTGAGCAGCAGAAACATACCGAGTGGCTTTCCCATATTGCGGATTATCAGAAGATGTATCCTATGACCATTCCAAAGGAAGGGTTAAGTGGTCCGTTTATGATCGCAAAGATCTATGAGATGGCAAAAGATGCCATTATGGTCACGGAAGTCGGTCAGCATCAGATGTGGGCTGCACAGTATTTTAAATACAGTAAACCAAGAACCCTGCTGACATCCGGAGGTCTTGGTACGATGGGGTATGGTCTTGGCGCTGCAATTGGTGCACAGACTGCAAATCCGGATAAGCAGGTGATCAATATTGCGGGAGACGGATGTTTCCGCATGAATATGAATGAACTTGCAACAGCATCCAGACAAAAGCTTCCGTTGATTGAAGTGATTGTCAATAACCATGTACTCGGAATGGTTCGCCAGTGGCAGACACTTTTCTATAAACAGCATTATTCCGCAACGGTTTTAGATGACGGTGTGGACTACGTAAAGATTGCAGAGGCGATGGGCGCAGCTGCCCGGCGTGTGACAACACAGGAAGAGTTTAACGCAGCTTTTCAGGAAGCATTGGAAAGTAAGACGCCGTTTGTAATTGACGCAATTGTGGATTCGGATGACAAGGTATGGCCGATGGTTGCACCGGGGGCTCCGATCAATGAATGTTTCGATGGAAAAGATTTCGAGAGCAAGAATAAATAAGCAACAGCATAGTAAAATATAGGAGGAAGTTTGAAATGAGCAGAGTATACAATTTCTCAGCAGGACCGGCAGTATTGCCGGAGGAGGTACTGCAGGAAGCAGCAGATGAAATGTTGGATTACAGAGGATGCGGCATGTCCGTTATGGAAATGAGCCACAGATCCAAAGTATTCGATGACATCATCAAGGATGCAGAAAAAGATTTAAGAGAGCTGATGAACATTCCGGATAATTATAAGGTATTGTTCTTACAGGGTGGAGCATCCCAGCAGTTTGCAGCAGTTCCTATGAATCTGATGAAGAATAAGAAAGCCGGATACATTGTCACAGGACAGTGGGCAAAGAAGGCTTATCAGGAAGCACAGATGTACGGAGAGGCAATTGAGCTTGCATCCTCTGCAGATCAGACATTCTCTTATATTCCGGATTGTTCCGATCTGGATATTCCGGATGATCTGGATTACGTTTATATCTGTGAGAACAACACCATTTACGGAACCAAATACAAGAAGCTTCCAAACACAAAGGGAAAGACACTGGTAGCAGATGTATCTTCCTGCTTCTTATCTGAGCCTGTAGATGTGACAAAGTATGGCGTAATCTATGGTGGCGTACAGAAGAATATCGGACCGGCAGGTGTTGTAATCGTAATTGCACGGGAAGACCTGATTACAGATGATGTACTTCCTGGCACACCAACCATGCTCAAGTGGAAGACACAGGCAGACAAAGACAGCCTGTACAACACACCGCCATGCTACGGCATTTATATCTGCGGTAAAGTCTTTAAGTGGCTGAAAAAGATGGGCGGCTTAGAGGAAATGCAGAGACGCAACATTGAAAAAGCAAAGATCCTTTATGATTTCCTGGATGAGAGCAAACTGTTCAAGGGAACTGTCAGAAAAGAAGACCGTTCACTGATGAATGTACCGTTCGTAACCGGAGACAAGGATATGGATGCGAAATTCGTAAAAGAGGCAACCGAGGCTGGCTTCGTAAACCTGAAAGGACATCGTACCGTTGGTGGTATGCGTGCATCCATTTACAACGCAATGCCAAAAGAGGGCGTAGAAAAGCTTGTTGCGTTCATGAAGAAATTTGAGAAGGAGAATGCATAAAATGTTTAATTATACATGCTTAAATCCTATCGCTGGGGTAGGTCTGGATTTATTTTCTGATGATTACAAAAAAGTAGACGATCTGGCAGGCGCTGATGCAGCACTTGTCCGCAGTGCGGCAATGCACGATCTGGATCTTCCGGATTCACTGCTTGCAGTTGCCCGCGCCGGTGCAGGTGTCAACAATATTCCGCTTGACAAATGTGCTGACAAAGGTATCGTTGTATTTAATACACCGGGTGCAAATGCCAATGGTGTAAAAGAACTTGTTTTTGCAGGAATGTTATATGCATCCCGCGATATTGTCGGTGGTATTGACTGGTGTCTGGCAAACCAGAACGATGATAACATTGCAAAAACTGCAGAGAAACAGAAGAAGAACTTTGCAGGAACAGAGATTTCCGGAAAGAAATTAGGTGTCATCGGACTTGGAGCCATCGGTGTGCTCGTAGCAAATGCCGCAACCCATATGGGTATGGAAGTATATGGATATGATCCATATATTTCTGTCAATGCTGCATGGAACTTATCCAGAAGCGTAAAGCATATCAGCAATGTAGAAGATATTTACAAAGAGTGCGATTACATTACGATCCATGTACCTCTTTTGGATTCTACCAGAAAGATGATTGATGCCAATGCGATCGCAATGATGAAGCCTACCGCAATTGTATTAAACTTTGCAAGAGATCTGCTGGTAGACGAAGAGGCAATGGTTGATGCGCTGGCTGCAGGAAAGATTAAGAAATATGTTTCTGATTTCCCGAATACTACAACCGTTGGGGCAAAGGGATGTATTGTCACTCCACATCTTGGAGCATCTACAGCAGAGTCTGAAGACAACTGCGCAATTATGGCTGTCCGTGAGATTCGTGACTACATGGAGAATGGTAATATTACCCATTCTGTCAATTATCCGGACTGCAACATGGGAGCATGTACCACAGCCGGACGTGTTGCAATTCTGCACAAGAATGTCAAGGGTATGATCGGCCAGTATACGACCGTTCTTGGAGAGGCAGATATCAATGTGTCAGATATGACAAATAAGGCAAAGGGTGACTATGCATATGCACTGATCGATGTGGATTCCCAGATTACCGATGATGTGCTGAAAAAACTGCAGGCCATTGACGATGTATTGCGTGTACGCCTTGTAAAATAACAGAAAAGATAAGCATTTTGCTGTAT
>OGIS01001119.1_pt1 | contig 12443 bp, 9 predicted proteins | sample 1571821 | NCBI WGS metagenome assembly OGIS01 (sample SAMEA2581965, study PRJEB24529) | metagenome | biome: Human gut stool | place: China | collected 2011
TTTCCCTACACGACGCTCTTCCGATCTGACTATCGTTCGGCAGAGATCCAAATCCGACCAATAACAGACAAACACTCAAACCTACAGCGCAATTTCTTGTCCTCACCTCAGGTCTGTTGATGGATCATGGCGGCGACTTGGCAATCCGGACAGAATTCGATGTACAGCGTTCCCTCCGTGTTGTCGGTAAGCGTTGTCCATTGAATTTGGGCCAAATACTTCATCGGACGTCCACAATCGGGGCACTTGACGTGTTCACAGTCTTGTACCCAGTTGGCGAATCCTCCAACCGTGTTGAGATCATCCGCAAAAGCTCCGTAAAACGGAGGAACAGGCGTTGAGCTCAGTCCCCACTTGTTGGAAGCCATTGCTTCGAAATCTTCTTCAGTGAAATAGCACTTAGTGGACTTGGAGCCGTCAAAAAGTTCAGAGGCCATGGCTTCGCTAGAGCCATCTAATGAGAAGCGACTGAATGCTGGTCCTTTGAGAAAACCTACGCAGTTCGGACAACATGTCGCTGTGAAAATGCCGTCAATGCCGAAGGCTTTGAGGCGTTCGTCCCTGCCGTCCATTACGAAGATGTCAGCCATTCGCCCACCACAGTGAGGGCATACGTCCTCTCTAAGGCGGCCGATTCGAATGGGGGAGTCATTGGGGTTTTCACACTGAACAAGTGCAAAACAAGTTTCGAAATTCAGGCTGATGCGCTGTCCTGTCTGATCGAAGGTCCAGCCTCCTAACTCAGCATACGAAGCCGGACCAACATACAAACCGGAAGTCCACGGTCGCGGGTGTTGTTCCAACTCATGAAGCGTAGATAAAGCAACGTCGTCACCTTGCATGGCGAGACATGACATAAGATCCGCAGCCTCGCTGTAGCTGTTGGTGTTCAATAACTTCGAGATGAGTTGGTCTCTAACGTCAGCAGGAGCCTTGTAGTAAATCTCATTGGGTCGGTAAACCTCTTCCAGTACGGCTTTTCTTTGAATTTCAGGGCTTAGGGCGTCGTGATAAGAAAGGAGGTTTAGGAAGTTTGTATATTCCGGATCTTCCCATTCTTCGACCTTTTTTATGCCTTTGAGAACTGAGGCCTGAACATCACGAATATGCTCGAATGACCACGCAAGAACCTCCTGACGTGTCCTTTCACTCTGGCACCTCCAACATAACCCCTGATAACCAAGAGGTGTTCCACATTGAGGACAACGAAAACCTAGCTCTGTCATTGACACCTCCTGTGATTGCCTCAGACTCAACACATTGCTGATACTGTTAGTGCCCACTACGATCGTATTCTCGCCAACAGTAGGGAGTCAATGAGGATATTTATCGAAGATTTATCACCGAATATACGAGTCGGAAATGGGGCTTTTCTTCATCATCGGTACAACAAAAGCCATGCACCACTGACCACTAGAACAAAGCCGCAACCACAGAAGATCAAGCGAAGCAAACCACGTGTCAAGTATGTGTTGTATGGTTTCCCTACCGGGTCACAAAGCCAGTTCCAGTTCTTCCAGGCACCGATAATCAGAAGAACCCCAGCAAGTAAACAGAGAACATCATTGTTTTCTGCAAAGAAATGGAACAACCAAGAGTCAACTTCTTTCATCATCGATCCCCTACGGAGTGGTTCGTATCTAATGCGAATAGCTAATGAGCATGATCTCAACTCCATCGGGTTTTGACGAAGCAAACTTCGTCAAAAACTGGTCGATGACTTCGTATGCTTTGGAAGGATCCACATCTTTTTCAATATTGAAGCCAAGCAAATACCGTCCGTCTGGGTCTCTTTGGCTAGACGAAAGACGAACACCGACTAAGTTTTCTGATGCCTGTTTGAATGGCTCGATGACCTTGGTTGTGAGTTCGTCTTCTGAAATAGCGCTTTTCTCAGATTCGATAACAACACAATAGTCGGCATCAACATCAACCTGCGGGTTGTCATGATTAGCGAATGCAGGTGGTTGACGTCCTATCAACGTCACTTCGATCCCTTTGGGGACCTTGGAAGTGAATTGCTTCACAAACTTGTCGATGTTCTCGTAAGCCAAAGCGGGATCAGCACCTTCATCTAAGATGAAATGGAACAGATACCGACCACCTGCATCTTCTTCACCAGCGATTAGACGGATCCCATCTACCTCGCTTGATGCTTTCCTAAATGGGTCGACGACCTCTTTGGTAAGCGACTCTTCCGTAAAGGCATCCTTTTCGACTTCAATGATTACGGTGAAATCTGAATTGTTGCTGGCGCTATCGGCGGCAACAAACACTTCATCAATGCTCAACAGATCGACTCCATTGCCTGTCAGGACAAGAAAACCGTTTTCGTTGAGTGAGGCTTCAATATCGGATGTATAGCGTCCGCTTTCAGTCTTTTGAACTGCCCCTTGACGATGTAATGTTTGCAAAGCGCTTCGAATCTGGTTGGTGAAGGCTTCCTGAACAGTGAGACTGGCTTTTCCACTTGGGTCTTTGGCGGAGGCTTCAACTTTGAAGGAACTCTTCAGATTAGGTTTGAACTCAAAAGCGCCGTTAACCGCCAGATCGGCTCCTTCCGTATTCACGTTGAACTTATCAATTACGCCATGGAGACCATTCAAGGAGAAAGTGCGTTCGCCCTGCATGTCCGGGGAAGGGCAGATGCCCGGAAGGTTCGTTACAACAGCCCCGAACATCAATCTTGAAAATTCACAAGGCAACCAAACTTGCGGTGGTGTGGAAATGGAGCCCTTTAGTTGCACATTGAAGGCAGGCTGCGCCTCGGGTTGGATATAGAGGTCTTTGATGTCAATATCAAAGTCCATACGATTCTCAGGCTGTCCATCGGTTGTATCGGCCGTGCTGTACATCTCGATCTTGTAGCTCTGCGGTCCGGCGGCATTGGGTCCGATAATCGGACCGATTTGATCTCCCTGTGTATCAAAGGACAACGACAGCTTCAACGGTGAGCCTTCGTAGAGCAGGCTTATTTTTTTATCTCCGAAGATAAGGCGCTCATTTTCGAATTTTGTCTCGGACTGAGACATGTGACCCGAGATGGAAAGCTTCTCAACTGTATTTTTGCCAGAATCGACTTTGATGTCGGCTCGAACCATTCCGTTGCCGAGTACTTCCTCTCCAACGGTTGCTTTGTTCCACTGCATCTCGAAGGATGCAGGCATCATGTCGATGGAAAAGATCAGTTCGATGCGTGGATTCGATTTGAGGAAAATTTCTGCCTGAGGATCCTCAATTCGGATTGGTGTCAGCTTCAGTGTGGGGTGAAGACCTGGGATCAACACACCATCGAAAACGATGGCAGGGTTGACAACAGAATGTTGTCCCGGTTGTTGACCGTCTGTGTCGATACCGGCAGTCAGTTGAACATTGCGCTTCAGAAAGGCTTTCTCGACTTGAATTTCGCCGTCGTACAAAGGTGACGAGATATAGCGATGCTCGCCAACGCGACGGTCAAATTGGTTCAGCTGCCACCAGGCAAGACCACCGTAGGACAACAAAGCGACGACACCAACTGCAGCCACGATTTTGATCACTTTGCTTGTTGTCATTGCACATCTCCTTCAAGTCGAGAAGCGGCATCTATGATTCAGCGCCGGCTTCGATCAGCATGGCAGTCAACTCCTCAAGGCCGGTTGCCGTAGCGTAAGCGAGTGCACCTCGGCCTTCAGTATCGCGAACATGTACGTTTGCGCCATTTGCCAGCAATACACGGACAATATCGATGTTTCGTTCACGTATGGCTTGCAAAAGAGGCGTTTGACCAGTTCTTGGAGCGGCATTGATATCTGCTCCAGCACGTATCAACAGTTCGGCAATGACGAGACGCCCCAGACGAGCAGCTTCACAAAGCGGTGTTTCGCCGTTTTTTCCTGGACGATTGGGATCAGCTTTGACGGACAGAAGCTTTTCCACACAGCCAACGGCACCAGCACGGGCAGCAACAAGAAGCGGCGTTTCCCCGGCATCATTGCGTTCATTCACATTTGCGTCGGATGCAGACAAGATCAGAGTGAGTGTTTCCAAGTCGCCTTGGCGTGCGGCCTGGTGCATGGCATTGATGCCATAGCGGTCCTTGGACAAATGGATCGGATTTTTGTTTCCGTGCAGCATGCCAAAAATGCCGCTGTCTCCAGATGTTTGTTGCTGACGATTTATCAAGGCCGAGAGAACGTCCGGCATACTGTTGGCGGCGGCGAGATCCATAGCCGTACGCCCGTCGCGGTCCGTCATAGTGATATCAAGATCAGCTCGCTTTAGAAGTCGAAGAGCAGCTTCGCTTCTTCGTGCAAGGATCATCAGCATGAGCGGCGTTTGCCCTTCTCGATTTTGGGCATTGATATCTGCTCCGGCCTCCAGTAGCGCTTCACCCACCAAGGCATTTCCAGACCACGAAGTCCAATGCAAGGCCGTACGTCCTTCTCGATCTGCAGAAAGGGGGTTGGCTCCGGCTTTAAGCAGCAGTTTGACTATTGGCAGCGCTCCATCTCGTGAAGCCATCATGAGTGCAGTCATGCCTTCGCCATCAGTCTGATCAACGTTATCAATGCGTTTAAGGATTGCAGAAACAACCCCTGCTTGTCGTCCTTTGACAGCTTCAAAGAGTACCTTGTTGAGCATGTTCATCCTCCGATCGTCAGTTAAGCTCCGACGGGGTAAGTAGACTCAGGCCGGCACGTTGTGCGGCGTGGCGCGCAGGGGCGAGCTTCAGTGAGTCCAATAGCAGGAAAATGTAAGAGTCGGCATTGAGTTCGAGAGCTGCAAGCTTGATGGGCCATCCCCATTGATGACAGATCGCATCGAACTTGTTTGCAAACGCAGGAACATCATCGTCAGGTTGAATATCCAATGGTATGGATTCGAACCCTGCCTCTCGAATTGGGGCGAAGTTGATCAATCCTTCCAAAAAAGCACAGAAGTCCTGACCTTCCGATTTCCAGTCCACTTCAGTCGCCATATCCAGCGATATCAGTAGATCTGCGGTTCTGCGAGCCAGAACATCAGTATCTTGGGATCCGCCTTCAGCAAAGAGACCTAGTGCCATCATTTGGAGTTCAATCTCACCTCGTTTAAGTGGACTGAAGGTGCAGGTCAGAAAGTCCACCATTCCACGAACGGGACCGAAAGGATCAGACGGATTCAGTGTGCTGTTGGCAGGGGAGAACTCTGTTATCTTGGCCTCTTGTCCCGGTGCTCGACGAGCAGCCGCTTGATTCCGCATGCGGTCAAAGAAGGAACTAGATGTTGTCTTCGCATGCAAGGGTGGTTGTTGTTCCTTATGAGAAGAGGTGTCGACGTCAGCAACTACGATTCCGGAAGGGTGTTTTTTTCGAATCCTGTCGAAAAAGCTTGTGGATTTTGAGGTCGGGTTAGGTTTATCCGAGATGTTCGTATCCCTGGCGAAACAATCTCCATCCTTCTGTTCGGATATGTTGCCTGTGTTGGTCGGCTGTTCGGTATCGGAAGTTTGCCCATTGGCTATAGCATCAAGTTTTTCGATAGCCGTCAGCAGTTTTTCTACGACGCCGTCATTGCCTGCCGCTGACGCTATGTCCAGAGCTGTTCGGGCTTTTTCATCTTTAAGAGCAACATTTGCACCAGCCTTCAACAAAAGTTCGGTGAATGACTCAGCATGAGAAGGAGACGACAAGCCGGCGGCAGTCATTAGGGGGGTTGTGCCGAATTTGTCGGCGAGGTTGGGATCCGCGCCGCCCTGGAGAAGAAGTTGAGCCATGCTCTCGGCATCCTGACTGCCGTTCTTAGCGAGCAATCCAAGTGCAGTGACGCTGCCCGGCACTTTACAGAACGGACGGTCAATGCCTTTGGCGGACATTCTGGCGTTTGGATCCGCTCCTTTCCTCAAGAGAATGCCGGTAGCCAATTCGGCCCAGTTTGCTTCGCCGGCTCGCCAGCCTCGCCCAATGTTTTGCGCCAAGGTCAGAAGCGGTGTGAGACCTTCGGCATCTACGGGGGCATTGGCAACGGATTCGGTGCGCAGCATGGTCTCGAGTGCCTTCGCCCAATCATCGGCACTCAAATTGCTGGGAATGGAAGTTGAGGATTGCGGGGCCCAAAGCAACATGCGCATGGCGCTGGTGCCTTCCGTATCTCTGCCGCCACGAGCTTTGCCGTTGATCCTTGCCGTGGGATCTGCACCGGCATTCAACAACAACGTCATGACATCTACGGCCATAACGCTTGCGGCACATGACAGAGGAGTCAGACCAATCTGATCACCTTCGGATGCCGGTTCGTCCTGTGCTTCTCCCAGTGCGATCAAGGCTTGTATTTTTCCGACATCTCTCATCGAGGCGGCCTCACACGCGGTCGCACCACCTGAGATGAGCTTAAGCTTAGACGAATCGTCATTTTCATCAAATGCCTCGGCACCATAAACAAGCCAGGGTGCAACTAGGTGAGATTTGTTGGCGACAGCAATTTCTCTAGCGGTTTTGCCGATGGCACTTTTGGCATTGGGATCGACACCGAGGTTCTCGACAAGGATCATGGCGATTGCCAAAGCATCCGATTCGCTTTGCATGGCTTTTTCAATCGGAAGATCCACAAACCGTTGAAGTGCATCGCACAGGGCATGAAGAAGTGTGAAGCCCGTGCTGTCCAGGCGCTCTGTGGCCCGAACCTTACATGCTGCCAATGCTTTAAAAAACGGATAAAGGATTTGATCCACTGCGAAGAAGGCTGCAGTCCGACCTGAAGAATCCCTTGTATTTGGATTGGCACCTGCCGACAGAAGTGCTATGGCTGTGCACTCGACAGCATCTGGATGTTCCTGCCATTTATTTGGTCCTTTGGCAAGCCACATCAATGGCGTCATTCCATTGCGATCTTTTGCATTGGGGTCGGCTCCGCGCTCGAGCAGGATTTTGACGGCATCAGCATCCCCAACACGGGCTGCATGCGCAAGCATTGTCAAGCCATCATCATCAGCCGCATTGACCGAAATGGCTCGATAAAAGACCAATCGAGTCTGCGTTCCCGCAGCAAGATCATTGTGAAATGTGGCAGCAGGATTAAACTGCATCAGTTGCAGAGAGGACGCCATAACAACTTCCCAAGTGAGGAAAGAAACACCAGGAACAACGGGGAACCTATGCTCCTGGTGTGCTCAAGTTGGTTGATTAATCCGTCAGAGATTGAACCCACGGATAGCGCAACCACTCACCTTCATCTGTCAAGAGTTCAACACATGCGCTGGCGGCATCATCCAGCCATTCTGCTGCTGCATCTTCCCCGGCGGCCATGCGCCAGAACAGCCCGCCAAAAAGATACGAGATGCCGAATTCACGCCATCCGGTGAATCGTTGACATGCTTCTTCAGCACAGGCTTCCAGAACTGATTCCGCTGTACTTTCGTCGATGAGTCCAACAAAATATCCCCATCGAACGAGAGCGGCAGCACGTCCGATGTCCCAACCGCGCATCTGTTCGGGTGAAACCTTGTCTTTGAAGTAGCGAGCAAAAAGCCAACGCTGCATGGCGCCGGAAACGTCTTCCGGATCGAGCTCTTGTGCGATTTCTTCAAAGGTCTCGGCATTTGCGTACTGGGCATAGAGCGCAGACATACCGCCGGCTTCCAAAAGATCGCCGAGGGTTTCACCCAGTTCATCCGTATTGGTGATGCCCCAATATTCGCTGAGAATCGTACGAACCTTTTCCTCGAAGAAAGGCTCATGTTCTTCAGGATCAAGTTGATCGAGCTCGTGGCCGTTGAGGTTGCCCACAATGCCGCCCAACAGATAACCGAAGATCCTCGCTTCCTTTGAGCCGCGAGCGGCAGGTCGGGGTTCGGATTCCGTAAAGTCTGTCCGTAGCTGTTCGATGTAGCTCATGGCATTGTCGTAGCCTTCTTCGCGACTTTCGTCAGATCCGGCGTTCAGGTCAACACCCATGGACTGAGCATTGTTCTGCAGTGTTTGAATCAGCGCCTGAGGATCGAATTGACCACCATTTTGTGCGGCATCTACAGCCTGGAATGCAGCAGTCTGGGCTTGAGCAATGAGATCTTTTTGGTTAGCCATCGCCTGCTGCATCTGCGCTTTCATCATAGCCAACATCTCTGGATTGTTGCCGTAAAGCGATTCCATCATCTTCATCTGAGTATTGATCGCCTCTTCTTGAACTTTAAGCACGGCGTCTGCTTGTTCGCGCAGAAGTTGTTCAGTGTTCTTGTCTGGCATAGGTACTCCTTGCTGAATTAACGAAAATGGATTTATCGAGGTGGTTGGTTTACTGATGAAATTCGACTAGGCTGATCTCCTGAGAAAGCGGGCTATCTAACGACTTCTTCAGACGTATCGGAGCCGTCGCTGGTTTCTGTCTCGTCTTGGTCGGGAGATTTGAATATTCCCGACCCACAGATGCGAAGGAAGGAATGGAAAGCTGCCTGTTTGATTTTTGGTTGAGATTTGAACCATTCGAGGAGCAGATCAAAGATGGTCTTGCTGTCCCAAAACAGACCTTCCACGTATTCGTAACGCAACGCACTGCCGAAACCTGTACAAAGAAAAGCGTCTTGGCGTTCAGGATCTTTCAAGAGGGTCGCCAATGCTTCCCGTAATTGCGTTTTGTCTGCCTCCGAGACTTCAGGAGCAACGGTAAAGAAGACAATGCCGGCACTGATGCCTTGGCGCTCTAGTTCGATCATGCATTGGGCGTCGTTTTGGTTGTATCCGTTATGAAGTGCAGGGCACCGCATGACCAATTTTGTGGCGTCAAAAAGCAGATCACAATCAGGATCTCTATCCGGCTCTTGGAGTATTTCTGTGTCCTGATTTAGAAAATCATCCATTGTGAAGCCGCTTGCTCCCGGGATGCATTCACGGACATATCTGACCAGATCTGGGAGCGCCAAGCCTTCTTCAGTTGGCTCATCGCGATAGATGCCGAGATCACTGAACCACTGACTTTGTACACTCTCCCCAAGAGTTTTTTGAACCATCCACTCAAGAGCTACAAAAATGCCCGGGAGTTCATCTTCATCAATTGCAGCGAGTTCTGGCCCAGTAAAAACAAGTCGATACGTGCCTCCCTCTTCTTTTTTAGGCACCACTGTTAGCTCTGATGCGCGAAGAACACGCTTCCCGACACGTGCTTCCAAGATGTGAGGGGAATCTACTGGTTGAAAGCCAAATTCGAACCTCCAGTGATCTGCTAGAGATGGCGGAGCATGACGGAGGAACTCTCGCAAGGGAAAAGCTGTCATTCGCCATCCTTTCGGGGATATGGTCAGTCGAATTTTGTCGCCTTCTTGATCAAGTTCGACAAACCATTTATCAGAGGCTACTGGATGGAGGATCTGCTCAATTTTCTCTTGAGCCAGCTGAGCAGAAAGCGGACCTTCGTTGCAGAGTTCTCGTAGATGCGATTCTGATTCAGAGAATTGCTTCCATACATCAACTACGCGTTCACGGAAGGGGTGATAGAACGTCAGTGCGTTCAACTGTTCATGGGACCATTGAATAAATTGCTTGGTATCCTCGTCTTCAGGCTTGTACTCCAGAGCCTTCTCCCAGTGCTCAAGAGACTCAGTAACGCGATCAAGATAGTAAAGCGAATAGGCTCGCCGAAAGTGCCAGTAATGGTTGTTGCGTTCGTCTGGTTCGATTGAATCAAGCAACTGCAACGCCTTTTCTAGTGGTTGGGTTTCGCCAGCTTGGGCCAAGTTGTTGTAGGCACGGGCGAGTTGACTGACCATATCAGACGTTTGTTCCTCAGGCGTCAAGGCTTCGATGAACTTAATGATGCCTTCGTAGTCACCACGATCATTGAGATCGTTGATGTGAGCCATCAATGAGCTGGGTGTTGCACTCATGATCCTCTCTCTCCTCGAGGAACGAAACGACTGTATTGCTCAACATATGTCGGGATGTTCCTTGAATCAGTCTACTCGACAGTTAGGTTTGCAGTTTACGACTGCATTACTGCCTGTAACTAGGTATTCAGACCGGTACTAAATACCTCTAAGCAATTTTAATGGCTCTTCGTGGGTATGTGTGGGTTGAACCGCCTCTTCAGATACCCTCGGGGCGGTTTGGCAACGGGATGCGAACGTTGGAGCAGATCAGCTGAATGAAGGCGAACATGCTCTCAAGATTTCGGAAACCGTAGGCTCGGCGGATGAGAAGCTTGATTTTGTTGTTGATGGCTTCCAGACGCGCATTACTCAGGCCGTTTTGGATGGTATTGAAGATATTGTCCTTGTGCCGCTTGATCTTGCGCGCCAACTCCCGGATGACTTCAATGCGTGAGTGCGATGCCCTCCAGTACCAACGTTTCAGCATGACCTCGACATCTTGCGAAGGCAATTTCAAAATGAGTCGCAACTCCTCTTTGAGCTTGTAGGCCTTGAAGAGTTGCGGGTGTGATTCAGCTATGAGTTGCAGGCGTTCCTCTTGTAGTGGCGTCAAATTCTCTGGAGCCTTTCCGAGCGCATAAGCGGAGCGCTTGATCCCCTTGGCAAGGGTTTCCTGTTCGTTGTACCGGGCTTTGAGTTCTCGAAGTTCCCGCTCATCTTGGGTTCCCTTGATTTGCTTGAACAAATCACGGTTCTCGGCGCGTATGACCTGCCAGATGTGCTTGCGCAACATCTCTACAGCCTGGCCGGCCCATTGCACCACATGGAAGGGGTCGACGCAGCGCTTTGCATGCGGAACATATTGCTCGATGCACTCGTCAAACCAACGCGCACCGTCACCGCTGACGTACTGAATCGAAGCGCGCTGTTCGTCGGTCAGAGCCTGAAAGAACTTCTCAAAGACGGTCTTCCCATGGTTTTCGTGTAGCCAGACGACCTCGCCGGTGTCATGATTGATAACCACGGTCATGTACTTGTGACCCTTACGGTAGGAGGTCTCGTCCACACCGATGCGAATCAATCCGTCCAAACGTCTCTTGTCGGCGTCAGGGTCCAGATGTTTTTGAGCGCGTGTCACGCGACCCACGGTATGCCAATCGATGCGCATGAGCTCTTTGATCTTCGAGCTGGACATATTCCTGGCCAGCCACGCAACCTGGAGATCGAACTCCTTGGTGAAGCGGGAGTCCGGGAAGGCCCAGGGAACGGCCTCGGTGACGATTCCGTGGACGGGACAGTGGATGCGGCGAGGGGCGTACCGCAGATACACCAAGATTCCTCCGAGATCAAGTGCCCGCCATTGACGTGCTTCGGCACGAGCACAATCGTATCCGGGACAGCGAGCACCGCAATGGGGACAGCGTTGTTGCAGACGCTTGTACGGACGAAGATCGAAGTGGGCTCGTACTGCTCCGTTGATTTCACAGACGTCAAAGTCATGAATTACGGCGAGATTTTTGACATGAAGGAGTTCCGTAAGTAAACTGCAGAGCCTGGCCATCGCGTGTGTTGTTTTAAGTTGTAGCAGACCCAAACAATACAGAATCGCGGTGGCCTTTTGTTTTACGGACGTACGCTGGGGGAGGCTTGCCCCCCCCATACCCCCCTCCACGTTCTCCGCCACGTGGCTCGGGAGGTGCCGCCTCCGGCAACACCTCCCTTGCCGAGGCTGTTGCCATGCTCGGGACGTGTCAAGCGCCTTTCGCGGCATATCCTCGGTTGGCTACGCCGACCATCGGTATTCCACGAGCGCTTGACCCTGTCCCGGTAGCATGGCGGTGAACGAAAAATGGGCTAAAGAGAGCGATCCTCCTCAGTGGGAGAACTCGATGCCATCAAATCAATTGCCTAACCTACGGTTACGGGAGTAGCGGTCTGTTTTTCGCCCACAACTATCCCCGAAGCCTCGAAAAAGAACGCCGACTCAATACCGTCGAGCCATGCCGCTTGATTTTCAGCTGAATAAGCTTTGGCAAAGATGCGTCGCGAATAGCCAAGTACTGCAATAAAAAAGTGCCCTCTCAGCGTTTCTCCGTTGACGATGACATCCTTTTCGGCGAAGTCGATCTGCATCTGCACGCCGGGCTGAGTTTCATAGCGGCTGTGAGGCTGAACTGCGTTGAGTTCCTTACGCAGGCCGCGGCAGAATCGCTGAAGCTGACGCACATGGATGCATCGGTTGAATTTCTGAGCAATGCGTCGCTGAACGACCACGCCGTTTCCTTCACTCTCGAGGAAAAAATCCTTGATCTCCGTCTGATGATGCAACAGCCAGCGAGTCGAATTCCGCGTAGTTGAGGGATCGTCAAGCGACCCTGTGGGCTTCCGCAGGTAGCGTCGTACGGTATTGCGAGCAACGCCCGTTACTCTGGCAATGCTTTTGATGGAATGCCCGTGGCTGAACAGCTCTCGGATCTGTTGGATTTGGATTGCCGTAAGCATTTTGATGGAAAGAAGTACTTGAACCTTTCCATTCTTATGGCATTTACCACTCTTCATGTCCTCTCCCGGAGTACCGGGGTCAATTCTTGTCGTTTTGGGGGATCATATTCTGTCGCTCAACACA
>OGIS01001137.1_pt1 | contig 12291 bp, 7 predicted proteins | sample 1571821 | NCBI WGS metagenome assembly OGIS01 (sample SAMEA2581965, study PRJEB24529) | metagenome | biome: Human gut stool | place: China | collected 2011
ATACGTTCCTTGCACATATCGCAAGAGCCTTTGACACCGAACATGGCATGCTCGGAGGCTACCCCCGTGGCGCTTTGCGCATGCATCATATGCCCCTCATGCCCAATCATAGGCTTGGCGGGCTCGTCGCCGTTATTCATCATGGAAGTTTTTCCCTCCAGCTGTGCGCTGGCGTCTATGGCGAAGACTCCGTTGGTTACGATTTCCTCACCTTCTCGCAAGCCATTCAAGATAACATAAGAGTTACCAAGGGAAGGGCCTAGCTCCACCTCACGCATCAAGAAAGCGGGGGTATTCGTATCCGGTTGCTTTACGTACACGATAGCACGTTTACCCGTCCAGAGCACAGCGGTTTGCGGTACGACGATCTCGTTCTTATAGTTGCGGAGCGGGGCGCTTACGTTTGCCGTGGCGTACATCTCGGGCTTGAGCTCCAAAGAGGCGTTCGGTACCTCTACACGGACCTTGGCGGTACGGGTCGTCGTGTTCAAGATCGGGTCGATGAAAGATATCTTACCCGAGAACTTCTTGCCGGGTAGCGCTTGCAAGGTAAATTCCACCGGATCACCTTTGCTAAGGAAAGGGAGATCCACCTCGAAAGCGTCGAACAAGGCCCATACCTTCGTGAGGTTCGCCACGTCGAAAAGGATAGCTCCTTGGGATACATAATCACCTTGGCTTACCCGCTTGGACAGGACGATACCGCTCGTGTTCGACTTGATCTCTACAACCGGGGAGATAGAGCCGGACTTCTCGATAGCGGCGATCTGGGCATCTGTCATCTTCCATAAATATAGTTTTTCACGGGCGGCCTGTATCAATTGAGATTGTCCCATGCGGATCGCTTCCAACAATTCTTGCTGGGCGGTGAAAAGCTCTGGGGAGTAGAGGGTAGCGAGGGTCTGTCCGGCACGCACCGTCTCACCCGTGAAATCAACGTTCAAGCTCTCGATGCGTCCGCTTACATGGGCTGTTTGAGATTGCAGGCTACGCTCGTCCGGTACGATCTTGCCGTATAAACGGACTTGCTTGACCGGATTCTGGCGGGATACCTTGGAGGTTTGTACGTCCGCTAAGGCTGCTGCTTCTTCCGAAAGCTGAATGGCGTTGGGATCGATGGCCTTGTCGGAGAAGGAGCTCTTACGTACAGGGATCAAATCCATGGAGCAGATAGGGCATTTACCCGGCTTGTCTTGGCGAATTTGGGGATGCATGGAACAAGTCCACTCGCCGGCCTCGTTCTGTTGGAGGTCGTGGCCATGCGTAGGGGCGTGAACTTCCGTGCCGGTCTCGCTCGCTTGTGACGTATGGCTGTCGGTATCGGAGTTATGGAACAGGAGCCAGCCCAACAAGAGGCCGCCCGCTAGGAACAGGATATATATCAGGTACTTGGATTTTACGGTTTCATTTATATTTTTCATTTTCTTATTCGTTTACAGAGGTGGATATTAATTTCTCGATTCCGGCGATTTGGGTATTATATTCCGCTATCGCTTCGCTTTTCTTCAAGTGATAGTCCAACATTTGTCGCTCCACTTGGATCACGTCGGTCAAGGTCGTTCTTCCTGTCGAGAATTCCCGGACGATCAGTTGGTAGGTGGCCAACGATAGATCGTATTGTTTCTGGTACAAATCGATTTTCCGTGCGGCATCTTCCAATTGCTGGGTAATACGGATATACTCGGCTTGCAGCTGGTTCATCGTGTTCTCGTACTTCAACTCGCTGGATTTCCAATAATGCTTGCTTTCCCGTTGCTGTGCGTTATATTTTTTACGGAAGATAGGAAGGCTGATCTTTAGCATGGGCATGAACATATCCTTTCCGTTCATACCGGACATAGAGCCCATAGACATATCCTCCGGTTTCTTCCCGATCAAGGAATACTGGAGGCCGATACCTAGCATGGGGTAACTCATTTTCTTGTCCATCTCCGCCTTGGCCCGGTAAGCGTTTCCTTCCGCCTCCAGCATGGTAAGCATGGGGTTGTTGGAGATGACGCTGTCGAGAGCCGTCGACTCACTCCATGAGAGAGGAAGCCGTTCCAACGAGTCGGGGACGGAAATCGGGGTAGCTAGCGACTGATTGAGCAACGTATTAAAAGCAGCCTCGGCCGTTTTCCGTTGCGATAACAAGGAGGCTAGCGTATTCTCCAGTTCTACCTTCTCCATCTGGATTCGCAGTACGTCCGACATTCCGCCCATGGAGTTGCCACTTCCCATAGAGCCTCCACCCATAGGGCTATCGCCGGACATTCCGGACATCGTACTACCGGATGCTCCCGTGCTTTGTACCGTAGGGCTTCCCATGCTACTGCCTCCCATACCCGACATACCTCCACCGGATACGGCGGGAGGAGTCGATGGAGCAGAAGATACGGGGGAGGGTAGGACGGAGGAACCGCCCGCCTTCGCCGACGGAGCGGAGAAGCGGTTCAATGCCAACTGTTCCAACTGGTCTAGCAGACGAAGGTTCGCCTGCGTATTTTTATATTGCTCGCTGATATTGCAAAGCTGGTACCATTGACTCTTCACCTCGTAATACAGGTTGTTGCGACTGTTACGGAATTGTTCGTAAGCCATCCGGGCCATCTCGGTCGCCTCGTTGCGGGCCGCCTTCCGGGTACCGAACCAAGGGAACATTTGCATCAAGGTGAAATCCGCTATTTGCTTTCCGGACAAGATCTCCATCGGTTTCAGGAAGAAACCGATCTCCAGTTCCGGGTCCGGATAGGCTCCGGCTTGCGGGACTTTCTCCAAAGATGCCTTATACAGGGAGAAGTCGGCGTTGATCTGCGGATTGTTACGTGCTGCCAGTTCCAGATAATAGCCTAAACTATCGGCCGGCTGGGAGTAAGCGAAAAGGACGTTTAGCATCCCCAGTACACCTGCCATGATGATTGATCTGATTCTTTTATATCTCATAAGTCGTTACCTCCTCTTGAATTTTATTCTTTTGTTCTTTCTTTATAGCGTTCTCCCGCCACCAGCATTGCAGGACGGGAACGACAAACATGGTCATACTCTGGATCAGCATTCCTCCGAACGTAGGGATAGCCATCGGTACCATGATATCCGCCCCCTTACCGGTAGAGGTAAGTACGGGGAGCAAAGCGATCAGGGTAGTGGCTGTAGTCATGGCCGCTGGGCGTACCCGTTTCAGTCCGGCGGCTACTACCGCTTCCCGGATATCGTGCTTGGTGCGGGGGTCTCGCTCGAGGAATACATGATGGATGTAGGTTCCCATCAATACCCCATCATCCGTAGCCACACCGAACAAGGCGATGAAACCGACCCAGACTGCCACGCTCAGATTGATCGTGTGCATCTGGAAAAGATCCCGCATATTCTCTCCGGCGATGGAGAAGTTCATGAACCAATCCTGTCCGTAAAGCCATAGCAAGATAAAACCTCCGGCGAAGGCCACGAACACCCCGGAGAAATGGATCAGTGAGGCAGTGACCGTCTTGAATTGAAAGTATAGAACCAGCAGGACGATCAACAAGGCGAGGGGAACGACGATCATCAGCCGGCTGGTGGCACGCTCCTGCTGCTCGTAATTGCCGGCGAACTTATAGGATACGCCGGGATCAAGGTTCAACTCGCCCTCCTTTATCTGTTGCTCAAGGATGCGGGAAGCCTCTTTCACGATATCCACTTCCGCCTTCCCCGCCAGTTTGTCGAAGATGACGTAGCCTACCAAGAAAGTGTTCTCGCTTTGGATCATCTGCGCTCCACGGGTATAGTTGATATCGGCTAGCTCTTTAAGCGGGACTTGCGCCCCAGTGGCGATCGGTACGAGGATCATACCTAGCGCCTCCGGATTATCTCGAAGCTCACGAGCGTAGCGTAGGCGCACCGGGAAACGTTCCCTGCCTTCCACAGTGCGGGTCAGTACCATGCCACCGACAGCGGCACTTAATATCTCTTGCAAGTCCTCCACGTTTACGCCGTAACGGGCCATATTCTCACGGTTCAGTTCGATCTCCAGATAAGGGGCGCCTACCGCACGGTCGTAAAATACGGAAGAGGGGATAACGGAGGGTACCTCTTTCAATGCCTTCTCGATCGCCTTTCCGGCTTTCTCGATCGTCTCCAGATCCGGGCCATACACCTTGATACCCATCGGGGCACGCATACCGGTGGATAACATGACGAGACGGGCCTCGATAGGCTGCAGCTTCGGGGCGGAAGTCAATCCCGGAAGATGGGTGACGTTCACGATCTGTTGCCAGATATCGTTCGTGTTCTTGATCTCCGGTCGCCATTGGCGGAAGTAATCGCCTTTAGCGTCTGGGATCAGGCTGTCTGAGGGAATCAGCCGGAAACCGTCTTTGGGGTTATATACGCCTCCATCTTTTAGGAGATACTCCCCTTGCCGGTTTACCTTGAAACGTTCCCTTTTCCCGTCCTCATTCAGGATACATTCCGGACGGTAGTTGATCATATTTTCGAACATCTGTACCGGCGCTGGATCGAGGGCGGAGTTTACACGGCCCCATTTACCGATGGCGGTCTCCACCTCGGGGATAGAGGCCAGCCGTTTGTCGAGCGCCTCTATATAATCAAGGTTTTGCTCGATACCGGAATGCGGCATGCTAGTCGGCATCAGTAGGAAAGAACCTTCGTTCAGGCTAGGCATAAACTCCTGTCCGATGCCTCTCCATATCCAGAAACCGAATACGATGGTAGCTCCCGGAATCAACATGAATTTCCAGCGGTTATCCAAGCACCAGCGCAATATCCTCTCATAATACATAACGAGCAGCCACAGGATGCTTAGGATGATGGCTACGCAACCCGCCACGAACAGGATATTGGCGAGCATCCCTTTTTGCGGCCCCATCGGCAACCATTCCTCGGACAGGTAATAGATCGAGACAAAGAGGGTGATACCGATATTGATATAAGTGCTCATCTGAGGCTTCTTCCAATACCCGGACAATAGATTATTCAACCCGACTGCCGTTAGCCCGATAGCGGGAATACTGCCATAGATAATAAGTAAGGCGATTCCGGCCACGATCAACAGGTAATTCAGTATTTTCCGTATCTGCCTTGAATGGATCTTTATCGAGAACAACCAATACGATAGGGAAGGAAGCAAGATCAATCCCAGCACGAAGGCGGAAGCCAAAGCATACGTCTTGGTGTAGGCCAAGGGCGAGAACATCTTCCCTTCCTGCGCCTCCATGGTGAAGACGGGGAGGAAGCTGACGATCGTCGTGATCATCGCTGTGCTGATTGCCCCGGACACCTCGCTTACCGCCTTATAAATAAGGTTGACAAACGCCTTTCCCCCCTGTATATGCCTGTTCTCGGGCATCTCCCGGTAACGGATGATACTTTCCACGAAGATGACCCCTACATCCACCATCACGCCAATGGCGATCGCTATACCCGATAAAGCGACGATATTAGCCGCTACCCCCGTATAACGCATGATGATGAACGTGGCGAGCACCGCTATCGGTAGCATACTGGCGATAACGATAGAGGCCCTCAGATTGAGTACCAGCACGATGATGACGATCACGCAGATCAATATTTCGTGGGAGAGGGCGGTCTCCAACGTCCCGATCGTCTCCTTGATAAGCCCCGTACGGTCGTAGAACGGCACGACGGTTACCTTGGAGACCGTCCCGTCCGCCAGTACCTTTTGGGGCAATCCCGGCTCCATCTCCTTGATCTTCGCCTTTACGTTATTGATAACCTCCAAGGGGTTGGAGCCATAGCGGGCTACGACCACTCCGCCCACGGCCTCCACACCCTCCTTGTCCAGCCCTCCCCGTCGGGTTCCGGGGCCGATATTCACGAACGCCACGTCCGATATGCGAACCGGTACGCCTTCCCGACCGGTGATGACGGCATTCTCTATATCTTTTACATTCTTGATATACCCCAAGCCCCGGATCAGGTACTCCACCTTGTTGATCTCCATCGTCTCGGCGCCGATATCGAGGTTGCTCTTCTTGATGGCGCTCATGATATCCATCACGGAGACGTTGAAGGCGTACATGGCATCCGGGTTCAACTCGATCTGGTACTCCTTCACGAAACCGCCCGCCGAGGCAACCTCGGATACCCCCTCGGCGGAGGATAAGGTGTACTTGACGTAGAAATCCTGTATCGTACGCAAGTCCTCGGCGTTCCAGCCTCCGGTAGGTTTACCGGTCTTGGGGTCCCGTCCTTCCAGCGTATACCAATAGATCTGCCCGAGGGCGGTAGCGTCCGGTCCCAAGGTAGGCTGTACGCCTTCCGGCAAGGTTCCCGGAGGCAGGGAGTTCAGCTTCTCCAATATACGGGAACGGCTCCAGTAGAACTCTATATCGTCATCGAAGATAATGTATATGAAGGACATCCCGAACATGGAGGAACTACGGATCGTCTTCACTCCCGGGATACCTAAAAGAGAGGTGGTCAGCGGATAGGTGATCTGGTCTTGTATATCCTTCGGCGAGCGGCCCATCCATTCCGTGGCCACAATCTGCTGGTTATCGCCGATATCGGGGATGGCGTCTACCGGAATCGGATTCCGGGGAATGATCCCTCCGTGCCAATTGAAGGGGGACGTGGAAATGCCCCATACGATAATCAGCACTAGTAAAAGTAAGGTTACCACCCTGTTCTCAAGGAAGTAACGAATGATTCTATTTAACATTTGAATGAGCTTTTATGATTTGAAAACATATGAGAACGCTTATTTGTTCGTCTTTGAAGGCAAGCGATCACATGAGTACTCGTGATGCTTTACGCCAGTACTCGCAATGGATTACTCCAGTATTTGCAATGGATTACTCCAGTACTTGCGGTGGATTACTCCAGTACTCGCAATAGATTACGCCGGTACTCGTGCGTAAACAGACGTAAATCGCCTTTTAAAAAGGAAGCCTATACGCTAAATCAAAAAAGTACAATGATGGACGAATAACGGGATAGCGCTATTCTCCTTGGGTGGATTAATAAAGGGATTGGAACGTGTTGTCTCGTCTCGCCCGGCGATCTTATAGGAGTCGAGTAGATCGAACAACAAAACTACAGCGGCAGGAGCGGACAATTGCACGAGCGTATTCGCCACATCCTGATCGACGGATAACTTAACATATTCCGTCTCGGTAGAGCAGCACTTATGGGACGTGCCCGCCTCACCGCAACTGGGGCAAGTGTCAAGATACTGCAAACTCACCTCCGCCAACTTACCCATACAATAATGGTAATTCAGCGCAAACCCGGAGGAAACCCCGAGGTAAAGAACAGCGAGTATGAACAATAAAAATCTTCTCATCCCAAGTAATATATTCCGCAAATATATGAATATTTTTTGAACGGGCAATAGGGTGGAAAAAGGGCTCGTAGGGTTGTTAAAATCAGAACCTTTTCTTTATAGCCTTGTTCAAGGTAGGTAATTAATCTAAACAAAACACATTTATGAGACTATTTGTACAAGGAGCAGTATTACTGCTAGGTATGGGATTCTTATCGGCTCCCGCTAAGGCTCAAAAGGTGGTCATCGAGGATGACGTGCCAAATTCGATAGTCCTTGTCAGCCAAGACAAGGCAGGTGATGAAATCGTGAGGATAATGAATGAGACGCAGAGCCCTCGTTTCCACGACCCGAAAGCCCCCCGCTTCGTATTGACCGATCGTAAGGGACATTTCGCCTTGGGTATCGGCGGTTACGTGAAGGCTACGGCGGAGTATGATTTCGGCGGGATCTCGGATGATGTCGATTTCTATCCGTCCATGATCCCGAATGGTGGGCAGAACTACGTCCGTAACCAGTTCCAGATGGACGCTACTACCAGTACGATATTCTTGAAATTAGTGGGTCGTACCAAACACCTCGGGGATTTCGTCGTGTATACGGCGGGTAACTTCCGGGGAGGCAGCAAGGTCTTCGAGCTCCAGAACGCCTATGTGTCTTTCCTTGGTTTCACGATGGGTTACGATTATAGTACCTTCATGGATCTGGCCGCCCTTCCGCCCTCGATCGATTATGCGGGGCCTGCCGGACAGGTTTTCAGCCGTGCCACCCTGTTACGCTATGAGCGTGCTTTCGGTAAGGGATGGAAAGCGGGTGTAGGTATCGAGATGCCAGTGGTGGATGGCATCACGAACCAAAGCGTGAATATCAGTAACCAACGTATGCCGAACTTCCCTGCCTATATCCAATACGCTTGGAATAAGAGCAGCCATATCCGTGTAGCTGGTATCGTACGTAATATGACGTACGAGAACTTGGTGGCGCAACGGGCCGAGTCTAAGGCCGGCTGGGGCGTGTTTGCCGCCTCTACGTTCAATGTGACGAGCAAGCTGAACTTCTACGGTCAGGCTACTTACGGCCGGGGTATCAGCCAGTTCTTGAATGATATCAGTAATCTGGACGTGGATCTGGTTCCGGACCCCGAGGCCAAAGGCAAGATGCAAGTGCTTCCGATGATGGGTTGGTATGCTGGCTTGCAGTATAATATCACGCCGAAGGTATTCGTCTCCAGTACCTATAGCCAGACTCGTTTATACAGCGAGAATGATTACCCGGTTACTCCGTCGGATCAATACCGCTACGGTCAATACTTGGTAGCCAACATTTTCTGGAACGTGAACGCCAATCTGCAAGTCGGCGCCGAGTACTTGAGAGGTTGGCGTACCGATTTCAACGATATGACCCGCCACGCCAATCGACTTAATGTTTCCGCTCAATATAACTTCTGATAATGTAGCGTTTTGTAAATGTGCCACACCGGGGGATTCTTGGTGTGGCATTTCTTTTCGAGGCGATTGGCAGATCAGCGATTAATAGATGTTCGCCATGCTAACCAGCGGCTCATACAGCTTCTCTATAGCCTTCGAATGTATCCTGTATTCTACCTTATCGCCGGGGATAAGGGTCTGTCCAGCAGGAGCCAAGTCCTTGCGATCCCGGTGAATAGTCTTGATGATACAACGTTGGGGGAGGGTGAGGTGATCTACCTTCTTCCCGTCGAAATAGGCACCTGTCATGATCTCGACGAACAGGCTGGAACGCCCTTCGGTACGGAAGGCTGGAGTCGAGATCATCTCGTCATAGAGAACCACGTTAAAGGGCTTTATCTGTAGCATTTCCGTGAAGTAATACGTAAGCCCGCCGACAATGATAGAGGGGTAGAATACATCCAGATGCCCGGTTATCTCCGTAATCAAGACGATACCCGTCAGCGGTGTCCGGACTACCGCCACCAAGAAACCTACCATGCTGATTAACATGATATAGCTGATGCTCTCCGTCTCAATGAAACCATACTTCACCAATAATAAGGCGATGATCTGCCCGAACAATCCCCCGGTAACTAGTGTAGGAATGAAATTCCCTCCCGGCAGTCCGGAGGAGAAAGAGAGAGACGTGAATATCAAGTGGATGAGCATCTTCGCCGCTATCCATAAAACGGGGTGATATCCATGCATCGCTTGCATGATAAGGAATTGCTCGCCTCCTCCTGTCAAGTCGATCTCCGTCAATGAGATCGTATACGCTATGATAAGCAGGTACAACATCTTCATATAAGGAGGATGCTTCAGTCTGGTAAAGAAATCCTTGCACCAAAGGGTAAACATCGAGTAAATTTTCCCGAAGACGGAAATAACCACGGCCAGAAATAAGAACAACTTCAGTTGATCTATAAAAGTAGCCTGCGGGGCAATAGCGCTAATCTGCGAGTAGGGGTTGAAGGGAAAAATCAAGCTCGCTACGCCTCCCGCCACGACCCCTGCCAGCAAGGTGGTAATGGCGGTCTTGAGATCGGAAGAGCGTCGTGTAGGGAAATGATATTCCCCACGTAAGATCCGATCTGTACGCCCGGCCCCTCACGACCAAGGGACAGGCCGGCGCTGATTGCTAATATCCCTCCCGTGAACTTGGCGATTAATTGTGTCAACGGGTTCTTATAAGTGATCCTGCCATTGATAACCGCCCGTGTCTGGGGAATGCCCCCACCGGTAATCAGCGGCATCTTCTTGACCATCCAATTCACACAAAGCAATATACCCCATAGCGTGAAGAAGAACAAGACATGGAAATACCAAGGGTAATGACCGTCGAAAAAAAGTTTCCGGCTATTGAATAACTGCTGGAGCAGATAGTGATAAGGTACCGCTACCAACCCGGTCAGCAATCCCACGAAAATGCTTACAAAATAAAGCCTGGCGTCAATAAGTTTCAATTTCCAGATCCGCCAGCGCCTCAATTTTGTTATATCTAAGAGATCATTATCCATCGGACTCACCTTGTTTTCGTTTCCTGTTACAACAACCAAGGTAAATAAGAGGTTTAAAATCTCATTCCATTGAACCTTTTTTTAAAAGCCTTGTTATTAAGATATAGTGTTTTTCATGGTATTAGAATTAAGTTAGATTAGGTTATCCGTCTTGTTCGTGAGAATAGGGCGGTTTTCCTGTTTATAGGGGTTTGTACTTTGAGGCGGTTAGGATTTCTTGGGCGTCGTTGTTTTGCATCAACGCCTCCGGGGTAGATCCCGTCTCCTTTATGTACTGGTTGATGATCTGCCAGCCTATCCAAGTCCCGATATTCCCGGGAGCGTCGTTCCCGGGGAAAATGGTCGGGGTATCCTCGAAATATTGGGAAGTCGTCAGTTGATCCGGGGTATAAAGATGCTTGCGCTCGATGATTGCTTTCCAGATTGTTCCTTCGTTGTCCTTGCACCAGTTGTAGGCCTGTTCGGTGTATCCCATTAGCTCGGCGGCATCGGGAACGCCTAAGGCTTGCGAGAGCAGGTATTTGATTTTTCCCTCGTAAATCATCCGGTCCAGCAATACGTTCTCTTTTCCTGCGAAAGGATATTCGGACATGAGCCAACCCGCCAGATAATCCGGGACTACAAGTCCACGTTGCATTTTCAATTTCTGGGAGTCATAGAAGAAATCCTGATACAAGGGATAGTCCTTTCCCATATACTTATCGATGGAAAGGGAAAGCAGGCTATCGCCTACCAATACGTTCTGGTTGAAACCAGATACATGCATATAGATAGCAGGGATCTGCATCGAGGGGAAATTCTCCTTTAGATAGGCGAATCCGTACCCCAAGGATTTCTCGATATCCTCCACGGAATCATATTGGGTGATAGCGTCACGATACAAGCCTTTCAAGGTAGGCTCCGAGTAATAATTCCGCATTTTCTCGAAGAAGCCGGGAGTCTCGATGGTTTGCAGGTTTAATATGCCTTTCCCGATGATATCCAGCATTTCCGGGTATTGTTTGATTAGTTCGGGTTGCAAGGTGGTATCTCCCGTATCGATCAGCCGGAATAAATCCTTGTCAAAACGATTGATATGCAGGGGTTCGACGGTAGCGTAGTTGATCGTATTTGTGTTTTGCCCGTTGCAGCTCAATAGCGTAGCGGACAAAATGCAGGCCATGATGAGTTTTGTAACCATATCTCTTCGTATAATAATGTAATATGATAAGAAACGGATCGCATGGGGTAATATTGTGTGACTGGCATCTTATTACTACCTTTGCCTCCCTTTTATTTAAGATTCATCATGCGATATACGAACAAACAAATTCTAAAGATCACGTATCCGGTATTAATCAGCTTGCTCATGGAGCATATGATCGGATTGACGGACACCGCTTATCTGGGACGTGTCGGCGAGGTTGAGCTAGGTGCCTCCGCCTTGGCAGGAGTCTATTATCTCGTGATTTATATGCTGGGCTTTGGTTTCAGTGTAGGAGCTCAGGTGCTGATGGCACGTCGTAATGGTGAGGGGGAGTATAAGCGGATCGGCGAGGTTTTCACGCAAGGCGGGCTATTCCTTTTTCTGCTGGCGGCGGTGTTGTTTACGGCCTCTAATCTGCTTACGCCCTATCTGCTCCACCGGATGATCGGCTCAGAAGAGGTGTATCGGGCGACGATGAGCTATCTGGACTGGCGGGTGTACGGGTTCTTCTTCTCTTTTATAGCGGTGATGTTCCGTGCGTTTTACGTGAGTACGACGAATACGAAGATCTTGACGGCCAATTCGGTGGTGATGGTGCTTACCAACGTGGTCTTGAACTATATCTTGATATTCGGTAAGTTCGGGTTCCCCGCTTTGGGGATAGCGGGTGCCGCTATCGCTTCCTCGATCTCGGAAGCTGTTTCCGTATTGTTCTTCGTGATTTATACTTGGAAGAAGATAGATTATAAAAAATATGGTCTGTTCCGTTTTACGAGAGTGGATTTTAGGATGCTGGGACAAATACTGAGTGTCTCAAATTGGGCGAAGAAGCGAAACCGACCCCCTCTGAGGGGATGG
>OGIS01001204.1_pt1 | contig 11768 bp, 10 predicted proteins | sample 1571821 | NCBI WGS metagenome assembly OGIS01 (sample SAMEA2581965, study PRJEB24529) | metagenome | biome: Human gut stool | place: China | collected 2011
TTGCCATAGATTTTTTATAAAAAATAAGATGATTGTTTATAATACAACGTTCCATATAGAAAAAGATATTCTGGATGAAAGTTTGGATTATCTGAAAAAACAGTATATCCCGAAAGCCGTGGAGAGCGGTTTCCTACAGCGGCCATGCCTGCGACGTGTGATGCAGGCTGAAGAAGGAGAAGGCATCAGTTTCTCCGTCCAGTTTCATGTTAAGAATGTCGATACGTTGAATTTCTGGTTGCAGAATGAAGGAAATAACCTTCACCGCGCATTGGTTGCTCGTTTCGGTCATAAGATTGCCGGCTTTAGTACTTTACTGGAAGAGATAGATTGGGAGAAATGACGAAAGACCGTGTCATATTGGGCATTGATCCTGGGACGATTGTGATGGGTTACGGAGTGCTGACGATTGAAGGAAACAAACCCAAACTGGAAGCTATGGGGATACTCCAATTGAATAAATACGAGGATCATTATTTGCGGCTCCGTAAGATTTTTGAGCGGGTCTTGGGACTTATCGATCAGTATCATCCGGACGAACTGGCCATTGAAGCTCCGTTTTTCGGGAAGAACGTACAGAGTATGTTGAAATTGGGGCGTGCACAGGGAGTCGCTATGGCTGCCGCACTCGAACGGGATATCCCGATATTTGAATATGCCCCGCTAAAGATCAAGATGTCCATTACCGGAAATGGGAATGCTGCAAAAGAACAAGTGGCCGGGATGTTACAGCGCTACCTGCATATTCCGGAAGCATCCATGTTGCCGCAATTGGATGCGACAGATGGATTGGCAGCTGCCGTTTGCCATTATTTCCAGACGAATAATCCGATACAGGAAAAGAAATATACCGGATGGAAGGACTTTATCGCGAAGAATCCGGGTAAAGTTCATTGATACAAAAAAGGATGCCTGCAATTACAGGCATCCCCCTTCTCATAGACACACTTCTCTATGTATATTGAATACACATCGATCTATACGATACCTTGCGCCATCATTGCTTTGGCCACTTTCATGAAGCCTGCAATGTTCGCACCTTTCACATAGTTGATATATTGATCCTCTGTTCCATGTTCGACACATTGTTGGTGGATAGCGCTCATGATCTGATGCAATTTGTCATCGACTTCGGCAGCTGTCCACGAAATATGCATGGCGTTCTGAGTCATTTCCAGGCCGGAAGTGGCGACACCGCCAGCGTTGACAGCCTTGCCCGGTGCAAAAAGTTGTTTATGCTCGATGAACAGGTCGACAGCTTCAGCTGTACATCCCATGTTGGATACTTCGGCTACGCATGATGTCTTGTTCTCGATCAGCTTGCGTGCATCGTCTGCGTCCAGTTCATTCTGGGTGGCACAAGGCAGTGCGATATCCACTTTCTGTTCCCAGGGTTTCTTGCCGGGATAGAAGGTCGAACCGGGGAATTCTTCGGCGTAAGGAGCTACAATATCATTACCTGAGTTACGCAGTTCCAGCATATAATCGATCTTTTTTCCGGAAATGCCGTCCGGATCATAGATATAGCCGTCCGGGCCGGAGATCGTGACGACTTTTGCACCCAGTTCGGTAGCCTTTGTGGCAGCTCCCCAAGCGACGTTTCCGAAACCGGAGATAGCAACAGTCTTACCTTTAATATCTATACCATGAGTTTCCAACATTTGGTGAACGAAGTAGAGGGCACCGAAACCGGTTGCTTCGGGACGGAGGATAGAGCCGCCGAATTCCATACCTTTACCAGTGAACGTACCGGTGTTTTCGCGAGCCAGTTTCTTATACATACCATACATATAACCGACTTCACGTCCTCCTACGCCGATGTCACCCGCCGGAACATCGCGGTCCGGTCCGAGGTTACGCCATAATTCGAGGATGAATGCCTGGCAGAAACGCATGATTTCCGCATCACTTTTTCCGCGAGGAGCAAAGTCGGATCCCCCTTTACCACCGCCCATCGGCAATGTTGTCAAAGCGTTTTTGAAAGTCTGTTCGAATCCTAAGAACTTCAGGATGGACAGGTTGACAGAAGGATGGAAGCGGATGCCGCCCTTGTACGGGCCGATCGCGTTGTTGAATTGCACACGATATCCCAAGTTGACTTGTATTTCCCCTTTGTCGTCTACCCAGGGCACACGGAAGGTGAAAATACGTTCCGGTTCAACCAATCGTTCGATGATTTTAGCTTTCTCGAATTCGGGATGCTGGTTGTACACTTCTTCAATTGAAAGAAGAACTTCTTTTACTGCTTGCAAATACTCCTTTTCGCCCGGATGTTTTGCTTCCAGTGCTGATAAGATTACTTCTGTCTTCATAGTATATAATTTCTTTTTAAGATAACATTCTGTTTGCAAATATAGGGAATAGCCTGGGTTGACAAAATGTTTTGCTTACTTTTTGATAGTTCTTTTTATGTTTTTGAACAATGTTCTTTAAGTGAAAATTCGGATTCCTACGGATGGGATTCCGGTTTCACTTTGTGCCAGGAAATGTGTGGTGCTGTTGGCACAGCCGTTTCCTTGCTGTGAAACGTTTGTGCCATATAGGTGAAATGCTTGTGCCATGCTAAGGAAACGTCTGTGCCATGCTGAGGGAACGGATGTGCCACTTGCTCAAATCTTGTCACATGCTTTCGGTTGATTGTTTTTTTCCTTACATTTGAGGCCGTTAATTCTATCGAATCATTATGAGCGGAATACCGGACTTTAAGAACCTTGTGTTTAAAGACACATCATTCGCCAATCTAATGAATAAGCGTATATATAATGTATTGCTTATCGCTACTAAATACGATGCCTTCATGCTGGAGGACGATGGGCGGGTGGACGAGCAGATATTCAACGAATATACGTCACTAAGCCTTCGTTACCCGCCTCGTTTCACACAGGTGACGACAGAGGAGGAGGCACTGGCTGAGTTGAAAGACCGTAACTTCGAACTGATCATCTGCATGCCGAATATGGATAACCGCGATATCTTTGCGGCGGCGACGGAGATCAAGATTCATTACCCCAATATACCGATCGTAGTCCTCACCCCATTCTCGAAAGAGGTATCCAAGCGGATTGCCAATGAAGATTTGAGTGCGATCGACTATGTGTTCAGCTGGTTGGGAAATGCGGAGCTGTTGCTCGCCATAATCAAGCTGATCGAGGACAAGATGAATGCGCCGGACGATACGGCCAGTGTCGGTGTGCAGATTATCTTGTTGGTGGAAGATTCCGTCCGTTTCTATTCTTCGGCTTTGCCGCATCTGTATAAATTTGTATTGGAACAGAGCCAGATGTTTGCTAAAGAGGCGTTGAACGACCATCAGCGTACACTTCGTATGCGTGGGCGTCCCAAGATCAAGTTGGCGCGTACCTATGAGGAGGCTGTCCGCATCTTCAACCAGTACCGCGATAATATGCTGGGGATCATCTCGGACATGAGCTTCATGCACGACGGAGTGAAAGATCCTTACGCCGGATACAAGTTCGGGCAGTATGTGCGGAAGACCGGCCTGATCATCCCTTTTGTCTTGGAATCGTCGGAGGCAAGCAACAAAGTGTATGCGAAAGAACTGGGAGCTTCCTTTATCGACAAAAATTCCAAGAGTTATCCGCAGGATCTGAGGAAGAAGATCATGCAGCGTTTTGGTTTCGGCGATTTCGTCATCCTGAATCCACAGACGAAGGAGGAGATCATGCGCATCAAGGACTTGAAGGATTTGCAAAAGAAGGTCTTTCAGATACCGGACGATTCGCTGGTTTATCATCTGAGTCGTAACCATTTTTCCCGCTTCTTCTATTCCCGTGCCATGTTTCCGCCGGCAGAGGTGTTGAAGCGTGTGGATGTGAGCGACTACAAGGATATGGATGAGGCGCGCAAGTTGATTTTCGACTTGATCGTGCAGTACCGTCGGATGAAGAATTCCGGTGTTGTTGCAGTCTATCAGAAGGAGCGCTTCGACGAATATAGTAACTTTGCCCGTATAGGCGACGGTTCGCTGGGAGGAAAGGGCAGGGGCCTGGCGTTTATTGGGGCGATGGTAAAGCGTTATCCCAAGTTGGAACACGATCACTTTGCTGTGACCATTCCGAAGACGGTCGTGATCTGTACAGACATCTTCGACGAATTTATGGAGACAAACGAACTGTATCCGGTCGTACTGAGTGAAGTGGATGACGAAACGATCCTGAAATATTTCCTGCGTGCCAGCCTTCCCGCCCGTCTGATTGAAGACCTGATGGCGTTTTTCGATGTTGTCAAAAGTCCGATTGCCGTCCGTTCGTCTAGTCTTCTGGAAGATTCCCATTATCAACCGTTCGCTGGGATTTATTCTACTTACATGGTACCCAAGCTGGAAGATAAATATGATATGCTCCGTACGTTAAGCGACGCGATCAAAGCAGTCTACGCTTCTGTCTTTTATCGTGACAGCAAGGCATATATGACGGCGACATCGAACCTTATCGACCAGGAAAAGATGGCGATCGTTCTACAGGAAGTAGTAGGGAACCGGTATAATGACCGTTTCTATCCTACTATCTCTGGTGTCGCACGTTCGTTGAATTTCTACCCGATTGGAAATGAAAAGGCGGAAGACGGAATTGCCAATATTGCTTTGGGGCTTGGAAAATATATCGTAGACGGAGGGCAGACTTTACGTTTCTCTCCTCGTCATCCGCACAATATTTTGCAGATGAGTACGATGGACTTTGCGCTCCGTGAGACTCAAACTCGTTTTTATGCACTTGACTTGAAGAATCTGGCAGATCAGTTTTCTGTGGATGATTCGTTTAATTTGCTTCGTCTAAATCTGAAAGACGCGGATGCGGACGGTTCTCTGAAGTTTATTGTTTCGACATACGATCCTTATGATCAGGTTATTCGTGACGGTTACTATCCTGGCGGGCGTAAGATATTGTCTTTTGTGAATGTTCTTCAACATGAGGTTTTTCCGTTGGCCGATACGCTCGATCAGATACTGCATGTCGGACAGGATGAGATGGGGCGGCCTATCGAGATTGAGTTTGCGGTAAATATAGATCCGCAGAATCCCGGTTTCGCTACATTCTATCTGTTGCAAGTTCGCCCGATCGTGGATAACAAGGAGGTAATGGAAGAAGACCTGACGCTTGTGGAACAAGAGGATACAATACTTACATCGACAAGCGTTTTGGGACATGGCATTGTGACGGATGTGCAGGATATTATATATGTAAAGACCGGTGCTTTCTGTTCCTCCAACAACCAGTCGATAGCCTATGATATCGAGAAGATGAACCGCCAGTTCACTGGAGAAGAAAAGAATTATGTTTTGGTTGGTCCTGGTCGTTGGGGAAGTAGTGACTCCTGGCTGGGCATTCCGGTGAAATGGCCTCATATCAGCAATGCACGTGTTATAGTGGAATGCGGGCTGGAGAATTATCGTGTCGATCCGAGCCAGGGAACGCATTTTTTCCAAAATCTGACTTCGTTTGGTGTCGGTTACTTTACGATCAACCCGTTTAAGGGTGATGGCTGGTTTGATGAGGGATATCTGAATTCCTTACCAGCGGTGGAGGAAACCGAATACCTTCGCCATGTCCGTTTCGATAAACCGGTCGTAATCAAGATGGACGGCAAGAAGAGTTTGGGAGTGGTGTTGAAACCAGAAAAGTAAAATGATAAATAAAGAGAACGTAAATGTGTTAAAACTCCTTTGTCATGATCTTTTAGGCACGGATTACATAGATAAATTTATTTTTTTCATGTAATCCATGCCTAAGTTATATCTATTGTATTTCTACACACCTTCGTCTTGGTTTCAAAACATAGGTGTTTTACCATATGAAACGATATATTTCGATGTAACTCTCTAAATATAAGATAAATATAGAGAATGTAAAAGATGCAAGTAACGATTTGGATATGGAAGTCCTGCTTCGGGTTACACTGCTTTGCATAGTTTCAAATAACTCATATACAAATGTAGGCAAAATTTGGAATATAACAAAATATACTACCATTTATTTTTGTACAAATCTGATTATTAACACATTAACAATTTGAAGCATAACTTATTGATGCCTACTTGTTATAGAATAGCCGGGAACAGTGTCTCCCGGCTATTTTTTGTCCCAAATTGGCGTTTTCTGTCTTTTTTTGGCGGTTGCTCAACGGTTGAGTAACCAATGGCCTTATAATATCTCCGTAATATTGCACCATAAACAATAAAAATAAGGTCATTATGAATAACAGAAGAACTACACCGGGTGGACAGACAACCCACATGCTTAGTGCCATACTTGCTAAAGTTACCAACATTGAAAAGTTATTGGCTCCTGCCGTACATAATTTGCCGGACAGCGAGATACTGGATTCAAAAGGTGTGCGCCTGCTTACCAAGATGTCGGACAGGACACTTTTAAGACGACGCAATGACGGGACACTCCCCTTTCACAGAGACAAGGGGAAGATATATTACCGTCGTTCGGACGTACTCCGTGCCATGTTACTGGAAAAAGAAGAACACTCTAAAAAATAAGCGTTATGAAGAAGATGATTAAAATTGAAAGCGGTTCATTCGCTGCGCTCGTGAGAAGTTATAAGAAGTCGTTGAACATGCTGGCTGTCCTGCAACATATCTGTCAGGAAAATGATGTGGCGCTTTCCATGCTGCCCGATGAAGTCTGCGAACTGATAAATCTCGATCCGGCAGAAATTGAGAAGCAGCGTTTAAGTGGGCGTCTGCGTTTTGCAGAAGAAGAGAACGGGACAAAGCATTATTCTATTGTAGATATTATCAACCTGAAAGATTCGATTGACTGGAAGGTAATCAACAAGCAGGTGGAAAGCCTTTCCTTTGAGGAAGAGGAATGATGTGATTTACGGCTGACAGACAAGGGCACGGCGGGCAAGGTCGGATTTATCCGGGTGCCCGCCGTGCCTTTGTCCTTTCCTGAGAAGCGGCTCTTTGCTGTAACCTGCGGAAGTGGAGCCTGCGTAGCTTCCGGGGTTACAGCAATGTGCCGCCGGAAACATTAGGATATTTTTTTCAGCTCCTTTGCCGGGGTGATAGTATCCCTTGCCAGTACATGTTTTGCCTGCCGTGGTAAATCAGGGATTACGTCACTGCCACTGGCAAGTTTCTGCTCCTCTGCTGCCGTTTCTTTGCCTTCTGCATTTTCATGTCGTCCTACCGGTTTAAGGGTAAGCTGTATCTTTCGGTTCAATGTGGCAAGCTCTTCACCCAACTTTTTGATTTCTCCCTCTTTGGGCCATGTGGCCGCCACTATTTCCTGCAAGACCGGAATATCTTTTGACAACTCCGCATTTTCCTTTTCCCGTTTCTCAATCATGCCGGGAATACGTTCCAGCGCATTGATGAAATACATTACGGCCAGTTTGGGGTCTTTGGCTATGTAACCGTTATGATAGGTATATTTAAGACCGTCCAGTCCCTCGACCATGAACTTGTTCTGCAAGGCTTGCGTGTCACCGTTGCAGGTCTTCTCGGTACGCACAAGGATACGAAAATCGAACAGGGTTCCGATTTTCATGTAATCGTCCTCCGTCCGGGCTTTCTGGTTGATTGCAGCAAGCCGGTTGCCGAGTATCTCGATATTGTCCGAGTCCACACCGTCCAGTTTCAGGGGATTGGGACGAAGCCCGGTTTCCGCATCTACGGGAGCCACTTTATTGAAATATTCCCAATCTCTGGTAAAGCGTCCGATAAAAATATTGTTCTTCTCTATTCCGGCGGTCTTTTCATTCAGCTTTCCTTTCGCATTACCTTTATTACGGTGATACGCCTGCCTTTCGCTTTCAAGGACTGCCAATTTCTTGTCCAGTTTTGCCTTTTCCAACAAATCATCATTGCCTGAAAGGATAGCCACATATTCACTGAAATTGCCTCCGCCGTTTTCGTCTATCGCCCCCTCGTCAATGGTACGGGCGGCCAGATTGCGGCTTTTAAGCTGGTTGATGAACACCTGCTTGTTTTGCAGCAGGTTGAACTTGTAACTGTCCAGAGACTTTTCCACCGCATAGATGTAACAGTCCACTTTATTGTCTGCGTATTGTTTGGCGACAATATTTCCCTTTCTTACCGCCCGTCCGTTACGTTGCTCCAGATCGGACGGCCTTCAGGGTATGTCCAGATGATGGATGGCCACGGCGCGTTCTTGAGCGTTGACACCTGTTCCCAGTTTCTGTGTGGAGCCGAAGAGGAAACGGATGCGCCCGGAGTTCATATCGCTGAACAGTTCCTTGCGTGCGTTGTCGCTATTTGCTTCCTGAATGAACTTTATCTGCTTTTCCGGGATATTATGGTCTTCCACGAGCTTGCGCCTTATCTCGCTGTAGATATTCCACTGGTCGGGCTTATAAGTACTAAGGTCTGAAAAGACAAATTGTGTTCCCTTTTGGTCAAGATATTTATAGTAATACTCCGCAATCTTGGCCGCGCAATGGGACGCCTTGTTTCCCGGATTGTCGCCGTATTCAGGATCTATCAGCCGCATGTCAAGCGACATCTTGTTTGAAAAGTTGGTTGCAATCAGCATTTTCGCTTTTTCCTCCGCTTCGGACAGAGGCTCCCTGTCTATGTAGGCCGCATCCCCGGTTTCAGCGAACTTTATCAGTTTCTGAATGAAAATCTCCTGCTGGGGAGTGGGCGGTATGTGATAGAGTTGCTCGTTGAGTTCCGGCCTGTCAACCCCTACGTCCTCGGCCGTCTTGTAATCGGTTATCTCCGCATAGAAATTGGCGAGTTCCGGCACTTTGATAAAATAGCGGAAACGCTCTTTCTGCACGACCTGGTTGGTTACTGAAAATTCAAAGTCCGTGCTTTTCTTCGCATAGACGGCTGCCCAACCGTCAAAACAGGTAATCCCCTGCCGCTCCATTTCCTTCGGACGGAGATATTTGAAAAGAAGATAGAGTTCCGTCAGGCTGTTGGAAATGGTCGTACCGGACAAGAGAGTGGCCCCCAAATCCCTGCCTGTGCGCTCCTGTATGGTACGGATGGCGAAAAGCATGTTCATGGCCTTCATGCTTCCTTCGGGGTTGCCCAGACCGGAAACTCTTGCATGGCGTGTATTGAACATCAGGTTCTTGAAATTGTGCGATTCGTCAACGAAGAGGTGGTCGATGCCCATTTGCCTGAAATCGGTCACGTCATCCGTCCGGTCTTTTATATCCTGTTCCAGCTTTTCAAGTTTGGCCTCAAGGTTCTCCTTTCTTCTTTCCAGCCCCTTCTTTATCCAGCCGCTCACTTCATTGCCCTGCTGCTCGAATACGGCGAGATTCTCTTCGATGCTGTCTATTTCCTGCGTATATATTTCCTGCTGTATTTCGGGAGACTGGGGTATTTTTCCGAACTGGTCGTGTGTCAGGATGATACAGTCTCAGTTATTGTTCTTGATGTCATGGAATATTCCGACACGTTTCTCCGGTGTAAAGTCCTCCTTGCCCGGATACAGCACTCTGGCGTTCGGATAGGCTCTCTTGAACGTGTCGGCTATGTCATGCACATTGCTTTTGAGTCCGATAATCATCGGCTTGTTCGCCAGTCCGAGACGTTTCATCTCAAAGGCGGCTATGCACATGATGAGGGTTTTGCCCGTACCACAGGCTAAGCGCAAAGCGCCTTGCCGTCCTTTCGGACGGTAGGTTTCTAAACGCTCGCCACCGAACCGTACGTACACGTCTCCATGTATACGGCTCTCCATGGTTATTTTCAGTCTATTTCTTTTCATGAATCTTACGATAACAATTTTCACATACTGCTATTGTTTTTCTCTGTCTGGCAATCATGAAGCGTTCCCACTCCTGTTTGCCTTTCAGGTCTTTTAGCTTGCGGACATGCACCATTCTAAGGTTGTCCTCCGCTCCGCAATATTCACATTCACGGGCTTTCAACCGAGCCATAAGGCTGGTACTTTCAGTCCCGCGATAACTGGGCATGATATGCGCATTGTCAATACGCGCGTCTTTTCTCTGCTTGAACCCTCCATGATAAATAGTACGTTCCAACATTTCGCCCTTGTTGTTTTCATACCTTACTGTAAAGACTTTATTCCGGCAATATTTACGGATTATTTTCCTTACGGTTGATTCATACTTGGATGATAATGTTTTATACATACTCTCTTTCATGTAGTAATAGAAACTATTGAGAATGTTGACATTGTTTGCAATACAGTAGTAGTTATAGATTCCCCGAATTTCCGAATTGTATCGGTTGAGTATTTCAAGGTCATCATTACTACGGAGATACGGGCGTGAGGTCGATTCCCATGCTTCCTTGCCATTCTTGATTATTATGCGCATCGCATTATAGTCAAGCAGTTTCTTTCTCATAACCTCATAAGGCAGGAGAAGAACCACTTTATGGTCAAGTGAGCGTATGGGGATTCCTCTGAAATCCTTTCTCGTCTTGTCCGTACTGCGGACTGTAACATCAAAGCCGAGAAATTTGGCTGCGTCGTGTGAGTTGGTGATTAACGTCTTTTCATCCGAAAGTTCGAGTTTCAACGTATCTTGCAGAAAGGTCTTAATGTCCCCCTTTGCTTTTACACAGTCCTCTTTACTTCCGATTACGCAAATCAGAAAATCATCGGCATAGCGTACATACCTCATGCGTTTGAAGTTTTCGTCCATGTCAAGAGTTGCAGGAAGTTGTTGCATCTCACGGTGGAGAATGGCTATCTCCTTGCGCAATGCTTCTTTCTTCTGCTCGTCTGTTTCATTCTTCAGTTTCTTTACACGTTTGTCCTTACGATTTGCAACCCTTTTATATTCGGGGTTGCGTACACGTGCTTTACCTTTATTGAAGACGTTTATGTAGTTCCGCATAAATTTATCGAGTTTGTCAAGATAAATATTCGCCAAAATCGGACTTATTATGCCTCCCTGCGGTGTTCCGATATAGGAATTTTTGTACTCCCATTGTTCCATGTAGCCTGCTTTGAGGAATTTACGTATCAGTCGCAGGAAACGCTCGTCATTGATTCTTTCAGCAAGGATTCCGATTAAAACATCATGGTTGATGTTGTCAAAGAAACCCTTGATGTCTCCCTCGATGAACCAACGTGCTCCCGTACCTCCCTTTTGTAAGGAAGCCATAGCCGTATGACAGCCACGGTGTGGTCTGAATCCATGCGAGCAGTCTTCAAAATGACCTTCGTAGATGGATTCAAGAATCATCCTTACAACTTCCTGTACAAGTTTGTCCTTAAAGGCTGGTATGCCTAAAGGACGTTGCTTGCCATTCTTTTTGGGAATGTAAATTCTCCGTGCAGGGCACGGACGGTAACTTTCGTCTTTCAACTGTCCAATGATAGAGTGAATGTGCTTTATGCTCATTCCGTCTATGGTCTGCCCGTCTGTGCCTTTCGTATAGTTGCCCGCATTCTGCGACAACTTTTGATAGGCAAGTGCGTACAGATTTTCATTGAACAGCAGTCGGTAAAGCCGTTCAAACTTGTAATTAGGGTCTTGGCTGTGCCCAGCCAGACTGTTTAATACATTTGCTGAATCTCTCATAATGTCTCACACATCATTCGTTAAACATATTAAATAATAACTCACTGTCTCCCTTCGCCATGTACAAGGCTTTCCCTTGCTCGGACTACTACGGAGACTCTGTTGTCATATAGGATATTCAGAGGGCAAACCCCATAGCCTTTCGGCATTCCTACTTAGACAATCCCCATTTAGACATATAGTAACATAGCTCAATAGATTGTCGGATGCGATTTTCGTCCTTTTCCGCTTATTGCGGCTGTTCTGCAATCGGTTTT
>OGIS01001223.1_pt1 | contig 11595 bp, 3 predicted proteins | sample 1571821 | NCBI WGS metagenome assembly OGIS01 (sample SAMEA2581965, study PRJEB24529) | metagenome | biome: Human gut stool | place: China | collected 2011
TGCCTGTTAATTTATAAAATAGATTCTTGCAATCAGCATGTTTAACAAGTCCGTAAAAGGAAGCGATGAGTTCCTTCCGGCGGCGACGACTCTTAACCTTACGGATCTTGCGGGCAAAGTTCTGCTTGTTACGCTTGCGGACACGAGTATGGTCCGGGTAGATAACATAACCTAAGAAATCAATGCCGTCCCTGACGGGAGAAACACGCTCAATCTTTTTTATCTCAAGGTTTATTTTAGATGCCTGGTGACACACAACATCACGCATCTTCCAAAGAAACTTCTTGCTGCTGTCAAGAATACGGCCGTCGTCACAGTAACGGAAGTAATGCCTCACACCTTTCCTGTCTTTCAGGACATGGTCAATAAAAATGGACAACAAAAGATTGCCCAGCCCCTGGGAACTCCTCAGACCGATGCTGATGCCACGTTTCATGACATTGACGAAACCGGTTAGAATACGTATGAGCGTATTATCCTTAAAGACCCTGCTTACACAGTAATTCATAAAGTCATGGTCAACGCTCTCATAAAACTTCCGGATGTCGAAAGTATAGACATACCTTGTTCCCGCAGGATCATCACTGATGGCACTACGTACCAGACATAACAAGTCATGTGTGCCGCGTCCCTTGATGGAAGCGGCCGAAGTACGGATAAAGCGTTTCTTCAGATGCATGTCTACGACTTTCATAATGGCATGGACACCGATTCTGTCTTTTAGGGAAAAGATCTGGATGCGACGCATTTTTCCACCCTCTTCGGCTTCTATCTCAAAAAACCTGTTTACTTGGAAAAGCCCATTGCGAATCTTTTCTATCAGCTCGTCAATGATCTCATCCTTATGCGCGATAAGGTATCTGCCTGAACGGCTACGTTTACGTTTATCTCCACGCAAAACCGTCCAAAAAGACTCTTCCATATTAGGACGAGCAACTATTTCATCGATAATATAACCTTCTCTACGCATTTTTTGCCTTCAATTTTCCGGGCCCGACTTCTTCGAATCATTGCTGACCTACCAAACTCTACCCGACGATGTATGTTCCAGTTTTCCAGCCGGAGCTGCTGTTACTGAGGCTCATCCCCCTCGGCTCAATCATGGGTAACACGTACCCGACACCGTACGCCGATTAATGTCATTCAGGCACTTAACGTCCAAATTCTTTAAATTGTAACCTAGCCGGGAACCGTTGTTCACGTTCGCATTCGAGGAATCGTTGCCGCAATTGGCGTTCGACACACCGCCTTGAGCGTTCGCGTTGTTGTTCGACCGGAGAACCACACGGGACTTTGAACTGCTGGGAACAAACTCATCACAGTAGTAAGTCGTAGAGGTACCGGTAGCGCTGGAGACACTGGCAATGTCCATATACTTCTGATGGTAGACTTTGATCATATAACCACCGACAGAGGAAGTCTTGATTTTACGGACAGCGCCCGAAGGAGATTCTATATAAAGCTTGTACTGTTCACTCACAGGATCATTGGGAAGGCTGACCTTATCAAGATATTCAGATTTACCACCAAAAAGGTTCTCGTAACCCATACAGTTGTTACAGCCGATGGTCTTTACCGTCTCAATACCCCATTCGTCACTTTCAACATACCAGGCACCGGTAGTGGCATGGTTCTGGTTGATAGTGTCACGCATACCGAGCTTCGAGGTCTCACCGATTATACGGGAGTTGGTGTTAGAACCGTAACCGCACTGGTCCTGAGAATCACGGCGACCGTAAAAAGCGTAGAAAAGGTTAGCGATATCCTTGTGCATATCCCAGTCAATCAGCTGCATTCCCCGACGGGAAGCGGAGTAAGAGAACTCGCCTTGACTGATATTGCCGGCGGAATAAGTATTGGAAGCGATGGAAACAATCTTGGATCCGAGAAAGGAAGCCTCATGGACACCCACAAGACACTCGTCATGCTCAACCCAATCAGGTTCCATGTCCTCAATCTTATCGCTGTTGGATAACACGACGGGATCAAAATCGACGTTCTTGTTGATTGTGAAATACAACGACTTGGCTTCTGAAGGGATGTCGCAGATAACATACATACCGTCGACAAAGCCCAAGGTACCTTCGGCGACAACTTCCTTGACCGGTGTTTCCTCCGAATCGACAAAGAAGGCGCCGATAAGGCCGGTACCCATAGCGGAAGGATAACGGACACGTTTATAACCGTCAACACTGATACGCAGAACCTGATAGTTAACGTCGGCTTTCAAACCCTCACGGATGCTGGCGGCGGCAATGGAGAGTTTATAGCCATCACGGACATCGGGAATATCATCGTAGGTCAGAATGGTGCAATCAGGGACGGAAGGACGGGTACGGTTAAAGGAGAAGCAGGCGTACTTCTTACTGTTAAGGACATCATTGACACCTTTATACCAGTAATGCGGTTCGAACATCATCACGTCACCCTCACTGCCGTCAAGCCTGGCGGGGCTGGCGTTACGAAGTGACTCCGCATCGGAATAATAGTTGGAGTCGGAATCATGCAAGGGGAACACGGTGGAGACACCATCACCCGTACGCTTGCTCAAGACACGGTGACGGGCTTTCTGGATGGAAAGGACGTGCGCCGAAGGGACATATGCGTTTTTAAACTTGTTGCCGGTACGGTTGTCAAGGTTGCTGATATTATACTCATCAGAGATGCTATCGTCAAATTCTACAACCGTATATTCAGGCTGGGTGATAGTCATTTCCGGGAAATGAGCGCAAATGGCGGCGTACTCATCATCAGGCATATACGAACTGAGTTTATAAGTACCCACAAGGCGGCAAGTGGTTACGTTGCCGCCGTTCTCATCAACACCGCCCATTTCCATGAAGTTACGGAGGAACGTGCCGTCACCCTCCATCACGATACCCGTAATACGGAGGTAGCGGACATTGGGACACAGCCGTAACAGGGACTGCCAATCGACAAGCGCGCAACTGTCAACTACAAGACGGATGATGTTATCGGTACCCTCAAGAAGCAGACCGGCATTTGAAAGTCGGTTCAGGTAACGGAGGTCAAGCGTCTGCAAGGTGGAGGGAAGCACTACCGAGGATAACGGGGAGCCCTCGGCGAAGGTGACGCCGGTCAAGGAGGTATTACCGGCATTGAACGTTTCAAGCTTCGTGTTGCCGGACAAGTCAATGCCGGTAAAGCCGGATGATTTGAGCCCGGCCATGTTCAGCGTACGCAAATGGCGGCAGTTGTTTACAAGCAGGCCGTTCAGCGTGCTTTGAGTATCGGCACAACTGATATCAAGGTTACGGAGCGAGGTGCAGTTGTTCAGGTTCAGCGTCTGCAAAATGGCATGGCTCACGTCGGTCAGGTCAAGTTCAAGGATACGGCTGGCGCCGTAGAAGTACTGGGGATCGTTCACGATAAGGTCGGTGTCAAGAGTAAGCTCGACAAGAGAACCAGCGTCTTCGGCAAGAACCGCACTCTGATGAGGGGTTCCGCTGGTATAGCCGTAACCGAAATAATAACGCTCGCTGGACTTGATCCTGACCTGGCGGTTGTCACTGCCGAACCGGTAGCCGAAATAGGCGGCGAAGCTGTCCTTGCGGTAAGTACCGCAAACGTACTGGCTGTCAAGAAGGGCAAAACGGTTCCTGATGGTATAGGTACGGTGGGCGTAGCGGTTGCCTTGCAGGGCATAGAGATAATTATAGAAGCTGGTCCCCTCACCGGTAGTGACTCCCTCGGTCAGAGGCTTGATATACTTGAACTCGCCGTCCTTATTGTAAATCCGTTCGCACCAGTTGCCCATCATCTCATCATTGAATACCTTAAGCACGTATTCAAGGCTCATCGTGCTACGGAGCTTGTCGGCCACTTCACGGAGTTTATCGGGGCAGCCGCGGACAAGTTCCCACAAGACGGAATCATGTCCGGCAAAGGAGTAGCTGCCGATACTATCGTCAAAAGTGGCATGGGTGATGGTATAGTCATATTTCAGAACGGAATCGTTACGGCCGCCTAAAATGGTATCCATATCATAGGGAAGGAAGTACCATATCCCGCCATCCCATGTGGCAAGCATCATATTCTTGGCACGGTTATCGACGGCCATCAGGTAGTCGGTGATAAGGTACCAGGCAAACGGGCTGTCATTGCCGAAATACTGCGTGTATTCATTCAGAAATTTAGTGGGATTATCCTTACAGCCGTATATCCATGACCAGAGCCTTTGCACGGCATCCTTATCCTCCCGGTCGGCGTCAGCCCAGGTCTTGTCAGCCTTAAAACGGAACTCAAGGCCTTCGGCGAACTCTCCTTCGGTGATATTGGAAGTCCCGAAAAGACACAACGGATGGGAGTTGTTCAGAAACTCAAGACAGATACACTTGTTACGCAGACCGTTCAGCGCGGCCGTATCATTGAAACCTTCTATACCCTCAAAACCATAGATTATGCCACTGTCGGATTTCTCGTTATTGAAGTTGTACTTGCCGAAATAGGTATTCATGCCACCGTCTTCCTGCGCACAGAACAGGTCCATTGGAAAACCGTCGACACCGATACGGACGTCATACACGCCATCATAAGCCGCCTGAGGAGGAGTAAGCCAGCCGCATTGTTTCCAGATGTCGTTGACAATACGGACACCGCCGGTATTGTGCGTACTGGAAGAGTCGGAAAAGTCAGCCTTCAGGCAAAAAATGTCAATGGGACGGGCACCGGGCTTGAACGCATAAAGGAAGGTATTGTTACCTTCGGAGTCTTGCTGAAGGACACCGTTGACGTACAGCTCGGTATTGTATTTCGAGGAACGGCTGAAATAAAGGCGGTAGTTCTTTCTCGGATAAGTCGTGGAGGACGTACCCTGGATACGCAAGCCGGCGCCTTTGATATAAAAGTCGTACTCCTTACCGTATGGGGAATAGAAATAGATGTCGGCAGGGACCTCAAATTTCTTGTTGTTGGTGGCATTGACAAGAGCGACATCACCCACAATGCGCATGACGGCCTTGCCTTTCGCACGGAGCTTGTCAATATCAACATCAGTGCCTTCCTCATTAAGGACGTCATTATTCTCAAAAAGGAAGACCATCTCGTCCGAAGTGGGACGGTCTACGATATAATTGGTGAACTCCTCCTCGTCGGTAAGTCCACGGGAATAGAAACGGAGGCTTCTTACGTCCACATCGGCCGCGTCGCTCACGATACGGATATCGGAGGGGGAATCCTGGATAAGCGATTCGGTGGAGGCGTATTGCACGGACCCGCAACGGATACCGTTGACATACAGTTCCATCAAACGGTGACCGGACTTCATACCCACGACAAAGGCGATCTTAAGATTCATATCACTGGCGAATTTCGTACTCACTTCGGTGCCGCCGGATGAACAGAGACGGGCCTCGTTCGTCGACATCTGAAAACCGACACCCCCATCCATGCATTCAAGGATAATGCCCTTACGGTCCGTGACATTCGAGCATTCGAGTTCGATCTCATAGGTACCGCCGGTATTGAAAGCGTCGGTACGGAAAGGACGGTAGTCGATGGCGACGGAGGCGCCATTGGACAACCGGAGGGAATCACCGGTCCACCCGCTGCTGTTCCAGTCGAAGCCGGAAAAAGCGGTAGTGATACCCTCATACTCCCACCTGCCGGGATCGGCTTCGGAATTGCTGCGACCGGAAGCGGTCAGTTTCAACAGCAGGCCGGAAGTGACCTCGGCAATATCAATGCGGGATTTGGTCACTTCAACATGGAAGGGGTAGACGGTAGAACCGCTCCGGAACTCGATCTCATATGTACCCTGTTCGGTAAAGCGGTTCGTATACACCTGCGTCTTACGGGGAACACTGACAGACTGTGTCTGCACACCGTTGATAAAAACTGTAAGATCGGTCGGAGTCTTGTCACGGTCATAGACCACAAAATCAAAGGAAAGCTTCTCATACTGCCCCACTTCCAACGTAGGCGACAGATGATCATCGGTAAAGATGCGACCGTCCGGAAAAATGAGTTTCGTGCCGATGAAGGGGGCGTCGGAAACGCCCTTGTTGATGTCCAGGTAAATACTTTCGGAACGGATGGTCAGGTTCTCCTGCTCCATTTCAGCGACCATCTGGACGGTATGCCGCCCGGTGGAAAGACCGGAAGGAAGGATAAAGTTGCCGTTGGTCGTTCCGGACCTGGTAACGGTAGCCGTATCCGTCTGTACACCGTCAACATACAGGGTGACGACCTTCTCACCGGTACCGGAAAGGGTATAGGGGATGCTGATTACGTCGGAACCGCCATAGCCGGACATGCCGGAGGACAAGTTATAGCCCGAAGTCAGGGAAAGGGTGACAACCTTGACACTCGTAAAGGACTGTTTGGCCTGTGTCTTGCCCGTTTCCGGATCGGTCGTGCTGGCTTTCACGAGTATGTCAGTGGTCCCGAGCATAAGATACTTGCCCAGGTCAAGGGTATAGGTGCCGCTGGACACATCATGGATGGTTTCAGAATAGACGGTCTGCGAACCGCGCTTGGCCTGAATGAGAACGGTCGCCTTCTGGCCGGTAGTCACACCCTTGTCATCACCGGAAGAGTACTGGTGGTCATAGAACCAGGTCAGAATGGCGCCGTCACCCTCCTTGATTATGGAATGGTCGACACCGGATGTAAGAATGATCTTGGTGGCGTTACCGCTTTCACCGCCACCGCCGGTACCGCCGGTAAATTCAGTGCTGGCAATCTCGGCACCAGACTTGTTCCTCAGGGACAGGGTTACGGTATTGGCTTCCTCGTCAACTTCGGAATCAAGGCTGAACACCGTGCTGGCTTCCAGTTCTGCCAGCCGGGCGGCTATCGCGGCATTCTGGACGGGGTTGGTGGAATCAGGGTCAAGAGTCTCATCAACCTCAACCTTGTCAATCTGAAGGTTGACATTGCCGTCACCGTCCTTGGGCTGACCGACACCGTTCACCGTAATGCCTTTAACGGAATCACCGCCACCGTGACGCTCCCAACTGGCAGGATTTAAAAAAGTGGAAAGGGTGGTACCGGCATAACGGTAATCCTCCCATTTGCCGGAAGAGACCTCGAAGGTGATGATTAGGCCGGCCTTCTTATTATCGGCAATTTCAGCATCCTTAAGGGCAGGAACCGCACTGGAAAGAGTGTAATAGCCTTCTTCCAAAGGATGAAGCCTGGTGACGTCATAAAAACCACTGCCAGAGCCACCGCCATCTTTTACTTTGTTCAGAATCTGCTTATCCTCGGCAGTCATTACACCGGCTTTCTGTTCTGTGGCAGCAGGAATTGTTTTTTTCCCATCAGTTATCTTACCGTCCTTTGATTTTGTCCTGTATTCAATGTCAACAGTTGATTCCAAAGGGTTAATTATGATAGAATCAGAATCTACCACACTATCCGGAAGATTTTCAACTTTAGTTTCCAAATCCTTGCCACGATCACCGGGAAATAGTTCATTTTCTTCTTCTCCGGCCGGTAAATTAGCGTATGGGACTTTCTTATTCTCATCAAGAGGTGCAATACCGGAAGAACTCCCTTTAAGAGACTCAACCTCAGTAGTCCATTCATCCCACGTAACATTTCCTCCGGAGACGTTACCCATACGCGAAATAGTACAAACTGTACCCAAATAAAGCGTATCCATTCCATCCTGCATTGTTTTTAATTGTATGCACGACGTAAACGATTGAACTACCTTATTCAAATTAATCCGTTCCACTTGTATATTTACAGGTATCTTGGAAGCTTCAACAGCCAGTACTCCCCTATAATTACCAATAGAGGAATCACCCGAATACATGAGATTCAATTTATCATTAAAGCCATTGATCGTTGTAAATGTTCCAATATTTTTGAACGGATCAGTTAAAGGAACTGATTTCTCCGAAGTCCCCGTAATCCGTTTCAATAACTCATCATCTCCATCTTTCAAATCCTTGGCTATCTTATTTACATTCCTAACCAATTCATCAAAATCGCCATTGACCATTGTGGCAATACTATTTACAAGCAATTCAATAGAAACTTTCCGGCTTCCACTGACTTCTACATACATGTCTCTTGCCAACTCAGTTGTATCAGTCAACTGTTCAATTGTAAGACTATTCGTCTTCAAGGATTGTAATACAAGGCTGACAATTTGTTGTTTTTCCGATTCTGTCATATCTTCCATTTATTTAAAATTCAACACCATTCATTATTTTATTTCTTATGATACAGTTTAAACTTTAGGATTGGAGGCTTCATCAGGAACAGTGGGGAAATCATCAATAAATTCCCCATTCCAAGTCACCTCATAATAAGTTCTGTCATCTCCACTTGTAGTAAATTTAAGAGCTTCACCAGCTTGTATATCTACTTGATAACTCTCTCTTTTGCTGCTGAAATTTTGATCATCGGAATACCCTCCGTTTATAACAGACATTTTCTCAATGCTCCGAATGGTATTACCATCTACTGTTTCAACAAATGGTACATCAAATACCACATCCCCTTTTGCTGGTACATCTAATATTATTCTAGCATAATAATTATAGGAAGTAAATAGGCTAGTCATTATTACTTGATAACGCAAATAAAGTTTACCAGTAATTACACCTATATATCTATCTACAGTTTCACCACCTTGCTTAATAGCCCTCAACTTTTTATCATTAGCAACTTTCCTATAAGTATCATTCTGAATTCTTCTTATGGATACCTGATTATTCCATTCCAGTATAGGATTCATCGTTCTGACTTTCTGTAACATCTGATTAAATACGAAACTCTTTAATCCATCTATCTGCTGGTTGAGTTCTGGAACATTACCTTCTTTTCTTGCATAACGAACCGAGTCAAAATAGACATAATTACAGCATAGAACCCTGTTCAGCAACTCGGCAAACCACACAGGACATCCCATAGAGTTTCCAAGAGTAAACAGCATTGTTGTATATTCATGGCTGAACAACTCGACAATATCCTCATCTGAGGTCACAAATTGTTCATTGTCTACGCCAAATGTCCAACCATTATCTTTAAAACCACCAGGTACACGAAAATCGAAGAAATATTGCATCCCGTCTATCCACCAAACTGCATCAAGCCGTTGCTTGTTATCCTTCATGGAATATTGTATAAGGGTAGTCTCGGAAAGCTGGCATTCATCATCTGTAACTTTGAAAATATCGCTCGTATTACCGTTTATAACAATATTATAATACCCACATGGAAGTAATGAAACCGTATAGAAATAAAGAACCTTATCCTCATTCATTTGCCATGAACTTAATGTTATAGGCGTAGACGTATCATCTATAACGTTATTAATGCAAACAATAGGCTCCTGTTCTTCCGGAGTGGAAATCAGTTCAATAAAAATGCGATCTGTACGGGCAAATAACTGCACATATTTGCTTTTCGCACCAAACTTATCGGTAGACGGAGAAAAAAACAGTGGTGTAAATGGACTTATAATCATATTCTAAGCTTTTGATATTGAACGGACAAATAATTCATACCTCACTCCCCCATTTCTCTCAATTACACTACTTACCTCTTTAATATATCCTTCATATACCAAACCGTCTTTTAATATTTTAATAGTCCTATCATCCATTTGAGGCACATTCTCATCATAAGTTTTGAAAGAAACATCTCCACAAGTAACTATACGTTCACTCACAATAAAGTCATCTTTCATTCCCACACCATTAACAGCAACCTCACTGTTTCCATCTGAAGAAGAATATCGCAATCTGTCAGTAAACATTCCGATATAACCAGCGTTCGCTTTAAGCATCTCACCCTGCCAATACATTGTATTAAACATTGATTCAGAGTAAAGAACTCCACTTATCTCCCATCCGTTTCTAATAATTTGGTAATCTTTATAGATTACTCCGCCTTCGTTTGGGAATGTAGTGTCCGCCCCGACAAAAAAAACGTCATTGTCACTTTCATTGTCCGTTGTATCACTTCCCCTTTTCTGAGACAAGAACTCAATTCCATAGGCATCTGCACGATAAGGGCTGATCAGCTCAAGCACATTATCAGTTATATCCACACCAGTAGTATATTCAGTCGTAAAACGAAACTCATCACGTCCGTTGATACTTTCGTAATCCTGCTTGTCATATCCCACCCTAACGCGTGAGTAGATTCTCGACTCTTTCACCTTATATTCAAAATCAGAAAAATCACCTCCAAAGTCCCTTACATTATCATCCTTGAACAAATCACTACGATGTATGAAAGATACAGTATTCCCATTGATGACAGGGACAAAGCCGAAAACAGCCTCCATCCAATCTTTGAACTTGGTATATGAAGTATAAAGTTTGGCTTGAGGGATCCCCCGGATACTCTCAGCAGCCAATATCACACAACTATCTAACCTTTCATCCACGCCATACGCTATTGTACCGTGAATGCCGTCATTCCCACCATTCATACTTTTAAGTAGTCTATTCAAAACAGTAATAGGCTGTATGACGTCTATATAAATTGGTAATCCCACAGAAGGAAATTCCATATGTATCTCCAAACTTGAAAAATAATACAATGCAAATTTTGAATTATAAGCCGCAAGCAAAACCAAACCGTCATTAGCAGATAATGCTATCTCACCTTCCCAATCTACACTTATGAATTCTCCTTCCCATCCCCCTCTCCACTCTTTCAAAAGAGTTCCAGATTTTGTTTTTAACTGCATGTCAGCAGAAAGACTTGAGCTACCCCAGGAGTACCCCCCCTTAATTGAGATTTTAATAGATGTGTTTTTTGTTGTATAAATCAAGCATGATTCTAAATTGCCACTGGCACCAACATCTTTTACCTCTATACCACTGCCGCTCACTATTTCACTATTCCCTATGTACATAGGAATAGTCATATAATGATCACTTCCACTTACAGCATCTACAAGAATACTTCCATTTGCAAGAGTCCTTCCTCCACAATAATGGGTAACATTTCCAACATAAGACAACCTATCGTAATAAAGAGAAGCTTCCTCTTTCATCTCATCGACAGAATATTCATACTGTGTACCTTTATTGGCTTTTATGATATTAGCAACACTATCATCTATTGAATTAATTGAAATGGTATTCCCATCATAAGTCAATGTTCCAAAATCTAGCCTGCAGCTAAATAGCTCCTCATAAGTATGAGAATTAGTTATTGTATAGACAGCGATACTGGCATTTGAAGCCATATATTTATTCAGATATTCATCCAATAGAAGATTATAAGCTTCATTGACGAATTGAAATTTAGAAGTAAAAGTCCTAGTTATCCCTTCTAACCCTGAACGCTTACGGGAAAATTTGATTTCATCCCAATTCTGAATACAGGATTTGGGAATATCATAGGAAATACTATCAACTGTAAGTACATATTTACAAAGCATTTTTACTCGATTTGAACGTTCACGAGCAAATATATAGAAAAAGCCAACCGGTTTCCCGATTGGCTAAATTCTTGAAAATCATGCTTTGCTAAAATGCAATATAACTATCTGTTTTTCAAAACAATATCTATACCAAGGAATAAAAAGGACTTTTCAATGTCCTACATACTAATCTTTCCCTTTTAAAATGTCATAGAAATGTTCTACAGGTTAAATAA
>OGIS01001232.1_pt1 | contig 11557 bp, 9 predicted proteins | sample 1571821 | NCBI WGS metagenome assembly OGIS01 (sample SAMEA2581965, study PRJEB24529) | metagenome | biome: Human gut stool | place: China | collected 2011
TATTTGCAAAGGTAAAAGATTTCCATACCCCTTGTACATCATTAATTCCTATCACCCATAAGCAAAAGTTATAACTTGAGCCTGTCATGACAGACAGAATATAATTTGTATCTTTGCAGTCATGAGAACATTCAGACCGGAGGCATGGCTGCCTACAACAAAGAAAGAAGTTGAAGCCCGCGAATGGGACTATATAGATGTGATACTTTTCAGCGGTGACGCATATGTGGACCATCCTTCATTCGGAGCCGCCGTCATCGGGCGGACACTCGAAGCGATGGGACTGCGTGTAGCAATCGTTCCGCAACCGGACTGGCGTGGAGACTACCGGGATTTCAAGAAGTTAGGAGCCCCTCGCCTGTTCTTCGGAGTTTCTGCCGGAGCGATGGATTCGATGATCAATCACTATACGGCCAACAAACGCCTACGCAGTGACGACGCTTATACTCCGGACCGTCGTGCCGGCATGCGCCCGGATTATCCCAGCATCGTTTACACGAAGATACTGAAAGAAATCTACCCGGATGTTCCCGTCGTATTAGGAGGTATAGAGGCTTCCCTGCGCCGAGTCACACATTACGATTACTGGCAGGATAAGCTGCTCCCCGGAATCTTGAAAGACAGCCCGGCGGATTTACTGATATACGGCATGGGAGAACTTCCCCTGAAAGAACTGGTCAGTCGGTTACAAGCCGGAACTCCCTTCCATGAGATTAAAGATATACGGCAAACGGCTTATTTGGCGGATACGGTAGAACCGCTACCAGAAGATATCAATCTCTTTTCCCATGAAGAATGCCTGCGCGACAAGCTGAAACAGGCCAAGAACTTCAAACATATAGAGGAAGAATCCAACAAGCAGCAGGCTTCCCGCATCCTGCAAAAGGTAGGCAAACAGACGATAGTCGTCAATCCTCCTTTCCCGCCTATGACGGAAGAAGAGATAGATGCGTCATTCGACCTGCCCTACACCCGCCTGCCCCATCCTAAATACAAAGGGAAGACGATACCGGCTTTCGAGATGATCAAGTTCTCGGTAAACATCCACCGGGGATGTTTTGGGGGCTGTGCTTTCTGTACGATCTCGGCGCATCAGGGAAAGTTTATCGCCTCACGAAGTAAAGAGTCCATATTGAAAGAAGTTAAGGAGATCACCCAAATGCCGGACTTCAAAGGATATCTGAGCGACCTGGGCGGCCCTTCGGCCAATATGTACCGGATGAAAGGGAAGAATCCGGATATCTGCGCCCAGTGCAAGAAACCTTCTTGCATCTCCCCTGTCATCTGCAAAAACCTGAATGCAGATCATACGCCGTTGTTAGATATATACAAAGAAGTGGACAGCATGCCGGAAATCAAACGTTCGTTTATCGGTAGCGGCATTCGCTATGACCTGCTCTTGCACCGGTATGCGGATGACAATCTGAACAAGGCAGCCCATACCTATATGGAGGAACTGATAGCTCGCCATGTCTCCGGCCGCCTCAAAGTCGCACCCGAACATACGGAAGACAATGTCCTGAAGATGATGCGCAAACCTTCATTCGAGCTTTTCGGGCAATTCAAAAAGATATTCGACCGTGTAAACAAACAACACGGATTGAACCAGCAATTAATCCCTTATTTCATATCCAGCCATCCCGGTTGTACCGAGGCGGATATGGCAAACTTGGCTATCCAGACCAAGAAGCTGCATTTCCAACTCGAACAGGTACAGGATTTTACACCTACCCCTATGACACTGGCAACGGAGATGTACTACACAGGGTATCATCCCTATACATTGGAAAAGGTATATACGGCTCATACGAAAGAACAAAAACTGGCACAACGTCAATTCTTTTTCTGGTACAAGCCGGAATTCCGCCGCCAGATAACACAAGCATTGCAACGAATCGGGAAAAAGGATTTAATAGGCAAGTTGTTTGGGAGGTAAGTCGCCAAGCAAGCAATAATAAGCATAAAGAGCCGGATATGCAGATGACACGGAAAGAACGGATAAACATTCCATCCTATCCGCGTCTTGGCTCTTTTCCCTAAATACAACTTATTCCTTTACGGCAATCACTTCAATCTCCACTAGACCGTTCTTCGGCAAAGTCTTGACTGCAACGGCAGAACGGGCCGGGAAAGTCCCTTCGAACTGAGAAGCATATACTTCGTTCATAGCAGCGAAATCACTCATATCGGCCAGGAATACGGTTGTCTTTACGACATCGTTGATGCTAAGGCCGGCTTCTTCCAGAATTGCATGTACATTCTTGAATGCCTGTACGGTCTGTTCTTTCACTCCTCCTTCTGCGAAATTGCCTGTTGCGGGGTCAAGCCCCAACTGGCCGGAAGCAAACAGCATATTTCCTACTTGCACAGCCTGACTGTACGGACCGATAGCGGCAGGTGCGTTTTTTGTTGCGATAACTTTCTTCATTGTTTCTTTATTTTAATAACGTTATTGTGCTTGTTCATTCATCCGCTGGCGAACCACTTCATAGATCAGGATGGAAGAGGCGACCGATACGTTCAGCGAACCGATCGTACCGAACTGCGGAATCTTCACCATGCTGTCGCAGATACGAAGATTATCCATCGAAACTCCCGTATCTTCGGCTCCCATCACGATCGCCACAGGTCCGTCATATTTAATAGCCGTATAATTCTCAAAAGCTTTTTCACTGGCTGCATAGACTTTTACTCCGGACGCCTGTAAGAAACGGATGGCCTCCGTAATGCTTTTTTCCTTGCAGACAGGCAATACATGGAGCGCACCGGCCGAGGTCTTAATCGCATCGGCATTCACCGTTACGCTTCCCCTTGAAGGAATCACGATCGCATCCACACCCGCACATTCGCAGGTACGGGCAATCGCACCGAAGTTACGGACATCCGTAACCCCATCCAACAACACGATAAACGGATTCTTTCCCTGCTCATATACAAACGGAATAATATTTTCCAGCCGTTCGTATGTGATAGCCGGGATAAAAGCTATTACTCCCTGATGATTCTTACGTGTCAAACGGTCGAGACGTTCGGCAGGCACACGCTGTACAGGTATATCACGTCCTTTCAGAACTTCAAACAATTCACGAGACAAGTCTCCCTGCAGTTCACGTTTCACCAATATTTTATCAATCTCCTTATCGGCCTGGATTGCCTCGATCACGGCACGGATGCCGAACACCATTTCGTTTTCTTTCATTATTCTATATCTTTTCCGTTTTCATCACCGGACTATTTCGATTTTTCCCGGCTTTATGCGGACAAAGATACAAAAGATTTACGCTTTTATTATATACTCTCGTATATATTAGCTATTGCTTTTCAGCTTATGCCGTGACGATGAATAAGCCCGGATCAAGAATAAAATACCGGTAATAATCAAAGCAGATGAAAGTCCGGTATAAAATACCGAAATAAAGGAGTTGGGAAGCAATTGGAAATGACGGATCGTAACACCGAAAGTAATCATAAAGATCATCACGGTCCAGCCTTTCACATCAAAAAATGAAAAAGGACAGTTCTTTTCCCCTTTCTGGGAAATCCGCTCGGAATGTTTAACAAACAAACGGCGAAAGACAAACTGGAAGAAAAGCAGGAAAACAACAATTGCCTCTCCAACTTTAAACAGCCAGTAATGGGCATCGTTCAACCACGTGATGATGCCGATCCTTAAGATATTGATGCCAGCTATGATCCAAACGCATCCGGCTATTAAAAGCAGGGTGCGCCGGTTTACTCTAAATTCCATTATCAGATACTTTTCTCTATGCTCCGCCTGTCACTCGTACGTTGGCGGCTATTCGTGCGATCCTTGTCAGACCGTTTGTCCCTATCGTAATGCCTGTCTTTATCCCGATCCGGACGTTTCTTGTCAAATTTGTCCTTATCGTGCTTATTCTTGTGATGATCGGAACCGGGACGGCCTCCCTGATGGCTCGGACGATCGTATTTGCCGGGCTTCCACTGCCCATTGTCATGATGTGGACGGCCATTGTTATGATGTGGTTGAGGACGATCATATTTACCGGGATACCATTTGCCGTCATCGAAACGGTCAAACCATCTATTGTTCGTATATTCCCATTGGCAATGCCAATAATGATCTTCATAACGATGGCACGCATTGGACGGACGGTAGTGCGGATAATGCGGATTATTGTACCAACCTCTCCAGTCATGAATGCGTGTCGGTGCCTCACGGACGAAACGCACATACAAACGAAACTGCGAAGGCGAAAGGATACGCTGTAATTTCCGGTCCCGTTCCATACGCAACTTATATATCTTCCGGGCAGACTGATCCCAATAGCGATAATGCTTGCGTGCTTCACGCTCGATCTTCTCTCCGTACCGATGAATGATCTTATGATACTCGGCAGCTTGACGGTTCGTCATGCGGATTGCCTGTTCCATCCAGAGGCAGTTCTGGCAATGGGGTTCATTCCATCCGAAACTGATCCAAAATTGTGCATGTCCCTGCAAGCTGCAAAAAAGGATCGCTATTAATAGAATACTCAATTTCTTCATGTCTCTCAATTTTAAATTAGCACTTACATTCTGTTGCTATTATGACCGGATCGCGATGAAAAGGTTTAAATCTTTGATTTCAACAGCTCTTTCGCATTTGCAATAGAAGCACTGGTCAACGAAGCACCGCTCAGCATACGCGCAATCTCTTTTACACGCTCTTCTTTATTCATTTTCCTGATACGGGTTACGGTCCTTTCATCCGTATCCTCCTTATAAACAAAATAATGGTCTTTCCCTTTTGCTGCGATCTGGGGGAGATGGGTAATGGCAAAAACCTGCATCTTCGTACCTAGTTCCTGCATGATATCCCCCATTTTATCGGCTATATCCCCGGAAACCCCCGTATCCACTTCATCAAAGATAATGGCAGGCAACGCCGTAAATCCGGCAATCATCGCCTTGATACATAACATCAGGCGGGAGATTTCGCCTCCGGATGCCGTCTGGGCCACCGGTTGCAGTTCCGCACTCTTATTGGCGGAAAACATAAACCGGATTTCATCCATTCCATCGCTTTCCGGTTCCTGTTTAGGTACGAAATCGATCGCAAATCGCATATTCGGCATGCCTAACGGGACAACCATTTCTACCAATTGGGAAGCGATGGCTTTCGAGGCGATCTTACGCTGCTCGCTCAATACGGCTGCCTGTTGAAGCAGTTCCTGGTGAGAGACTTCCAACTGCTTTTTCAACGATTCGATCTGTTCATCAAAAGAATCGATCTCCTTCAGCTGCTTATTATATTTATCCAGCAACTCCATCAGCTCTTCGACTTTGGAAACCCGGTGTTTCTGTTCCAAGGTGTATAACGTATTAAGACGTCCGTTCACCCAATCCATGCGCTCAGGATTAAATTCTATGTCCTCCTTCAGGACTTCCGTTTCGGAAGCCAGGTCGTTCATATCGATATAGGCAGAACGCAGACGCTCGGCTATTTCTTTCGCTTTCGGATAATAACGTTCCAGACTGTCTGCGGTGGAAAGGGCCTCTTTTATCAGTTGGACAGCTCCTTGTTCCTCCCCGTCCAGCAATCGGGTTATCTTATAAAGAGAACCTTTTATCTCTTCGGCATGGGAAAGGGTTTCCAGCTCCTGTTCCAGTTCTTCCTGTTCACCGGCAACCAAACCGGCATCGGCCAACTGCTCCAACTGAAAACGTACATAGTCTTCCTCCTGCTTGGTCTGGAGAGCCTTTTCGGTCAACTCTTTCAGTTCCTTTTTCAGAGACAGGTATCGGCTGTATTCCTTTCGGTAAAGAATCAGCAGGATATCGTTTTCGGCCATTACATCGATTACTTTCAGCTGAAACCGGTTATCTCCCAACAAAAGATTCTGGTGCTGCGAATGGATATCGATCAGCCGGCTTCCCAGTTCCTTCACTACAGAAAGCGGGACAGGCGAATCGTTTACGAAAGCACGGGATTTACCTGATGCAAACAATTCCCGGCGAAGAATGCAAATCTCCGCATCATACTCCAAGTCATTCGTAAGAAAAAATTCTTCCAATTTATATCGGGAGACATCAAAGACTGCTTCTATCACACACTTTTCAGAACCGTTCTTAATGCTCTTTCCATCCGCACGCTGTCCCAAGACCAGGGATAGGGCCCCCAATATAATAGACTTTCCTGCACCCGTCTCGCCGGTTATCACAGAAAAACCTTTATCAAACTTAATGTCCAAGCTGTCTATCAGAACAAAGTTACGTATAAATAAAGACTTCAGCATAGCTATTCCAGATTACTTTTTAAGCGATTCCATACGCGTCGTGAGAGCAGGATACAGATTGGACAACATTTTATAACCTTCCTGCTTTTCCTGTGTAGTTGCTTTCGAATAGATCAAAACGACTTCATCCAGTTTGGAATCAGCGAACATCTGAAGCAACGGAGATGTCGGCCGGGCACTTTTCACCTGTTCCAGAACCGGGAGCAGACCGATTATAGTCGTACGTCCACGATCCGGATTTGCAGCCATTTCATCGAGCCCCTTACGATGATAATTATACCACATGTCCCGGAACAGTTCCGAAGTATTGTCCGTCAGAGCCGTTACCAAAGCATGGCGGTTACGGTCGTTTTCAAAAGCTTTCCATCCTGTCCATGTAGGTTGCGCCTGTGCCAGGCTCACAATCTGCATGGCCTGTTCGAGGAAAGCAGTGCCACCTTTCGGAGAAAAACTGTCGAAATCCAGTCCGAGGATCGTATAGATATAAAAAACAACCGTTGCAATCAGATTGCTGTTCAATGTATTTTCCGTATATTCCAACGGTTCGAATTCGGTATAGTCGAAAGAGAGTTCCGTATCACGATAATTCAGCAACGTAGTCGTATAGCTGGAATTATATACCGGACGGCGGGCCTGCACTTGTATCTCGCCTTTAAAACTATTGTCCGATACCATTTCGTTGATGATGAGAGTCATGGAACAGTCGATACGTTCGTTCATGGCAAAAGTAGCATCCGTCCACTTTTTGTTATTGACGAAATCATTCAATGCATCCTGCAAGGTTTTGAATACCTGTTTATTCGTACTCTGTACCTTATCACTGTTTATAGTGATGCGGGCATTCAGCTCCTGCGCCTTACCTATAAAGGGAGCAGCTCCCAACAAGCATATGCATAACAATTTCTTAATCATTCTCATTTTAATAATGTTGCCAATTTATTTACAATATCAACGGCCACCTCCTGTTTGCTCTTCAACGGATAAGCAATCGTCTCGCCTTCCTTGTCGATAATCGTGATCTTATTCGTGTCGCAACGGAAACCGGCACCTGCATCCTTTAAAGAATTCAACACGATAAAATCGAGGTTTTTCCGCTTCATCTTTCCTTCCGCATGGGCCATTTCATTATTTGTTTCCAATGCGAAACCTGCCAAGATCTGTTTTTCACGCTTGATCGCCCCTAACGAAGCTGCGATGTCCTTATTCGGAACCAGACGGAGCGACATTTCTCCTTTCGTTTCCCTCTTGATCTTTTCGCTTGCCTGCTCATCCGGGCGATAATCCGCCACAGCGGCACAAAGGATACCGGCATCCGCCTCCGGAAAAGCAGTTATGGCCGCCTGATACATCTCTTCGGCCGACTCGACATCGATCCGTTTGATATTCGGATGAACTACCGTCAAAGACACCGGTCCTGCGATCAATGTCACTTCCGCTCCCTGCTCCGCACACGCTTCCGCCAATGCAAACCCCATCTTTCCAGAAGAATAGTTACCTATAAAACGCACAGGATCTATCTTTTCATATGTCGGACCGGCTGTTATTACAATCTTTTTTTTTTCAAGTCGGGTTTGGGAAGCGAAGAAATTTTCCAGGACCGCCACGATCTTATCAGGTTCTTCCATACGCCCCTTACCCACCAGATGACTGGCAAGTTCCCCTTCGGCAGGTTCGATAATACGGTTGCCGAACAAACGGAGCCGGTCTAAGTTCTGCCTTGTGGAAGGATGTGCGAACATATCCAAATCCATCGCCGGAGCGACAAAAACCGGAGCTTTGCATGACAAGTATGTCGTGACCAACATATTGTCAGCAATGCCATTCGCCATCTTTCCGATCGTCGAAGCAGTAGCCGGTGCTACCAGCATGGCATCAGCCCAGAGACCAAGATCGACATGGCTGTTCCACGTGCCGTCGCGATTCGAGAAAAACTCGCTGATCACCGGATGGCTGCTCAACGTGGATAATGTAAGCGGCGTAATGAATTCCTTTCCCGCAGGGGTAATGACAACTTGCACCTCCGCCCCTTTCTTCACGAGGGCACGGATAATATAGGCGGCTTTATAGGCAGCGATGCTCCCTGTTATCCCCAATATGATATGTTTACCTTTCAGCATTTTATTCGATATGTAGTACCCCTCTTTTAAAACATAGGTGTTTTGAAAACGAAACATATATGTTTTGAAAGAGAAGTTCCTTGTTCCATGTTTTATTACAAGCGTAACGCCATTATCTCACGCGCCATACGGCTATCTATATTGTGATGTTCACCCAATTTCCACCCCTGTTTGTCCACAGGAGCGGCAAGGGCATCCAAATCCTTTTCTGCAATGCCACATTCACCGAGGCGCGTTTTCAGTCCCATCCGGCGGAAGAAATCCTCACAGGCGACGATTGCCTTACGCGCCCTTTCCTCTTCCGTTCCATCCGTAATACCAAAAACAACTTCCCCCATACGAGCCAGTTTGACCTGCTTCTCCTTAAACATATAGGTCATGACACCCGGCAAGAGAATCGCCAATGTTTGTGCATGATCCAGGCCGAACTGCGCCGTTAGCGCGTACCCCATGCGGTGGGAAGACCAGTCCTGCGGAACCCCCTGCCCGATCCAGACATTCAACGCATTGGTTGCCGCCCACATCAGGTTGGCACGGATATCATAATCGTTCGGATTATCCAAGACCTTCAACCCCTCTTCATGAATGACACGCATCAGTCCTTCCGAGAAGGCATCCTGCACTTTTGCATTGACCGGATAAGTCAAATACTGCTCCACTACATGAATAAAAGAGTCGACCACCCCGTTTGCCACCTGACGCGCAGGGAGCGAATAGGTCACTTCCGGGTCCAGTACAGAGAATTTCGGGAATACCAGCGGACTGGCGAAATTCAGTTTCTCACAAGTCGATACACGGGAGATGACCGAACGTTCGTTCATCTCCGAACCGGTCGCGGCCAATGTAAGTACCGTACCCAAAGGCAGGGCATTCTTTATCTCGCCACCTTTCGAAAGAATATCCCACGGATCGCCTTCGAAACCGACAGACACCGCGATGAACTTCGTAGCGTCGATCACCGAACCTCCGCCTACAGCCAACAAAAAATCGATCTTCTTCTCTTTGACGACCTCCACGGCCTTCATGCAGGTTTCGTAATGCGGATTTGCTTCGATTCCCGGAAACTCGGTCACTTCAAATCCTTCCAACGCCTTCGTCACCTGGCCGTAGATGCCGTTTTTCTTTATGCTACCGCCGCCATACACCATCAGCACTTTACTTCCTTCCGGAATCAAAGCGGACAAACGGGCTATGGAACCTTTGCCGAAAACAACCTTTACAGGGTTACAAAACTCAAAATTATTCATGGTCCTTATTTCGAATTAAAACCTCTCAATTTTATCTCAGTCAGTATTTTCTTGGTGTTCAGAGGGAAGTCGCCATTCATTATCCAGGAATAATATCCGGGATCGTTCTTCAGCACTTCCTCTACCAGACGGCCTTTATATTTACCGAAGTTTATCACTTCTTCCCCCTTGTCGTTATATACCATACGTCCAGCAAAGTCCACATTATTCGTATAGCTCGAATATTGGGAAAGGAAATTAATGTCATTCTGCAACTCCGGATACCGGTCCAACTGCGCTTTCAACACTTCATAAGTCGCCATCGTATCGGCCTCCGCCGTATGGGCGTTTTCAAGACTCTTGTCACAGTAGAACTTATAAGCGGCCGCAAGCGTACGCTGTTCCATCTTATGAAAAATGGTCTGTACGTCTACAAACTTGCGTTTGTTCAAATCGATATCGACACCTGCACGCAGAAATTCTTCTGCCAACAAAGGGATATCAAAGCGATTGGAATTATATCCTGCCAAATCACACCCCTCTATCTGGGCTGCCAACGATTTGGCTATTTCTTTAAAGGTAGGACAGTCTTTTACGTCTTCGTCGGTGATGCCGTGAATAGCGGTCGACTCCGGTGGAATGGGCATTTCCGGATTGATCCGTCTCGTTTTAGATTCTTCTTTTCCATTCGGGTAAACCTTGACAAAAGAGATTTCCACGATACGGTCTTTGACAATATTAATACCCGTCGTCTCCAAGTCGAAGAAGACTAACGGATTTTTCAGGTTTAACTGCATTTCTTATATTTTAATCATTCAACATCATAGGCATCAGCAGCATCAGCAAATCCTCGTTTTCTTCGTTTTCAGAAGGAACGATCAGACCAGCACGCGAAGGATCAGCCAATTCGAGTATCACCTCTTCCGAATTGATGTTGCTCAGTATTTCAATCAGATAAGTTGCCTTGAAACCGATGCTTAATTCGGTTCCGTCAAAACTGCAAACAATTTTCTCTTCTGCAGAAGTAGAAAAATCGATGTCCTGCGCGGAAACAAGCATTTCGTTCTCCTTCAGCTGCAACTTGACAAGACTGCTGGCCGGATTGGAGAAAACGGAAACACGCTTCAAGGCATTCAGGAAAGAGATACGGTCGATTGTCACCTTGAAAGGATTTTCCTGCGGGATCACACTGTTGTAATTCGGATAACGACCTTCGATCAGGCGGCACACCATTTCGAAATTAGCACAGTTGATATAAGCATTGTTATCATCAAACTTGATGCTGACCATCTCTCCTTCCTTTGATAAAAGGCCTTTCAACAGGTTCGCGGGCTTCTTCGGCAAGATGAAAGAAGCTCTTTCCGGTGATTTTACCGAAAGATTGCGCAGACGCACCAGCTTATGACCGTCGGAAGCCACAAATGTCAAATCGTCCGTGTGAATATCGAAATAGATACCGTTCATTACCGGACGGAGCTCGTCGTCAGCCGTTGCAAACAACGAACGGCTGATACCGTTCAACAACATCTGCGCGTCCATCATGATAGAGATTGCATTCTCATTCAGAGGTTTCTGCTGCGGATATGTATCTCCCTTCTGTCCGATAAAATTATATTTACCATTCTGGAAATGGATAAAGATTTCCAAGTTATCGTCGTTAATATCAAAAGTCAGCGGCTGTTCGGGCAACTCCTTCAACGGGTCGAGCAAGATTTTTGCCGAAACCGCGAAAAGTCCGCTTCCTTGTGCATTCATCACGTCAACGGATGTAACCAGACGTGTTTCAGCATCCGAAGCTGTTATAGTAAGTTTATTACCTTCCAGGTTGAAAAGGAAACTGTCCAGGATCGGTAATGAATTCTTAGAAGCAATAACTTTGCTAATAGATTGCAAACGTGATAACAGCGCTGTGCTGGATACATCAAATCTCATGGTTCTTAATTATTAATTTATTTCT
>OGIS01001247.1_pt1 | contig 11472 bp, 7 predicted proteins | sample 1571821 | NCBI WGS metagenome assembly OGIS01 (sample SAMEA2581965, study PRJEB24529) | metagenome | biome: Human gut stool | place: China | collected 2011
TCCCCTGGGCATGGGAGTTCCTGACCAGCGACGAGTGGATGGCCATCCCCAAGGACCGCCTGCACATCTCGGTGTATGAGCAGGACGACGAGGCCTACGATATCTGGACCAAGAAGGTGGGCATCGCCCCGGACCACATGGTGCGTCTGGGCAAGGAAGACAACTTCTGGGAGCACGGCTCCGGCCCGTGCGGTCCCTGCTCCGAGATCTACTTTGACCGCGGCCCGGAGTACGGCTGCGGCAAGCCGACCTGCGGCGTGGGCTGCGACTGCGACCGCTATATGGAGATCTGGAACCTGGTGTTCAGCCAGTTCGATGCAGACGGCAAGGGCCACTACGAGCGTCTGGCACGCCCCAACATTGATACCGGTATGGGCCTGGAGCGTCTGGCCTGCGTGATGCAGGACGTGGGCAACCTGTTTGAGGTGGATACCGTGCAGAGCGTGCTGCACCATGTGGAGCGCATTGCAGGCAAGACCTACAAGCAGGATCCCAAGACCGACATTTCCATCCGTGTCATCACCGACCACATCCGCAGCTGCACCTTCATGGTGTCCGACGGCATCCTGCCCTCCAACGAGGGCCGCGGCTATGTGCTGCGCCGCCTGCTGCGCCGTGCAGCCCGTCATGGCCGGATGCTGGGCATCGACCACCCCTTCCTGGTGGACCTGGTGGAGACCGTTATCCAGTCCAGCGAGAGTGCATACCCCGAGCTGCGCGAGCATGATGCTTATATCAAGAAGGTCATCGGCACCGAGGAGGCAAACTTTGCCCGTACCATCGACGCCGGCATGAACATCCTGAACAACATGATCGACGGCCTGGAGAAGGCACATCAGCACCTGCTGAGCGGTCTGGATGTGTTCAAGCTGAACGATACCTTCGGCTTCCCGCTGGACCTGACCAAGGAGATCGCTGCCGAGCAGGGTCTGGAGATCGACGAGGACGGCTTCCACGCTGAGATGAAGAAGCAGAAGGAGCGTGCCCGCGCCGAGCGCCTGAAGAAGAACATTTCCGGCTGGAGCGAGGATCTGTTCGGGGGCCTGACCGCCGAGCCCACCGTGTTCACCGGCTACGATACCCTGAACGACAACAGCGTGGTGGTTGCCCTGAGCGACGAGGAGACCCTGACCGACGCCATTGCTACCGACGAGCAGGCCAAGGAAGGCGTGCTGGTGGTGCTGGACAAGACCCCGTTCTACGCCGAGATGGGCGGCCAGGCTGCTGACCACGGCGTGTTGACCAGTGCCGACTGCAGCCTGCGCGTGCTGGACGTGAAAAAGACCCCCAAGGGCTACTACGTCCACACCTGTGTGCTGGAAAGCGGCATCGTGAAGGTGGGTGACCACCTGACCGCAAAGGTCGATAAGGAATACCGCATGGCCATTGCCCGCAACCACACCGCCACCCATCTGCTGCAGGCTGCCCTGCGCGAGGTGCTGGGCGACCATGTGCACCAGGCTGGTTCCTACCAGGATGCCTCCATCACCCACTTCGACTTTACCCACTTCAGTGCTGTGACCCCCGAGGAGCTGGCCCGTGTGCAGAAGATCGTCAACGACAAGATCTTCGAGTCCATGGACGTCACCGTCCAGGAGATGCCTGTGGAGGAGGCCAAGAAGCTGGGCGCGATGGCTCTGTTCGGCGAGAAGTATGGCAAGGTCGTGCGCGTCGTTGATATCGAGGGCTGGTCCACCGAGTTCTGCGGCGGTACCCATGTCAAGAACACTGCCCAGATCGGCGGCTTCAAGATCGTGAGCGAGAGCTCCGTGGCCGCCGGCATCCGCCGCATTGAGGCTGTCACCGGCCGCAACCTGCTGATCCGCGCCAACCTGCAGGAGGCTATGCTGCACAACGTGGCCAATACTCTGAAGGCTAACAACGTCACCGCACTGCCTGTCCGCGCCGAGGCTGTCATGGCTGAGAACAAGGCTATGAGCAAGGAGCTGGAAGAGCTCAAGGCAAAGATCGCCGCCTCCAAGGTGGACAGCCTGTTCAACAACGCTGAGGACGCCGACGGCGTGAAGATCGCCTCTGCATACTTTACCGGTACCACTGGCGACACCCTCCGTGGGATGTGCGACAGCATCCGTGACAAGGCCGTGAACCCTGTGGTGGCTGTGCTGGTAGGCAAGGCCGAGGATAAGATCACCATGGCTGTCACCGTCAACAAGCTGGCACAGGAAAAGGGCCTGAAGGCAGGTGCTCTGGTCAAGGAGATCGCTGCCATTGCCGGCGGCAAGGGCGGCGGCAAGCCCGACTTCGCAATGGCTGGCCTGAAGGACGAGACCAAGATCGACGAAGCTCTGGCCGCTGTGGATGCCATCGTCAAGAAGGCACTGGGCGAATAAATAAGGCAAAGATCAGGAAGGAGTGTTTCCCATGGAAGATTGTCTGTTCTGCATGATCGCGGAGGGTAAGATCCCCTCCAAAAAGCTGTACGAGGATGAGCAGGTGGTGGCATTTTACGACATCAACCCGCAGGCTAAGGTGCATTTCCTCGTTGTTCCCAAAAAGCATATCTCTTCGGCCGCAGCGCTGACCGAGGAGGACGGTGCCCTGCTGGGCCACATCTTTGCCGTCATCGCAAAGCTGGCCAAGGAACAGGGGCTGGAAAATGGCTACCGCGTCATCTCCAATGTGGGCGAGGATGCCGGCCAGACCGTCAAGCATCTGCATTTCCATGTCCTGGGCGGCGAAAAACTGCCCGTCTGATGCCGATCGTAATAGAAAAGGGAGATTTTGATTATGGCTGACACTTATACGCTGCATGTTGCGGGCCTGACCCGTGAACTGACCATCTGCAAGGTGAACGACCACATGGACATTGCAGCCTTCATCATGCTGGGCGACGCTGAGCTGACTGTGGCCGCTGCCACCGAGCTGCTCAAGAAGTGCCCGGATTTTGACATCCTGCTCACCGCAGAGGCCAAGGGCATCCCTCTGGCTCACGAGATGAGCCGCCAGAGCGGCAAGCCCTACGTCTGCGCACGCAAGGGCGTCAAGTTGTATATGCCGAACCCTGTTGTGGTGGAGGATCAGTCCATTACCACGGCCGGTAAGCAGAAGCTGGTGATCGACCGCAAGGAGCTGGATAAGATGAACGGCAAGCGCGTGCTGGTGGTGGACGACGTCATTTCCACCGGCGGTTCGCTGAAGGCACTGGATGCTCTGGCCGAGCAGACCCAGTGCACCATCGTGGGTCAGGCCGCTGTCCTGGCCGAGGGCGATGCAGCAGAGCGCAAGGATATCATCTTCCTGGAGCCGCTGCCCCTGTTCTTCCACTAAGCCGCGATGCGACGCCCGCTCTGCGTATTTTGCGCCGGGATGCTGGGTGTTGAGTTAGTGTGCGCTTTTTTGCCGCAAACGGAACTTTTTGTGCCGTTTGCGGCATTTTTTGTAGCCGGCTGCCTGCTGTTGTGCATCCCGGACCGCACCCGCAAAGCATCGCTCTGCCTGCTGCTGGGTGCGGCGGCCGGGCTGGCTGCCGCGAGACATACCAATGCCCGTCTGGAACAAACGCTGGAAAAATACGCCGGGCAGACGGTAGCATTGACGGCAGAAGTGGAATCGGTGTCGGCATCCTATTATCCGGGTATCGTGGACGCCGTGCTGCGGGTGGAGCGGGTCAACGGCAAAGCGGCGGATCTCCGGGTGGAATGCGATGCCCTGCCGCAATGTGAAGCCGGGGAGCGGGTGGAGGGGCGCTTTGCACTGGAAGCGCCGGAGCCTGCCGACCGTACAACCCTCTTTGCCGACGGCGTTGTGCTGTGGGCAAGGGAGCCGCAGGCTTTTGCCCGGCTGGGCAAAAGCAGCAGCTTCCGGGCACGCACCAGCCGCCTGCAAAAACGGCTCAGTACCAGCCTGCGCGGTGAGATGAACGAGGATGCCGGCGGGGTGCTGGCCGCCATGACGGTGGGCGACCGGAACTATCTTTCTTCCGCCCTGCGCAGCGCCTACCGGGGCGCGGGACTCTCCCATGTGCTGGTGGTCAGCGGGATGCACGTCTCCATTCTGTGCGGGGACGTGTTCGGCCGACGCAGGCGGGAGCGCAGTTATCGCAGCCGCCGGGTCAAGGCGCTTTTCACGGCCTTCCTGGCGCTGCTGCTGGCAGGGGTCACCGGTTTTACGCCTTCTGTCTGCCGGGCGGCTGTGGCGGTATGGGTCAGCGCACTGGGTGTGTGGGTCTATGGCGCATCGGACGCTCTCACCTCACTGGCGGCGGCGGGCATCCTGATGACCGCCCGCAACAGCTATGCCGTGTGTGATATCGGCTTTGAGCTGTCGTTTGCCGCTGTGTTGGGTACACTGGCCGGTGCGGAGCTTTCCCGTCACCTGCATGCACTCTTTGCAGCGCACGCGACCCGGAAGAAAAAGCCCTCTGTATTGCAGCCCATCCTGCGACATGTCCGCAGCAGCCTGACCGAGACGGTGTGCATCGGGGTCTGTGCTTCGGCGGCTGCCTTTCCGGTTCTGGTGCTGCGGGGTCTCAGCGTCAGCATTTATGCAGTGCTGTCCGGCGCAGCAGTGCTTTGGATGGTCAAACCCATGATGCTTCTGAGCCTTGGCACCGCTTTTGCGGGGCTGGTCCCGGCAGCCGGGCCGTTATATACGATGATTGGCAAAGCGGCGGAATTTCTGACCGGCCTGCTGAATCGCTGGGCCGTGTGGATAAGCACAAAACCCGGCGCGGGGCTGTATTTTGACACAAACTATGCAGCCCTTGTCTGTCTGCTGCTGATGGCTTTGTGCGGGCTGGTACATCTCTGGAAGGTACGGCTGCGGGTGGCTGTACCGGGCATTCTGCTGACGGCCGTCCTTGCCATTGGCGTGGGCAACGCCCTGTGCCGGGATGTGGTGCACATCGACCTTGTGGGCAGTGCCAACAGCCCGGCGGTGGTGGTCAGCCAGAATCACACAGCCGTGGTGCTGTTCCGGGGTGGGGCATCCACTCAGCGGGCGGTGGAAAACCAGCTGGCCCGCCGGGGCGTGACCACGGTGGAACTGCTGGCAGACCTGCGTCTGGACCCGGAAAATGCCTGCACGCTGCCTGCCCGGACGATGTGCCGAGTGGCAGTGCAGTCGGTGGGAAGCTCCGTCACCCGACAGACGCAGACCGCAGCAGTGGAGACCCTGCGTACCCGGTTCGGCTGCCTTGTGCGGCTGACCATCGGGGAGCAGCAGTTCGTGACCGTGAGCGGAACGGTGACGCTGGCCGAACCGGTCCGGGCGCAGTGGCTGCTGGCATCTCCGGCAAAGCCGGAGGCCGTGCAGTGGGAACAGCTGCTGAGCCGGAGTGATCATTACCAATGGATGCAGGGCGGGGAAACGGTATATGCTTCCCTCAGCCTGCGCCCTTCCGGCGGCTGGCGGGCAGAGTGATGCTTTGCAATCCGGCCGGAATGTGGTACACTATATGGGTATTATAACAATTCATCCGAAAGGGGGCCGCGGGTTTGGCGACCGAGGCAAAACTCCGACAGCTGGCCGACAAAGGCTGCCCGGTGTACTATTTTTATTCCACAGAGCGGTATCTGGTGCGGCAGGCGGTGAACGCGGCTGTCCGCATCCTCTCGGCAGACAGTGACGAGGACGCAACCGTGCTGGACGGTGCGGCTCCGGAAATCGAAGGACTGATCATGGCGGCGGGCACCATCTCTTTTTTTGGCACCCGCCGCGTGGTGGTGCTGCCGGAGGTGGACCCGGGCGCATACGGCGCAAAGGATCTGGACGAGCTGTGCAGTACGCTGGCCAGCCTGGAAAATGCGGTGGTGGTGCTGGGCAGTGTGTTCCCATTGGAGCGCAGCAAGCTCAAGGCCGGGAAATCGGCCCAGAAACTCATTGCCCAGTGCAAGGCCATCGGCTACGTTGAAGAGCTGGCCAAACCCCGGCCCTTTGAGCTCAAGGCCATGATGATCGACCGGGCAAAGGCACAGGGAACCTCACTGCCGGACGGCGCGGCTGCTGCGTTGCTGGAACGCTGCGGCGAGGATCCATTTTTGCTGGAAAATGAGGTGGACAAGCTCTGTGCGCTGTCCGGCTACCAGACCGTGACCGCTGCCATGGTGGCCGATATGGGCACCGTGAGCCTGGAAGCCGATGTGTTTGAGATGATCCGCATGATCACCGCCAAAAACGCCACCGGTGCCTGCAAGAAATTGCAGACCCTTCTGCGCCTGCAGCAGGAGCCCATTGCCATCACGGCGGCCATGATCGGCAGCTATGTGGACCTGTACCGGGTCAAGCTGGGCGCGGCCCGCAAAAAGAACTACAGTACGGTGTTCAAGGACTTTGGCTACAAGGGCAGCGATTACCGACTCAAGCGCTCGGCCGAAACGGCGTCGCACTATACGCTGGGGCAGATCGAAGCCTGCCTGCAGGTGCTGCTGGAGCTGGACCAGAGCCTGAAGAGCCAGCCGGTGGAAGAGCAGATCTTGCTGGAAACGGCGCTGTGCCGGCTGGCCATGGCAGGGAGTGGACGATGATGCAGAATGAAATGATCCATACCGGCCGGGTGCTGATCGTGGAGGGCAAATACGATGCCGCCCGCCTTGCGCACCTGACCGATGCCATGATCCTGCTGACGGATGGATTTGGCATTTACAAAGACAAAAAGCGCCAGCAGCTGTTCAAAGCGCTGGCGCAGAAAAACGGACTGATCCTGCTGACGGATTCGGATGCGGCGGGCTTCCGCATCCGGAACTACATCACGAATCTGGTGGGCGAAAAGAACGTGGTGCAGGCCTATGTGCCCGCCATTCATGGCAAGGAAAAGCGCAAGGAGCAGCCCGGCAAGGAAGGTTTGCTGGGGGTGGAAGGTGTGGAGGATGCCATCGTTCTGCAGGCTCTGCGGGATGCCCTCGGGGCTGAGGCAGGCGCAGCGCCTGCCCGCCCGGAAGGTCGGCAGATCACCTACACGGACCTGTACGAATGGGGGCTCTCCGGCAAGCCGGGCAGCGCAGAGCGCAAGGCAAAGCTGTTGAACGCACTGGGCTTGCCGCCGCGCCTTTCCAAAAAGGAGCTGGTCGAGGCGCTGAACCGGCTGTATACCTTTGAGCAGCTGGACGAGATCCAGGCAAGCGCGCTGACCGAATAAGGATTCCGAGACCGGCAAAGGAGAAATGTTTCACTCCTGCGCCGGTTTTTTGTCCCAATGCTGGCGCAGCTGGCACAGCGCGTGGGTCTCCAGCCGGGAAACATAACTGCGGCTGATGCCCAGCAGCCCGGCGGTCTCCAGCTGGGTCAGGGGCGGTTGCCCGGCCAGCCCGTACCGCAGCAGTAAGATCTGCCGCTCCCGCGCGGGCAGCGTTTCCAGCAGCTGCCGCACCCGCCGGATATCCTCCTGCCGCTCACAGCTGTCCTCCATGCAAAAGCCGTCCTGTATCACGTCCGCTAAGGTCAGCGCCGAGTCCCCGTCTGCCTCCAAGGTTTCCTGTAAGGAGACGGTCTGCCCGCTCTTGCGCTCCCGCCGGAACTGCATCCGGATCTCGTTTGCTATCCTCACCCGAGCGAACGCCGGACGGAGAATCGGAACCATCTCCACCGCCCTCGGGATCGTTGTCGTCCTCTTCCGGGTCTACCGGGAAGGTGGTCCAGTCGATTTCATCCTCCGGTGAACCGAAGAGCACCACATGCGCCACCTTGCCGTCCCACACCACCTTGCGCACCACCGTGCGGATGGCAGCGCGCTTCTGCGTCACGGTCATGTCGTCGATGTTGTCGTGGAACACGGTCAGCAGCTGCCGCATCAGGTCAAATTCCATCCCTGCCAGAACGCCTTCGTCCGTAAGGCTTTCCAATTCTCGGATGCGGGAACTCAGGGTGGCATCCTGTGTATTCAGTTCCTCGATGCGCTTTTTCAGGTGGACAGCAGCGGTGCTGTCGCTGAAGTCAGCCAGCGAATCGATCAGTGCATTGATCTTCCGCTGCGTCTCGGCCTGCTCTTTGCGCAGGGTGGAAAGCTTGGTCTCAAACTCGGAGCGGTTGCCGGCATGAGCCGACTTTGCCTTTTCCAACTGCTTCATAAAGTCGCTGGAATGGTCGGCCAGATGCTTGACCTGTTCGCAGATGGCGGCATCCAATAGATTGCCGTTGGCGTTGGGGACGCTGCAAAGCTCCCGGCGGCTGTGCTCCTTCAGCTTGCACATATAGGGAAAAACCACTCGCCCTTCTGCCGTTTTGCGCCCGGTGACCTTCGGGTACATCCGGCTGCCGCAGGAGCACCACAGCAGACCGGTGAGCAGAGCTTCGTTGCCGCGGGACTTGTGGTAGGATTTGGATTTGTTCCGTTCCAGCGATTCCTGCACCCGAATCCACCGGTTCGAGGAGATGATGCCAGGGTGTTCGCCCACCGAAACGATCCATTCGCTGATGGGATTGTAGACCGTAGCACGGCCTTTTTCCTGGTCGCTGCGGTTGTAGGCCAGCACGCCGCGCACACCGTCGAAATCGGACTCCGGGGCGAACAGTTCTGCCTCATTGTCCACAAAATACTGATAGGCGTCCTTGTCTGCAATCAGGTAGACAGGATTCTGCAAAATCGACTTGATGGAAAACCGGGTGAACGAACGCCCGGTTTTTGTTTTGATGCCCTGCCGCAGCAGCTCGGTCTCGGTCATGGTCAGGGAATCGTACTGCTCGTAGAGGTCGAAAATTTTGTAGATGATCTCTGCTTCGTCCGGCAGCAGCTTGAGCTTGCAGGCCTTTTTGGTCTTGCCGTCCACCGTGATGCTCTTGACGCTTTCGGAGGCGTAGCCGGTGGGGGTGGTGCCGCCCAGCCAGCGCCCGGTCTTTGCCAGCTCGTGCATGTTGTCCCGGATGCGCTCCGCGATGGTCTCGCGTTCCAGCTGACTGAATACCGATGCGATGTACATCATCGCGCGGCCCATGGGGCTGGACGTGTCAAAACTTTCCCGGATGGACACAAAGTCGATGCCCAGCCGTCCCAGTTCTTCAATCAGGCTGGAAAAGTCGCTGATGTTGCGGCTGATGCGGTCCAGACGGTAGACCACAATGGCCTTGAATTTCCGGTCCTTGGCCGCAGTCATCATCTTTTTGAAATCCGGGCGGTTCAGGTTGCCGCCGGAAAAGCCCTCGTCCTCAAAGACAACGGCATGTTCCGCAGCGGCATCTCCGTAGTGGGTGCGGATATATTCGCGGCAGAGGTCGATCTGATTTCCGATACTTTCGCCCTTGCCGGTATAGCGGGATTTGCGGGAATAGATGGCAATGGTGTCGGCAGTTTTGGCCATGAGATACTCCTTTCCTGTTGTCCGGTGGCCGTAGATGCGGCTACGATGCCTTTACCGCGCAATACGGCCTGCTGAATGACCGGAAAAACGGCAGGCTGTTTGAAGATGACAGCTCCTACTACCTGCTTTGCTCTCTGGAAAATCTGGATGAACAGGGACAGCTGAAATCAAAGGCAGACATGTTCACTCAGCGCACCATTCGGCCGGAGCGTGTCATTACCAGTGTGAATTCTCCCAGTGAAGCGCTTGCCGTGTCGATTGGCGAACATGGTAAGGTAGACCTGCCCTATATGGCAGAGCTTCTTGGCACACCCGGCGAATATGCGCAGATTACCGACGAATTATCCGGCGTGATTTTCAAAGATCCCAATGCTGACCCTGCCGACCCGGAAGCAGGATGGCAGATGGCGGATGAATACCTTTCCGGCGATGTGCGCACAAAGCTGCGTACTGCACAGCTTGCCGCTGAAACGAACCCGGAATTCGCTGTCAATGCAGAGGCGCTGCTTAAAGCACAGCCGAAAGATCTGGAAGCGTCGGAAATTGATGTGCGTCTGGGAGCCACATGGCTTGCCCCGGAGATTATCCAGAAATTTATGGCGGAAACATTCCAGATTCCGTATTATATGCGGCACTCCATCAACGTGAAGTTCTCACAGCGCACTGCAGAATGGCGCATTGAGGGCAAAACCGCAATGGGAAAGGGCGACATCATGTCCTGCGAAACCTACGGCACATCCCGGGCAAACGCCTATAAAATTCTGGAAGAAACGCTCAACCTGAAGGATGTGCGCATCTACGACACCATTGAGGGTGACGACGGAAAGCCGAAACGTGTCCTGAACAAACGGGAAACGATGCTGGCGCAGCAGAAACAGCAGTCCATCAAAGATGCCTTTGCAAATTGGATTTGGCAGGACCCGCAGCGGCGCATTTCGCTGGTGCGGCAGTATAACGAGCTGTTTAACAGCACCCGACCCCGCGAATACAACGGCGAACACATTCATTTCGTCGGAATGTGCTGCAAATCTGGGAGGACGGCAGGGAGCAGAAACTGACACAGCTGCTGTTCTGTGATCTTTCTACCCCGAAAAACGATGGGCAGTTCAATGTTTATGATGACATCAAAACAAAGCTGCTGGCCGCAGGCGTGCCGGAAAGTGAGGTGGCCTTTATCCATTCGGCGGACACTGAAGCAAAAAAGGCGGCACTGTTCTCCAAAGTGCGCTCCGGCGATGTGCGGATTCTGCTGGGCAGCACTGCAAAAATGGGTGCAGGCACCAATGTGCAGGACCGGCTTGTGGCGGTTCATCATCTGGATGTCGGCTGGAAACCCAGTGATATGACTCAGCGCAACGGTCGTATCATCCGGCAGGGAAACCGCAACAAAGAGGTGAAGGTGTTCAACTACGTCACGGAAGGAACTTTTGACGCGTACCTTTGGCAGACACTGGAAAATAAACAGCGATTTATCTCGCAGATTATGACCAGCAAATCCCCGGTGCGTTCCTGCGATGATGTGGATGAGCAGGCGCTCTCTTACGCCGAAGTCAAGGCGCTGTGTGCCGGAAACCCGCTGATTAAGGAAAAGATGGACCTTGATGTGCAGGTGGCTAAGCTGAAAGTTCTGAAAGCTGACCATCAGAGCCAGAAATATCGTCTGGAAGACAAATTGCTGACGCAGTTCCCGGCAGATATTCAGCAGCAGAGAGCGCATATTTCCGCACTGAAAACCGATGCGGAAACGGCTGCGGCCCATCCGCAGGACAGGGAAAACTTCTGCGGGATGACCATCAAGGGCATGATGTTCGATGACAAAAAGACTGCCGGTGAACGGTTGATTCTGGCGGCAAAAGAACTTCCCGACACAGAGCCTGTTGTGCTGGGCGAGTACCGCGGCTTTGAGCTTTCGGTGCGCTATGAGCCGGTCCGGAATGAGCAGCAGGCGGTGCTGAAAGGCAAGGCGATTTATCCGGTGGCACTTGGTGCCGACCCGCACGGCAATATCACCCGACTGGACAACCTGCTGGCCGGTTTTGATGAGCGCATTGCCAATGCAGAAAACCGACTGGAGAATCTGCTGCAGCAACAGACGGCAGCGCAGGCAGAAGTGGAAAAGTTCTTTCCGCAGGAAGAAGAACTGGCACAAAAATCTGCACGGCTGGTTGAACTGAATGCACAGCTGGATGTGGACGAAAAACATCACGAGCCGGAGATGGAA
>OGIS01001255.1_pt1 | contig 11434 bp, 11 predicted proteins | sample 1571821 | NCBI WGS metagenome assembly OGIS01 (sample SAMEA2581965, study PRJEB24529) | metagenome | biome: Human gut stool | place: China | collected 2011
GCATCAAGACCATCATGCAGGCCCGCAAGGTGCTGGTGGTGGCCAACGGTCTGGCAAAGGCCAAGGCAGTCAAAGCGGTCGTCTCCGGCCCTGTGACCCCCGAGTGCCCGGGCTCCATCCTGCAGATGCACCCCGACTGCATCCTTGTGGCCGATGAGGAAGCACTGAGCCTGCTGTAAGACAAAACCTCTCCGTCATCGCTGACGCGATGCCACCTCTCCTGGTAGGAGAGGCAAGAAAGTAACAGCATGAACTTGGCTCCCCTATCAGGGGAGCTGGCGCGAAGCGCCTGAGAGGTTAGGAGACTGATACTATGATCATCAAAAATGCTCTGATTTATACCCCCCGCCACACCTTTGAGGAGGGGAGCCTGACCATCCGGGAGGGGCGCATCGTGCCCTTTGCACAGCCGGAGGAAGGCGAAGAGATCGTGGATGCCAAGGGCGCTTACGCTCTGCCGGGCCTGGTGGATATCCACTTCCACGGTGCCATGGGCAAGGATTTCTGTGACGGCAATGAAGAAGCCATCCAGACCCTGGCCGATTTTGAGGCCGGTAAGGGCGTGCTGGCCATCTGCCCCGCCACTATGACTTTCTCGGAAGAGATCCTGAACGGTGTGATGGATGCTGCCGCCGCCCATCAAAACGGCAGAGGCGCAGACCTTGTGGGCATCAACATGGAGGGGCCCTTCATCAGCCCCAACAAGGTGGGTGCCCAGAACCCGGAGTATCTCCACAAGGCGGATGTTGCAATGTTCCGCCGCCTGCAGAAGCGGGCAAACGGCCTGATCAAGCTGGTGGATATCGCCCCGGAGGAGCCGGGTGCGCTGGAGTTCATTGCTGCCTGCCATGACGAGGTGCGCATCTCCATTGCCCACACCTGCACCAGCTACGACACCGCCAACGCTGCCTTTGACGCAGGCGCGACCCACATGACCCACCTGTACAACGCCATGCCCGGCATCACCCACCGGGAGCCCGGCCCCATCATTGCGGCGCTGGAACGGGGCGCGGAGGTGGAGCTCATCACCGACAATGTCCACATCCACCCGGCCATGGTGCGGTTCACCTTCAACACCTTCGGGGATGACCATGTCATCCTGATCGCCGACAGCATGATGGCCTGCGGCCTGCCCGATGGCCAGTACAGCCTGGGCGGCCAGGCGGTCACGGTCAGCGGCCCCCGCGCCACCCTGACCGAGCACCCCGGCACCATTGCGGGCAGTGCCACCTGCCTGTACGACTGCATGAAGCGTGCCGTGCTGGAGATGAACGTTCCGCTGGAAAGCGCTGTCCGCGCCGCCAGCGAAAACCCCGCCAAGAGCATTGGCATCGACAATGATTACGGCAGTCTGGTTGCAGGCCGTTACGGCAATGTGATCCTGGCAGACAAGGAGCTGAACATCCAGGCTGTCTACCAGAAAGGGACCCGTATCGTATGAACCCCGAGAGCCTGACCTGGCGGCTGCTGACCGCCGAAGAGCTGACGAACGTTTACCTGAACGAGATGCGCCGGGATTTTCCTGCCGGAGAGCTGAAGCCCCTGAGCATGATCCTGAACAGCGAGGCCGCCGGTACCGCCCACACCTGGGGCGTGTACGAGGACGACGCGCTGGTGGCGTATCTGTTGATGGTGCGGCCCGTGGGCTGTGAGGTGAGCCAGCTGGACTACTTTGCCGTTCTGCCCCAATACCGGGCCGGCGGCATCGGAGCCGCTCTGCTGGCCGCCCTGCCTGACCACGAGAAGGGCGCGCAGGCCATCCTCATTGAAGCGGAGTGCCCTGAAAAAGCCGAGGACGAGGCCATGGCTGTGCGCCGCCTGGGCTTTTACGCCCGGTGCGGGGCCAAGGACACCGGCTGGACAGAGCATCTCTTTGATGCCTGGTTCCGGGTGCTGGTGCTCCCCTGCTGCGGCGGAAAGGTGCGCAGCCCCGAGGAAGCCGTGCGGCAGCTGGCAGACTGCTACCGCCGCACCATGGGCGAACCCCAGTGGCGCAGGAACGTCACCTTCTACCGCCCCGATGGCGTGGAGGTGCAGTTCTGAGAGGTTGAATTCTGTCCCTTGACAGTCTGGGTAAATATGGTACTATGGTGATAGGAACAAACCAGATCTGAGATGGGAGGAATTTCTGATGCGTAACGTTTTTTCCCGCCGTGATTTTCTGAAAGCATCTGCCGCCGCTGTGCTGGCCGCTTCTGCCGCCGGTGTCCTCACCGGCTGCGATGGGGGCGGCAGCGAGATCCCGTCCGCAACCATCGGGCTGGGTGAGTTTGAAGTGACCATGACCGGCAACATGACCATCACTGGTGATGAGGTCGTGGGCAATGAGAACGCCAACGGCTACCTCTGCAAACCCAATGTGCGGATTCGGTACAATGGTGCAGCCAGCGAGATCAAATACAATTTTGCCGGAGTCTTTGCGGCAAAAATTGATAAGACCGCGCTGGAACTGACCAATGGAAAAGAGGAGATCTCCTCTAAACTGACAAAGACTTATGTGCCGCAGTTCCGTGCAAAGGCCAGTGGGTACGGTTCTTTTAAGCAGGGCGTACCCTTCAAGCTGTATGTGACCCTGCAAGGCAGGATAGCTGAGTTTTCTCTGACGAGTGACGGCAAAGTGACAGTCTCCGCTGTCGATAAAGTCTGATATCCCCCAAGAGCCCGAGGTGCACCCGCACCCCGGGCTTTTTTGCGCCCAAATTTTACATTGGGGCAAAAACATGTCCAAACAATTTACCTCGATTTTTCCCGCGTGTGGTCGAAGCGGCTTACCGACTGGGATACAATAGTGCCGTACCCAAGGAAAACACGAAAACAAGAGCCGGGAGCGGAAAACCCGGATGTTTGGAGGACAAATATTATGAAAAAGATCACACGTCGTTCGTTTCTCACTGTCTGCGGTGCCGCTGCTGCCGCTGCTGCCCTGACCGCCTGCGGCGGCTCTGCTTCTTCTTCTGCCTCTGCCGCTGCAGGCTCTGCTGCTTCTTCCACCGCTGCTGCCCTGTCCGGCAATGTTGCTGCCGGTGGTTCCACCTCCATGAAGAACGTCATCGCTGCCCTGACCGAAGGCTTTGCTGAGGTTGAGCCGGGTGTCACCGTCAGCTACGACCCCACCGGTTCCGGCGCAGGCATCACCGGTGCTGCCGATAAGACCCTGGACATCGGCCTGTCCTCTCGTGCCCTGAAGGACGACGAGAAGGCTGACGTGGAGGGCACCACCATCGCTCTGGACGGCATCGCCATCATCGTCAACAACGCAAGCAAGGTGGAGGATCTGACCGTTGACCAGCTCAAACAGATGTTCACCGGCGAGATCACCAACTGGTCTGAGGTTGGCGGCGACGACGGCGAGATCGTTCTGATCGGCCGTGAGGCTGGCTCCGGCACCCGTGATGGCTTTGAGAGCATCGTGGAGGTCAAGGACAGCTGCAAGTACGCGCAGGAGCTGACCGCTACCGGCGCTGTCATCAGCGCGGTTGAGGCCAACCCTCTGGCCATCGGCTACGCTTCCCTGTCTGCTGTGGGCGACACCGTGAAGATGGTCACCGTTGGCGGTGTGGAGTGCAGCGAGGAGACCGTGAAGGACGGCAGCTACGAGGTGCAGCGTCCCTTCGTGTTCGTCACCAACAAGTCTGTCACCCTGTCTGAGCAGGCACAGGCCTTCTTCGACTTTGCCACCAGTGCCGATGCTGCTGACCTGATCCGCACTGCCGGTGCTGTTCCTGTGAATGAGTAATTGCGGAAAGCAATGATGCTATGAACAACAAAAAGATTTCTCTCCCCAGAACTCCTGCTGCGTGGCTGGAAGCGGTGATGAACTTCATCTTCTTCCTCTGCGGCATCCTGGCGGTGGGCTGTGTGCTCCTGATCTCGGTGTACATGGTCCTCTCCGGTGTGCCTGCCATCCAGAAGATCGGGCTGTTCCGGTTCCTGTTCGGCACCCGGTGGGCTTCCACCGCTGCCGACCCGGCCTACGGCATCCTGCCCTTCATCCTGTCCAGCGTTTACGGCACGCTGGGTGCCACCGTGATCGGTGTGCCCATTGGCCTGCTGACGGCGGTGTTCCTCTCCAAGGCCGCAGGCCCGAAGGTGCGCACCGTGGTCGTGACCGCCATTGAGCTGCTGAGCGGCATCCCCAGCGTGGTGTTCGGCCTGCTGGGCATGCAGGTGCTGGTGCCTGCCGTGGCCAGGACCTTTGGCAAGGCCTCCGGTGCCTGCCTGCTGAGCGCCATCGTGGTGCTGGCGGTGATGATCCTGCCCAGCATCGTGTCGGTGTCGGTCACAGCGCTCAACGCGGTGCCGCCGGAGTATGAGCAGGGCAGCCTGGCTCTGGGCGCAACGGATGTTGAGACCTGGTTCAAGGTCAGCGTCCCCGCTGCCAGGAGCGGCATTGCCGCCGGTATCGTGCTGGGCATCGGCCGCGCCATCGGCGAGGCCATGGCCGTGATGATGGTGGCGGGCAACAGCCCCAACATGCCGGACAGCCTGTTCCGGAGCGTCACCTTCCTGACCACCGCCATTGCCAAGGAGATGAGCTACGCCAGCGGCCTGCAGAAACAGGCGCTGTTCAGCATTGCGCTGGTGCTGTTCGTCTTTATCATGGGCATCAATATCCTGCTCAATGTGGTGCTGAAGGGAGGAAAGCGCGATGAATAACAGTGCTTCTGCCTCCCGCCGCACCTGGAACCGCGTGATGAACGCTCTGGTCCGGGCCTCGGCTGTGCTGGTCATCGTACTGGTGGCAGGCATTCTGAGCATGGTGCTGGTGCGGGGCATCCCGCACATCAGCTGGAAATTTCTGACCACCACCGCCAGTGTGCTCAAGGGCACGGACGGCATCCTGCCTGCGATCCTCAACACGCTGTATGTCATCCTGCTGACGCTTCTGATCGTACTGCCGCTGGGTGTGGGCGCGGCCGTTTACCTGACCGAGTACGCCCGGAACCGCAAGGTCATCTCGGTGATCGAGTTCACCAACGAGACGCTGGCGGGCATCCCCAGTATCATTTACGGTCTGGTGGGGATGCTGGTGTTCGCCCAGACACTGGGCTTCCAGACCTGCCTGCTCTCCGGCAGCCTGACGCTGGTGATCATGAACCTGCCCACCATCATCCGCACCACCCAGGAATCCCTGAAAACGGTGCCGCAGGGCTACCGTGAGGGCGCGCTGGGTCTGGGTGCGGGCAAGTGGCACATCATCCGCACCATTGTGCTGCCCTGCAGCATCGACGGCATCGTGACCGGCTGCATCCTGGCCGTGGGCCGTATCGTGGGCGAAAGCGCCGCGCTGCTCTTCACCGCCGGTGCCGCCGAGGTCATTGCCAACGGCGTGCTCAAGGCCTACACCTCCAACGGTGCCACCCTGTCGGTGCTGCTCTATCTCCGTGCCTTTGAGGACGGCGATTTCGACTCCGCCTGGGCCATCGGTGCAGTGCTGCTGGTGCTGGTGCTTGCCATCAATCTGGCAGCCCGGCTGGCCAAAACCAAACTGAAACAGAAGCAGTAGATAACTCCCTCCGTCATCGCTGCGCGATGCCACCTCCCTCACGGAGGGAGGCTTATCCTGCCCGCAACGCAAAAGGCTCCCTCTCAGAGGGAGCTGGCGCGGCATAGCCGCGACTGAGGGAGTCAATACAAGAGGAAAACTATGGAAAACGTATCACCCATTATCACAGCCAAAAACCTGAACCTCTGGTACGGGGATTTCAAGGCGCTGAAAGATATTTCGCTGGACATGGGCGAGCGGGAGATCACGGCCCTTATCGGCCCCTCCGGCTGCGGCAAGTCCACCTTCCTGAAGACCCTGAACCGGATGAACGACCTTGTGCCCGGGGTCCGCATCGAGGGCGATGTCCGCCTGAAAGGGCAGGATATCTTTGCCCGCGAGATGCAGCCCACCGAGCTGCGCCGCCGGGTGGGCATGGTGTTCCAGAAGGCCAACCCCTTCCCCATGAGCATCTACGATAACATCACCTACGGCCCCAGGCTGCACGGTGTGCACAACAAGGCGGAGCTGGACGAGCTGGTGGAAAGTTCCCTGAAGGGTGCCGCCCTCTGGAACGAGGTCAAGGACCGCCTGAAAAAGAGCGCTCTGGGCCTTTCCGGCGGCCAGCAGCAGCGCCTGTGCATTGCCCGCGCCCTGGCTGTCAAGCCCGAAGTCCTGCTGATGGATGAGCCCACCAGCGCTCTGGACCCCGGTTCCACCATGAAGGTGGAGGAGCTGATGAGCGAGCTGAAAAAGAACTACACCGTGGTCATCGTCACCCATAACATGCAGCAGGCAGCCCGTATCAGCGACCGCACCGCCTTCTTCCTGCTGGGCGAGCTGGTGGAAGCCGGCCCCACGGCGCAGATCTTCAGCACCCCGCAGGATAAGCGCACCGAGGATTACATTTCGGGCCGGTTCGGCTAAGGAGTAAAACGCAATGAGCAACCGCACACAATACGAAAACGACCTTGCCGCCCTGAAAACGGCCCTGACCGAGATGGGTCAGAGCGCTGCCGATGCCGTGGAAGCTGCAATGGAAGCCCTCTGCACCGCCGATGCCGAGGCTTCCGCTGCCGTGGCGCAGGGCGATGGCCGCATCAACAACATGGAGCGGGACATTGAGCACCGCTGCATGACCCTGCTGCTCCGCCAGCAGCCGGTGGCGGGCGATCTGCGCCGCATCTCCACCACCATGAAGGTGGTCACGGATGTGGAGCGCATCGGCGACCATGCCTCCGATATCGCGGAGATCATCCCTCATCTGGTCACTGTCCGCAAGGAGGGCGACCCTGCTGTGAGCCAGGCCATCAAGATGGGCCAGAAGGCGCACAAGATGATCCTGGATGCCCTGAATGCCCTGACCTCTGAGAATGAGCAGGCCGCCCTCAGGGTCATTGCCGCCGACGATGAGGTGGACTATGATTTCAACGCCATCAAGCATACGCTGGCGCAGGAGATCGCCGCCGACCCCGGCAAGGTGGATGCCGCCCTGGATCTGCTCATGGTCATCAAGTACCTGGAGCGCATCGGCGACCACGCCGTGAATCTGGCCGAGTGGGTGGAGTTTGTCCGCAGCGGGCGTTATCATAACGAAAATATGTTCTGATCTTTTGTTTCTGTAAAAATTTGAGCTATTTGCAATTATTTCTGTGCCCCGCCCGTATTATAGGCAGAAAGGCTTCCCCAGAAAGCCTGATGAACTGGCTGCGGCGGGTGTCCGGCATCCCCCTGTCCCCGCCCGCCGCTGCCGCAACGGAGGGTTTTAACGCTATGGTACAGACCAAGAATTTCCCGCTGGAAACGCGCGGCGAGGCGGTCAGCCGCGAAGCGCTGGTCCAGGCGGCATTACAGGAGATCACCCAGAATTACCGCGAAGCAAGCCTTTCCAATGTGGCCCGCAGCTACGGCGTTTCGCTGGCGTATGTCAGCGAGTGCGTCCGGGCCCAGACCGGAAAGACCTATAAGGAGCTGCTGCAGAAGCACCGGATGGAGACCGCCGCCCGTCTGCTGCGCCGCAGCGACCTGAACATCCAGCAGATCATCACCCAGGTGGGCTACGAGAACACCAGCTACTTCTACCGCCTGTTCCATGAGCGGTATGGCCAGAGCCCCCGGGAGTACCGCCGGGCACGCAGCCAGCGCACATAAGCGCATCAGTGAACGACCCTCTCCGCCTTTGCAGCAGGCTTTGACGGAGAGGGCCGTTTTGTGTTATATTAAAACAGAACGATCAGGGCGGGCAGCGGCCTGCCGGAAGAGAGGTTGGATGAAGATGTTTCGTGGAGCAAGACGTGCAGATCTGGATGCGATCCTGAAAATTTATGCCCGCGCCCGGCAGGCGATGGCGGATTCCGGCAACCCCACCCAGTGGGGAGATCATTTTCCGCCGCAGGAGCTGCTGGAAGAGGACATTGATTCCAACCGGCTGTTCCTCTACCTTGTCAACGGCGAGCTGGAGGGCGTGTTTGCCTTCATCCTTGGCCCGGACCCCACCTATGCCCGGATCGAGGATGGCAAGTGGCTGAACGATTCCCTGCCCTACGGCACCATCCCCCGGCTGGCTTCGGCGGGCAGGCACCCCGGCGTTGCCGCCGCTGTGATCACCTGGTGTCTGGAGCACTGCGAGAGCCTGCGGGCCGACACCCACGCCGACAACAAGATCATGCAGCACCTGCTGGAAGAAAACGGCTTTACCAGATGCGGCATCATCCATGTGGAGGATGGCACGCCCCGCATTGCCTACCAGAAAATGTCCCTTACCCTGCCTTTGCGCCGGGATTGAACCGCAAAAATGCGCCGCCCCACCGGAAACGATGGAGCGGCGCTGTTTTTATATCGGTTTGTCAAGAGCTCTCCCTTTGGGAGAGCTGTCGAGCAAAGCGAGACTGAGAGGGTGAGCCCGCTTTCAGGAAATCGGATCTGTCATCTGACTTTCAAGCGTGGGTTCGACCACCGCATCCTCTTCCGGCGTGGGCTGGAAATACTTCTCGTACAGCTCCATGCCGATGCGGTAGCCCTGCCACACGATGACCGCCGTGCCTGCACCGGCCACGCCGATGATGGCGGCAGTGCCCAGAATGCTGGGCTCGCTCTCGATGGTGGCATCCCGGTACTGGGCCTCCACGGTGACGGTGCTGCCCTTGGCCACGGTGCCTGCCGGGATGGTAAAGCTCTCCTGGTTGTAGGCGACCGCCGGGTTGCCCAGCAGGCTGGCTTCATCCATGGCCCACAGGTCGAACACCATGCCCTCGGGCACGGCGCTCTGGTTCAGCGTCACCTTGACCTCGGCATCCACCGGCACGCTGGCGCTGGTCATGGCTTCGCCGCCGTTGTAGGTGAACGTGCCGCCCTTCACCGTCAGGGTGTAGGTGGAGGCTTCGGGTTCGGGCTCGGGTTTGGGTTCGGGCTTCGGGTCGGGAACAACGATTTTGGTCGAGTTCAACTCCACATCGCTGTCGGGCATCACAAAGCGTACCACTTTTTTGTTGGTTTCACCGTTCAGGTAGTAGCTGCTGAATGCATCGCCGATTTTTTGACCGTTGATATTCGTAATATCTACATTGGATTCTACGGTGAGGATAGTGCCTGCATAAGAATACAGATCCCATGCGGAACTCTGCACCAAATCATGGGTGGTCTTATCGTAAACAAGAGGAAACGTGTCGTTTACCTTCACGATGGCTCCACCATTCACGGTAACAGAGCGATAATTTCCACTCAGCACAGTTCCATTGGTGAAAATGCTGTCTTTTCCGTTGAAGGCACCGCCGGTTATCGTTCCGTCATTATAAAGCAAACCGGCCGCAAATGTGCCGCCCTCAATTTTATGCGTTTTAGTGGGATCGCCATTAGGCGAACCATTTGCTACTGTCGTGTTGAAGATACCGTCCTCAATGATTCCATATTCGTTGGAGATGCCACATATCACTGCATCCAACTGGCCGGTTTTATTGACTGGGTCTGTATAACGGAAGTTGTAGGTATTTCCGCCGGTCAGATACAGTGTGCCGATGCCCTCAAATGATTTCTGGATGTGCCAACCGTCACCATAGTAGGTATAATATCCTGCATCGGCCTCAAAAGGAGCATTGACTATAACCGGTGTGCCATTATCAGCCATTTTAAGGGTGGAATAAGTCCCTTGGTTGAGGACGATATCTGTGTTCTCTTCGATATATCCATGATATTCAAGCCATCCAACATTGAGAAGAATGGTGGAAAGGTCACTTTGAGTAGGATATAAATCCGCAACATCATCATCATATATTGCCTTGAGATTGATATCCCGGATGGGTTCACTGGCGGTAATGGTATTATACCCGGTCTTGACTGCATAAAGTTTGTTGCCCCAGTCGCCGGACGCAAGGCCGTTGACCGCTGTGATAGAACCGGTTCCGTTCAGGATGACTTTTTTGAATGTGCCTGCACCTTTAACGGTGGGCATGTTTTTGAACGCGCCGCCGGTCAGCTTGGCACCGGGTTTAACCACCAACTGGACATTCGGGTTCAGGGGGCGCAGTGCGTTTTTCTCACCGGAGAAATCATAACTGCCGCTTTCCAGCGTCAGCGTTTTATTGCTCTTCTCAAACTTCCAGCCGTTGCCGCTGTAATCCTGGGTGCCGACCTTGGTGCCAACGGGGTAGCCGGCTTTATCGATCACCAGCCGGGTCAGTATGCTCAGGGTAACGGTGCTCGCATGGGCGTGTGGTGCGGTAAAAGTGACATAAACATTATCACCTTTATCGGAATGTCTTGCACCTGGTGCCCAATCTTCTAACAAACAAGGTGTGTCGTTTGTGTCTCCGAATGTAACATCAATAGAAAATACTCTGTTTGTACTGCTACGGGAAAAAGTATATTTGATGGTGACGCTGGTATCATGGTCGGAATTGGGAATGACATAACCGCTTGAGCCGAGATCCTTGATTGTTGCGTAGCGAATCTCATAGTTGACATTTTTCTGGGAATTCACTTTCAAGGTATAGCCGTCAGCGACTTGGCCTTCCTCTGGTTTTTTATGAAAAATGCCGCCCTTTATGGTGCCATTGTTGGTAACGGTAGAAAGAAACGTGCCATTTTCAATCGTGCCAGTGGGGTCATTGGTAATGGGATCAAAAAAAGTGCCGCCGGTAATAGTACCATGATTTATAACGGGCATTGAGTAAGTTCCACTCGTTATAGTGCCATCATTGGTAATACTGGAACCAGGATTTTCGGTGTCCCAAAAATTACCATTTTCAATCGTTGCGTGTTCCCCTATGATGGCAGAACATAAAATACTGATTGGATCCTGACGGATGCTTCCGAGATCTGTCAAATCATAAGTAGTAGGGCTTTCGGGGGCGATGGTCAAAACTTTAGCTGTGCCATCATAGCTCCAGTCCTTACCGGTATAAATTTCGTGCTCATCAGAATTGATTGTAGGAGTTATACCATTGAGAACCGGATAACCAGACTGAATTTGTAAAGGTTTCAAGTTGGAGCTGCTTTCCTCCGCCCACGCTGTGATTGCCGACACAGGCAGGAGCGTTACCGCCATGCACAGCGCCACCAGAAGGCTGATAAGTCGTTTCTTCATAGGGGGTCCCTCACTTTCTTTGGGCCGGAAGTGGAGCTCCGGCAAAAATGGATGCTCTTACTTCCTTAAATACACGCCGCGCGGAATCCTTTCACCCTTTTTCAAAAAAATTTGAAAAAAAAAAAGAAAAACCAGAATGCTGAGGTGGCGGCATCTCCTGACGATTGTAACCGAGCGCTCCCGGATACTTCTGATGAAGTGTGCGGGGGCGCTTTTTCGTGGAACTGGGGGCTTGTGGAGCGGGGGCAATCGTTCTATAATACAAGCTGTGAAATGAATCACAAAAGGGGTGGAACGTATGGACAAAAAACTGAACGAGGCTGTGGCGGCGCTGCGGCCCCAGATGGTGGCGGCGCTCCAGCGGCTGG
>OGIS01001260.1_pt1 | contig 11408 bp, 8 predicted proteins | sample 1571821 | NCBI WGS metagenome assembly OGIS01 (sample SAMEA2581965, study PRJEB24529) | metagenome | biome: Human gut stool | place: China | collected 2011
CCTACACGACGCTCTTCCGATCTGAATTACCTCAAGCGGCTGGGGGTGCGCTATGTCCAGCTCATGCCCATCTTCGATTTTGGCAGCGTGGACGAGAGCCGCCCCCTGACCCGGCAGTATAACTGGGGCTACGACCCCACCAACTTCAATGTGCCCGAGGGCAGCTACTCCACCGACCCCACCCGGGGCGAGGTGCGGGTGCGGGAGTGCAAGCAGATGATTGCGGCCCTCCATGCGGCGGGCATCGGCGTTGTAATGGACGTGGTGTATAACCACATGTATCGTTCCGACAATGTGTTGAACCGGGCGGTGCCCCTCTACTACTTCCGTCAGAACGATGACGGCTCCCTCTCCAACGGCAGCGGCTGCGGCAACGAGTTTGCCTCCGAGCGGCCCATGGCCCGGCGCTATCTCATTGATTCGGTGCTCTACTGGGCACGGGAATATCACATCGACGGCTTCCGGTTTGACCTGATGGGCCTGTATGACGTGGAGACCATGAACCTCCTCCGGGCTGAACTGGACAAGCTGCCCGGCGGGCGGGATATCCTGATGTACGGTGAGCCGTGGCAGGGCGGCTGCAGCGCCCTGCACCGATACGAGGCCAACAAGAACAACCTGAACATGCTGAACGAGCGCATCGGCATCTTTTGCGACAACACCCGGGATGCCATCAAGGGCGGCTGTTTCGATGCCCGGGAGCCGGGATATGTGGAGGGCAGGCCGGGAAGTTTCTGGGATATCGGTGCTTCGGTGGCGGCGTGGTGCCGCAGTGAAAAGCTGCCGCCCCACGCCCCGGGGCAGATCATCAGCTATGTCTCGGCCCACGACAACTTCACCCTGTGGGATAAGCTCCTGATGGTGCGCTACGCCCGCCCGGAGTTTGCCGCTGTGGACAAGACCGCCCTGGCCCAGAACCGGCTGGCGGCGGGCATCTACCTGACCAGCATGGGCCTGCCTTTCTGGCAGGCGGGCGAGGAGTTTGCCCGCACCAAGAAGGGGCAGGGCAACAGCTACCGCTCCAGCCCGGCCCTCAACCGGCTGGACTGGCACCGGGCCGAACAGTTCCACAGCCTTGTGGATTACTACCGCGGGCTCATTGGTCTGCGGGCGGCGTTCCCCCGGCTGGGCGCGCTGGACAAGGCCAGCCCTGCCGCCATCGAGTTCTTCCCGCTGGAACAGCCTCTTGTGGGCTGGCGGCTCCCCGCCCAGTGGGGCGACGGCGCAGCGTGGAGCGCCCTGTGCGTCTACTACAATCCCACCGAGACGGCGCAGGTCGTCACCCTGCCCGGCGGCAGCTGGAAGCTGCTGAGCGACGGCATCTCCTCCAGCCTGTGGCGGGGCAGCAGCCGCATCTGCACCGGCCAGACCGTCCTCCTGCCCCTGAGCGCCACCGTGTTCGGGCAGGTATAAAAATACGGTCTGCCGTTGCTTGACAACCTGCAATTGAAAATCCCCTGACCAGTTCACGCCGGTCAGGGGATTTTTGATTTATGGATCAGGAAAAAGATTTGGGAGGATCAGGAGTTTTTCTGTGCCTGCTGGGTCTGGGCGTTCTTTTCGCCCAGAGTCAGGCTGACGGTCTGCATCTGGCCTTCCCGGGCCACGGTGATGGAAAGGGTATCGCCGGCGGCGTGCTGCTGGATCAGGGTGCCAAGGTCGTCCTTCTGGGCGATCTCGGTGCCGTCGATGCTCACGATGCGGTCACCGGTCTTCAGACCAGCCTTGTCGGCGGGGCCGCCCTGCACAACATCCACAACGTAAACACCATAGGCATTGACATTGAGCTGTGCGGCGGTCTGGGCATCGGTCACAGCCAGATAGGTGATGCCCATGTAGGGGCGGCCGGAGACATAGCCGTTCTCCAGCAGATCCTGTGCCACCTTGATGGCATCGTTGATGGGGATGGCGAAGCCCAAACCCTCTGCATCGCTGGAGGAGGACTTTGCGTTGACCAGACCGATGAGCTCGCCGTTCATGTTGAACAGGCCGCCGCCGGAGTTGCCGGGGCTGACAGAGGCATCCATCTGGATCAGGGACATGGTGTTGGTGGAGCTGGTGCCCTGGATGGTCACGCTGCGGTTCAGGGCGCTGACGATGCCGCTGGTCACGGTGCCGCCCAGCTCACCCAGCGGGTTGCCCACGGCCAGCACGCTCTCGCCCACGGCAAGGCTGTCGCTGTTGCCAACGGTGGCGGGGGTCAGGTCGGTGGCATCGATCTTGAGGACAGCCACGTCGCTGGTGTCATCCTCGCCCACCACGGTGGCGGGGTAATCGGTATCGCCGATGGTCACGGTGATGTTGGATGCGCCGGACACAACGTGCGCACAGGTCAGGATATAGCCGTCGGAGCTGATCACGACACCGCTGCCTGCGCCGCTCTCCACCTGGCTCTGGCCGTACCAGGACCACTGGGAGTAGACCACCTGCTCGGTGGTGATGACCACAACGCTGGGGCTGACCATCTCAGAGACCTGAGCGGTGGTCATGCCGGAAGCGGTGTTCACTGCGGAGGCAGAGCCGGAATCACTGCTGGACGTGGAGGAAGGTGCCGCCTGCTGGATGACCACCTTGCCGCCTGTGTTGCCCACCCGGGCCCCCACAAAGCCGCCGACAAAGCCCATGGCTGCTGCCAGCACCAGTGCGACTGCACTGCGGGCGATATTGCCATTTTTCCGGCGGCGCTTTTTGGGCGGCTGCTTGGGGCTTCCCTGTGCGGCCTGATACCGGGGGCCTTCCGGAGGCGGCACCGCGCCGCCATCGCTGCCGCTGTTCGGGTCGGCCTGGGGGTCGGCCTGTGCGGCCTCGCCGTAGGTGCCTGCCGTGTTGGCGGTGTTCATGCCGGAGGAGCCAACGTTGGGGTAGCCGGTCTCGCCGGTCTGGCTATGTTCAGAGGAATAATCGTATTCCCACTTGTTCTCGTTATCCATACTGGTTACTTCCTTTCTCAAAGGGAATGGTTCGGAGGGGGCGCTTTGCCGCACCTCCTTGGAACTGTTTCTATTGTATCCGGTAATTGTGAAAAGGAATCGCTGACCGGGTGAAGAATATGTGAAATAAGGTCGTAGCGGGAAGCCTTGACAGCGGCGCGGGGGCTTGGTATTTTAAGAACGACCCTCTCAGTCATCGCTGCGCGATGCCAGCTCCCCCGAAGGGGGAGCCAACACATCTGACAGGCGGGCAATCGCTGATTTGCAGGGGCTCTATTCGGAGCCACGATAGGCTCTCCCTTTGGGAGAGCTGTCTGCGAAAGCAGACTGAGAGGGCAAGCTCGCGAAAGGAGCAAATTATGAAACTGGAAAAGATTCCGGGCGGTTATGCCCTGTATAAAGAGAAAACCATCATTGGCACCTGCCAGGCCCGGCCCACGGAGCAGGGTGCGGACATCGCTGCCCTGACCATTGTGCCGGAATGGCGGCACAAGGGCTACGGCTCCTACCTGTTAAAAGAGGTATTGCGCAGCCTGGGCGGCTATGACAAAGAGATGGCCACGGTGTTCACGGCTCCTCTGCCTGCCGATGCGGGGGAGCTGGCCTTCTGGGCAAAGTTCGGTTTTGCGGCAGAGGGCAGCGGGCTGTGCCGCCGCCGCACCCCCGACCTGACGGCCGTGAAGCTTGTGCAGGACTTCCTCGCCGCGCGGCTGGCTGACCCCAGGCTCTGCATCGATGCCACCTGCGGCAACGGGGGCGACACGGCCTTTCTCTGCCGCCTTGTGGGCAAAGAGGGCCGGGTGCTGGGCTTTGACATCCAGCCGGAAGCCATTGCCTCCACCCGGCAGAACCTTGCACGGAAGGGCCTTGCGGCAGAGCTTCACTGCGACAGCCACGCCAACCTCTTACAATATGTACAGCCCGGCACCGTTGATGCCGTGATGTTCAACTTCGGCTGGCTGCCCGGTGCCGACCATGGGGTGTTCTCCCACGCACAAAGCAGCATCCCGGCGCTGGAAGCTGCCCTCGAGGCCCTGCGGCCCGGCGGGGTGCTCAGCGCCATCCTGTACAGCGGCAAGGTCATCGGTTCCGACGAAAAGACCGAGATCCTTCAGTGGATGCGCTCCCGGCCCCTGAAACAGTGCACCGCCCTTGTCTGCGGCTTTGCCAATTGGGCCGATACCGCCCCATTGCCCTGCTTCCTCCTGAAAAAATAACAAAAACTCTTGCATCTAGGTGGAATTGCTGGTAAAATATAAGTTGTGTGTAATTTTGGCATCCTTGCCCTCTCAGCCAAAGCCTGTCGGCTTTGCCAGCTCCCCCGAAGGGGGAGCCAACGCATCTGGAAGGAGAAGTGCAGCCGATCTGCAGGGCCTGTACCTGGAGCAGCAACTGGCTCTCCCTTTGGGAGAGCTGGCTGCGAAGCAGACTGAGAGGGCAAGCCAGTTTACGGAGAATCACCAATGTAACGTGAGATTGACCGAATAAAGAGCTATTCTGATTCAGGAGAAATCAATATATGACAAATCGTGAAGAGATCGAGCGCCGCCGGACGTTTGCGATCATCAGCCACCCCGATGCCGGCAAAACGACCCTGACCGAAAAGCTGCTGCTGTACGGTGGAGCCATCAATCAGGCCGGTTCCGTCAAGGGCAAGCAGAGCGCCAAGCACGCTGTGTCCGACTGGATGGATATCGAGAAGCAGCGCGGTATTTCTGTCACTTCCTCTGTCCTGCAGTTCAACTATGCAGGCAAGTGCGTGAACATTCTGGATACCCCGGGCCATCAGGACTTCTCGGAGGATACCTACCGCACCCTGATGGCAGCGGACTCCGCTGTCATGGTCATCGATGCGGCAAAGGGCGTTGAGGCCCAGACCATCAAGCTGTTCAAGGTGTGCACCCTGCGCCACATCCCCATCTTTACCTTCATCAACAAGATGGACCGCGAAGCCCGCGACCCCTTTGAGCTGATGGAGAACATCGAAGAGATCCTGGGCATCAAGACCTACCCCATGAACTGGCCCATCGGCTGCGGCAAGGAGTTCAAGGGCGTGTTCGACCGCAACACCCGCAAGGTGCTGGCATTTTCCAGCGACGGCCGCGCCAACGGCGTGAAGAAGGTCAGCGAGACCGAGGCCGAACTGGGCGATGCCGCACTGGACGAGCTGCTGACCCCCTACCTGCACCAGCAGCTGGTGGACGAGATCGAGCTGCTGGACGGCGCTGCCGAGGAATTTGACCTCGACAAGGTGCTGCGCGGTGAGCTGAGCCCTGTGTTCTTTGGCTCTGCTCTGACCAACTTCGGCGTGGAGCCCTTCCTGGAAAACTTCCTGCGGCTCACCCCCACCCCGCTGGCCCGCGTGGACAGCCTGACCGGCGAGTCCGTGGATCCCTGCCGTGACGAGTTCTCGGCTTTCATCTTCAAGATCCAGGCCAACATGAACAAGGCCCACCGTGACCGCATCGCCTTTATGCGCATCTGCTCCGGCAAGTTCGAGCGCGGCATGGAGGCTTACCACGTGCAGGAGGGCAAGAACATCAAGCTTGCCACCGGAACCCAGCTGATGGCGCAGGATCGCGCCATCGTGGATGAGGCCTACGCGGGCGATATCATCGGCCTGTTTGACCCGGGTATCTTCTCCATCGGCGACACCCTGTGCACCGGCAAAAAGAAGGTCGAGTTTGCGGGCATCCCCACCTTCTCACCGGAGCATTTTGCCCGCATCGAGCAGAAGGACACCATGAAGCGCAAGCAGTTCGTGAAGGGTATGGAGCAGATCGCCCAGGAGGGTGCCATCCAGATCTTCCGCGAAGTCGGCGGCGGCATGGAGGAGGTCGTGGTCGGCGTGGTCGGTGTGCTGCAGCTGGAAGTGCTGGAGTACCGCCTGAACACCGAGTACAACGTGGAGATCCGGATGCAGCAGCTGCCCTTTGAGCAGCTGCGCTGGGTGAAGAACGACCCCGACACCTACAACCTGCGGGACCTGGACCTGACCAGCGACACCAAGGCTGTGGAGGACATGAAGGGCAACCGCCTGCTGCTGTTCACCTCCGACTGGGCCGTGCGCTGGGCCGAGACCCACAACGAAACGCTGGAACTGAGCGAGTTCGGCAACATTTAACTTGTCGGGGCAAGGCCCCTCCATCTCGCCTGCGCGAGACCGTTCGGTCGCTTAAAAGCCCCACCGGGGCTTTCATTGCTCCACTTCGTTACGCAAACGCGAATCTGTTTCAAGAGAGCTGCTGTGTGGGGCAACCCCCTGCGCTGTGGCTTTTTTTGAATAAACCAAAAAATACATCAAAGGATGCCAGCATTGGAATGAAGGATTCCCATTGCGGGGAACACTGCTGGCAGGAGGGTAAGTATATGAAGAATCTCCAAATCGGCAAGAGCGGCATCGAGGTGCCGTTCCTCGGCATGGGCACCTGGGCCATCGGCGGCGGTGCCTGGTGGGGCGACAACGATGACAGTCTGTCGGTCAAGGCCATCCAGACCGCCGTGGAACAGGGCATCCGGTGGATCGACACCGCGCCCATCTACGGCCTGTACCACAGCGAAGAAGTGGTGGGCGAAGCCATGAAGCACATCGACCGCGACAAGGTGGTGCTGTCCACCAAGTGCGGCCTGGAGTGGCGGCACGAGACTCCCGTACTGCACAAGGTGGTGGACGGCGTGACCGTGTACCGCGACCTGTCGGCCCAGAGCATCATCGAGGATGTGGAGGACAGCCTGCGCCGCCTGCACACCGACCACCTCGACGTGCTGTACACCCACTGGCAGTCCCCTGACTTCGGCCTGTACCCGCTGGAAGCCACGGTGGAAGCCATGATGAAGCTGAAGGACCAGGGCAAGATCCGCGCCATCGGTGCTTCCAACGTGACCTCTGATATCGTCCGGGGCTACTGCAAGTACGGTCAGCTGGACGTCATTCAGGAAAAGTACAGCCTGCTGACCCGCCGCATTGAAAAGCAGCTGCTGCCCACCTGCAAGGAGCTGGGCGTGTCGGTGCAGGCCTACTCCCCGCTGGAGCAGGGCCTGCTGACCGGCAAGGTGACCATGGACACCACCTACCCGGAGGGCAGCACCCGCAACAGCAATCCCAACTTCCAGCCCGCACGCCGGGCACAGGCCCTTGCCATGCTGAACAACTGGCAGGACCTGACCGAGAAGTACCACTGCACCATGGCCCAGCTGGTCATCGCCCTGACCGCCCGCATGGTGCCCGGCCTGTTCGTGCTGTGCGGTGCCCGTACCCCGCAGCAGGCTGCCGACAACGCCGGTGCGATGCACATCCATCTGGACGGTGCCGACGCCGTGCGCATGAAGTGGGATGTGGATTCCATTTCCTGAGTTTTCCCCGCAAACACCAAGCCCCCTCAGAGCCGCAGCTCCGAGGGGGCTTTTGCTATGATACGGGATCGCTTCAGGTAGTTTGCAGCATCGCCTGCAATTTTGTTTTGGCGCGGTAGTAGGTCACCCGTGCCCAGGCGGCATTGTGGCCAAAAATGGCTCCGATATCCTCAAAGGACAGCTCGCCGAACACCCGCAGGCTGAACACTTCCTTGTACGGCTCCTCCAGCCTGTGCAGGCACTGGTGCACCGTAAAGGCGGCATCCTTGTCCACCAGCAGCTGGGCGATGTCCGGCGTGTCGGCGGCCTTTGTCTCTGCGTCCTCCAGCGGGGCGGCGTGCCTTGCCTTGCGGCAGTGGTCGTAATAGCAGTTGCGCGCCACCGTGAACAGCCACGCCCGCACGTCCCGCTTCCCGTCAAAGCCTTTCAGGCCGTCCAGCGCCTTGAAGAAGGTCTCCTGGGTCAGTTCTTCGGCCAGCGTCTCCGAACGGGTCAGACCTTTCAGAAACAGGTACACGTCCCGGAAATAGAGCCGGTAGATGGTTTCCATATCCATAATCAGCCCTTCTTAAAGTCGTGCCCATATTGTTCCTCGGTGCCGTACCCGTACCGCACGGTGCCGTCCGGGTTCTCCCCCGCAATGAATCGTTCCACCTGCTGGCCGCCGCTGTAATAGCGCGTTCCGTCCGCGCACTCCACGGCCAGCACCTGGGTGCGGGAGACGTCGATCTCTGTGGACACGGTCTGGGAGCCGGTCAGCCTTGTCAGCGCGGCATGGAGGCCGGGGAAGGTATACCGCAGGACCTGGACGGTGATGTATTCCTTGCCCCAGCTGAACCCGCCCTCGGTCTCCAGCCGGACATTCTCGCCCTGCACTTCCAGCACGCAGAGGTTTGCGCCATCCTCCTTTTTGTTGTAGAGCCAGATTCCGGCTTCCTCCGCCGTCACCGGCGTGCTGAGGTTGCCCATCCAGAACACCAGCACCACGGCGCACAGCACCGCCAGCACGGCGGCTGCGGCCGTAAGGATGCGCTTTTTGCGCAAAGATGCACGGATGCCTTTCAGCGGGGCATCCGGCTGTGGCTCCGGCTGCACCGGCACCGGCTGCAGCATCTGCTCCAGCTCGGCGCGGCAGGCTTCGCATTCCTGCAAATGCTCTTCCACCAGTGCCGTACTGGCCGGACTTGCCATGTGCTCGGCGTACAGCGGCAGCAGATCCCGGATGACTTCACAATCCAGTTTCATCGTCTTTTCCTCCTTTTCGGGCTGTTTCACCCCAATAACGCACAAAAGGAGAAAACGTTACAGGGTTTTTGATTTTTTCAGCGTCCGACAAACTGGAAGTTACCATTTTCCTTTAACGATTCGTCCACCGACCAAAATAGAAGAAAAAATAGCAGCGAAAATCAAAAGGGTAATCCAAATCGGGCTGAGTACCCATAGCCATGACCACGAAATCAATCCTGTTACTTTTAGTACAGCGAAAATCAAAACTAAAGCAACAATAGGATCCATCCTAGATTGGTGGGATTTCTTCTCCGTGCGCATAACAGAACCTCCTTGAATTCTGATTTATCTTTACCCGTTTTCCTTCCAGAACAGCCCGCCGGAGGTCTGGAACAGCAGCCAGGGGTTCACACTCTTGCTGCCCAGCTTGAAGTCCATGGTCAGCTCTTCGCCCAGGGCACCCACGGCCTGGCCTTTTTCCACCGTCTGTCCCTCGGGCACCGCGAGCGCCTGCAGGCCGTACAGGTAGCTGCGCATCCCGGCCCCGTGGTCAATGACCACCGTGTTGCCGGTGAGGGCAAGGTTCCGGGCCAGCACCACCACGCCGTTGGCCGGGGCACGGCAGGGCTCGCCGGGGATGGTGTAGAGCTTGGTGGAGTTGGAGCGGCTGCCCTGCTGGCCGTTCGTCACCTTTACCTGTCCGTAGTCCACCAGTGTCATGGAGTTTTCCGCCGGGTTCACGAAACCGCCGGCCCACAGCTTTTCCCGCGCGGGGGCCTCGTACAGGCCCCAGACCGCATTGCGAAACTCGGCATTGGCGGCATCGGTGGCTGCCGGTTCCGGGTCCACCTCCACGGTGCCAAAGTCCTTGGGCAGCACGACGAGGGTGTGGGTGAGCGTTTCGCCGTTCACGGCAACGTTCACCGCATGTCCGCCGGAGGACGCATTGTAGGCCGCCGGGATGTAGGCGCGCCAGCCGTCGGCGGCGCGCACGCACTGCACATTGCCAAGGTCAGTCTCCACGGCAGGGGCGGTGTCGCCGGTCATGCCGGAGATGCACACGCCCACGATACTGCCCTGCTCCACCCGCTCGGCGGAGAACGCGATGTCCGCGCTGGCCTGCAGGGTGAACCGGAAGGAATACCGGTACCACCCCGTGGGCTTTGCGGGGCGCTCCAACCCCAGATTTTTGCGCAGGGCACCGGTGCTGCCGCCCTCGAACTGGGTGGCCATGCCGCCCTTGGGCACGCGCCAGAGGGTCATTTCGGCCTTGTATTCGCCGTTGGCCGGGAAGAGGAAGCTCTGGTATTCGCTCACGCTGCCGGCAAACACCACACTGCCGACCGCGGTCTGGATGGTCAGAGTGGTGTAGCTGGCCCAGTCCGGCAGAGTAATGTCCGGGTGCGCCGTGTACAGGGTGCCCAGCTTCTGCACCGTGAGGGTGGCAGGGCTGGCAAACACCTTGTCCAGCTTGCCGCCCAGCAGCGGCACCTGCCAGCAATACCCGTTGGTCTCCAGTTCCTGGCCGCCGAACTGCGCGGCAGCATCCGGGCAGCCGCCCTGCGTGGTAAAGGCATAGCTCACCCCCATCACAGCCGCCAGCAGCAGGGCCACGCCCAGTGCAACGCTGATGATCCACAGCAGAAAACGCTTCATGTCCTTCTCCTTTTATGTAGCAAAAAGGCGCACCCGCGCAGCCTGTGGTCAGACTGCCGGTGCGCCTCCTTTGTGTCCGGTGTTTGGTTTATTCTGCAGCATCCTCGGCAGGTGCCTCTTCGGCAGCTTCCGGCTCGACCGTTTCTGCATCGTCCTCGCCAAAGAGCAGACGCTCGTACTCGTCCAGTTCCTTTTCGCGGCGGTGCAGGTAAACAGCCACAGCAGCCAGTGCTCCGGCAACAGCGGCCAGGGCAGTGATCACAGCGATCAGGCAAGATTTCTTCATAGGTTCAGTACACTCCTTTTTTCGGTCGAAACGATGGTGTTTCAGCTTATTTTTCCAGCGGGAGACCCGCAGCAGCACGTCCGCCGCCTTCCAGAGAAACGACAGCATGTGAAGGGAGCATTTTACCAGAAAGAACATCCGCATCCACTCCATTCAGGGGGCTTCGGGCACGGTCCGCTTCCCCGCTATCTTGTGGTTATTATACCCGTTCCTGTCAAAAATTACAACCGTTGCGGGCAACTTTTTCGCTTCCTGTCCATTCTGTACAAAAGGCTTTGGGCAGATTGCCAGAATTTCCAGATCATCCCAGCATCCGGTCCTTGTAGGCGGCAAAGGCACCGGGCAGGGTGTAGGTGGTGCGCAGCTCCTCGCGGCTGGCCCAGACGCAGCCCGCCGGGGCCGCCTGCTCCGGCACCGTGAGGGCCACGCCGGACAGCAGCCATTCGATGTGGCTGAAGATGTGCTTGGCCGCCGGCAGGGCTTCCGGCACTGCGGTGCCGGTGTCCACTCCAAGGGCTGCCAGCCTTGCCAGCACTTCGGCCTGCAAAAGGTGTTCGCTCTCCCACAACAGCGGCTGCCACAGCCCGGCCAGCAGTCCCTTTGCGGGCCGCTGCTGTACCAGAAAGCCCGCCGGGCTTTCCACCAGCGCCACCGTCACCGGCAGCACCTTGCGGGGCTTCGGCTTTGCCTTCTGGGGCAGCACGGCGGTGGTGCCCGCCGCGCGGGCCTGACACAGCCCGGCCAGCGGGCAGACATCGCACAGGGGTGCACCGTTGGGCACACAGACCAGCGCCCCCAGCTCCATCAGGGCCTGATTGTAATCCCCGGCCTTTTCCGGCGGCTGATGTTCCATCACCCGGGCAGTAAAGGCCTTTTTCACCTTCGGATCTGTAATGACACCAGGGTCATTATACAGGCGGGAAAACACCCGCATCCCATTGCTGTCCACCGCCGGT
>OGIS01001264.1_pt1 | contig 11392 bp, 10 predicted proteins | sample 1571821 | NCBI WGS metagenome assembly OGIS01 (sample SAMEA2581965, study PRJEB24529) | metagenome | biome: Human gut stool | place: China | collected 2011
CCGCCATGGTATGCGACGTTGACTTCGCTGCCCAGCACTTCTTTCAGGCTCTCCTCTACCTCCACCGGCAACGTGTCGATGGGGGCCGGTTCGGCGGGGCCTTTGGCGGGCCGTGCCAGCTTTTTGCAGAGCACTTCAGCCTGCCGGACGTTCAGTTCATGGTCGGCGATCATCTGCGCGGCCTGCTCCTGCAGCTCCGGCGTGGGCAGGCCCAGGATGACCTTGGCGTGGCCGGTGTTGAGGAAACCGCTCTTGAGCAGCTCCAGCACGTTTTCCGGCAGGTTCAGCAGGCGCAGGCTGTTGGCCAGCGCACTGCGGCTCTTGCCCAGCTTCCGGGCGGCCTGCTCCTGGGTCAGGTCGCAGCGGGTCATCAGCTCACGGATGCCCATGGCCTCTTCCACCGGGTCCAGGTCTTCGCGCTGCAGGTTCTCCACCAGCGCGATCTCCATGGCCTGCTCGTCGGTGACGTCCTTTACAACGACCGGCGCTTCGGTCAGGCCCGCCATCCGGCAGGCCCGCCAGCGGCGCTCGCCTGCCACGATGAGGTAGCCGCCGGATACCTTGGGCCGCACCGCGATGGGCTGGATGAGGCCGTGTTCAGCGATGCTGGAGGCCAGCTCGGCCAGTGTCTCGTCATCAAAGGTCTTGCGGGGCTGGTCGGGGTCAGGCTCGATCTCCCGCAGCGGCAGGGTCTCGATCTTTGCATTGTCGGGCTCAAAGCTGGGCGAAACGTCCTCGAACAGACTTTCCAGCCCTCGGCCGAGGCCCCCTCTTTTCTTTGCCATTTCCTTATACTTCCCCCTGCTTTACTTCTTCCAGCGCATTTTTCGGTTTGGCGGGTGCACTGCTGCCCTTGCCGCGCCGTTTGGCAGGCTCGTGCGGGCGGTTGTTCTTCACGAACTCAATGGCGAGGTCCATGTAGGCCTCGCTGCCCTTGCCCTTCGGCTCATAGAAATTGATGGGCTGGCCGTAGCTGGGCGCCTCCGAAATGCGGATGGTGCGCGGGATGGTGGTCTTGTAGACCTTGGCCCCGAAGTACTTTTTGACCTGCTCCACGACCTGCATGGTCAGGTTCAGGCGGCCGGAGAACATCGTGAAGACCACGCCCTCAATGTCCAGATAGGGGTTGTACTTCTTGCGGATGGTCTTCAGGGTGCTGATGAGCTCAGACAGACCTTCCAGCGCATAATACTCGCACTGGATCGGGATCAGCACACTGTCACAGGCGCACAGACCGTTCAGCGTCAGCAGGTCCAGGCTGGGCGGGCAGTCGATGAAGATGAAATCATAGTCCTTCTGCACCTCGGCCAGCGCCTTGCGCAGGCGGCTCTCGCGGCCGGGCAGGTCGATCATTTCCAGGCTCGCGCCCGCCAGCCGGGTGTTGGAGCCGATGACGTCGGTGCGGAACTCGGTGTTCCGGATGGCCTGCCGGGCGCTCGCCTCGCCGATGAGCATCTCATACGTCCCCAGCTCAACGCTCCGCTTGGGGATGCCGTAGCCGGTGGTGGTGTTGCCCTGCGGGTCCAGATCCACGATGAGCACCTTTTTGCCCAGCGCCGCAACACAGGACGACAGATTGACGGCCGTGGTCGTTTTGCCCACGCCGCCTTTTTGGTTTGCAACTGCAACTATTTTTGCCACGCGCGTTTTCTTCCTCTCAGGAAAACTTTTTGTTCCACGTGGAACATTCGAGGTCGGGCCGCCGTTTTCCCATCTGCGGACCCCTTTGTTCTTTAGTATAGCACATCAGCGCGGCTTTTTGAACCCGATTCTTTATAATTTTACGCGAAAACGGCCCCGCATTCGCAGATTTTGCTTCCACCGTTCGATTTTTTCAAATTCTTTCGCTTCCCGGCGCGTCTTTGCTGTTGTTTTTTCGGCTCCGGATGTTCCACATGGAACATTCCCTCCCCTATTTCTGGGCCGCAGCCGTTGGGATGCGGACGGTGTACTCAATGTAGCCGTCCCGCTCCTCACGGTGGGCGGTGGCGGGCACACCGTTGTCGGTCATCAGGCGGATGGCGTGGTCGATGGTGTTCACAAAGATGCGCACATCCTTGACCATCGAGATGCGGTGCTTGCCCTGCGACGTCTCGTTCAGCAGCTGGTCGATGTAAAGGTCGGTCGCGCGGGCGTTCATCTTCCGCTTGGCGATCATGATGAGGGCTTCGCTGCGGCGGTTCTCCGGCAGGCGGAGGACTGCCCGCGCGTGGCGCTCGGTCAGGCCGTTGTCCAGAATGAACTGCCGCTGGTCCCCTGTCAGCTGCAAAAGGCGGAGCTTGTTGGCCAGAGTAGGCTGTGCCATCCCCAGCCGTTTCGCTGCTTCAGCCTGCGTGCAGTCCCACAAAACCATCACGTCCCGCAGGCCCTGCGCCTGCTCAAATGGATTCAGGTCTGCCCGCTGCAAATTTTCGAGCAGGCCAAGCGCGGCGGTGCGCTGGTCGGTGAAGTTGCAGACGATGGATGGGATGGTCCCCATCTTCGCCAGCTTGCAGGCGCGGAGCCGCCGCTCCCCCGCGACCAGTTCATAGCCGCTGTCGGTCTTCCGCACCGTGATGGGCTGCAACAGACCGTTTTCCCGGATGCTCTGGGCCAGCCCCGCAAGCTCCTGCTCATCGAAGGTCGTGCGCGCCTGATACGGCGAGGGATGGATGTCTTCCACCGGGAGCTGTACGATCTTTCCTGCGGATCTTCTACGTTCAAACATAAGAATGCCCCTTTCACCAAAGTATGCGCTTGTTTTCAACAATTTCTCAGGAAAAGGTGGAAAACAAGCCTCGTTCCATCCCCAGTGTACCAGAAAACAAAACACCCTGCCAGAAGTTTCGTTCGGCAGGGTGCTTCAATTTTATTTCGATATTTCGTTATTTCAGCGGCGATTTTGCGATTTTCCCACCATTTCTGGGGTACGCTGTCGGAGTTTGCGAAATCTTTTTGCAGAGGATGAGGGTGCGGGTGTCGCCGCCGGGCAGATGCAGGGTGCGGGTCTCCTGATACGCGCCGCCCAGCTTCCGGATGGCGCCGCGGGCTGCCGCGAGTTCCTCCTCACCGGAAGCGCCCTTCATTGCCAGAAAGCTGCCGCCGACCTTGACCAGCGGCAGGCAGTATTCGGCCAGCATCGGCAGAACCGCCACCGCGCGGGCCGAAGCGAGGTCGAACTGTTCCCGCCAGCTCTTGCGGGCTGCTTCCTCAGCGCGTTCCTTGGCGAACTCCACCCCGGTCAGGCCCAGCTGGCCGCAGGCATATTTCAGAAACTCCACCCGTTTGCCGGTCGGCTCCATCAGGGTCAGTTCCAGTTCCGGTTTATAGATCTTGGTCACGATGCCGGGGAAGCCTGCCCCTGCGCCGACGTCCACCATCTTCCCTGCCACTTCCGGCTGTGCGGCAAAGAGCAGGCTGTCGAGGAAGTGTTTGTCCTCGATGCCCTCCGGGTCGGTGATGGCGGTCAGGTTGACCTTCTGGTTATACTCCACCAAAATCTCTGCAAAGGCGTCCAGCTGGTCGAGCTGGGTCCCGGTCAGCGCAATGTTCCATGTGGAACACTTTTCTTCCAGTCTGTTTTTGTCGATCATCGTTTGTTCCTTTTCGTTTCAGGTGTTTCGCGTGTTCGGACGGGTCATTCCCCGGCGAGCTTTACGTAGGTCGGCGCATGGTGGACTCTCCTTTTAAGAGAGGCCCTGGCATTCTTTCTCAATCTTTCCGGGGGCCTGCGGCCAGCGCGATGCTGAGCTGCGCCACATCTGAGGGCGACACGCCGGGGATGCGCCCCGCCTGCCCCAGATTCTTCGGGCGGATGCGCGCCAGCTTCTCGCGGGCTTCCAGCGTCAGGCCGGTCAGGGCCTCATAGGCGAAACCCTCCGGGATGAGCGTCTTTTCATGGCGGGCCACGTCGCGGATCATCCGATCCTGCCGAGCAATGTAGCCCGCATACTTGATCTCCGTCTCCAGCCGCTCGGCCAGCATGGGGGTGATCTCCTCCCCCCAGCCGATGACGCCCGCGAGGAGCGGATAGGAGATCTCCGGGCGGCGCAGCAGCTCTTCGGCGATGCCGCCCTCCGCTGCCGGGGCCAGACCCGCCGCTTCCATCGCGGCCCGCAGGTCGGCGGTACGCAGATGCGTTTCATGCAGGCGGCGGCGCTCCGCGTTCAGAACGGCCTGTGTGTGCTGGTATCTGGCCCAGCGGTCATCCTGCACCAACCCATAGTCCCGGCCGATGGGGGTCAGGCGCTGGTCAGCGTTGTCCTGCCGCAGGGTCAGTCGGTATTCGCTGCGGCTGGTCATCATGCGGTAAGGGTCCATGACGCCCTTGGTCACAAGGTCATCCACCAGCGTACCGAGGTAGCTCGTATGACGCGGCAGAATGAGCTGTTCTTTGCCCAGTGCGTTGCGGGCGGCGTTCAGGCCGGCCAGCAGCCCCTGTGCAGCCGCTTCCTCGTAGCCGGAGGTGCCATTGAACTGCCCTGCACCGTACAGACCGCGAACGTTCTTGCTCTCCAGCGTTGCTTCCAGGCTGGTCGGGTCCACACAGTCGTATTCGATGGCGTAGGCCGGACGCATGATCTCGATGTTCTCAAACCCCTTGATGCTCCGGTAGAAGGCGTTCTGCACATCTTCCGGCAGGCTGCTGGAAGCACCCTGTAAATACATCTCCTCGGTGTTCTCGCCGCAGGGCTCCACAAAGATGGGGTGGCGGTCCTTCCCTGCAAAGCGGACGACCTTATCCTCGATGGAGGGGCAGTAGCGCGGGCCGACGCCCTCGATCATGCCGCCGTAGAGCGGGCTGCGCTGGATGTTGTCCAGAATGATCCGGTGCGTCTCCGGGTTGGTGTAGGCGATCCAGCATTCCACCTTGTTGTGCATGGGCGCATCGGTCAGGAAGCTGAAGGGCTGCAGCTCATGGTCCGGGTCGCCGGGCTGGCATTCCAGCTGAGCGAAATCGATGCTGCGCCGGTGGACACGGGCCGGGGTGCCGGTCTTGAACCGGCGCAGCGGCAGGCCCGCCGCCTTCAGGCTCTCGGTCAGGGCATTGGCAGCGTGCATCCCGTCCGGGCCGGAGGCATACCACGCATCACCCACAAAGATCTTGCCGCCGAGGTTGGTGCCCGTGGCGATAACCACACATTTGGCCCCATACTCGCCGTTCAGCTGGGTCACAACCCCCTTCACATGGCCGTCCTCCACCTCGATGGAGACGACCTCTGCCTGATGGATGGCCAGACCCGGCGTCAATTCCAGCGCATGTTTCATATATTCGTGGTAGCGCTTGCGGTCGGTCTGGACGCGCAGCGCATGGACCGCCGGGCCCTTGCCCTTGTTCAGCATCCGGCTCTGCAGATAGGTGGCATCCGCCGCCAGGCCCATCACGCCGCCAAGAGCGTCCAATTCACGTACCAGCGTCCCTTTTGCAGTTCCACCAATGCTGGGATTGCAGGGCATATTGCCGATGGCATCCAGGCTCATGGTGAACACCGCCGTCTTCGCGCCCAGCGTTGCAGCCGCATGGGCCGCTTCAATGCCCGCATGGCCTGCGCCGATCACAATGACGTCATAATCTCCTAAATGGTTCATTTTTACTTTCCCACACAAAATCGTTCAAATACTTCGTTGATGACCGCTTCCGACGCATTTTCGCCGGTCAGGTCACACAGGGCATCCAGGGCATCGTCCACGCAGACCGATACGGCATCCAGCCCGAACCCGCCCGCTGCGGCCTCCAGCGCACCGGCGACCGCTTCCCGCGCACGGGTGGCGGCGGCAAGCTGCCGCTGCCCCGAAAGGCTGGCAGCGTGGGGGTCGATCTGGTTCGTGCCCAGCAGCCGCGCCACCGCCGAGACGATGAGCTTCCGTGCCCCCTCCTCCTGGCAGCAGACCGGCAGCACCATCGCGAAATCGGGCGCGATGACTTCCGCGTCGAACCGGGTCGGCTTGTCCTCCTTGTTGATGAGGGCAATGGCCGGGCGGCCCGCACACTTCCGGGCCAGCGCAAGGTCCTCCCGCGTCAGCGGCTCCGAACCGTCAAAGACGGCCAGCACCAGCCCGGCCTCATCCAGCTTCTTCCAGCTGCGGCGGATGCCCTCGGCCTCGATGACGTCTTCGGTATCCCGCAGTCCGGCGGTGTCGAAGAGGTTCAACCGGATGTCGCCCAGCCGGACGGCCTGTTCCACCACGTCGCGGGTCGTGCCCGCCACCGGGGTCACGATGGCCCGGTCGAACCCGGCCAGCAGGTTCAGCAGGGTGGATTTTCCCGCATTGGGTCGGCCCACGATGGCGCAGTCCACGCCTTCGCGCAGAACGGCCCCTGCATCGTAGTTCCGGATGAGGACATCCAGTTCGTCCTTCACGCTGCCCAGCACGGCTTGCAGATGGGTCTCGTCCAGCTCCGGCACATCTTCCTCCGGGAAATCCACCCACGCGGCCAGATGAGCCTGCAAGCTGGTCAGAGCCTCTTTTTCGGCGGCGATCTTTCTGGCCAGTGCCCCGCCCAGCGAAGCATTGGCCAGCGCGGCCCCCTGTCTGCCATCCGCAGACACCAGATCCATGACGGCCTCGGCCTGGGTCAGGCTGAGCTTGCCGTTCAGGAAGGCGCGGCGGGTGTACTCGCCCGGCGCAGCAGGCGCAGCCCCTGCCTCGATGCAGCTTTCCACCAGCCGCCGGGCCACAGCGCTGCCGCCGTGGCAGCTCAGCTCCACCACGTCCTCGCCGGTGTAGCTGTGGGGTGCCCGGAAAAAGAGGGCGACCCCCTCATCGAAGGCGTCCTCCCCTTCCAGAAATGTTCCGAACAGGGCGGTGTAGCCCTTGGCCCCGGCCACGGTCCGGTCCGGGTTCGCGGGGCGGAACACCCGCGCCGCCACGGCGTAGCTCTCCGGCCCCGAAAGGCGCACTACGGCAATGCCGCCCGCCCCCGGTGCTGTTGCAATGGCTGCAATGGTCGAATCCTGCATCTGTGTCCCCTCCCGCTGGTTTGAATCAAAATTTATTGTACCACGAACCGACGAAAAAGGGAAGTTTTTCTTCGCAGGCGGCCTGTGTGCAAAACAAAAGCTGCCCCTCCCCGGCAGTTTTCCACCAGAAAGGGACAGCATGGTTCAAAACTCAGCGATCAGATCTCGATCTTGCCGAAGCTGAAATCGGCGAAATCGTCCACGCGCTCGGTGCGCTTGGGTGCTACGGGTGCTGCATCCTCCGCGTCGCGGGGCGCATAGGTTCGCTCCGGCACACCGGAGCAACGGCCGCCGCGGCTGCCTGCCGGGCGGGGTCCGCTGCGGTAGCCGCCGCGATTGCTGCCATTGCGGTCGCCGTTCCGGTTCCCGCGATAGCCGCCATTCCGGTTCCCACCGTTCCGGCGGCCGTTGCCGCGCGGGCGGCGCTCGCCGTAGGTGTTGTCGGTCTGGGCATCGGGTGCGGTAGAGTAGATGACCACACGGCGGTCACGGCCTTCGCCCTTGCTCTCGCTGCGGACGCCCTCCATCTTGCCGATGGCAGAGTGGATGATGCGGCGCTCGTAGGGGTTCATCGGCTCCATGGCAAAGCTGCGGCCGGTCTTGCGGACCTTGGCACCGATGCGCTGCGCCAGAGCGGTCAGGTCGCTCTCCCGCTTGTCGCGGTACCCGGCCACATCCAGACCCAGCTTGATATAATCGCCTTCCAGACGGTTGGCAACCAGGCTTGCCAGATAGGACAGGCTCTCCATGGTCTCGCCGCGGCGGCCGATGAGGGCACCCAGCTTCTCGCCATCCAGACGGATGATGGTAGCTTCGCCCTTCTGCACGGCGCTGAAAGCCACGTCATTGACGCCCATCCGGGTGATGACTTCCTGCAGGTATTCCACAGCGGCCTTGACCTTGTTGTTCTCTTCGATGTTGATGGGCACTTCCACCTCTTCGGCTTCCTCTGCGGGAGCAGCCTCTGCAACCGGTGCGGCCTCCTCAGCCTTGGGTTCCTCGGCCGGAGCAGCTTCCTCCGCAGCGGGTGCGGCGGGCATTTCCACCTTCTCCTCCACGGGAGCCGCTGCCGGTGCTTCTGCGGCGGCGGGGGCCTCCGGAGCCTTGGGTGCATCGGGCTCTTCCACGCTGACCCGCACCTTGGCGGGGGTCAGCTTCAGGCCCAGGAATCCCGTCTTCTGCGGCATTTCCAGCACTTCGTAGCTCACATTCATATCCTCAGCCTGCACACCCAGCAGGGCGCAGGCCTTTGCGCGGGCTTCATCAACCGTCTTGCCGGTTGCTTCCTGAGTACGGATCATAACCGTTATTCCTCCTCTTTCTTGTTCAGCTCACTCAGCGGAACGGTGCGCTCGTCCTTGTAGCGCTCTGCGTCCAGCTGGCGGGCATACTCCAAGCGGCGCTTGTTCATCTCGCTGGCGGAGATGTTCTTCTCGACCGTCTCGCCGGTCTTCTCATCCGTGACCTTGATGGTGGTGCTCTTCACACCGCGCTTCTGCTCCTTTTTGCGGGCTGCCATCTCCGCCAGAACTTCAGCCTTCACCTTTTCGGGGTCGTAGATCTTCTTCATGATGATGCTCTGCACAGTCATGAGGATGTTGGAGACGACATAGTACAGGGAGAATGCGCAGGGGACCGTGAAGCAGAAGAACAGATACATCAGCGGCATCATATACATGGTCAGCTTCATGCTGCCCTGCATCTGCTGGCCGGAGGCCTTCATGCTGATGTGGGTGGAGATAAACATGGTCACGATGGCCAGGACGGGGAAGATCAGCAGGGGCAGGTTCTCTGCGGCCAGGCTGTACTGGGGCACACGGGTCAGGTCGATGCCGAAGAAATCCATGTGCTGGCCGAACTCGGTGATGGTGCTGACCTGATCCGGGGTGAAGCAGCTGGTGACGGTGCTCTCGCCCGCAATGACCTGCGCGATGATGTTGGTGTCGCGGGTCACGGTGGTGAAGCTGATGCCAAGGGTCGTCAGGGCCTCACCGGCAGCGGTCAGGGCATCGGCACCGATGTGGAAGATGCGCTGCAGCGGGCGGTACACGACCTCGATGACGCCGAACATGACCAGGAAGTTGACCAGCATGGGCATACAGCCTGCGGTGGGCTTGTAGCCCTGCTCCTGCAGCTTCATCAGCTCTTCCTGCTGCTTGTCGGGCTTGTCGCGGTACTTCTTCTGGATGTCGGCGACCAGAGGCTGGTAGGCGGACATCCGGGCCATGCTCTTCTGCTGGTTGATCTGCAGCGGGATCTTGACGAGCGTGATCAGCAGGGTGAACAGGATGATGTCCCAGCCATAGTTCGGGATCAGCTTGTAGATCCACTCCATTACATAGCCGAGAGGCCAGCCGAGGATGTATAAAGGATTCATATCTTCGTCCATTCTGCCCCGCCTGTGGCGCGGGACGATAAATTTTTTATGAGAAGGACACACCGCCCACAGTTCGGTGCGTCACAAGAAGCTGATTTTTCAGGAGCGATGGCTCCGTCTGGCCCGGAAGAGCCGTGCGGCCGAGAGCTTCCGCTCCGGGCTGACCCACCTTCCCTTCGGGGGGACGGGGTCATACCCCCAGCGGCCCAGCGGATTGCACCGGGCGATGCGGGCCGCGCCCAGCAGCAGCCCTTTCAGGCAGCCATGGGTCTGGATGGCCTCCAGCGTATACTGGCTGCACGAAGGCGAAAAGCGGCAGCTGCGCCCAAGGCCGGGGCTGATGAAGCGCTGGTAGAATCGGATGGGCGCGCAGAGCGCGTTCCGGCATCCCTGCGAAAGGCTCATTCCTGCGGGGCCGGCTTCTGAGCCGGCGGAACGGTGGCCGGGGGCTTGGCTCCCGGCTGTTTGGCCTTGTCCGGCAGACCGGCCTGTACAAAGAGTTTGGCCACCACTTCGCTGAGCTGCCAGCTCTTGAGGTGCGGGGTGATGCCCCGCGCCACAAACACGAGGTCGTAGCCGCCGATGTTGTAGTCCAGATGCTCGTCGATGGCCGCCTTCATCACGCGGCGGGCGCGGTTGCGCTGCACGGCATGGCCGATCTTTTTGGTGGCCGTCAGGCCCACGCGGGTCTTTTTGCCGCGGGTCTTGAGGACGTACAGCACCAGCGCCGGGTTCACATAGGACTTGCCGCGGGCATACACGCGGCCATATTCGCTGTTGCGGCGGATGGGACGATAGCGCACTCCTTCGGCGCCTCCTTTTCTGGTAAAATCGGATACTCTGCCCAAAAGGCAAAGTTCAAAATCAGTATAGCAAAAAAACGCCGACATGAAAAGCCTGTCCGGACGTTTTTTGTGCCAAATCTTCGGAATATTTTTTAGTCAAACCGCGCGAAAATAAAAAAGAAGACCGCCAATTCGATATCAGCGGCCTTTTGTGCGCATGTTCAATTCTGCGCCGGACCCATTGCTCAACGCAGCTGGATCAGACGGTCAGGCTCTTGCGGCCCTTTGCACGGCGAGCATTGATGACCTTGCGGCCGTTCTTGGTGCTCATGCGGGTCAGAAAGCCATGAACTTCCTTGCGCTGACGCTTCTTGGGCTGAAAAGTTCTCTTCATGGTTGTATCCTCCGTAAAAACTCGTCCCCGGTGATGGGGTCTATTCTGGTCCCAAAATGGGGACAGGCTTGCAATTCAACAGTATATCGCACACTATCCCCTTCTGTCAAGCATTTTTTTCGCTTTCCAGCAAACTTTTTTCAAAACCGGGTGTGAAAAATCTTTCAACTTTTTCACTCATTCCCCGTGGAAAACTTTTCTTCCACCATATCTTGTGGCTGATTTGGGTGTTGGACACAAGCCTTGCAGACGGACGCAGGTGCGTCTTTTCTTATGTATTATAAATTACATTATAGAATGTAGACGCAGGGAGATTTTTGTGGTATACTAACCTGGTATCAGCAGCATTGTTGAAAACTTCAATGGAGTGGATGTTTTATGGATTCTTTCAAGGACGTTTTAGAGGCCGCGCAGGCGTACTGCAAAACGCAGATGGCCGAGCCGACCTATAATCTCTATATCGATGGCCTGGAGCCCATCAGCTTCGAGGACTCAAGCCACATCACCCTCTCGGTGCGGAACGACTTCATCTGCAAGATCGTGACGGACCGCTACCTCGGCCTGCTCAAGGAAGCCTTCAAGACCGTGCTGGGCTTTGATGTGGACATCACCCTCGTGGTGCCCAGCACCCCGCCGCACGAGGTCGTGCTGGCGCAGCAGTACGAGGCGAACCCCGCTTCCCCGCAGGGCAACTACGAGTTCACCTTCGAAAACTTCATCAAGGGCCCGTCCAACCAGTTTGCGTTTGCTGCTGCGCAGGCGGTCGCGGCCAACCCTTCCGGCGCCTACAACCCGCTGTTCATCTACGGCGGCTCCGGTCTGGGCAAGACCCATCTGCTGACGGCCATCCAGACCGAGATCAAGCGCACCCACCCCGATTTCGTCATCATGTACG
>OGIS01001265.1_pt1 | contig 11370 bp, 8 predicted proteins | sample 1571821 | NCBI WGS metagenome assembly OGIS01 (sample SAMEA2581965, study PRJEB24529) | metagenome | biome: Human gut stool | place: China | collected 2011
GGCTGGTGGTCCACTCCGGCAGATCGACGATGGCCGAGCTGACCCACAGCGAGAATGCACAGGTAACAGGCACGGAGACCACGACGATGATGATGGTGTTCTTCAATGCGCCGATGAAGATGGGGTCTGCGAACAGCTCTTTGTAGTTCGCCAGGCCGACGAAGATGTCGGCGCGGTTCATGGTGGAATCGAAGAAGCTCGTGACCACGCACAGGACCATGGGGTAGATGACGAATCCCAAGAAGAAGATCAGGCTGGGCAGAAGAAAGAGGTAGGATGCGATGGTCTCCTGCCGGACCAGTGCGCGGCTGCGCTTCGGCTCTTGGATCGATGCAGTCTTTGCAGCCAAGAAAATCACCAAACCTTTCGTTTTGATCGGCTCCCGACGGATTTTTTGCAAAAGAATTGCCCCTCCCTCGCCGGGATTTTCGAGGAAGGGGCAAGGGTTTTATCAAGAGATGACGGTCAGGATGGGGTGTGCAGCTTATGCCTCAGCAGTAGCGGCAGCGTTTGCATTCTGAACGAAGGTCGCAACAGCCTGCTCGACAGGCTCGCCGGTGCCGACGCGCTGCAGCATGTTCCACCACTCGGTACGAGCCGTTGCCCAGCCCGGAGTGATCTGGTAGTAGTCGCCCAGGTAGGACATGAACTTGGTGTACTCGCTCATGATGTCGTTGCCGGCGTAGATGTCGCCAACGCTCTCACGAACGGGGAAGTAGGTGGAAGCCAGAACGCTTGCACCGACCTGGTCGGGGTCTGCTGCGATGAAGTCGATGAAGGTCTTGGCTGCTTCGATCTTGGCCTCGTCGCCGTTGTCAAAGATGCCGAAGCCCCAGATACCGCCGCACAGCTTCGGGTCACCGCTCTCGGTGGGGAAGGCCATGGGGAAGATCTCGTCGCCGCTGTTGGTCAGACCGGCGTCGTTGTTGTCGGAGTTCAGCTGCTGTGCGATGTTCCAGCAGAATGCCATCTGCAACGTGCCGTTGCGGAACAGGGTGATCTCCTCGCCGCCGTTGATGGAAGCATCAAAGTTGACGCCCTTTGCATCGTACAGAGCCTGGATGGCCTTGATGTTTTCGGGGGAGTCAGCAGTGTACTTGGTGTGGGCTGCATCGGTGAAGGTGCCGCCGTACATGTTGTTGATGATGGCGCGGGTGCCCTGGTCGCCGCCCTGGCCGCTGCAATAAATGGCTGCGACGTTCTCGTAACCGCCATTGTACAGTGCGTCAACGGTCTTCAGGAAGCCGTCGGTGCTCCAGGTGTGCTTGTCGGTATCAATGTACTGGTCTGCGCCCACTTCCTTGACCTTGGTCATGTTGACGGCCATGCAGTGTGCGGTCATGCACAGGGGATACTCGTAGTAGTCACCGGCCTCGTTCTTGCAGGCGGATTCGACCGATGCGTAGATGTCCTTCTTGGCATCGTCGGTCCACAGGTCGTTCAGGGGAGCCATGACGCCCTTCTTGCCCCAGTTTGCGACCAGACGCTCCGGGCCTTCCATGATCAGGTCGGGTGCGCTGCCGCCCTCGATGGCGGTGTTGACCTGGTCGTCGCCGTTGGTGTAGTCCAGATACTCGACAGTGACCTTGATGTCCGGATACTTTGCGTTGAAGCTGGAGATCAGCTCCTGCACAGTCTCATCCTTGCCCCAGCCGCCGATGGGGTATGTCCACAGCTTGATGCTTGCACCGGCAGAAGCAGTGCCGGAAGCAGCTGCGGAAGAGGCGGTCGAAGACGCTGCGGTGCTGGAAGAAGAGGAACCGCCGCATGCGGCCAGTGCGCCTGCTGCGCTCAGGATGCCGGCAGCCTTCAGGAAGGAGCGACGAGAGATACAGTTTTTCATAACGAAATTCTCCTTGCATATCATATGTTTGCGGCTTATCGTGTCGAGCCGCTGTTGTTGCCTTTATTATAGAAAAATATTTTCATTTTGTCTATCTATGCAATGCACAATTTTGAAAAAACTTTCTTGTGAACAACTACCAAATCAAGCGAAGAGTACGACTCTTTTTCAAAAAGCGGCGGACTTTTTGGTGATTGTAGCCATTTTGTAACCATTGCGAAAACACGGATTTTTACATAGCCTGAAAAAAGTTTTCGCAGACAAAAGGGGCGTTTTTGTCTAATTTTGAAAAGAATTTTCGGAAATGAGTCATACTTTCCGGCTGAAATTGGACGCTCTGCACAGAAAACGGCGGTGATTTGTGGTGAAAGCCGCTCTTGCCAAGGAGGAAAGATTCTTTTATACTTTCATTAAGAAAGAGTCCCGGCAAAGGCGTCACAGCGGTATGTGCGGCGGAGCAGACGCGGATGCCGGGGAAAAAGTAGGAGAGAAAGCTGACATGTCTACTAATTTCTGGGAGCTGCTGCACCAGCGGCAGGACGAGCTGACCAAATCCGGGCGGATGGTGGCGGATTACCTCATCCACCATGCCGACGAGGCGCAGTATCTTTCGATCTCGTCGCTGGCGCGGGAGTGTAAGGTGGCCGAGGCGACCGTTTTCCGGTTCTGCCGGGCGCTGGGGTTCGAAGGATATCATGAGATGCGCATTGCGCTGGCCCAGGCCAATGCGACCGCTTCGCTCATCAATCAGCAGGAGCCGGAACCGGGCACGACCACCGACAAGCTCTGTGAGCATGCGAGCGCGTTGTTCATCACGGCCATCAATGGCACCCAGAGCGCCCTTTCACCGGATGCGGTGGACAAGGCCGTGGATCTGCTGCGGGCAGCAAGGCAGGTGTTCTGCCTGGGGCAGGGCGGCAGCATGCTGCTGGCCAATGATATCTGTGCCCGCTTTTCCAGCCTGTCCAACAAGTTCCGCACGGCAGGAGACAGCCACTTGCAGCTTCTCTCCGCCAGCCTGATGACGCCGGAGGACGTCGTGCTCTTCGTTTCTTATTCGGGCGCGACCCGCGACATGATGGAGACCCTGCGCACCGCAAAGGCATCCGGCGCAAAGATCGTCCTGCTGACCCACTACGAGGACTCGCCGGGCGCTGCGCTGGCGGACGTGGTGCTGCTCTGCGGCGCACAGGAAAGCCCGCTGGATTCCGGCAGCATCCCCATCAAGGTGTCGGTGCTCTACGTGGCCGAGGTGTTGCTGCTCCGCTACATGCTGGATGACCCCCAGCAGGCCAATGATGCCCAGGATCGCACGAGCGAGGCCGTGGCCATCAAGCTGCTCTAATAAAAAAGGAACCCTCTCCGTCAGCCTTGTGCGCTGGGAGAGGGTTCTATTTTTGCGTTTTGAGAATATAGTGTCTCTGAGAATGCCAGATGCGGACAGGAGGAGACCATTTTGGAAAAGCAGGAACGTTTGGAAGCCACGGTCTGCCGCGAGATCGGTGCACGCACCGGCGGCGAGATCCTGATCGGAGTGGTGGGCCCGGTGCGCACCGGCAAGAGCACCCTCATCAAGCAATTCATGGAGCAGCTGGTGCTGCCTGCCATCGAGGAGGACGACGCCCGCCTCCGTGCGCGGGACGAACTGCCCCAGTCAGCGGCGGGGCGCACCATCATGACGACCGAGCCGAAGTTCATCCCGGAGCACGCCGTCCCGCTCCAGCTGGAGGGCGGCGGCGAGTGCCGCATCCGCCTCATCGACTGCGTGGGCTATATGGTGGAGGGGGCCATGGGCCACGAGGAGAACGAAAAGCCCCGCATGGTCAAAAGCCCCTGGTTTGAGAAAGAGATCCCCTTTGACCTTGCCGCCGAGACCGGCACCCGCAAGGTCATCCGGGATCACTCCACCATCGGCATCGTCGTCACCACCGACGGCACCATCAGCGAGATCCCGCGGGAGAACTATCTTCCCGCCGAACAGCGGGTCGTGGAGGAGCTGGAAGCGCTGGGCAAGCCCTTTGTCATCCTGCTCAACAGCACCCACCCGGACGCCCCGGAAACGCAGACCCTTGCGGCGCAGATGGAGCAGGCGTATGGGCGCAGTGTGCTGCCTGTGAGCTGCATCGACCTGGACCGCGCCGCCCTGCACGAGATCCTGCGGCGGGTGCTCTACGAGTTCCCGGTGCGGGAGCTTGATTTTGCCATCCCGCGCTGGGTCACCATGCTGGACCGAGGCCACTGGCTCCAAACGGAGATCTACACGGCCGCGCTGGATTTTTCGGAGAAGATCTCCCGCATGAAAGATGTCCCGGCCCAGAACAGCGCCGGAGCCCTTGCCAGCGATTCGGTGGAGCGCTCCACCCTCAGCGGCATGGATCTCTCGGAGGGCATCGTGCGGGTGACCGTTCTGCTCAAGCCGGATGTGTTCTACCGGGTGCTCAGCGAGCAGACCGGCCTTGCCATCGGCGATGAAGCGGGCCTGATGCCCTGCATCATTGAGCTTTCCAGAGCCAGGCGCGAATATGAAAAGATCCGCAGTGCGCTGGAACAGGTGGAGGCCACCGGATACGGCATCGTGATGCCCACCATCGACGAGCTTTCGCTCGAAGAACCGGAGATCATCCGGCAGGGCGGGCGGTATGGTGTCCGTCTGGAAGCCAGTGCGCCCTCCATCCACATGCTCAAGGCCGTAATCCACACCGAGATCAACCCCATCGTGGGCACCGAAAAGCAGAGCGAGGATCTGGTGCAGAGCCTTCTGGGCGACTTTGAGTCCGACCCGGAACGGCTGTGGGAGTCCAACATCTTCGGCAAGAGCCTGCATGAACTGGTCAACGAGGGCTTGCAGAACAAGCTGCTGCACATGCCGCAGGAAGCCCGCGGCCGCCTGCAGGATACGCTGGAAAAAGTCATCAACGATGGATGCAGCGGCCTCATCTGTATTTTGCTGTGAACATTTCACTTCCCGCCAAACTGTGACAAAAATCTTGACATCCAGCCCGGCCCGTGGTATTATACACAAAGATAATATCGTGCGTGGGTGGTTCTGCGCATCAAATCTTTTGAGCTAGAGAGGTTATATATTATGGAACGTATCAAGACGATCGCTACTCGTGACCTGACCAAGAGCGTTGTGACCGGTGGCTGCGGCGAGTGCCAGACTTCCTGCCAGTCCGCCTGCAAGACTTCCTGCGGCGTGGCAAACCAGAAGTGCGAGAACAGCAACAAGTAATTTCTGCAAATCGGATGCCGCCTTTGCCGGGCGGCATTTTTTTATGTAACAATGGAATGGAGACTAAAATGGTACATCAGTATCAATTGAACGGCTATAACATCGTGCTGGACACCTGCAGCGGTTCGGTGCATGTGGTGGACGATGTGGCGTATGACGTCATCGCCCTGTACAAGGAGCGCTCCGCCGATGCGATCATAGCGGCCATGCTCGAAAAGTACGGCGACCGCCCCGACGTGACCGAGGCCGACCTGCGCCAGTGCCTGGAGGATGTGGCCGCGCTGGAGCAGGCGGGTAAGCTGTGGAGCCCCGATACCTACGCCGACATGGCCTTCGACTTCAAGAACCGAAACACCGTGGTCAAGGCGCTCTGCCTGCATGTGGCCCACACCTGCAACCTGAACTGCTCCTACTGCTTCGCCTCGCAGGGGCGCTATCAGGGCGACCGTGCGCTGATGAGCTTTGAGGTGGGCAAGCGCGCCATGGATTTCCTCATTGAGAACTCCGGCACCCGCCGCAACCTCGAAGTCGATTTCTTCGGCGGTGAGCCGCTGATGAACTTTGAGATGGTGAAGAAGCTGGTGGCCTACTGCCGCGAGCAGGAGAAGATCCACAACAAGAACTTCCGCTTCACCATGACCACCAACGGGATGCTGATCGACGAGGATGTGATCGACTTCTGCAACAAGGAGTGCCACAATGTCGTCCTGAGCCTCGATGGCCGCAAGGAGGTCCACGACCGCTTCCGCAAGGATTACGCGGGCCACGGCAGCTATGACGCCATCGTGCCCAAGTTCCAGGAGTTCGTCCGGAAGCGCGGCGACAAGGGCTACTACATGCGCGGCACCTACACCCACTTCAACACCGACTTCACCAACGACATCTTCCACATGGCAGACCTCGGTTTCACCGAGCTGAGCATGGAGCCGGTGGTCTGCAAGCCGGACGACCCCAGCGCCCTGACCGAAGCCGACCTGCCCATCCTGAAGGAGCAGTATGAGATCCTGGCCAAAGAGATGCTCAAGCGCGACCGCGAGGGCCGCGGCTTTACCTTCTACCATTACATGATCGACCTGACCGGCGGCCCCTGCATCTACAAGCGCATTTCGGGCTGCGGCTCCGGCACCGAGTACATGGCCGTGACCCCCTGGGGCGACCTGTACCCCTGCCACCAGTTCGTCGGCGACCCCAAGTACCGGATGGGCGACATCTGGAAGGGCGTCACCAACACCGCCGTGCGGGATGAGTTCAAGCACTGCAACGCCTACGCCCGCCCGGAGTGCAAGGATTGCTGGGCCAAGCTCTACTGCTCCGGCGGCTGTGCGGCCAACGCATACCACGCCACCGGCAGCATCACCGGTGTGTACGAGTACGGCTGTGAGCTGTTCCGCAAGCGGATGGAGTGCGCCATCATGATCCAGGTGGCCAAGAACCAGGAGCTGGCCGCACAGGGCATCGAGGTGCCCATCGAACTGGGCAGCACCTGCAACGCCTGCGCGGACGGCGAAGCCTGCGAATGAGCATGACCACGCCCATCGTGGACTTTGTGCAGAACTACGCAAAGTCCGGGACGTCCCGCCTTCACATGCCCGGCCATAAAGGGCAGGCCCTGCTGGGGTTTGAAGGGCTGGACATCACCGAGATCCGGGGCGCGGATGAGTTGTACGAGGCCGATGGCATCATCGCCCAGAGCGAGGCCAACGCGACCCGGCTCTTCGGCACGGCCCACACCTATTACAGCACCGAGGGCTCGTCCCAGTGCATCCGGGCCATGCTCTGCCTGGCGATGCAGGCGGCCCCCGCCGGGCAGCGCCCGGTGCTGCTGGCGGCCCGCAACGCCCACAAAGCGCTGCTCTATGCCGCCGCGCTGCTGGATCTTGACATCCAGTGGCTCTGGCCCGCGCCGGATGCTGCCGGGGCGCTGTGCAGCTGCCCCGTGACCGAAGCTCAGCTTGCCGCCGCGCTGGACCGGCTGGCCGGGCAGGGGAAGCCCCCCTTCGGCGTCTACCTCACCAGCCCGGACTACCTCGGCGGGATGCAGGACATCGCGGCCCTTGCAAAGGTCTGCGATGCGCACGGTGTGCCGCTGCTGGTGGACAATGCCCACGGTGCCTACCTGAACTTTCTGGTGGGCGGCAGCCGCCACCCCATTGCATTGGGGGCGGCGATGTGCTGCGATTCCGGGCACAAGACCCTGCCTGTCCTCACCGGCGGTGCCTACCTGCATCTGGGGCCGAAAGCGCCCGTGCAGGAGGAAACGGCAGTCCGCAATGCGCTGGCGCTGTTCGGCTCCACAAGCCCGTCTTATCTGATCCTGCAATCCCTCGACCGGTGCAACCGGTATCTTTCGGAGGGGTATCCGCTGCGGCTCTACTCCTGCTGCGGGCAGCTGACCAGAATGCGCCGGGTGCTGAACGAGCAGGCCGCTGCGGCAGGCTGTCCGTTCCCGCTGGCGGTGGACGACCCCGCCCGTGAGCCGCTCAAACTCACGCTGGATGCGGCGGCACTGGGCATGACCGGCACCGCGCTGGCTGAGGCTCTGCGGCAGGACCGCATCGAGTGCGAATATGCCGACCCCCGGTATGTGGTGCTGATGTTCACCCCCGAAAACCCGGCGCAGGATTATGAGCGGCTGGCAGCGGCAGTGGCACGGCTCTGCGCGGCTCTGCCGTCGATCCCGGCTCTGCCGGAACCGGAAGCGGATGTCTTCACGGAACTGGAGGCGGAAGCTGCGCCGGTCTGCACCGTGCGGCAGGCAGTGTTCGCCCCGCAGGAGATGGTTCCCGCCGAAACGGCGCTGGGCCGCATCTGCGCGATGCCCACCGTCTCCTGCCCGCCGGCGATCCCCATCGTGGTGAGCGGGGAACGCATCGGCCCGGCAGCACTGAAACTTTTTGCACGATACGGCATCAAAAATGTCGCAGTCCTGAAATGAACATAAAGCGGCACCGGTCTGTAAAGCAAAACGGCTTTGCGGGCTGGTGCCGCTTTTGCATCCCGACTTGCGCCGAAATGCTTGACAGGCACTTCCGTGGATGATACGATTTGGCTATCAAACAGGAGCACGTCAAGACCGAAAGGAGAGAGCTGAATGCTGGAGATCCGGCATCTGACCAAACAGTACGGCGAGAAAACGGCGGTGGAAGACCTGACACTGACCATCCGGCCGGGAGAGATCTTCGGCTTCATCGGGCCGAACGGGGCGGGCAAGACCACCACCCTGAAATGCTGCTGCGGCATCTTGCAGCCGGACCGCGGCGAGGTGCGGGTGAACGGCTGTTCCATACGGGACGACCCGCTTGCGGCCAAGCGTCAGCTGGCCTATCTGCCGGATGACCCGGCCCTTTATGGCTACATGACCGGCATCCAGTATCTGGATTTCATTGCGGACGTGTTCGGTGTCCGCGAGGCTGCCCGCGCCGAGCGGGTGCGGGTGTACGGCGAGCGCTTTGCGCTGACCGAAGCGCTGGGCCAGCCTATCAGCTCCTACTCCCACGGCATGAAGCAGAAGCTGGCCATTCTGGCGGCACTGCTCCACGCGCCCAAACTCATCCTGATGGATGAGCCGTTCGTGGGGCTGGACCCGCTGGCCTCCCACCAGCTCAAGCAGACCATGCGGGCCTTCTGCGATGCGGGCGGGGCCATCTTCTTTTCCACCCATGTGCTGGAAGTGGCCGAAAAGCTCTGCGACCAGGTGGCCATCCTCCGGCAGGGGCGGCTCGTGCGGGCTGGTTCCATGGCCGAGGTGCGGGGCGATGCTTCGCTGGAATCGGTCTTTCTGGAGCTGGAAGGGGTGCAGGATGGACACTGAGACCAGACGTCTGTTCCGCGCCCTGTTCCGGAAACAGCTGCGGGAGCAGGGGGCCTTCCTTGTTCGGAGCGCCAGCACCGGCAGACACCGCACCAGAGCGGGCCGGCTGGCGTTCGGAGCGCTGTATGGGGGCATCGTGCTGCTGGTGATGGGCAGTTTCTTCTCGCTGGCGTGGCCGCTGGGAGAGCTGCTGCTGCCCGCCGGGCAGGAGGCATTGTACTTCCTGACGATGGAGCTGCTGGCGCTGGCTGTTGGCGTGTTTGCCGGGGCGTTTTCCAGCTATGGGAGCCTGTTTCAGGCCAGGGACAACGACCTGCTGCTGGCGATGCCCATCCCGCCGTGGATGCTCTTTGCCGTCCGAATGAGCGGGCTGTACGCGACGTGCCTGTTCTATCTGCTGCTGCTCTGGGTCCCGGCAGAAGTGGTGTATGGGCTGTATGCGGCTTCTCCGCTGGGCGGGCTGCTGAGCGCGGCTCCCATGGCGCTGGTGCTGGCCGGGGCAGCGACCCTTCTGGCGGCGCTGCTGGGGTGGGCGGTCGCTCTCTGCACTGCGCGGGCCGCACACAAAACGCTGGTCACGGTCGCAGCAACCCTGGGGCTTGCGGTGGTGTATGGTCTCGCCTACCGGCGGGGAATGGCTCTGCTTGAACCGATGCTGGGGCAGGCGGCGCTGGGCGGAAGTGACACGGCCTTAACGGGCGCGGGGCGCTTTTTGGGAGGTGCCGCCTGCGGGGAACCGCTTTTGCTGCTGGTGCTGACCGTTGGCATCGTGCTGCTCTGCGCGGCGCTGGGCAGGGCGCTTTCCGGGCCGTATCTGATCCTGATGACGACCCGGCGCGGGGCTGTGAAACGGACGCGGGCGCGGCTGGCCCGCCGTTCCTCGCTGTGGCGGACGCTGCTGCGCCGGGAACTGCTCCATCTGGGCAGCAGCGCGTCCTATCTGCTCAACTGCGCCATGGGTTCGCTGGCGCTGCTGCTTCTCAGCGGCGCAATGGGATACAAGGTGGACGCACTGCGGGCGTTGGCGGCGCGGCTGCCCGCGCGGGAGCTGGGCATGGTGCTGCTGACCTTCACGGTGGTGCTGGTGGCCGGGATGAACCTCCTCACCGTGCCGTCCGTCTCGCTGGAAGGGGAACAGCTGTGGCAGCTGCAAAGCCTGCCGGTAACACCATGGCAGGTGCTGCGGGCGAAGCTGGACCTGCATCTGCTGGTCACCCTGCCGCCCGCGCTGCTCTGTCTGGCTTGCGGGCTGGTGCTTCTGCGCGCGCCGTGGATTTTGGCCCTGCTGGCGGGTCTGATGGTTGCCCTGGATGGTGTTTTCATGGCCGCCGCCGGGCTGATGCTCGGCGTGACGATGCCGCGCTTTCACTGGACGAGCGAGATGGCCGTCATCAAGCAGAACCCCAGCGTTCTGCTGGCACTGCTCCTCAACTGGGCCGCTGGCTTTGTGCTGGGCGTGGGGGTGCTGGTGCTGGCGCAGTTCGTGCCGGCCGAGGCCGCATGGATGGCAGCATTGGGCATCCTTGCCCTGGCCGATGGGGCTGCGCTCCGCTGGCTGAAGACAAAGGGCGCAGAACGATTGCAGAGATTATAAAAGCTAAAAAGACCCTCTCCGGGCATTGCAACAGAGCAAGGACGGAGAGGGTCTTTTTGGTGGGTGAGGCTTATTCGATGCCGGTCACTTTGTAGTCCTGGTCTTCAACGGCCTTCTTCAGGGTCTCGTTGGCGACATCGGCGCTCAGGGTGACGACGGCGGTGCCGGCCTCGTGGCTGACCACGGCCTCGTGGACTTCGGGCAGAGCTTCCAGTGCCTTCTTCACGCGGGCCTCGCAGTGGCAGCACATCATGCCTTCAACGTGCAGGGTCTTTTTCATGGAACGTTCCTCCTTGACAGTGGATTCCGAAACGGGTTCGGTCGTATCTTCAGCCTGCGGCTGCGCGGCAGCGGGCAGGGCGGAAGTCTTGATCTTGTGGTCGTGTTTGGTGCTGTGCAGGTCGAACAGGTTCAGGCGCAGCGCGTTGCTGACGACACAGAAGCTGGACAGGCTCATCGCGGCGGCACCGAACATGGGGTTCAGCGTCAGGCCGAAGGGGATGAACACACCGGCGGCCAACGGGATGCCGATGATGTTGTAGATGAAGGCCCAGAACAGATTCTCGTGGATATTGCGCAGGGTGGCGCGGCTCAGGCGGATGGCGGCGGGCACATCGGAGAGCCGGGAGTTCATCAGCACCACGTCCGCCGCATCAATGGCGACGTCCGTTCCGGCACCGATGGCGATGCCGGTGTCGGCGCGGGTCAGGGCCGGGGCATCGTTGATGCCGTCGCCGACCATGGCGACCTTGCCGGAGGCTTGCAGCTTGCGAATGACGGCTTCCTTGCCGTCGGGCAGGACGCCAGCGATGACCTCATCCACGCCTGCCTGACGGCCGATGGCGTCGGCGGTGCGCTGGTTGTCGCCGGTGAGCATCACGACCCGGATG
>OGIS01001284.1_pt1 | contig 11231 bp, 8 predicted proteins | sample 1571821 | NCBI WGS metagenome assembly OGIS01 (sample SAMEA2581965, study PRJEB24529) | metagenome | biome: Human gut stool | place: China | collected 2011
TACTGGCGGTTTACTTCCAGAATCTTCTCGTCGGAGCAGAAGATGTAGCTGATATCGCCGACCTTCTTACCGTATGTGGCGGCAACTTCCTTTACCCAGTTGCCGACCGCTCTCTTTTTGATTGCCGGAAGCTTGGTGTCTTCCGCGTAGAATGCTATTGCCATATTGTTATTCTTTTTATGTTTTATCTTACCGAATGATATGTTAAAAATAATTACCTGCTATGCTAATTCCAAGATAGATGCACTACTAATCCGATTTACATGGGGTAGGAGTGTCATTTTGATATTAGGTAAAAAACAGATACGTCATAGTGACCGCTGCCACCGCCCCGGCTAAATCGGCCAGTAGCGAACAGGGGATCGTATAGTAGGTGTTGCGGATTCCGACACTGCCGAAATAAAGGGCGACGACGTAGAAAGTCGTGTCGCTCGATCCTTGCACGATGGAACAGAGGCGGCCGATGAACGAATCCGCGCCGTAGGTGTTCATCGCATCCAGCATCATACCCCGCGCCCCGCTGCCGCTGAGCGGTTTCATCAGCATGGTAGGCAGACCTTCCACGAACTGCGTGTCCAGCCCTGCTGCCGAGACTCCCATGCGGATGCCGTCGATCAGGAAATCCATCGCTCCCGAAGCCCGAAAAACGGCAATGGCAACCAATACGGCGATGAGGTAGGGGATGATCGTCACGGCAGTCTGGAAACCCTCTTTCGCGCCTTCGATAAAGGTGTCGTATACGTTGATTTTTTTGCGGATACCGCTGATAATGAATCCGCATATAATAGAGAAAAGCAAAATGTTGGCAAACAGGGTAGAGTAGAGGGAGACCGATTGCTGGCTCATCATCCCGAAAAGCAAGGCCAGACCACCGATGAACGCGATCATCCCGCCGAAGAAAAGCAGCAGGTTCCGTTGCAGGATGTTGATCCGTTGCTTGAAGCAGACCGCCAATATGGCGACCAGGGTAGAAGAGAAGGTCGCGAGCATGAGGGGCAGGAAGACATCAGCCGGGTTTGCCGCTCCCATCTGTGCCCGGTAGGTCATGATGGAGACTGGGATCAGCGTCAGTCCCGAAGCGTTGATGCAAAGGAACATGATCATCGGATCGCTGGCGGAATCCTTCTGCGTGTTCAGCTCCTGCAACTCTTTCATGGCTTTCAGCCCCATCGGCGTGGCGGCATTGTCCAAGCCTAACAGGTTGGCGGAAATGCACATGAAGATAGAACCTGTTGCCGGATGGTCTTTCGGTATTCCCGGAAAGAGCTTGCTGAACACGGGTGCCGTCAACCGGGCAAAGGCCTGTATCATGCCTCCTTTTTCCCCGATTTTCATGATGCCGAGCCAAAGAGCCAGGACTCCCGTCAGTCCGAGGGATATCTCGAACCCTGTCTTTGCCGAAGCAAAAGAAGCGTTGATGATATGGGTGAAAACTTCCGTGTCTCCGCCGATGACTAATTTGCAAAGCGCCACCACGAAAGCAATCAGAAAGAAAGCAATCCAGATATAATTTAGAACCATAGTAGTTGTTGACAGGTAATAAGATACTTGTTAATGGTTACAAAAATAGGAAATAATCGGCTTTATCGGAAAAAGAAGGCGGGAAATGGCAGGCTAACCGCACCAAAATAGCATTGACAAAACGGGGCCGTTTAAATATAAAACGACTTTTTTCCTTGAAAAAGATGCAAAAACAGGGCATAAAAACACTTCTAACATGGCGGATAAACATCCCCACACCCCCGTAAAGGTCTCGCACAGACCCGGGTCTGCACCTCTCCCGCACCCGGGTCTCCATGATGGGTACACCCGGGTCTCAAGCGGCTTTGCAAGCTGTTTTTGACAAAAGAAAAGTCTGTCTTGATGAAAAAAGAAGCCGTTTTAACAGGTTTCGTACCTGTTTCTGAACGGTCCCTGTTTTTATCGTCCAATTAATACACAGCACGTTATCGTTTTTTACCATGATGGTTATGACAGATGAATGATAGTTCAAAACGGTAACTATCATAACATAATATATTGGTTTAAACCGATACACATGCGGATATGATAGTATGATAGTTGCTTTTGCAAAAACATTCATGTGATTAGTCCGTATCGGTGGCGAAAACGGATGGACGCTTTATGATTTTGATGCGGTTGCCCTGTGCGAAATGGCAGATTGTTTGTTTAGTTGTAAAAAGCTGATTACATTTGGAGGATGTTTTTTGTGTTTAATCAATTCAAATTTAGTGTATAATATGACGAATAAAATCGGATTAACCTTTCTGCTTGCCTGGTTTGCTGTGATGGCTATCGTTGCTAATTATTCCTATGATCGTAATGTCCCGTACCGTGGAAATACAGGTGATGAATATGCTTCTAAAATGTGTCGTCTGGATATTGCTTACCAGCCGGATGTACAAAACGCGCCGGTCGTGGTTTGGTTTCATGGCGGCGGTTTGACCGGCGGGAGTCGTGAAATCCCTTCCGGGTTATTAACGGACGGCATGGTAGTCGTAGGTGTCGAATACCGTTTGTCTCCGCATGTGAAGACGATGGAGATCGTCGATGATGCCGCTGCCGCCGTTGCTTGGGTATTCGATAATATAGGAAAATACGGAGGCGACACCTCCTCCATCTATATTGCCGGCCATTCTGCAGGCGGATATCTGGTCGATATGGTCGGATTGGATAAGAAGCTGTTGGCGCGTTATGGGAAAGATGCCGACAAGCTTGCCGGGATCATCCCTTTCAGCGGTCAGGTGATCACCCATTTTGAAACACGCAACCAGCGAGGGTTGAAACCTTTGCAGCCGACGATCGACGAGACGGCTCCCTTGTACCATGTCCGGAATGATTGCGCCCCTATTCTGATCCTTTCCGGTGACCGTGAAAAGGAATTGTATGGCCGTTACGAAGAGTCCGCCTATTTCTACCGCCTTTTCAAACTGCTCGGCCATCCTGATGTGACCCTTTACGAGTTGGGCGGTTTCGACCACGGCAGTATGTGCGCCGCCGCTTTCCCTTTAGCCGTCCGGTTTATCCGTGACCATGAAAAGAAGTGAACATCGGATAATTTTATATTTTTGCAAATTTAAAAAGAATAGTTATGACAAAGATATTAGTTACTTACGACATGTTCCGCGAAGGTTTTACCGAGCTGGAAAGCAAGTATGAGGTTACTTTTCCCGAAGGAAGAGATTTCACGTACGAAGAAGTTTTAGAGATGATTCCGGAGTATGACGTGTTGTGCTCGATGTTCGATTTCCCGGTAAACAAGGAATTGATCGACCATGCCTCCAAACTGAAAATGGTGGCAAACTATGCCGTCGGTTACAATAATATCGATGTCGCCTACTGCCTTGAGAAAGGAATCACGGTTGCTAATACCCCCGACCCCGTGACGGCCCCTACCGCTAATCTCGCACTCGGCCTGATGCTCGATGTGGCACGCCGCATTACCGAATGCGACCGTAAGCTGCGCCGGGAAGGCCTTGGCATGAAAGTCGGCGTCTTGGAGAATTTAGGCATTAATGTGACTGGGAAGACGCTGGGGATTATCGGTATGGGACGTATCGGAAAGGCCCTTGCCAAACGTGCGAATGCCTGTGGTATGGAAGTCCTCTATCATAACCGTCGCCAACTGTATGTCGAAGAAGAGACAAAGCTGAACGTGACATACGTTTCCAAGGAGGAGCTCCTCTCCCAATCCGATTTCGTCTCTCTGAATGCTCCTTATACACCGGAAACCTACCATATCATCGGTGAAGCCGAATTGAAACAGATGAAACCGACGGCCGTTCTGATCAACACCGGCCGCGGTCCTTTGGTCGATGAAAAGGCTTTGGTGCAGGCGTTGAAAGACGGGACGATTCATGGCGCCGGTCTGGATGTATTCGAGTTCGGCGATTATCCCTCGCCGGAGTTGCTGGAAATGGAAAATGTCGTCCTTACGCCCCATATTGGGACGCAGACATTGGAAACGCGTATTATCATGGCGCGTACGGTTTGCAACAATGTAATCGGATTCTTGGAAGGCGACCGTCCTGTGTCACGGGTGCTGCGTCCATGACGGCGGAGTTTGTGCTGAGTGAACTGCAATCGGTCGGTTCACCGGAAAAGGCGGCCCATCTGAGCCGATTTTTCAAGACCGGACCGGGGCAATATGGCGAAGGCGACCGCTTTTTAGGGGTTGTCGTTCCGCAAACTCGCAGTATAGCGAAAGCTAACAAAGCGATGCCTCTCGATGAATTGCAGCGCTTGTTGGATAGTCCCTGGCATGAGGCCCGTCTTTGCGCCCTATTGGTTCTGGTCTACCGTTTCCAGGATAAGAAGACTCCGGAAGCTGAACGGGAAAAGATGTATCGTTTCTATTTGAAGAATACCCGCCGCTGCAATAATTGGGATTTGGTGGATTTGTCCTGCCGGGATATTGTCGGCGAATATTTGGTGAACCGGGACCGTTCCGTCCTGTATGAACTGGCTGCCAGCGATAATCTTTGGGAACAGCGGATTTCGATCGTCTGTACTTGGGCGTTTATCCGCCGTTCGGATTTTACCGATACGCTGGCGTTGGCCGAACGGTTGATGACGCATAAACATGATTTGATGCATAAAGCCGTAGGCTGGATGCTCCGCGAAGTGGGCAAAAGAGATCGGGATACCCTCACCGACTTTCTGGAACGTTATGCGACACAGCTTCCGCGTACGGCTCTTCGCTATGCCATCGAGCATTATCCCGAAGACCGGCGCCAGTATTTCTTAAAGATGAAGTAAGGGATGGACGAACAACTGAAAGCGAAATTGAAGGAATGGGCCGGGATCTATAATGTGAGGTCTTTTATACCCGATGATCCGGTTCAGTTTCCTCATCGGTTTACGGAGAAACGGGATATCGAAATATCCGCTTTTATCACTTCCTGGATCTCTTATGGACGCAGGGAACTGATCCTCCGCAAGGCGGACTGGTTACATAGCCGGATGGGTGGAAGTCCTTACGAATGGGTATTGTCCGGGCGGTACTGGGAACTGGTTTCGGATGTCCCAGCCGGCAAACGCGATACGTTTTATCGCTTTTATACGCATTCGGACCTCTGTGCCCTCTGTGATCGGTTGAAAGAGATATATCAGCGGTATGATTCATTGGAAGATGCATTAGCTGCAAGCTCTTACCCGAATCCGGTTTTTAAATTGCAGGATCTCTTTTCCGGCATAAACGGTATTCCGGTGATGGGCGGCACTTCTGCCTGTAAACGCCTGGCTATGTTCCTTCGCTGGATGGTCCGGACCGATGGAATCGTCGATTTCGGGATTTGGCAGACAGTCTTTCATCCCCGCCAATTGATTATTCCGCTGGACACGCATGTTCACCAAATTTCACTGGAACTTGGTTTGACACAGCAGCGAACCGCCACCCTGAAAACGGCGCTTGAGATAACCGAGGCCCTGTCGCATATCTTCCCGGATGATCCTTGCCTGGGCGATTTCGCCTTGTTCGGATATGATATAAATAAGGGAAAATAAGTGGTTTGGGAAGGCGCTGAGTCCGATGATTTCGGTTGATGGCTTGTTGAATCTCCTTTGTTTTAAAATCATAATGCAAAAAGAAAGATGGAAAGAGAAAGAAATAAGATAACTTCCGTTTGCGTGTATTGTGCCTCCAGCACGCAGGTCGCTTCGGCATATCGGGAGGCTGCGACCGAGTTGGGACATCTGTTGGGCGAACGGAACCTGAGAGTGATCAACGGGGCTGGCAATTCGGGCCTGATGTGTGCCGTGTCGGATGCTGCGCTGGCTGCCGGCGGGACTGTGACCGGTGTGATCCCTCGTTTTATGGTAGAACAGGATTGGTGTCACAAGGGGCTTACCGATCTGGTCGAAGTCGACAGTATGCATGAGCGCAAACAACGAATGGCTGATCTTTCGGATGCCGTGATCGCTCTTCCGGGCGGATGCGGCACTCTCGAAGAATTGTTGGAAGTCATTACCTGGAAACAGTTAGGCTTGTATCTCAACCCGATTGTCATCCTGAATATAAACGGCTACTTCGATCCTCTTTTGGAGATGTTCCGCCGGGCCGTCGACGAGCATTTCATGCGCCCGCAGCATGCAGCACTTTGGACGGTCGCCTCTACCCCGGCCGAAGCTGTCGGACTGATTTTTTCGGAACCGGTTTGGGATGCGAATATTCGTAAATTGGCTTTGGTATGAATCAGGGATGGCGCGTCAGTTTAAACGCATTAACCTCTGGCGTGCGGATGCCCGGTTTTAACTCTCCGCCAATTATGATTACCGTGTTGGCATTGTTTGCGATGCCGGCACCGGCACGTGCCAGTTCTTCGTAGTTGCCTAAGTGGGTCCAGTGTTTTGTGAAAGTATTGTATTGTAACAGGGAGGTATTGAATTTATACCAGTCGGCAGGATGTAGCAGATAATCCGGCTCGGGGTGGTTTAGGGCGTCGCGGAAACGGTCGTAGTTCACGCCTCCTACCAGCAGGATGGAGCTGTCGCCTGATGCGATGGCGCAACCTCCTGTAACGGTACGGTGGGAACCGCCTGCTAAAGAAGGCAGGAATCCTTCATTTCTCCACTGTTTTGTCTTCGAATGATAAGAAAGCATATCTGTGCAAACAATGGCTTCCTGATGGGCGGATGCCGGCTGGAAACCGCCTGCCAGATAAAGTCGTATGCCATCCTCGGATTGCTGTGCCGTGAGGACAGGCTGTACTCGGGCAGGTCCGGGGAAATCCGGAAGCCGGACCCATTCCTTTTGAAGCGACGGTGTTAGCTGTAATGAAAAGAGTGGGTTCGTAGGGGCGGTTTGCGAACCGTCCTGACCTATTGGGACCGTTTGCGGCTTGCCCTTACCCCCGGCGACATACAGGCAACCATCGGCGTATGTGGCCGAGAGATTATCCAACGGCATGGGAAGTGGCGGCAGTTCGGTGATATGCAATTGTTGTTTTTCCCCGTCCCAGTTGACGAAGAAGACCTGTCGGGAGACCTCTTTATTGTTATTTCCTCCGATCCAAACGAGCCCTTCGGGGGTTGTGACCGATGCCCCGTAAGCAAGCGGTATTGGCAGTTTGCCGATCCTTTTCCATCCGGCATGAGATCGGGCGGTTATATCTAATGCATATATATTGCAGTAGTATTCTTTTGTTCCCCCTTCGGCCGCCGGTTTGCCGGGGAAGTTGCATCCGCCGGCCACGAACAACTGCCCGCCACTGACACCGGTAAACGGAGCAGATACGCCTAATGACGGGCTTTTTTCAGTGCCGGGTAGGTCGGGCAGCCGAAACCAGCTGACCGGAGCCGCTTCCGAACGGAATGTCGAAGCCGGCAGCCCCGCTTCGTTCACTAAATTGGCACGGGTGAAAGGTTGCCAGCCGTAACGGACGAATTTCGGATTCCGGATTTGGCCGCTCCATACTTTTACTGTCTTTCCATCGATGATTTGTGCCTCCGCGGGGACGAATAAACCATCGTGTTCGGCTATCTCGAAAGTACGCAGTTTGTCGCCGTCGGAACTGTGCATGCCTTTTCCGTAATCGAATGTGACATAGGCAGTGCTGTCCTTGAATATCACCGATCGGTAGAGTGGGCCGGAAGGAGGGATCTTGTGCCCGTATGTCTTGTTGAGTGCCCAGTGAGCGAGGCGTTCCCCTATCTCCCGTTTGTGGCGCGGGTGGACATCCAGGGAGTCGCCATGGTCGCTGCTGACCGCCATGCCGCTGTTGGGGATCGATTGGAGCATCCGGCGCTGGCTGTCCCGGAACCAAGGCCAGCTGGGACGGTCGATGCTGGATAGTTGCACATAATAGAAAGGCAATTCTTCCGCCCAGTTCTCCCGCCAGTTTTTTGTCAAAAGATGGAACAACTTCTCATGTGCTTCCATATTGTGAGCGTTCGATTCTCCCTGATACCAGATGATACCCCGTATCGGGAACTTTTCGAGCGGCTGGATACCGGATTCGTACAAGTAACAAGGCTCGTAAGGATGCCGTTGCTGTTTGTTCGTCGATTTACGGATATTGAGGGCGGCGCGTTCCCGCGCCCAGTCCTGGATAAAATTATTCTGCTTCCAGTCGTAGAGGATGTCGGGGAATTCGAATTCCAGCGTCTTGCGGTCTATCCAGGCTTCCGCCGGTGAACCGCCTATAGCGTTCAGGATAAGTCCGACCGGGACCTGCAAGCTGTCTGACAACATCTGTCCGAAGGCAAAGGCTACGGCGGAGAAACGGTTCGTCGTTTCCTCGTTGCATTCCTTCCATTCAGTATCCCGGTAATATTGGAGCCTGTTGAGGGAGTCCAGTGTCGAAATGTCCCATTCCACCGCATTTGTCAGCCAACGTGGTTTCATATCGAAAAGACGGATTTGCGGTTTCCTTGCGGCAAATTCCAGAAAAGCCTTTCGTTGGCTGTCAACGGCACTGCTCACCTGAAATGCCATATTCGACTGTCCGGAGCAAAGCCATACTTCGCCGATCAGGATATTCGTATAATCCAGTTTCCCTGATTCGGCGGAGATACTCAACGTGTACGGGCCTCCTGCCTTCATCGGTGGCAGGATGACCGACCATTTCCCGTCCGAGGCCGTTATCGCTTCGCCTTTCTGTCCGGCGATGCTGACCGTCACTTTTTCTCCGGCATTGGCTGTTCCGGCTATCCGGAGCGGTTTCTCCCGTTGGAGTACCATATTGTCCGAATAGATCACGGGCATTTGGAGACCACCGTAATTTCCGGTTAATGCCCGGTAGACCGTCCGTGCGATGATTCCGGCTCCTTCGGCTGTGGGATGCAAGGCGTCGGGCAAGAGGTCAGGGCGGTCATAAAGTTCTGTATACAGGTCAATCAGTCCGGTGTGGGCGAGTACTGCGATATCTTCAATGTTTTGTTGTATCTGCCAGTACCAGTCGCGTGTGCCCGATTTGAAGCGCGTATGGCGGTGGGAGATCGGCGTCAGGCGGCAGATCCATATTTCACACTTCGGGTTCGCTTGCCGGAAAGCATCGATCAGGGTCAGATAATCCTTCGTGAAGTCATCCCGGTAATTCGGCCAGTCGCGCGGATCGGTGTCGTTCAGTCCGAGGTGGATGACGACCCGGTCGGCGGCAAAGTCGAGGGCGGCCTTGCATTCCTCCTGCTCGTTGTAAGGACGGTGTCCCTTTCGCAATAGCGTCGCCCCGCTTTTTCCGAAATTGGCGACTTCGTATTCGTTGCCCAACATCCGTTGGAGCTGGGCGGGATAACTGTTCTTTTCGCGGTTCTCAATTCCGTGACCATACGTTACGCTGTTGCCTACACAGGCCACCTTGATCTTTTGCGCCTGGATCGTGGCACTAAATACGATGAATAAACAGAGCAGGATATTTTTCATTTGCTTATCGTTTCTTATCGGGTGAATAGACCAGGCCGTCCACAGCCTTTTCACCATCCGGTGTGACAAATACGAATGTGAACATCCACTTCGGCAAGCGGATTTCCGGCGCGGTGAACTTTCCGACCGGAAGTTTCATGAATACCTTGTTCCATCCTTTCTGCAGATGGACAGGCATGGGAGGACGCACGACACAATTCTCGTTGCCGAGCAGCACCTCGTTGGATTTGGTCCGGTGCGTTGCCGTCCATACCGGAGGCAGGATTTCCCGGTCGTTGACCCACACTCGGCTTTCCCGGTAATCCCATTTTCCCGGAAGTGGCGGCAAGTCCATTTCCGAACGGCTGTAGTTCTGAAACTCTATCCAGGCGCCTACATCCTGTGCTTTAGGTGAGTAGACCCAGGTCCAGGCATACGCCGTGTGGTTCTCTTGCGGCTCTTTGTAGATCCCTGGAACAAGCGTCCCCCAGACATGGCGGAGGTAGATGCCTGCGCCGGTCGCATCCTGTGTCTCATACGTCTTGTTTTCGTATGTATAGTGGGATTTCAACTCCTTTTCGGGCGGGAATGATGCCGTCAGGTCGCCTTGGTTCGGGAATGCGTCCGTAATACGCCACTTGACGTTCGTTTGTTTGACGTAAGCGAACGGATATCCCCCGAAACAATGTTCCTTATGCCAGAGCAGGCGGTTCTCGAAATCAGCGAAAGACTTGAACGACTCGCTGTCTTTCGATGGTAAAACCGTTCCTTGCTTGTCGAAATATTCAGTTCCACCCCCTCTCCACGCACGTTCGGCCATGGCGAGCATATTCGGGTAGAAATTATTCTGTTTGACGATATCGGCTTCCGGCTGGATCATCCGGTCGTTCCAGATTGCCAGGATCGTGCCTGCCAGATCATCGCTGCCCTGCAGCTCGTTGTAGATGCGGCTGTTGTAGAGGGCGAAGAGGTCGGCAAACGTGTCGAAATGGTTCAGATAGTGGAAACGGGAGTCGATCGCCGGAATCCCTTTCTGGGCTTTTCCTCGGTAGCTCCACAGATGCGTCATGTCGATCTCTCCCGGCTTGTAGTACCATCCCGGATTCCAGGAGATCACCTTTTTCCCCTTGGAGCGGACATAAGCGACCATTTCGGGTACGAAATCCGGATTGGTGAACTGCACCTCGTCTGTCCCGATATGCAGGTAAGGGACATCGAACGTTTCGCAAACCTCGTCGATCAGGAGTTTCAGTATCTTCATCCCTTCTGGGCTTTGCATGTCATGGCGGAAAGTACGGACGAAAGCGGCACTGTGTCCCGGCATGTCGATCTCCGGGATCAGCAGGACATGATGTTGCTTGCAGAAAGCGGCCAATTCCCGTGCCTCTTCCAGCGTGTAGTATTTCCCCGGCTGGCGGGTCGTGTTGACGCTGTCGTTCAGCATTGGGAACACCTTGCTTTGCAGGCGCCATGCCTGATTTTCCGTCAGGTGCCAGTGAAAGACGTTTATCTTGTAACGTGCCAGGATCGCTATTTCCCGTTTCAATTCGTCCGTCGAGATATAGGTGCGTCCTACATCCTGCATGAAGCCGCGGATGCGAAAGGCGGGCCAGTCAGTGATCTCGCATCCGGTGATTGCAATGCCGTTGCCTTTCTTTTCCGTCAATTGGCGTAATGTCTGGATTGCCCTGTAAACGCCCGTTTCGGTGATGGCTTCGATCTCCACTCCTTTTGATGTGACACGCAGTTTATAGGCTTCGTTGCGATTGAGAGGGATATCGGGGAAATCCTCCACCCATTTGACCGATAGTGCCGGATGGCTTGACGGATTGCCCGTTATCTTATTGCCTGCCGGTTGTTCCATGCCTATGGAACAAAAGTTTTCCGTAAG
>OGIS01001301.1_pt1 | contig 11151 bp, 15 predicted proteins | sample 1571821 | NCBI WGS metagenome assembly OGIS01 (sample SAMEA2581965, study PRJEB24529) | metagenome | biome: Human gut stool | place: China | collected 2011
TTGACGTGTTCCTTTCCAATATGGAGAATTCCGCGATTGTAGAGGAACTGATAGAAAGGTATCTTGACAATGATGGCAATCCTAAAGTCCTTAAGTTGATGAAAAGACATGAAATCTCGGATAATTGGAGAAAATATCTTTGAAATAGGAAGATAGATTTAATTTGATATTATTAGTCCCGACTCGGAGGTGGATTTTAATAAATCACCCCGATTGGGGACTAATTTACTCTATATTTTGTAATATGTTCTTTATAAGAGATTTGCCAAAAAAAAGACTATTCCTTGATGACGAGTATATACCCTGTACCTCTTTTGGTAACAATTTCAATCTGAGGATCGTCTGCAAACAGTTTTCTTAGCTTTGTAATGAATACATCAAGACTTCGTGATGCAAAGTAATCATCCTCCGTATTCCAGAAACGGCTTAGAATGGCTTCTTTTCTTACTATTTCCCCTTTATTTTCAGCAAAAATTTGGAGAATCTCAGCTTCTCTTACGGTAAGGATTGATTGTTTGTCTGTTTTGTTATTAAGCAAAGTAGCATGTTTGGGATTCAGTGTGTATTGACCAAAATTACATAATCCTTCTTCATTCCTGCTTTTTTTGCCCTCTTTTAATCTCAGGATAGCACGTAGATGTGCATCAAGTTCATCCGGAACAAAAGGCTTTTTCACATAATTATTTACACCTATATCATAGCCTTTTCTTACATCTTTTGGCGAAGTCAAGGCTGAAGCAAAAAGTATCGGAGTCTCACCATCAGTCTCTCTTATCCTTTTTACCATCTCAAATCCATTCATCACAGGCATATCTATATCTGAAATGATAATATCAGGCTTGCAGTTTTTCCATGCCTCAATGCCTTCTTTGCCATTTTCGGCTACAGTAACTTCATAGCCACCTATAATTTCCTGAAGTCCAGCTTGTACTATATAGCTTAAGTTCACATCATCTTCAACTAACAATAATTTTATCATAATTCTTTTAATATTAGAGGTAAGTAAATAATAAATTCAGTAAATTCTCCTTCTACACTATTGACTATAATTTTCCCTTTGTGCGCTTCAATCACTTGTTGAACAAAGTTTAAGCCTAACCCAAATCCTGAAGCATAAGTTTTTTTCTTACGACCGGCATAAGCTCGTTCATATTTATTGAATATCTTAAGTTGATCATCCTCATTCATTCCAAGTCCATTATCGTAAATTTTGATAATACTATATTTACTATTCTCTGAAGAAGATATTTTAATATCAACACAATCCTTGGAATATTTTATGGAATTATCAATCATATTACAAAATACTTCTTCTATGTATTCAGCATCAGCATAAATGCACTCAGCTTCCAAATCAAATTTAAAAGTAACTGGTTTGGGAGATTTAGCCATAAATTTTTCTGATATTTTTAAGAGTAAAGGCTTCAGCGTTACAATTTCACAGTTCATTTCCAGCTTATTATTATCCAACTTAGATATAGTAAGAACCTTGTTAGTCAATGTCAATAAGTGATCAGCTTCATCTTTGGCAATATTGAAGAATTTCTCTTTCATCTCTGGCTTATTGTCAAGTCTTCCACCTTGTAGAAAGTTCAAGGCTGACAATATTGAACTCAAAGGTGTTTTCATGTCATGTATCATTGCGTATGAGAAATCTTCACGAATTTGTAGAATTACTTGTAGCTTAGATATAATATTTATTTGGTAAATAATACACCCAATTATAAAACTAAGTACAATAATTGTTATTATAATTAGCAAACTCATTTTCCCCAAAAGAAACATGTATGGGTTTATAATTTCAAGCTGAACACCTTGCGATGAGTCTGCTGTAATATTTATAATTTTAGATTTTATTTTGCCAAAAAGAAAAATCTTTGGTTTGGGATTGCTAGAAGACAATACTTTGTTATCGGAAGTCCTTATTTTATTGATGGAAATTGAACATGGTAAATCGATGTCATTTAACATATTAGACGCTATAGAATCTATTTTAGACAAAGAGATCTCTAAGCCTATATTAGACAAGCCTTCGTTAAGACTGACAATTTCTGGTGCTAATTCATTTTTTTGAGCATTAGCTGGAATACTTACACCAACAATTTCAGTACCCTTAGGTGCACTTTTAAATCTAATTGATATTTCTCTTCTTATTGCTTTTATTAGTATTGTATTACTTTCTTTATATAAATTATTCTCTAAAGCCACGTATGTGTTATAAAGCCATAACAATTGAAGTATTATTATAGCAAATGCTCCTATAAAAACTAAGGCACTTATATTCTTATATTTCATATGCAATTTGTTTTAATAATCGCAAATATAATAACATTTTAATAACATTCAGATAACTGTGGTAAAAACTTTTGATGAGTACTTTTGCATCATAAAACTTAAATAAATTGAATTATGAAAGAATTAATGAGTGAATTGAAACAAAATGAACTGTATAAAATTTATGGTGGAGAAGAAAAAGAAAGTTATTCAAGGGATGAAAATGGTAATATCTTACTAAGAATAATTGTAGAAATAATTTAAAATAAAAATTGTAAAAATATTAACCTTGTGATAACATAAAGGTAACATAATTCTAAATAACATTGGCTTACCTTTGCATCAGTAAAGCAAACAAAAAGTATAATAGCAATTAAATTAAAAAAAAAGCGTATGAAAAAGAAAGAATTGAAAACATTGGAAATTGAAGAATTGAAAAACGTAATTGGTGGAGTAGCCCCTGGACCTAACGGTGAAGGTTGTACAGAACATTGGTTACCGGACTTCTTGAAAGACAAGACTCTCTTGGATATTCTTAAACACAAATAGTAGAAGAATGATGTTTGAAAGAATCAGAAATAAGAATAGTATTAACAAAAAAACAATGCGTATGAAAGAATTGAACAAAGATGAGAACCTGTCAATTATAGGCGGGTACTTCCCTCCATCAGAAGAACAGTTAAAAAATTTGAATCCTATTGAAAGAATTATTATTTGTTGGTAAAAAATTAAATTAAAAATTATGGGAAATAATAAAATGAAACGTTAGGAACCAAATGAATGAGGAACAATTATAGGTTTTGGATTTTATAAGGTTGTTTCTCAATTTGTAGATATAAATATGTATAACTTAAATTAAGAAATTATGAAAGTACTAGAGGAAGGCAATATCCAGTATGAGAATGGATTAAATGTTCTAAGTGAGAATGAAATAAATTCCATTAATGGAGGGTGGTGTTTCATATTAATATGTGGAGCTAATATGTCTTCAATATTTGGTTTTATGATTAACAACAGATTTGATCAACCTACAATAGCTTGATCTCAATGAAAAAGTGATTTCAAAATAGAATGAGACTATCGAGATAATGTAATATTATTTATATTATTAAATAGTTGATTTCTATTTTGAATAGCTTTATATTCTAATTTATTATCCAATAACTTAAATCACATAAATTATGCATTGGTCTAAATATAATATACTTTATAATATAGAAGACGATTCTTACGTACTTTATAATATGTTGAGTGGTTTTTTTTCGCAGATAGATAATGTTTTATATAAAAAAATCATTGATGTCAAGAACAATAAAAATATAAATTTATTGTCTCAGAAAGAATATGATATATTTTGTAAAAATAAGGTACTGGTTAATTCTGACGATGAAGAGTTTGATAAAATAAAAGCTGCAATATTAAGAGAACGTAATGACTCAAGAAGATTAAATCTGACTTTAGCTCCTACTCAAGATTGTAATTTCAAATGCAAATATTGTTTTGAGTCTAGTAGACCAGCAATTTATATGAAAGAAAATGTTGAAGAAGCTATTGTTCAATTTGTCGCAAAACAAAAACCGGATATTGTTCATGTTTGTTGGTATGGAGGTGAGCCACTAATGGCTAAAGATTCTATTTTTAGATTAACAGAAAAGTTACAATCTCTTGGGAAAAAGTATAGTGCTTCTATTGTAACAAATGGTTATCTTATGGATGAATCTTTTATATTATCATTAAATAAATTGAAAATAAAGCTTGTTCAAATAACTATAGATGGTAATAAAACCATTCATAATGAAAGACGTCCACATATATCTGACTCTAATAGTTTTGACAAAATAGTAAATAATATAAAGAATTTAGTTAACCTAACAAAAGGTGATATTTTTTTAAGTGTAAGAGTTAATGTTGACAAAACGAATCAATGCGATTTTGTAGATGTATATAGAATGATAAAGAATATAGAACCTACTATACAAGTATATCCTGGATTTGTGCATGATGAATCTTCTTGTAAGTCATCTTGCTATTTTAATAACAAGAAAGAACAAGCTACTTTTTATAACAATCTGTATTCTCAACATCATATCTATATACCAGAAATGGCCCCTTCGTTTATAATGTCTTCTTGTATGGCTCGCTGTTCAAATTCTTTCTTGATTGGGCCAATGGGAGAAATATATAAATGTTGGCATCATTTAGGATGTTCTGATAAAATAATAGGAAATGTATTAAAAGAAAATGTATTATTTAATACAGTAGAACTTAATAGATATTTGAAAGAGGATGACTATATAGATAATATTCAATGTAAGAAATGTAAGTTCTTTCCTATTTGTGGAGGTGGATGTGCTGATTTTAGAATAAATAAAAAAGAATCCGATTGTACCGTTTTTAAATATAACATGCTTTCTTTTCTTAGAATGAAATATAATTTTTATCAACTAAATCTATTAAATAAATGATAGAATTTTTCCCTATACCTATATTGAAAAAATATAGTCAATGTAATCAATATCAGAATGAGATAAGAAATTTAGTTTCTTTTATTAAGGAATATCATCCTTTGCCATTGGTTGAAAAGGAAACATTTGAATTAGTTGAAAAGGAATCAGAAGTGATTTATCATGCTCTTGAACATGAGGATGTAGTTTCAGATTTTCCTATTCGATTGAATCGTTTATTAACCTTGCTTCATGATGCACATACATTTATTATGCCTAAAGATCGTGTAGTATATCCTTTTGTTATTCGCTATTATGAAGGTTTTTTTTATGTTTATTCAATAGCTTCATCATTCCCCAATTGTACAGGGAAAATAATAAAATATATAAATGGTAAATCTATAGATACTATTGCCAAATCCTTGATGGAATACATTCCTTCTGAAAACATAATAAAGGCTTGTATAACAGGTAGCTACTTTTTGAATCAAGCTGATTTTTTGCACGTACTTGGAGTAACTAATATAGAAGGTACTGTTTATCTAACTTTCTCAGATGGAGACGAAGTGTGTATTCCATTAACGAATGGACAAGACACTTGCTCCTATCATTACGTGAAAATGATGCCACATCCTGTTACAGGGAAAAAAGAAGAACCCTTTAGTTATAAGGTTATAGGAAAGATTTGTTATATGCAATTTAATTCCATGATTGATCGTTTTACATATCAGCTGGGATGTCGTATGACAAATACGGTCATTAATGATAAAATTAGTCGGTCACTACCTTTATTTGCCGATTTTTTAGATGAGATGTGGCATGAGATAAACATGAAACAAGTTTCAAAACTAATTGTGGATATGAGATATAATGGAGGTGGAAATAGTATATTAGGAAATATATTATTGGATTTTCTTGGAATATCAATGAATAATATCAATACATTTAAATCTTATTTTCGTACATCCGATTTTTTACAAAAATGTTATCCTTCCATTTTTACTGAAAAATATAATAAAATGAAAGGGATGTTGGTAGAACAAGAAGAAATCGTAGTTAATCATTTTTGTGATATGCCTAAGGCAAAAAAATGTTTTTGTGGAGAAACATTATTCATACAAGGGCAAAATACATTTAGCAGTGCAAACTTTTTGTTAACATTAATCAAAGATAACAATCTTTTTCCTATTATTGGAACTCCAACTTCCCAAAGTCCGACTTGCTATGGTGATGTGCTTCCTTTACAACTCCCTTTTACGAAGAATTGCCTCTATATAAGTCATTCATATTTTCTTCGACCAAATGAAACTAACATAGAAAGAAGTCTATATCCTGATATTAATGTTTGTAATTCATTGGAAGACAGATTATCAGGTGAGGATGCATGTTGGAAATGGATACTTAAGCATTTTTGTTAATTTAAGAATAACATAAAGGTAACATAGTCACAGATTATGTTGATTTATCTATGCATTAGGAAAATAAATAAAATAACAGTTAAAATTGAAGAATTGAAAAATGAAAGTAGAAGAGTGGCATCTAGACCTTACAGAGAAAGCAGTACGGAACATTGGTTGTTTGATTTCTTGAAAGACAAGATTCTCTTAGATGCTTTTATACATAAATAATTGTAAAAAGAAGATGACAAAGATGAGAATACTATAAGTGAAGTTATATAAGTATTCAGATTCTGTTATATCTATGGCAGAGATATTAAGGCTTAATTATTAAAATAGATTGTTAACCTAATGATAACATAAGCATAACATATTCTCTTTTTCTGAACGGTTATTTTTGTGCTATAGATAGAAAAAAAAGTAAACATTTAAATTTCAATCAGATATGTTATTACCGAACGAATGGATAGAGAACAGTATTGAAATATACATCTATCAGCACACAACAAAATCGCAGATAATTTACTGGATTGTCTTATTTGCAGTAACAGTCACATTAGTGGCACTTCCATTTATCTATGTAGATATTTCCGTACAGGGTAGTGGAGTAGTGAGACCGGTAGCGGAAAAAGCGGAAATAACTTCTTCCATTACAGAAATTGTAGATTCGGTTTTTGTAAAGGAAGGAGAGCAGGTTAACAAGGGTGACGTGATACTAAGATTCAGAACCAATAGTTCTGATTATAAAATCAATTATCAGACCAGCCGACTGAATGATTGCAGCGCACAGCTTGCCGACCTTGCTTTTCTGGCAGAGGGCGATTGTCCGAAGCTCTTCAGTTCTCCGGTAAGACAACAGGAATATGCCTATTTCATTCGTAAAAAACAGGAACTGGAAACAGGATTGGCACAAGCAGAAAAGGAATATCTCAGAAATAAAACATTGTTTGAAAAGAAAGTTATCTCTGAGGAGGAATACGACAGTTACTATTTCAAGTACAAAAGTCAACAAAATGAATTGGCATCGCTGGTACAAAGCCAGATAAGTACATGGCAGGCAGACCAGAATACATACAGGAATACATACAATGAAATGAGTACCAACCTGAAGCAGGAAATAAAAGATAAGGATATGTATATTGTCCGAAGTCCGGTAGATGGAACTGTTGACCAGTTCTCCGGAGTATATCGTGGCAGCAGCATTCAGGCAGGACAGTCTTTAGCTGTCATAAGCCCCGACTCAACACTATGTATTGAGGTATATGTCACACCAAGAAATATCGGATTCATGAGTGTTGGCATGCCTGTAAATGTGCAGGTGGAATCCTTCAATTACAACGAATGGGGGACAATACCTGGAAGAGTGAAGGATATATCATCAGATTTCCTGACAGACAGTCAGGGAAATTCCTTCTACAAGGTAAAATGTGAAATGGAGCGCGACTTCCTCCAACTAAAGAGCGGAAGAATAGGAAAACTAAAAAAAGGGATGACGGTAAATGCACATTTTATGGTAACAAGACGGTCATTGTTCGACCTGCTTTATCAGAAGATGGACGGATGGGTAAATCCGAAGCAGTATGAGAATGAAACGATGGTAGCTAAACTGAATTGATGGTGAATATAGAATAAAAGAATTATGTATAGAAAAGGAATCAAAATTAAACAGCATGACATTACTGATTGCGGTGCTGCATGTCTTGCCTCTGTATGTGCACATTATGGGCTTCAATTCCCTGTTGCCCGCATCCGCCAGTATGCCTTTACAGACCAAAAGGGGACTAACGTATTGGGGATGATTGAGGCAGCAAACCGTCTCGGACTTTCAGCAAAAGGTGTAAGAGCACAGTTTGAGGCTCTTTCCATCGTACCGAAACCAACAATTGCACATGTGATTGTGCACGAGCATTTACAGCACTTTATTGTCCTGTATAAAGTAGAAAAGGAACACATTACCTATATGGACCCCGGTGACGGTAAAATGCATAAGGTTACGAATGCTGAGTTCCAGAAAATGTGGACTGGTGTGCTTGTTCTGATGGAACCGGAGGAGACCTTTAAAAAGGGAAACATGAAAACGAGCATGACAAGGAAATTCTTCTCACTACTGGCTCCACATAAGAGTGTCATGATGCAGGCTGTATTCGGGGCGTTAATATACAGTATATTAGGGCTTTCTACTTCCGTATATGTAGGTAAGATTACTGATTATGTCCTGGTAGACGGAAATATCAACCTGCTTAACCTTATGGGAATTGTGATGATTATTATTCTGATACTTCGTACTTTCATAGGATCAATGAAAAGCATTCTAGCATTGAAGACCGGGCAACGAATAGATGCAGCTCTGATTCTCGGTTACTATAAGCATTTGCTGACATTGCCACAACAGTTTTTCGATACTATGCGTGTGGGAGAAATCATTTCGCGTGTGAACGATGCGGTGAAGATACGAAATTTCATCAACAATGTATCTCTTGACCTGGTAGTAAACATGATGATTCTGTTATTCTCGGTAGGTCTGATGTTCGTGTATTCGTGGGAACTTGCCTTAGTGACATTGGCATCCGCGCCGTTATTTTTGCTCATTTTCTGGGCTTTCAATAGGCTGAACAGAAAATATCAACGCGGCATCATGGAGAGCAGTGCAGATCTGGAGTCTCAGTTGGTTGAATCTATAAATTCCATTTCGACAATCAAGCGTTTCGGTATAGAAGACTTTGCGAATTTGAAAACAGAAACACGTTTTGTACATCTCCTGAAGAACACCTATCGCAGCATTTATGGGGCAATTATGGCTCAGGGAGGTATCCAGTTTGTATCAACCGCAATAACAATTGCTGTGCTATGGATGGGAAGTGTTCTGGTCATAGACAAGGAACTTACACCAGGTACGCTGATGGTATTCTATTCGCTTATCAGTTATGTCATATCACCGATAGGGTCATTGATTTCATCCAACCAGACAATACAGGATGCGCTGATTGCAGCAGACCGCCTTTTTCAGATTATGGATCTTGAGCGTGAACAGGATGACAGCCAGAAAATAGAACTCAGAAAGGATATGATCGGTGATATTGTGTTTGAGAATGTATCATTCCGATATGGCTCCCGTAAGGAGGTATTTAACGGACTCAACCTGAAGATAGATAAAGGAAAGACCACTGCAGTCATCGGTGAGAGTGGGTCCGGTAAAACTACACTCATATCATTGCTTCAACATATTTATCCGATTCAAAGTGGTCAGATACGTATTGGTGGATATGATATTTCCCAAATAAGCAATAAGAGCCTTCGTAGTCTTGTTGGTACTGTACCACAGCAAATTGAGCTTTTTGCTGGTACTATTATAGAGAATATAGCAGTGGGTGATCTCCAACCTGATATGAAGCGTATTGTAGATTTGGTAGAACAACTTGGTTTGAAGGACTTTATTGAGCGTCTTCCTAATGGCTACATGACCTATATAGGAGAACATGGAGCTTCTTTATCTGGTGGTGAACGGCAGCGAATAGCCATAGCCCGTGCGCTGTATAAGGAGCCGGAAATTCTAATTTTTGATGAAGCGACTTCTTCCTTGGACTCAATATCTGAGAAGCATGTAAAGAGAACACTCGATGCACTGGCCAGTTCCGGAAAGACAGTCATTATCATTGCTCATCGTTTGAGTACTGTAAAAAATGCAGATATGATTGTGGTACTTGACAATGGTAAAGTATCCGAAACCGGTACGCATAAGCAATTGTTTGATTCCAATGGTATTTACAACAGATTATGGAATGAGCAGTTTGATCAGCTGGATTAAAATGAGTATTAACATAATAGAAGTAATAACTTATGAGAAGATTAGTATTCGTGTCCTGGATGAACACGAAGTGAAAGAAATGATTGGTGGAATTGATCGGTTGCATTATGAGGGTGAGAATCCTCTAATGAAAGATATGGTTGGACTTTGTAATGATTAATATCTAGAATCTATGATATCCTTGGTATTTCTTTATGAAAAACAAATCTATTTGATATGTGAAACTATTGCAATAGTATAAATGAAGTATTAATAATTAAAAAAGTAACAATTATGAAAAAGTACAATGAATCTGCAATGATGCAGAAAATGAGTTTGAAAGAGATGAATGAAGTTAATGGTGGATTTTTCCCCATAGTTATTTGGGGATATACTATTACCGCAGCGATGGCTAAGTCATTTATCGGTGCTTGTGCGACAGCTGGAGTTGCAGCTGGTATTGCTGCAGCTAGTAATGATTAATAATAAATGTAGAATAATGTATAGTAAAAAACAAAAAAAAGTAATAAAGTACTTTATACTTTTTTGCGCAATGTTAGGTATCATAATTGGTGCTATTGCTGGATATAAGGTCGGAAAGAAAGAACATTTAAACGATAGTGTAAAAATAGAAAATGATTATGAAAAACGATAAAATGAATTTTGAAGAACTTTCTTTTGAAGAAAAAGTTAGAACAGAAGGTGGAGTTATTCCTGTTGTAGTAATTGGCGCTGCAAAATTACTTGCACTTGCAGCAGCAGGTGCAACAACAGCGACAGTTACAGGATTTGCCACATATGGTCTGGTTCGTTTGATTGATAATGTTTGTGAATAAAACCTTAATTAGAGATTATAAGAGATGAGGATGTGTCAATGTCATGTCACATCCTCTCATTTTTTTAAATTTCCTATACAAACCATATTACATTCCTATAAACCACTATTTATTTATCCGTATTATTGTAGATTATATTTACCCAAAGCAGAAATATTATTTATGTGATACTTATACATAGCTTGATAAATATTATTATTTTCTGCTTTTAACTTTATGATAACAATATGATAACCTGAATCCTTTTCTAATGCACTTACATTTGCATCATAAATAAGGAATTAAGTATAACATAAAATTTTAATTATTATGATAGCAGAATTAATCGTTTCAGCAGTAGCATCAGTATCTTTGTCAACACTGCTGAAAACGGTTGATATCCGTTCACCCAAAACGGTGATATCCGTTCACTTTTC
>OGIS01001311.1_pt1 | contig 11091 bp, 8 predicted proteins | sample 1571821 | NCBI WGS metagenome assembly OGIS01 (sample SAMEA2581965, study PRJEB24529) | metagenome | biome: Human gut stool | place: China | collected 2011
TAATTAAAGAAAAATGACGGATAAGAATACGGGAGAGCTTAATATGATCAGTGCCGGGCAGAAAGTAAACAAGCTGATGCAGGACTTTTTTACTGCTTATTTTAATGAACGCGATTATAAAGCTGCCGCAGGCTTTCTGCGTGAAGACATCAGATGGATAGGTCTGGGGGCAGTCTGCAGTGCCAGAGATCGCAGTGAGGCTGTAAAATTTTTGCAGGCTGATATTGCAGCTGCACCATATGCGGTTTTCTTTGAATATGAAAATGTTCAAAATACGATGCTGTCTGAAACGGCGGCAGTATTTCTTTGTGATCTGCTGCTCAAAAAAAATAAAGATGGGTATGACAGTGACATAAGCATACGTGTAATGGCAGCCTGCAATTGCTGTGATTCTGTATGGAAAATTGCGGCGCTGCATGTTTCACAGGCAAATATGGGACCGGAGACAGGTGATTTTTTCCCGGCAGCGTTCAGTATGGAAAAGGTTGCCGAGGTCGAAAGCAGCATTAACAGGCAAATGCTGGGTCTGCTTAACCGCAGTATACCAGGTGGTATTTTAGGCGGTTATGTTGCGCCAGGTTTTCCTTTGTATTATGTTAATGAAAGAATGCTTGCTTATCTTGGCTATACTTATGAGGAATTTGTAGCAGATACCAAAGGTCTGGTTATGAACGGCATCCATCCTGATGATTTGGAACGGGTGGAGCAGATTGCCAGCCGGGCGATGGATCAGGATAGTGAGTATGAAGTTAAGTACCGGATGAAAAAGAAAGACGGCAGTTATATCTGGGTCAGTGATGTTGGGAAAAAGGTTCTGGCTGTGAACGGAAATGCTGCCTGTATCAGTGTGATCAGGGATATTTCTGGTGAGATAGAAGCAAAACAAAAGCTTTACGAGGAAAGCGTTGAGAACAGGCAGCAGAAGAATATTCTGCAGAATATTATCGATACTATGCCCAGCGGCCTGCTGCAATGCAGCTTTGACAGGATTCCCAAAGCTTTGCTGGTCAACAGGACCGGGGCTAATATTTTAGGGTTCGAGAATGAGCATGAGTTTTTTCTGCGGAGGGATGTGTGTGATAATATTCTTCGCTGTATCCATCCGGAAGATAGAACAAAGGTTTTAGAGGAACTTTTCAGTATTGCAGAGGAAGGGATCGTCAAGAATTCAAGCCACCGTATCAAAACTGCAGCAGGCGAGGAAAGATGGGTACGGTCTGCTGCCTGCGTTATTCAAAATCAGCAGGGGGAAAAAATCTATCAGATAATTTTCCATGATGTTACCGAAATCCTGCAGCTGCGCCGCAAAAACCAGCAGTGGGATCTGATGGAACGCAGCGCGTTATATACAGCTATCACATCAGCTTATCCGATGATCATTTTCGGAAATCTTACACGGAATACCTGCAGTGTTTTAGATCAGGAGGGACAGAGCCTGCATTCGCTGGACTGCGGTAGCTATGATGCTATGGTCAATGGAGTGCTGGGTTCGGTAGCACCTGAGTATAGAGATGAGTTTACCAGTAAATTTGCCCGTCAGAACCAACTGGCAGAGTATGAACGAGGTGCTCACGAAACTTATATGGAGCATCGCCAGCTTCTGGATGATGGACAGTATCATTGGGTCTCAGCACATAAAATCAAGGTGGAAAATCCCGTTAATGATGATATTCTTACAGTTTCGCTGATTCGCTGCATTGACGAGCAAAAGGACAATGAGGCGGAAAAAATCAGATTTTGCGTACTGCTTTAGGTGCGGCAGAGGCTGCAAACAATGCTAAAACGGAATTTTTATCGCGGATGAGCCATGAGATACGTACGCCGATGAATGCCATTATCGGTATGACAGCTATAGCGTTGTCTGCATTGGATAATAAAGAGCGTATCAGCGATTGTCTGGCGAAGATCGGTATTTCGGCAAGGTTTTTACTGAGCCTGATCAACGATATTTTAGATATGTCGCGTATCGAAAGCGGACGAATGAGTTTGGCACATGAAAAATTTGATTTTGAAGAAATGATCAACGGTCTGAACTCTCTTTTTTATCCGCAGGCGGAAGAGAAGGGCTTGAAATTTAATACTGTTATCGAAGGGATGACAGAAGAGCTTTATATCGGTGATTCATTACGTTTGCGTCAGATTTTATTAAATATTTTATCTAATGCCTTAAAATTTACTCCGGAAGGCGGCAGAATCCAGTTTACGATCAGGCAGATGAGCCGGGGTGATAAGGATGCCTGGCTGAGATTCACCGTAAGCGATACAGGTATTGGCATGAGCAAGGTTTTTCAAAAGCATCTTTTTGAATCTTTTGAACAGGAAAATCCCAATATTTCTATCAAATACGGCGGTACTGGTCTGGGATTGGCTATTTGCAAGAATCTGGTAACGCTGATGGGCGGTTCGATAAATGTGCACAGTATCGAAGGTGTTGGCAGTGAGTTCTGCGTCGATGTAAAGTTAGGCCTAACGGAAGAAAGCTATCGACGTAAAAATCTTGATCTTCTAAAGTTCAGGGATTTGAAAACGCTGATAGTTGACGATGACATTGTGACTTGTGAACATGCCAGCCTGATTATGAGTGATTTGGGGGTACAGGCAGAATATGTGACTTCGGGAGCTTTGTCAGTACTGGAAATCGAAAAAGGCATCAGGGAAATGAACCCTTATGATATTGTGCTGGTAGATCTGAAAATGCCGGATATGGACGGAATTCAGACAACGAAAGCTATAAGACGGCTGGTTGGAGCTGAGACATTAGTAGTCGTTATGACAGCATATGAATGGAAGGAGCTTGAAGCAGATGCAAGGCATGCAGGTGTGGACTTTTTTATCACCAAGCCGCTGTTCCGTTCCGAGCTGGTAGATTTGTTTGAAAAGATCAATGATTTCAGTGAAGCAGTATATGAGCCGGAAGCAGCAAAAGGAGAAGTACAGTTTGCTGGAGAACGGATTTTACTGGTAGAAGATAATGAGCTGAATCTGGAAGTTGCGGCAAGTCTGCTGGAAATGAAGGGACTGACGATAGAAAGTGCCTGCAACGGTCTGCAGGCACTAGAAAAATTCTGTTCAACTCCTGTTGGGTACTATGATGCTGTTTTGATGGATATCAGGATGCCTGTTATGGATGGGCTGGAAGCAGCACGTAATATCAGGCTGTTTGATAAAAGTGATGCGCAGACGATCCCGATTATTGCTATGACGGCTAATGCGTTTGACGAGGATGTGGAAAAATCACACGCAGCGGGTATGAACGCACATTTGGCAAAGCCGATTGACCCGGAAAAGCTGTTCGCAGTTTTGCAGGAATTTATTTAAGGTGATTGATAGTAAGCTGAATAAAAAGGTATGGGCATGCCCATACCTTTTTATTCTTGACCTGTTTTTGTAACATCTGTAGCGAAATAGTAAATGGTTAAACGTAAAGAATAAATAGTATTTGCGTTTATTAGCATTTTTGTTTAGAATTATTAGAAATGTGTATTAGGGGAAAGAGGTTGCTGCTGATGAAAATTATTGATTTATTAAAAAACGAAAAGGTGTGCATTTCCTGCGAGCTGTTTCCACCTAAAGCAGGTACAGAGCTGCAGAATGCTTTGAATATAGTCAGTGATATTGCCGAGGTGGGTCCGCATTTTATGAGTGTTACGTATGGGGCCGGCGGTACATCTGTGGGTCAGACGGTGGCTATTGCCCGGGCAATAGAAGCCAGCGGACGCCCAGCGCTGGCGCATCTGACCTGTATCGATGCTGATGAAGCCAAGATCGACGGTGTTTTGGCACAGATGCGGGCTGCTGGCGTCCAGAATGTTTTGGCTCTACGCGGAGATGCGGTGAATGGCAATGACGGGGATTTTGCTCATGCCAGTGATTTGATGGGGAAAATCAAAAAAGCCGGTGATTTTTGTGTCGGCGGGGCCTGTTATCCGGAAGGACATCCGGAAGCCGGCTCTCTGGATCGTGATATTGTCAATACCAGACGGAAAATCGACAGTGGCTGCGACTTTTTAGTGACGCAGATGGTGTTTGACAATAATATTATTTACAATTATATGTACAGACTGCTGCGGCATGGTATCGATGTGCCGGTCGTGGCGGGTATTATGCCGGTGACAAATGCCAAACAGATCAACCGGATCTGTGAATTGAGCGGGACCAAACTGCCTGCGAATTACCGCGCTATCGTCGAGAAATTTGCAGATGATCCCGAAGCGTTAAAACAGGCGGGTATTGCTTATGCTACGGGGCAGATTGTTGATTTGATCGCTAACGGACTGAAAAATATTCATGTTTATACGATGAACCGGCCGGAAATCATCGGCGGGATCATGAAAAATCTGTCGGAGATCGTAAAATGAAGTATGACAGAGCTGAAGCCGTGAGGTATATGGGCGCGAAAAAAGATGATAATGAGGCGGCTGTTTTGGCTGATCTGGCTTATTTGCAGCTGCGGAACGAAGTGCGGCCCAGAAGCTGCTGGCAGATTTTTGCGTGCCGTGTAGATGATGCAGGCGTGACCTTAGTAGATAATGGCATGCGTTTTGAAAGCAAAAATTTGGCAGGACATTTGCAGGGCTGTCAAAAAGCGGCGGTTTTGGCTGCTACTTTAGGCAGTAATGCCGATACTGTTTTGAGGCGTCTGGCATTGACTAACGTAGCACAGGCAGCAGCTGCTCAGGCTGTATGCGCGGCTCTGATCGAAAGTTATTGTGATGAAACCGAAGCCGAGATAGCGGCTGCAGCAGGGCTGCACTTGAAACCGCGTTTTTCACCGGGGTATGGCGACTGGCGGCTGGAGGATCAGCGTCAGCTGCTTATGCTGCTGGATTGTGCAAAACGAATCGGGCTGACTTTGACCGATGGTTATATGCTGACTCCTATAAAATCAGTGACGGCTGTGATAGGATTGACTGAAGATACCGTCTGCAATACCAGTAAATGTGCGGCGTGCGTTAATCGAGCGTGCGAATTTAGAAAGGAATGAAAGCATGGGTTTCAGGGATTTATTAGGTAAAGAATTATTATTTTTTGACGGCGCTACCGGGACGATGCTGCAGGCATTGGGGCTGCAGCCGGGCGAGCTGCCGGAGCTGTGGAATTTTACTCATGCGGCTGAAGTGCAGTCTGTACATGAAGCGTATTTGAATAACGGTTCGAATATCATAAAAAGCAATACCTTCGGGGCGAACCGTCTTAAATTTAAAGGGATGGATATCACCGTTGATGAAGTTGTGGGGGCTGCTTTAAAAATAGGCAAAGCTGCCTGTGCCGGACGTACAAAAGCGTTTGTGGCACTGAATCTCGGCCCTACCGGAAAATTACTGGCGCCTTATGGTGATCTTCCGTTTGAGGAAGCTGTGGATATTTATGGTGAAATGGTACGCAGCGGTGCCAGACACGGAGCTGATCTGATCCTGATCGAGACGATGAGCGATACTTATGAGATCAAAGCCGCGCTTTTGGCGGCAAAAGAAAACTGTGATCTGCCGGTGATCGTTACGTTGACGTTTGATGAAGATGGTAAGCTGTTGACCGGTGCTGACGTTTTGAGCGCGGTAGCAATGGTGGAGGGGCTGGGGGCAGATGCTGTAGGGTTTAACTGCGGCTTGGGACCGAAACAAATGCGCAGGCTGCTGCCGCAGCTAATAGAAGCATGCTCGCTGCCGATCGTTTTGAATCCTAATGCCGGGCTGCCCGTACAGCGTGACGGTAAAACTGTCTTTGACGTTGCCGCAGATGAATTTGCAGAGCTGATGCAGGAAATGATACCACTGGGTATTTCTGTCGCCGGAGGCTGCTGCGGTACTACTCCGGAACATATTAAAGCTCTGATCGAAAAGTGCTATGGTATGCAGCCGGGAGGACGCCGCAGCTGTGATCTGACTGTGGTTTCTTCTTATGGCAAAGCTGTCGTTATCGGCGGGGAGCCTGTGATCATAGGCGAGCGCATCAATCCTACAGGTAAGCCGCGTTTAAAACAGGCTATTTTAGACGCAGATCTGGATTATATTTGCCGGCTGGGGTTGGAGCAGCTTGAAAATGATGCCCATATCCTGGATGTCAATGTAGGTGTGCCGGGTATCAACGAAGCTGCCGCTGCAGAGAAAACAGTTCTGGCTTTGCAGGCCGTCACTTCGGCACCGCTGCAGATCGATACTTCAGATTATGAGACTATGGAGCGGGCTCTGCGTTTATATAATGGCAAACCGCTGTTAAATTCTGTCAGCGGTAAAGATGAATCGCTGGCAAAGGTACTGCCGCTGGTAAAAAAATACGGGGCTGTTGTGGTTGGCCTGGCGTTAGATGATGACGGCATTCCTGCAACAGCTGCAGGCAGGTTGGCCGTTGCGGAGAAAATAATCGCACGCGCCGCTGAATGCGGTATTGAAAAACGTAACATTATTATTGATCCGCTGGCGCTGACGATAAGTACGGGACCTGACAACGCTGCTGTTGACTTGGAAGTGATCCGTAAATTGACAGAGCAGAAAATCAAAACGATTATGGGCGTTTCTAATATTTCTTTCGGACTGCCGTCACGTGATGCTGTCAACAGTACATTTTTCACTCTGGCAATGGAGGCGGGGCTTTCCTGCGCTATTATCAATCCGCAGAGTAAAGCGATGCTGGATGCTTACTATGCGTATAGAGCTTTAAAAGGATTGGACGGAGGCTGCAAGGCATATGTGAAGCGTTTTGCTGATTACGTAAATAAAGTTCCGACAGCTGCTGTCAGTGAATATACGCTGCACGATGCGATCGTTAAAGGTTTACAGGAACAGAGCCGTCTGGCTGTGACCCGGTTGCTGGAAACAGAAAAACCACTGGATATTATCAATACTCAGATGATACCGGCTTTAGATTTTGTTGGAAATGGTTTTGAGAGAAAAAATCTGTTTCTGCCGCAGCTTTTGATGAGCGCCGATGCCGCGAAGGCAGCTTTTGAGGTGATACGCGACAGGATGGCTGACGGTGGCGCTGTGGAAAAAGGTACTGCTGTTGTTATTGCTACGGTTAAGGGTGACATCCATGATATCGGTAAAAATATAGTTAAGGTACTGCTGGAAAATTATGGTTATAACGTTATCGACCTTGGTAAGGATGTAGCTGTAGAAGCAATAGTGAAAGCTGTATTGGAGCACAAGGCTCATGTTGTAGGACTGTCAGCTTTGATGACGACTACAGTAGGTGCAATGGCAGCTACGATCAAGGCTTTGCGTGATGTCTGCAACTGCCGTATAGTTGTGGGCGGTGCTGTTTTGACACAGGACTATGCTGACAGTATCGGCGCCGATCACTACGCGCCTAACGCTGTCAGTGCTGTTGGTTATGTCAACGAAGTTGTAGAAAAATGATTTGCTGACAGGCCTTTGCAGCGGGGGACAGCTGCAAGAACGGCTGTTAAGGGCAGATATACAAAAAAATATGCAAAGTATATTGTATACAAAAACGCGCGGCGAGAAAATCTCTGCTGTCACTGTACACGAGAGGCGGACTTGCCGTGTTTTTGTTTTCGGAAAAGTTCTTTTTGCGAGGACAAAACAGTGAAAAAGCAACGCTTTGCAGCAACATTATTCTTACAAAAATGTTAAAATACGAAAAACGCTGTTTGAAAACTGTAAAGAAATTGTGAAGAAATAGTAATATTGTCACATCCGTGCTTTGATGTTATAATCATTTACAGTTAAGGGGAAAAAGCTGTGCAAACAGTAAAGAAGGGACAGATTACATTGAAAATGAAAAAAATATTATCAGCGCTGTTGGCTTCAGCAGTAGCAATGAGCTTAGTAGCAGGCTGCGGCGGCGAGAAAAAGGAAGATGCTAAAGCATCCGACGTGATCAAAGTCGGCGTTTTCCTGCCATTGACCGGTGATAATGCTGCCGGAGGCGAACTGGAACTTCGCGGTATCAAGCTTGCCAACAAACTGCATCCTGAAGTTTTAGGCAAAAAGATCGAGCTTGTTGTAGCTGATAACAAATCTGATAAAGCTGAAGCTGCTTCTGTTGCAGCCCGCCTTATCGAAAAAGATAAAGTAAGCGTTATCGTAGGTTCTTATGGTTCTTCACTGTCTATGGCGGCAGGTAATATCGTAAAAGACAGTAAAGTTCCGGCTGTTGGTACCAGCTGTACTAATCCGCAGGTAACTGCTAATAATGACTATTATTTCCGTGCCTGCTTTATTGATCCGTTCCAGGGTACCGTTATGGCTAACTATGCATTCAAACAAGGTGCTAAAAAAGTTGCCATCGTGCAGGAAGTTTCCAATGACTATGCAGTTGGTCTGGCAAAATTCTTCAAAGAAGCTTTCATAAAATTGACCGGTGATGAAAACAGCATTGTTGAGATCGCAAACTATCAAACAGGCGATAAAGATTTCAGTGCTATTCTTACCAATATCAAAGCTAAAAATCCTGATGCGATTTTCGCACCCGGTAACTTTACCGAATCTGCACTGCTTGTAAAACAAGCCCGTCAGCTTGGCATCGAAGCTCCCTTTATGGGCGGCGATACCTGGGAAACTCAGGAATTCATCGATGTTGGCGGCAAAGATGTTGAAGGCGTAGCTCTTTCTACTGCGTTTGACCGTGAAAAAGCAACTACTCCGGAAGCTAAAAAATTCCTGGATGAATACGTAAAAGAGTATAAAGGCGAGCCTTCCGCATTGACTGCAATGGCTTATGATGCTTATCTGATCGCTATCGACGGCATCAAACGCGCAGGTTCTACTGATACCGTTAAGATTCGTGACGCTATCGCAGCAACTAAAGATCTGGAATGTGTAACCGGTATGACTACTCTTGATAAAAACGGCGATCCTATTAAAGGCGCTGTGATCAAAACTGTTAAAGACGGCAAATTTACATTCCTGGATTTTGTAGAAGCTAAATAATTCATTGGTTCTTTCATAACCCTTTTGCTTTATGTTAGTGCTCCCTTCTCCTTAAGGGAAGGGAGCAATTCTTTTGTGTCATGAGGTGTTTTTCATGGAATTTTTCCAAGCGATTGCGAATATGTCCGGTGACAGTCTTGCGCAGCATTTGGCTAACGGCATATCTCTCGGCAGTCTTTATGCCCTGATCGCCATCGGTTATACGATGGTCTATGGCATTTTATTGATGATAAACTTTGCACACGGCGATATCGTTATGATGGCATGTTATTTTGCCTTTTTCGGTATTACCGTTTTTCACATTCCCTGGTATATTACTTTTGTCGGAGTCATTATTGCTACGGCAATTTTAGGTGTAGTGATTGAACGGACGGCTTATCGTCCGTTGCGTGACGCACCGAAAAATTCTGTTCTTATTTCTGCTATCGGCGCTTCATTTTTATTGGAAAACCTGGCTAATTACTTATTCAGCGGCCGTCCGATGCGTTTTCCTAATATTGAACTTTTATCGCAGAATATTTCTATCGGTGGGATTCAGATCCAGGCGATCTGTCTGGTCATTCCCGTTATTACAATAATCAGCCTTGTTGTGCTGCTGCACATTGTAAATCATACTAAAACAGGTATGGCTATGCGTGCAGTTTCCAAAGACTATGAGATCGCGCGCGTTATGGGCGTCGATATTGATAAAATAATTTCGATCACATTTATTATCGGGTCCTCTTTGGCCGCTATTGGCGCTATTATGTGGGGTATCCGCTATCCTGGCATTACCCCGATGATGGGGGTTATGCCGGGTTTGAAATGCTTTATTGCGGCGGTTATCGGCCGCATCGTCAATATCAAGGGTGCAGTGCTGGGCGGCTTTATACTCGGCCTGGGAGAGATCCTGATAGTTGCTTTTTTCCCGCAGCTTTCCGGTTACCGAGATGCCTTTGCTTTTATCGTGCTTATTGTGATTCTGTTTTATAAACCTACCGGCCTTTTGGGCGAAAAAACGACTGAGAAGGTGTGACGAAGATGAAAAAGAAAGATGTTTTCCTTACTTTGATCGCTATTGCCGCACTCTTTGGCGTTGCCTGCTTCGTCCAGACCGAGATGGATTCTTATATCCGCAGGATCGTCAATCTGTGTCTGGTTTATGCAATTATCGGCTTATCCATGAATCTGACGAATGGGTTTGTTGGTCAGTTTTCGCTGGGGCAGGCTGGTTTTATGGCTATAGGCGCTTATGTTGTAGGCATTTTTACCGTGCCTGTAGAGCTGCGGCCTAATGTTTTTTATGCGGCACCGATGAACCCGCTGATCGCTGATATTCAAATGCCCTTGTGGCTGGCCCTGATTGCCGGTGGACTTTTAGCCGCTTTAGTGGCTTTTCTGATCGGTACGCCGGTATTGCGTCTGCGCGGGGATTATCTTGCTGTGGCGACGCTGGGCTTTTCCGAAATTATCCGTATCTGGATAACTAATGCGCAGAGCATCACTAACGGGGCTTTGGGTATCAAAGATATACCGCCTCTTAATGATGTGCGTTATATTTTTCTGGCGACGGCAGTGACTTTTATTTTTATAGCACTTCTGATTAATTCTTCTTATGGCCGTGCGTTTAAAGCGATCCGCGAAGATGAGATCGCGGCTGAAGCGATGGGAGTAAGCCTGTTCTGGCACAAAAATCTGGCATTTATGATCAGTGCTTTTTTTGCCGGCGTGGGCGGCGGCTTGTATGGTGCGCTGCTGGGAACTGTTGATCCGAAGAATTTCCTTTTTACATTGACCTATAATTTTTTGCTGATTATCGTTTTAGGCGGTATGGGAAGTATTACCGGCAGTATGCTGGGTGCTGTCATCGTTACGGCCGGGCTGGAGTTCCTGCGTGTATTTGACGAACCCCTGATGCTTTTTGGTATGGATATTCCGCTTTTCCGTCCTGGTTTCAGGATGGTGATTTTCTCGGCGCTGCTGATGGCCTGCGTGCTTTTCTGGCGGCACGGGATCATGGGGACCAGCGAGCTGACCTGGAAAAATATCCGTGCCTTCTGTAAAAATCCATTCAGCTTCTTTGGGCGGAAGGGAGCAGAAAGATGATTTTAAAAACTGATAATATTACAATGCAGTTTGGCGGTGTGACAGCTGTAAATCTGCTTAATATTGAGCCAAATCAACACGAGACTGTTGCACTGATCGGTACTAACGCTGCAGG
>OGIS01001318.1_pt1 | contig 11043 bp, 10 predicted proteins | sample 1571821 | NCBI WGS metagenome assembly OGIS01 (sample SAMEA2581965, study PRJEB24529) | metagenome | biome: Human gut stool | place: China | collected 2011
GTCCTGACCCGCGAATGGATGCGGTTCTGGTTTGAAAAATTCCGCAAGGGTGACATGAGGGACATGGAACACCAGCGGCAGGTCATTGATACCTTTGTCAACTCGGTCTACGTCTTTGACGACCGGGTCGTGCTCAATTTCAACTTCACGGATGATTCCAAAACCATCTCCCGTGAAGAGGTGTTGGGTTCGAGTGCTGTGGAGAATGCTCCACCAAACGTAAGGCCGTTTACTTGAAAGGGTAAGCGGCTTTTTCTTGTATCTACGTGCTTTTTGATATGCAAAAGTGAGACGAATTCACTTTTGCATATTGATAATGAAACGTGTAGGAGGCCCCCTTTTCAGTCGTTTGTAGCAAGTTTGTAGCAGATCTGTAGCAAAATTCGGAGAGGAACGGCAAAATGGCTCCGTAAACCCGATTTTTGCGGATTTTTTGGCATAAAATTTTATCCTTGAATTTTGTGCAGAATGACGGTGGCAAAACAAAAAAGAAAACCGTCAAACGTGAGAGATTGCTCTCTCATGCGTTGACGGTTTTTCTGGTTTGTGGGGATTATTCTTCTGGCAGAGCCAGAACTTCATCTTTGACCAGTTGATTGGCCGAGTCAAAGGCTTCAATCATCTGGTTGGCTTTCGGATGGAGATAGACTTCATCCAGCGTTTTGGATTTGGGCGTGTGCCCGACAGCACGTTTCAGGATATCCTTGTTGACGCCTGCGCGATCACAGAGGCTGGCGTATGTATGCCGGGTGGTGTAGGGCGTATAAGTGGCGAGCTTCCCGGAAAACTCCGGTTTACGCTTGCCGTTCTCGTCATAAGGATTCGGCTGAATGCCAATTTCCTCCAAGAACGGATAGAACTTGCGGTTGCGCCAGTTCTTTTCGTTCCAAAAACCTCCTTTGCCATTTGGAAAAAGCGGGCTGTTTTCCACAGAGGTGGCATACGCATGTTCAAAAATCGGGATGCCGAAGTCAAGAATGGGAATGATGCGGTTGCGTCCAGCTTCGGTCTTGCAGCCGCCAATCAGATAAGCGCCGGATTCCGTGCGGTGAAAATCTTCGTGTTTGAAGTGCAGCAGCTCATAGATACGAACTCCACAGGCCAGAAGAGCAATTACCATCTGCCCCGTGGGAGTGTTCTTCTGGCTCAGAATCAGCGTTACCTGTTCATCCGTGAAGATTTCACGTTCCGGGGATTTGCGCCCCTCGATTTTCAGAACAGATGCAAGGTTAGCATCCACGATACGCCAGCCAATGGCAGTGCGATACAGCTTACTGATAAGAGTACGCTCTTTTTCCAACATGCTTTGAGACAGGCCATCGTCGGCCATCTTATCAAGAATGTTCTGGAAGTCCTGTGCATAAAGGGCGGCGATTTTATAATACCAGAGCGGTTTTAGATACTTCCATGCCAGATCATACAACTCACGAGCCTTATCAGAACGTCCTTTGTACTCGCGAGATTCCAGAAAAACCTCGTGAATTTTTGCTAAGGTGGAATCTTGATATGGTGTAGCAGGGCGTTTCATCATTTCAGCACGAACCGCTTCGGCTTCTTCACGGGTGACATAAGTGCCGACAGTTTTTACAACTGTAATACCTGTGTGAGGGTCAGGGATTGGCATACGGAGCAGCCACGGCTTACGGCGTATCCCGGACATTCTAGAGATGCTTCCATTACCAGACGATGCTTTCAGCCGGGGCGATTCTCGCTTGGCTGGAACAGTAGGCGGTGCTCCTACACCGGGGGATGGTGCTGTGCCAACAGGATGACCGCAGGCAGAGCAGAATTTGGCGGTATCGGAGATTTGATGACCGCAATTTTCACAGAACATAGATTTGAACCTCCAATTGATCTAAATTTGCTTCAAAAAATGCCCTCGGCATCTAGGATACCGAGGGCGGACTGTTGGATTAGCTTCGACTACGGGAAAGCTGATATGCTCGACTTTGTTCGGCAGTCACACCGTTCTTTATCAGATTGGCTACGTTTGGATAGTATACTAAAATATGGCTACCATTGGGCACGTGTGGAATGAATCCTTCGGCGACAAACCTCCGCAGGCCGGCATAGCTCAGATTCAGCCCTTCACTTTTGGCACGGCGAACGGCTGCGGTCAGACTGATAAAATCGCTGTTGTTGTTTTTCATAGGTGTTTCCTCCTGAAAATATTTGTAGTTGGAAGCGTTCAACGCTTCATAGTAATGATACTTGTTTGAATTGACGTAAAATTTTTATGTCTTGATATTTGGAGTGAAGACGAAGCGTTTGTCGTCTTTTCGTACAAGGGAGCTAAAATCTGCGTGGCTAAAATCGAATTCCACACCGGAGCTATCAATGGGTTGCGTTTGTGGCCATGCAGGACTATAATAATTATAACAAGAACGAGACTGGTTCGATGAAGCGATAGATGCGATAATTTGCTCAGCTGTGGGCAAATCTTGCTTTGGGGGCTCGGAGATCATCTCATTGTGAGACACTGGCGTGGTAGGATGCTCACGAGGTAAGCTCAGCAGGGGAGGACATACATCCTCTGTGACTGGCTCAAACTCATTGTTTTGAGTGGAATCTTCATCATCGCAACCGTCAAGTTCATCCAGTGGTGGAAGAAAATCAATCTGTGCTGGTGGGAGAAGTGGCTCGGTGTCAGAAGGCATCGGAATCGTTAGTGCATCACTGGCAGGAACGACATCCTCTGGTGGTTTACTATGGACGACCAGCGGCTTGGTGGTCGGTGTGTCAGAATCGCCTACATAAACCGGGCCGGAGACTAGGAACTCGCCAACCTGAAGACTCTTTAGCATGGAAGTCAATTTAATTCCACCTGACGAACTAATGAAACGGGCACACATACGAACCTCATCATCAGCAGGTTGGAAATACATAGCATATTTGCACTGCTGAAGCAAAATCCGTTGCTCAGCCTTGAAATTACGGATGCTCTGAGCAACCAGCAAGCAGTACAAACCATATTTGCGACCCTCGTTGAGAATTTTTCCCAGTGCACTTGTTTGGTGCAATGGGAAGTTACTCAATTCATCCAAGTACAGGAAAGTGGGTGGGAAATCCTCGTGAGTGGCTTCTCGTAACAGTGCTGCAAAAACTACCTCTTCAACGATGTGTTGCGTGGATGGCGGAAACGAACCTAATTCCAGCAAGGTGATGCCGGAGAAAATCTCGAAATCGCCATTCTCGAAAAACTTCTGTCCCCATAAAGGAGTCAAGGCTTTTTCCAAACCGGGTGCAGCGGGCGACCGGGAATTCTGGATTTCTAGGTGTAATCGTTCCAATGCCTCATTCGGGGCAGGTGAATCACGGAGAACCTTTTCTAGTAGGGATAGCAGTAACGGCTTTTGCCCATCTGATAGCCTGATGACGGATGCAACCGTATCAACGAAAGATGCAGAGGCATCTGCGGGATTTGCTGATGTTCCAAACAAATGCAGCTTGAGTGGCTTTTGAGACACGTCCTGACGATGCACATAAGGCTCTAAGTCTGCTGGCAGAGACACAGCGTGACGATGATCTATGACTACGATTCGAACACCTGACTCTAATAAATTCCTTATAATGATATCGGAAGAAAGGGTGGTCTTACCGGTTCCACTTTTTCCACAGATAAAAATGGAAGCGTTCCCCTCCTTGAGTTTTTCGATAATTGTAACAGCCTTTTGGTAAGTAGAGCCTATTTTTAACCTCATGGTTCCGTCCCTCCTGTTTTAATCAGAATCTTCATGTTCGGTCAAGCAACTGCGCTTCAAGGTCAGAAGTCGAGCATCTACATAGGTTCCGTTGTCAATACGAATCTTTTTGGCAGTGCTGAACTCAGAGAGCAAATGCTCACTTTGCAAATTCGAAATAATGGCAGATGCACTATAGCCCTGTGCATATTCGCAAATCAGATATTTTAGTAAGGAACCTTTCAACAGAAAGTCACCTCCTTTTTGTACGATATCCCGGTCAGGATCATAGCTAGAATCGACCTCTCCATAGCGGAGAAGACGAATGTCCCCGGCTTCTTGTGCGAAATAGAGTACCCTGCGTAAAATCTCTTTGGCGTTGCAATCCAGAGAGCTGTCCCACTCGGATAAACAATTATTTATGTATGCCTGACAGACCTCGTGTGCTGTTTGTGCTAAATCCGGTTGTTTAAGGAGCTTTAATGCCCAGCAAAGAACAACGGATGAAACGTTTAGAAGTGCGATTTCATTCCGAAAGGCGCACTCTTCATCCAAGGAACCTAAAGCGGTTATATAAGACCGCTCAACGATGCGCTCAAAGGCATCTGGGTTGTGCTCAACAAGGGCACACAGCTTGCTAAAGATTTCGGCCAGAGGCAGCGCGGCTGTATGGCTTTCCTCGTGAGGCAAGAACAGACAGTGCTTCTGTTGCAACTCAGTAATGCCGTTCGTAGATACGATAAGGCATAGCGGAAAACGAGGCTCTGTCATAGTCCTTGTAAGCAGAGTGGCAAAATTTGTCGCTGAACGGTAGTTGCCAACGGTAGCGGCAATTCCTGGATTGTCACCGTAGACTGATAATAAGACATCCGGGCCGTGCTGATCGAGCATTTGATTGAAGTGCTTTGGTATGTCGTCAACCGTCATTCTTGTTGAAGTAGAAACATCATTGTCTAAAAGAGCAAAGAAACGATGAATGCCCTCAAATTTATCAGAGATTCTAGTTTTGATAATCCCTAAAATCCTGACCAAAGCCAAGGGCAACTTCTCTAAGTCAGTGGTGTCCAACAACGAGGTAGCCAAGGTGTCCTTCATCTGCGGCGTATAGAGCCAGCGACCATCCTCTAGTTGATACCATCCAACAGGAGGCAGCAAGTAAGGGGATTCGGTGTTCAGAATTGAACTGATGAAAGCCGCCAACAAATCTGCCCACCGTTTACTGTCCTCGGTATAATGGATCTGGCCACCTGCAGCCATGAACTTCTTCAGCAACGTCTTCGGACTAAAATCGCCTTTCTCCAGCCAGAATGCTCCGGACGGTTTGTTGGGAATACGGAACGATACATAAATCCATTCGGTTGTTTTGTCACGCTCAATTTTCCTTACAACAATAGCCTTGAAATCATAGCAAGATGTGAATGACCGCCGAATCGGTCGAGGATCGTTTGGAATCCGCTTCTTAATGATCCAAGGGCGTTTGTAAATATCTACATCGAATCCAAAATTATCGAAGTGATTAAACTCGGCCAAGAGCGCTTTTAGTTCAGCTTTTTGGGCAGGATCACTCTGTTGCCGAACTAGTCGATTGTGTACTTCTTGTCGGTAGGCCGCATCTCTGGCATCTATATCCATTTGATGCGTTTCCATGTCAATGAACTCCTGACCACTGCTGTTGATATAGGTACAGGCAGGTACAGAAGTAAAATCTCTGGGTGGATCGTGAACTCGATTTGAGACTATGAATTTGCTACTCATGGTAAAAACCTCCTTTTGTGAATATGTCTTCTTGTGGGCAGTCTGACCGTTCCATTGGCGTATGTTACCCACTATGAAATTTTCAAGGTGCGATGCAGTGGGCGGCTACCCGTGAGAGGTGTCCGTCACTGTGATGCACAGTATACAAAAATCGAGAAAACTTTAGAATCAAAAAGCACTCACAAAAAGGTCAATTTGTGAGGACGTTTTAATTGACAAAAAGCTGATAGATGAAGGACTATAACTATATGGAGAATGCAAATGACTTTGAACGCTTTGTACTTTATCGGACGGAAGAAGCACTACAGATGGATTCAAGGGGGCTGGAGTGGAATATTCAAGAGAAGTCTGAGCTTTTGCAGAATCAGTATATAAATGAAATACTTTACAGGGCACTGAACTCAACGCAACCTTGGAATGACTTTTCTTTTATAGATGCGAGTGGAATTAAAGAGTTTTTCTATAGCAATGCACTGGCATGTGCTTTGGTTACGTTTGGATATTTATCGTCAGAAAACACAACACTTGAGGAAATAATGTGTGATCCGAAGAAACATGAAGTTGCAGAGAAAAACAAGGCGATAAAAGAGGACGCAGAGGAATTTAGAAAAAAATGCCAGAAGCTATATGAAAAAAGAAAAGTTTGGCAGGAAGAATTCAAAGAAAAGCACAATATAAAGGAATGGTACATAGAAATCAAAGAAATGGAAGAGAAAATAAAAATAGAAGAGAAAGCAGTCAAAACTGAAACGGATAAGAAAAAAATTAAAGCGGACAACAATAAACTAGATGAGATGAAGAGTTATGCTGAAGCAATAGAAAGAAAGTTGGCGAATTATGCTGAAATAATAAAGTGTCCATATACTTATATTCCGCTTAAAGGAAAAATAAAAAATTTCTTGGCTCCGCTAACAAGAAAAATTGTGTATGAAGTTGCAGAGAAAAAATATGCTGAAATATTCGACTATAAAATGATTAGATTGCATGAACTATATACCAGTTATCTTGATGGTAGAAGACCATTGAGAGATAGGGATGAATGGCTTGATGATGAAGGTGAAGATGATGTCCAGAGACAACGAAAAAGCCAACTTATAAAATTATATAGCGATTTTTGCAATGAACTGGTTAGAATAGGAAATGAAAGAGATGGGTATGAAACTTGTAGTGAGTATGTGATGAATGAGTTTGCCAAAGAACTGATTTATCATAGTAGAGCAATTATAGAGTTTGAAAACTTTGTTGGCTTGATAAAGGCTATTCCATACAGGGGAAATGCTAATTTGCGAGATGTGCTGGAAAACGAATTTTATCGAAGAGAAAATATTATGCGGTTTAAGTGCTCAGCTCCAGTGCTTTTCTATTCGGACGAAATGATTTATGAAAAAAGCAATATTTGCATGCCTGAATATATTGCTTTTTTGAAAAGGACGGTAGTTGAGATTTACGTTCTCGCAGGAAAAAAGACTGACAACGCCTATAGCTTGGTGGAAAATTATGTAAATAAAAAGGGAGCAGAATACTTCAAACTCGAAAATTTGAAGCTATGGGACAGCCCAAGTGACCAGAAAGATTGTAGAATATCTTCAATAGAATCTGTTTTGTATGCGATTTCTCCACGTGCGATTTATACAGAGGGCGAAGACTTGCTAAAAATATGTGCACTCTTGTTATAAGATGATTTCGACACTTTAAGAAAAAACGAACTCAATAAGAGCCGTAACTCCCAATAAAAGCAGAATTTCAAGGCGGATTTTTTCAAAACTGTCGAAAATGGCATAGAAGGAAAGCGCATAAGACATAGTCTAAGAGCAATCACGCAAGTGGTTGCCCTTTCTCTGTATCTGGTATGATTTGACATTCGGCAACAGTATAGTAACCCATCAAAGGAGGATTGGCCGTTATGTTTGATTATTACGACACCCTGATAACCCCGGAAGAAGTTGCCGATATGCTGAACTGCGGTATGAATACCACCTATAAACTTTTGAAGACAGGAAAAATCAAGGCGATGCGAATTGGAAGAGTATGGAAAATTCCAAAGAGAGCAGTACAAGAATATATTGTGCAGGAAGCTCATATAAAAGCTGCTGGATGGTAATACGAAAAAAGCCCACATGGAATGATTGCTCCATGTGGGTTTTCTGTTGCTTGAAAATAATGCTTGATAATGAGGTGTACATAAAAATAATCTTGGTGTTAATGCTGGATAATGTGTGGAGAGGAAAGAAGGTGAAATTTAATCTTTATTAACAGCACTAACATCTACATTTTTGGATAACGGACAATTGATTACAATACAGACAGATACAGGTGAATTACAAGGACATGATTTTATTTCGCGGCTGTTTTGCGGAACTGTAAACTGGTTTGGTCATCTAATGTCAGACATCGCAGGTAGTTCTGGTGGTCGTGGAAATGCTAATGGCGGTCGTGGAAGCGGCATAGTGATTCCATTTTACGAACTATTTGGTTTGTGTGATTTTGGCAGTTTCCAAGTTGGGGAAAATCGCAATACATTAGCAGTTCTTGCAACGAAAGCTTTTCAAGATGGATATGATGCGCGGTGGGGTCTTACCATGGCGATTCCCGTTGTGCTGTGTGATTTAAGTATCCGCTTTATCTGGTCAGTTCGCCGGTTCTTTGGAGATAAAAAGCAACTTTCTGAGTGCATACCATCCGACAAGCAGCCTGACTTGCGGATGATGGTGTTGGTCGGAAATGGCACGCTCTGTATTGTTGATGGCGTGGATGCAGCAGTACGGTCTGGCGGAAATATGCTGGTTTTCTTTATGCACCTGAATTTGATTGCGTGGTATAAACTGGTAAAACGTGTGCTTGCAGAGTTGATCATTCGATATGACCTAAGCTATGCGGACCTTGCAGTATATATAGAGAAAATCAATCAGGAACTGAATCAGCAACTACAGGTGCTGCGAGCGATTGATTATGATGCGTATGAAAAAGAGCTTGCACAAATCAACACAATAAGTGGGTTACTGGACGACAAACAGACTTGCACCGATAAGATCTATCAGAAACTCAACGAAATGAGGGTGAATATGCAATTCCATAGCAGTGAAGAGTTTGATGAAAAAATGATGGATGATGAATTTGTTCTGGAACTTTAAGGAGGATGCAATATGTATTACGAACAGCTTTTCCAAACAACCGAGGCTAAGATGAACTTCGTCAAAGGTCTGATCCACATTTCCAAGGCAGATGGTGTCATCAGTCCGGAAGAGCAGACGTTCTTTATTGATGCGGCGCGGGGGCTTGGAATCCCAGAAGATGACATTGCAGTCCTGCCAGCTGTAATGACGCAGACAGAGGAAATCCCTCTGACATTTGCATCTCGGCAAGAAGCTCTTTGCTTTTTGAGGGAGGCGCTGCAGCTCTGTATGGTCGATAACGATTACTCCGAGAGTGAGCAAAAAGAAATTATGAAGCTGGCAAAAGAGTTTGGCGTAGAGCCGGAACGTGTCTATGCGCTTGAAAAATGGGTACAGGATGGAATTGAGTGGAAAAAACAGGGTGACATACTGGTTGAGGATTGATAAAAAGGAGAAGATCAATTATGGGACTTGGTAAAATTTTTGCAGCAGTCGCCGCAGGTGCAGTGGCAGTGGTTGCGGCTCCCGTTGTACTGCCCGCAGCTGCCGCAGTAGGAGCAGCTGGAGCAGCCGCTGCTGCCGGAGCAGCAGCAACCGTAGCTGCTGGCGTGGGAACTGCTGCCGCAGGTGCAGGCGCATTAGCTGCCGGTGCAGCAACTGCGGTTAGTGGAGCCGTTGCCGCAGTAGGTACAGCAGCTGCTTCTACCGCAGTGGGTGGAGCGGTGGTTTCGGCGGCAACAGCAGTGAGCGGTGCCGCAGCTGCTGTTGGAACCGCTGCTGCATCTACAGCGGTTGGAACGGCTGTTACGGGCGCAATGGGGGCAGTTGGTGCTGGTATTGGAGCGGCAGCTACGGCAGTAGAAGCAGCTCCAATCATTGGTGGTGTTGCTGCAAACATTGCAACGGTCGCAGGAACAACAGCAGGAGCTACCGCAGTTGGTACAATTGCAACAACAGGCGCAGTGGGTGCAGCAAATGCAGCTTCCGGCGTGAATAAACGCAAAGTTGCAGAGGGTATCAAGAGCGTGTCAATGATGAACTATGACGCCGAAAGAAAAAAGCTGGAAACCACTCAAGACGAGACCAACAAACGATTAGCCGAGCTTGGACAGCTCAAACTCAAGGCTTGGGGGGAAGGCTACCCGAGATTCTGCGAGATGTACAGCAAAGTAAAACTTCCTCCAAACTCGAACGGTGAAGTTGCGCTGGAAGGAGATTTGTCGATAACTCCGGAAGATTTGAGCGAATTTCGCACCCTTGGAATAGGCATAAAGGAAGCGATGCAAACCGGTGCAACAGGTTATGCAGTAGGTATGCTGGCTGGATTTGCAGCGCAAAGCGGCGCAACAAGTATGGCTATCTTTGCTTCAACGGGTACAGCTATTTCCTCTCTTTCTGGTGCTGCAGCAACAAACGCAACATTGGCTCAGCTGGGTGGTGGCGCGTTAAGTGCAGGTGGCCTTGGAATGGCAGGCGGTCAGGCGGTGTTGACAGGATTGAAAGCTGCACCGCTTCTTATGGTAGAGGGAATCCTTTTTAACATCAAAGGAAATAAAGTTCTGGAAAACGCTAAGGATATTGAGTACCAGACGTTTAAGGCTGTTGGCAAGATGCAAGACATTGAGATTGAGCTGAAACGGCTTGCACTTTTGTCCAAGAGCGTGCAGGACGAGCTGCAGCAGTTGTATGATGTTTATTTGCGGCTGGTTGCACAGGCAGAGAAGACTGTGGAGCGTACAACAGAGTACGTCAACTTTACAGCAGCGGAAAAGTTGAATTTCCAAAAGACTTGCTTGGCAATCAAGCTGATCTCGGTGCTTTCTAAGCAGGATCTTCTGGATGAGGCTAAGGAGGGTGAGATGAATAAGGTTCTGGATAAGGAAACAAAGGAAACCATCCAGAAAGTTCATCAAGCTGCGGGAGACGGAAAACTGCTGGTAGCCTAAAAAAATAAATCCGGGACGGCTTTTGGGGGCTGCCCCGGATTATTTTTAGGTAAAGGACTTGAGCACTTCTTTCAGTGCTTCACGCTGTTCCGGGGAAAGTCGGGCCAGAAGTTCCAAAAACTCCTGCTTTTCCTCTGGGGTGAGCCGGTTCTCTGGCTCAGAATGATTTTGGCGGTTCATAAAAGATACTTGCTCCTTTCGACAAATCCTGTTCAGCTATCAGTTCAGCACGAATCTGACGCTTGTACTTATAATAGGTATTCCGGGCAAGACCGGTGAGCTTCATGCACTCGGCATCGTCAAGTGTGCCGCCAAAGGTCTTGCAGTGAGTGCGGATGATCTGCTTGGCTTCTCTGGCTTTCTTCGTTTCAAAGCCAACACCCTTTTTGCGGCCAACCTGCTTGCCGTTCAGCCGGGCGGTCAAAAGGCCCTCACGGGTGCGCTGGTGCAGATCGGCAACTTCTTTTTCGGACTGCTCAAAGGCCAGTTTGATCTGCTCCTTTGCCAAGGCCATCAGATACTCGTTGATGCCCTTCAAGATGAAGTCCA
>OGIS01001322.1_pt1 | contig 11021 bp, 12 predicted proteins | sample 1571821 | NCBI WGS metagenome assembly OGIS01 (sample SAMEA2581965, study PRJEB24529) | metagenome | biome: Human gut stool | place: China | collected 2011
AGTTATATCCCGCATCGACCATAATGGTCGTATCGCCTTTGCGGTAGAAGAAGATGTTAGCCACCCATTCGCGCACGCAGGCAACATTCTCGTCGATCCAGCCGGTGTTCAAGGGCTTGAAGATCTCCTTGCCCCGGTACGTCCAGCTCATTGCTTTTCTTTGAAATTCCGTTGCCTTTTTCGACATGATCGCACCTCATTTCTGTGCTGTGATGCACAGCCAGCCCTTTTTATTTTTGTGGTTCTGGATCTTACAAAATCCTGCTTGCTCCAGATATGCTTTCAGGGCAGTATCCGTGTAGATGGTCATGCCTTTGATGATCTGCGTCCATTTGTCGTCTTTTGCGGTTTCGCCGTTTGCTTCATTGCAGATGAAAAAGACCCCGCCGGGCTTCAGCACCCGATAGACCTCTCTGAAATTCTGCACAAGTTCCGGCCAGAAATAGACCGTTTCAAAGGCGGTCACTACCTCAAACTGCTCCGATCCAAACGGCAGTTCTGCCACACTTGCCTGCTGCACGGTACACCGTCCCGCCGCAATGGCACCCGCATTGACCTTACGCGCTTTTTCTACGCTGACAGCCGAATAGTCGATGCCCTGCACTTTGCCTTTGGGGCACAGCTTCAACAGCGTTTTGATGTTCGCCCCGCCGCCGCAGCCGCAGTCCAGCACCATGGCATCCGGGGCAGGCTGCAAAAAACGCAGCCCCCACGCTGCCATTGCGCTGTGGCCAACGTTCATCATGGCAACCATGATCTTCCCGCCAAGACCTACGGGCTTGCGGGTGTTTTCAAAAAAGGACATAACGCCACCCTCTTTCTATTTACCGTTTACAATGCAATGCTTTTCACGCAGTTCCTCGCGCTGTAGTTAGGTAAAGCTAACTTTTCGCCCTATAAAAATCCGCTTTTCAGCGGCCCTTCTGCCAAAATAATACGCCCTGCTGTTGCCTCTGTCAAGAAGTTCAGGCATTTTCGGAGATTCCGAAATAGATTTCGCTTTCGGAATCTCCAACCGTCACCCCAGTGCCACATCCAGCACCATCATCACACTGAAGCCCACCGCAAAAAACACGGTGCCAACGTTGGAGTGCTGCCCCTGCGACATTTCCGGGATCAGCAAGCTCCATACCGATGCCGCCACCATCACTCCGGCTGCAAAGCCGGTGAGGGCGCGCTGGATGCCGTCGCTCAGGGACTTTTTCAAAAAGAATACACAGCCCGCCCCAAGGCTTGTGCCCAGAAAGGGGATCAGGATCCCCCAGAATGCGTCTTGTATCATGTCGTACCTCCTTGCGGTTAAGCATAACTAACCACATAAAAAGTATACTGCGCTCCGGCAAAAGGGTCAAGGGCAATCCCGCATAATTCTAAGCGCCGCAGCCGCCGGAACGGTGCTTGAGTCGTCAGGCGGGAATTGTGCGGTGTTGCCCAAGGGCTTTGCGGCACCTTCTGCCAAAAAAATTAACCTCCATAAACATCCCCACTTTTTCTTGACAAGGCTCTGCAGGCGTGCTATTTTAAGTTTTGTTAATTAGCTCAGCCTAACCATCTGAGGGGCCTCGCCCCGCAGGTTTTTCTTTGCACGAAATGTTAGGGTTAGCTAACCGTGTGTTTTCAAACCAGAGATTGAGGTGTGTTACAATGAGATTGAAAAAAGTATTTGCAGGTGTACTTGCTGCCGCCATGCTGGTGTGCGCTGTGGCAGTCCCGGCCTTCGCTGCGGAAGAGGTGGAGCAGGAGAACTGCCTGTCCTCTAGCTATGTCCAGATGAACATCCCTTACGCCGATTTCTACAAAGCTGCCGGTGTGGACAACGCATCTGAGATCGACGCTGTGACCAGCGCCACCAAAAACAAGACCCGTGCAGGCAAGCTTGCCGCCGGTTCCTACCATGTCAACGCCGACGGCACCGACATCACCGGTGTTTCCTTCCCGGTCAAGGTACTGACCCCGTGGGCGCTGAAGAATGCAAAGCAGGTCACCGATGCCGACAGCTACGACATTACCGTTACCCTGAAGGGCAAGGAATCCACCGCCACCTACACCGGCGCAGATGCCTTGTTTGAGAACGAGAGCTACGCTTACTACAAGCTCAGTGAGACCCCTGCCTACTACATCACCGCATGGTATAACCTGCTGAGCGGCAAGTGGGAGTTTGGCAAGGTCCACGCCACCGAGACTACCGTGGAGGGTGTTACTGTGGAGCTGAACACCAACGGTCACCACACCAATTACGAGATGAAGCTCTCCGGTTTTGATCTGGACTACAAGGCCAACAAGGTCTACGGCGTAGTTCTGACCACCGCCGATGGCAGTGAGTACGGCCTGCATCATGTGACCAACATCTGGCATGGTACCAAGCTGGGCTTCAATGCCGATGATCCTTACTTTGCATCCATCATCGGCAAGACGATTACTCAGATCACCTTCTACGCCGCCGACGGCGTTTATGTCCTGCCGGTCAATGTGGCGCTGTGAGGTCGCGGAAAACTGCCTGATCCAGCAAAATACAGTACAAAACGGCAAGGTCGCTTGAAGCAGGCGGCCTTGCTTTTCTCTGTTTTGATGTTCGCCCCGCCGCCGCAGCCGCAGTCCAGCTCCATGGCCGGGACCAGCAAACTCCATCCTGATGCCGGCACCTTCTGCCGAAAAATTAACCTCCGTAAACATCCCTGCTTTTTCTTGACAACGCCCCGTGGACGTGCTATTTTATTTTCCAGCAATTAGCTTCTTCTAACCATCTGAGGGGCCTCGCCCCGCAGGTTTTTCTTTGCGCGAAATGTTAGACTAAGCTAACTATATGACCGCGATTTTCTGCCATTTGCGATGAAAGGAGCATTTTTCATGAAACGGAAGAAATTTCTTTCCCTGCTGCTGTCGGCGGCTATGGCGTTCACTCTGTTGACCGCTACCGCCTTTGCAGCAGCCCCCGCCGAGGAGGAAAACGACTTTTTCGATTTTCTGCTGGGCAAAAAGTACACCTATCTCTATGCTGCCCTGACTTGGGATGAGTACTGGGCAAACGAGAAGGTCTATGCTGCCGGCAACGCTGCCGCCTCTGCACAGCTGGACAGCCACGAGGAGCACGACCTTGGCGCATTTGATGCAGTCTCCCGCGCTACCGTCAACCACGGTCTGCACCGCGGCAGCTTCCAGAGCACTGCTGTGATCTACGCCAAGGACGGCAGCAGCTACACCGTTTCCCACTGGTCGGACGATGGCAAGACCATCTATCTGGCCGATGGCACCACTGTGGGCTGGAACCGGGGCACCATTACCAAGGCCGACGGCTCCACCGTGCAGATGGATCACTACGAGGTGCTGGGCACCAAGTATGTGCCGGTACGCGTGGCCACCAGCGACCTTGCAGATTTCTGCTCCAAGTACACCGTGGTGGAAAACGGCGGTCAGCTGGTGGGCGGCTACTCTGAAAAGAACCTGACCGCCTATACCTTAACGGCTGCGGTGGACGAAAACACCAACGGCCTGAAGTACGCTACCAAGAGCGGCGATGGCTACACTTTCTCTGCCGCACATACCGGCACCGGTTCCGGCGTGGCAGAAGCCGCCCAGAAGGCTGCGGATGGTCTTACCGTGAACCTGCGCAGCGGCAGCGATGTAGGCAGCTTTGGCGAGTTCATCCGTGTGGATCTGAACGGCAACTACGGCGAGCTGGGCTCCCGGATGCAGTCTGTGGTGTGGACCTACTACGGCGATGACAGCACCTATACCCACGCCAAGGCCTCCTACGGCACCAAGTTTGCAGCCGACAACTGGATGCACAAGTCCATGGGCATCCAGCTGGGTCTGAGCGATTCCGCCCGCTGCCAGCTGCCGGAGGGCACCGATGGCACCGGCTACTGGACTATCACCATCCGCGCACTGGGCTATGCCGACACGGTGGTCAAGTTCCAGACCACTGCCGAGAACCTTGCCAAGCACGAGCTGGCAAGCGATGCAGACCGCGCCGCCCTGCAGGCTGTGGTCGCCACGGCACAGAGCAAGGCAAAGGCCGCTTACACCGCAGCCAGCTACGCTGATCTGGAGACTGAGCTGGCCGAAAGCGTGGAGCTGCTGAGCCGGGATACCCTGTATAAGGCTGCTGCACTGGAACAGGTGACCCACCTGACCGATGCTGTGCAGAACCTGAAGGCTGCCTGATCCAGCAAAATACAGTACAAAACAGCAAGGTCGCTTGAAGCAGGCGGCCTTGCTTTTCCGTGTCAGGAGAAGATGGAATGAACAAAAAACATTGCAATGCGCTGCTGCCACTGGTGCAGCTGCTCCCGGCGGTGGCGGCAGCGGCAGCCGTGCTTTTTGCCCTGCCCCGCACCGTGTCGGTGCTGGCCGCCGTGCCGGAAAGGCTGACGGCTGTGGTGGAGCAGCCGGCAGAAGCCGCTTCCTCCGAAGCGGAGGAAGAAGCGCTGCCCAAGCTGCCCTATGCCGATGGAGTTTATGTCGGCTCTTCCCGGGGCTACGGCGGTGCCGTCCGGGTGCAGGTCACCATGGAAAACGGCAGCATCACGGAGGTCGAGATCTTGAGCGCTTCCCACGAGACCAAGCAGTTTCTGCGGCGCGCCAAGCGGCTTCTGACCACCGTGGTGGAAACCCAGAGCTGGGAAGTGGATGCCATTTCTGAGGCCACCTACACCAGCCGGGGCATTCTGGGCGGGGTGCAGAACGCCCTGACCGGCGAGGTAGTCAACAATCCCCTGCCGCCGCAGCCGGAGCCCGCCGCACCGCTGGTGGTGGAGGAATTTACTGCCCCCTCTACCTACCTTGACGGCATCTACACCGCCGAGGCCATGGGTTTTGAGGGCGAGATCACGGTGCAGGTCACGGTGGCAGAGGATAAGATCACCGATATCACTCTCCTGAGCGCCGAGGATGAGGAGGAATATCTTTCCCAGGCAAAACAGGTCATCCCCGCCATTCTGGAAGGGCAAAGTCCCAACGTGGATGCTGTTTCCGGCGCCACCTACTCTTCTACGGGCATCCTGAACGCCGTCAAGCTGGCGCTGGCAAAAGCAGCGGTTGCCCCGGCAGAGGAAGCCGCCCCGGAGCAGGCAGCATCGGAAGAAGCGGCAGACGAAACAGCGGCGACCGAAGCACCGGAACCCGATGAAATGCCGGTCGCTGCGCCCACCGTGGAGGTAGTGCAGCCGGAGGAAAAAAGCGCCGTTCCCGCATGGCTCAAAGAAATATGGCAGCAGCTTTTCCCGGCAGATGCACCAGCATCCTCTGAACCGGAACCGGCATCTTCTGAGGAAGTGCTGTCGGCATCCGAAGCGGTACTGCCGCCGGAAGAGACCGAAGCCGAACCCGAAACGGAAGGAGCAGCGGAATGAAATACAAGAATTTTCTTCTCCGGGCGGTGAACCTGCTGCTGATTCTGGGGGTACTATGGCAATACCAGCAGGTGGCACTGATCCGGGCGGCAGCGGTAAGCCAGCGCAAGCAGGAGATTGCCGAGGTGGAGGCCTACAACGCTTCCGTTTTGCAGGCGCAGAGCGAAGCGCAGGCAGAGCAGAGCCAGAACGGCTACCGGGACGGCACCTACGAGGGCAGCGCCTATGGTTTTGGCGATGTCATCCGGGTGTCGGTGACCATCCAGAACGGAAAAATGACTGATATCTCGGTGCTGGATGCCTCCGGCGAGGATAAGCCCTACTATAAACAGGCACTGCCTTTGCTGGACGAGATGCTGGCAGTGCAGTCTGCCGAGGTGGATACCGTTTCCGGTGCCACCCTCACGGCAGAAGGTCTCATCGGTGCAGTCGAGGACGCACTGGGAAAGGCGGCAGGATGATGGAAAAAACACAGACAAAGCCTTTGACCGCGGCGCAGCAGCGCCAGCGGGACAAAAAACGCCGTACATGGCTGCGCGCCGGGGTGCAGCTGTTCTTCTTTGTGTCCATGCCGGGCGCATTCGTGGCCGGGTTTTCCGGGGTAAAGCAGATCTTTCTGCACATCGGTGCGGGCGAGGTGCTCACAGCGGACAGCTTCACGCTTTCTCTGCTGGGGCTGTGCGGCTTCACTTTGCTGTTCGACCGTTTTTTCTGCGGATACGCCTGCGCCTTTGGCAGCTTGGGTGATGCCGTCTGGGCGCTGTCCGGGCTACTCCAGAAAAAGCTGTTCCACCGCAAAAAGCATCTCTATCTGCCGGAGCGGGCGGTGCTTTGGGGGCAGAAGGTCAAATATCTGCTGCTGGCGGGGCTGGTGGCGCTGTATGTGACCCGGCAGGAAAAGCTGCTGACCGGCGCAAGCCCGTGGGAGGTGTTTTCCCGCCTGACGGCTCTGCGTCTGCCGCCGGAGGGCTTCGGCGTGGGCATTGTACTGCTTGTGCTCATCTTGCTGGGCATGGCAGTACAGCCCCGGTTCTTCTGTCAGTTTCTCTGCCCTATGGGAGCAGTGTTCGCCCTGCTGCCGGTGCTGCCTTTTGCGCGGCTGCACCGGCAGAGCGATGGCTGCATACCGGGCTGCAATGCCTGCAAGCAGCAGTGCCCGGTGTGCCTGAAGCTGGAGGAAAGCAGCCTGCGCAGCGGGGAGTGCCTCGCCTGTGAAGCCTGCGTGGGCACCTGCCCTAAACAGAACATCCACCGGTGGGATAGGACATTGTGCAAGAGCCTGTGGCTGCCGGTACTGGCAAAGGCGCTGCTCTTCTTCCTGCTGGGCTGCTGGCTGGGTTTCTGCCGGTTTATCTGAACCAAAAAGGAGGCCACCGCACAACATTGAACTGCACCCACCCAGATGGACACAACCATTCGGGAAACATCCACGTCCACATCGTGATCGGCAGTATCCGAACGCGAGAAGTGGAGCACAAGCCTTATATGCAGAAGCCCCGCGACTGGCGCGAAGGCATGAAGCACTCCAGCACTGCCCAGACCATGCGGCACTTGCGTGTCGAGGTCATGGAACTGTGCGAGGGTGCCGGACTGTACCAGATCGACCTGCTCAACGGCTCGAAAGAGCGTGTCAGCGAAGCTGAGTATTGGGCGCGTAGGCGTGGTCAGTTGAAACTTGACCGTGAGAACGCAGCCCTTACCGCAACCGGACAGCAGCCCCGGCAGAAGAAGTTTGAAACTGTGAAGGATACTTTACGGAGACAGATTTCGTCTGTATTGTACCGTGCTACCAGCTTTGAAGATTTTTCGGCGAAACTCATGCAGCAGTATAGTATTGCCGTCAAGGAAAGCCGTGGGCGGCATGATCCGTCGCCACCCGAAAGGAATGGACTTCACAAAGGTCACGGCAGAGGAAATCGCCGCAACGGAGAATTGGACCAACAGCTGCCTGCGCAGGATTCTGGGGTACAAGAGCGCTGGTAGCGCCTTCTGAGAATGTTAGCGGGAAATTGGGCTGACAGCATAAGGAAAGATAGGCCACGCATTAGAGAAGGCCAAACGGCAAGAGAGGCGGTCGAGAAAAGAAGGTTGGTGAAATTGAATAAAAGAATAAGGCCGCAAGAAAGGAAAGCTTGACGGTCTGTTTGTGTTGTGTTAAAATATGAAAAATCGAGATTTTTGTGGAAATTATTAGTCGATTTATCGAAAAACATTGTAAAAGCGGCAAGATACGGAAGAGTAAATGGCCGGAACTGCAATTCGGCGGCCATTACAGGCCAAAGTACGACCCTTCAGCAAAAGAAGCGGCATTTCCGGGAAAGACCGGGTGCGATTGCAGTGACAAATAAAACCGGAAAGGTCTTCCTGCTGCAGGCGCAGAATAAGGGCGCTCTGATGTCCTGCAGACTGCATTGCACAACGGACAGGCGCTGCCTTTGAAGAACACGATGATAATGGAGGAACGGTATGATCCTGCTCAACCAGATAACAAGTGCGGTATTGCAACTTTTGATTTTTTCAGGTGTTCCATTTGTGTGGTATATCCTTACACAGAAAAGGGTCAAGGGCTTTTTTAAGTGGTTGGGAATTAGTACAGCAGCTGCCCCGCCTTTGAATGCTATGTTTTGTATTCTTGCGGGATTTTTAGCGGCATTATTTTTACCGTATATGTGGCTCTATCGATCTAGAAATCTGAATTATCAGGGTTTTACAGTGGATGCGTTTCGGCAGACCGGTTGGAGTATAGAAACATCTGCAGTTATACTGATATGGGCGATCGTGCAGACTTCGTTGTCGGAGGAAATCCTGTTCCGGGGGGTTCTTTGTAAACGCCTGTGCCATAAATTTGGAGAGAAAACAGGGAATGCCGTTCAGGCACTCATTTTTGGTATGGTACACATTACTGCGCTGCCAGACAAGAATATCCCTGCGCTGTGTGTCATAGTGCTGCTAACGGGTGGAATAGGCTATGCCTTGGGATGGCTTTCATTGCAAAAGGCACAGGGAAGTATTTTGTATGGCTGGGCAATCCATGCGGCTGTGAATATTCTTTCCCCCATTATGGTTTTTACATTCTTGTTGCCCAAGGGTACGGCGTAACAAAGCATAAGTGTTGAAATGCCAACGGTATCATCATCCACTTCTGTCAGACCTCTCGCATAGATCTCTGCTGCCTGACAGCACGTACCCTTTTGGGTGACTTTACTTGCATCTTGCTGGATAAACCCGAAAGCAATCTTGACGAAAACCTGAACATAGCCTAATCAATTGCTTGTTAAAACTCTAGGAAAAAAGTTGATTCTCGTTATTAGTCACAGTGCCTCCCATGATGCCGTAGCAGATAAACTTACGAGATTCGTAAAGGAATGATGCATCAGGTACAATCATACTAAACTGTCTGCGGATCGTCAAAGGAGTGTGCGTTTGAACAAAAAGAAAAAGTCCACAAACATTTCCCCTTACCCCGATGAAGCCATCGAACGTCTGGCACGGGCATTCTACCCGGCGATTCTTGCCTGCTGGAACAGTGAGGAAGGACAACGGGAGTTTGCCGCATGGCAGGCGGAATAGGCTCATATTGCAACCAAAGAAAAACAGGAAGTTCCCGTTGGGGAACTCCCTGCCTTACTTATCGTGTGTGGATTTTTGCAGGGTGCGTCCTTCGGGGCGCACCCTGTTTTTGCGTTTAGTCCTCTAATCCGTGGTTCCCAGCCACGTTCTTCAGATATTCCTCCGGTTCGCTGTTCAGAATCAAGTCTGCATACGCCAGAGGGTCATTATAGATGAGGTAGTCCAGCTCTGACCGCTGCGCCATGGTAACATCCAACGCATCCTCGACCCCGGTACAGTCGATAGAGATTTTTCTCCCATCCCGGAGCAGCAGCTCCACACAGCCGGTGTCCATGTTGAAATGGCAAGCTCTTTCATCGTACTTCATGTTTGTGTCCTTTCTGCCTTACGGCACTCTTACAGTGGTCTGTCGTGCTTTCTTATGATAAGGTCTAGGACGTTTTTCGATGGAAGCAAGGGATTCGTTCTGTTTTCCAATGAATACAAAAAATCCGAACCCTTCTCCTATCGGAAAAAAGTTCAGATTTTGTTGTTGTGGTGCACCTCCAGGGACTCGAACCCTGGGTCCACTGATTAAGAGAAACCGACGTGCAACAATCATCAATTTCCAGAATTACACAAATTCATCATTTTTATCGTTTTATCGTAAATCAGCATTTTGCATCTGCTGCATTCTTTGCACCTGTTATCCCATCTTGCATCCGTTATCCAGCCGTTCCGGTGTGCAAAAAGTGTGCAAAAATGTGCAGAGCCAAAATCAACCCCTTAAAACAGGCATTGGGTTTTTATACAAAGCCGGGAAAATGGCCGCTGCAATCTAGCCTGTTCAGACCGAGCATCAAATGTACATCAACAACCATGATTCATGGCAGGGATTTGGACAATCGAACAGACACTACCTTATATAGAAAGAGGTTCACTATGAACAAACTGCATTCCTGCTGCTTCAACATAAACACAAACCGAGTGGAAGCCCGATTTGCGGACGGCTCTGCCGTTGCCATCGACTGCACCGCCATTGAGGACAAATACGGCAACACCCCGGCACAGCGGGCAGAACTGGACTGGCTGCTGTACCATAAGCCCTTGGAGTATGCACAGATGGTGCTGGATGGGGAGATCAAACGTTTCCTGTCACTCGGCTGCGACCACGGCAGACTGGAAGATCAATGACATAACAACCACAGCCCCGCCTTGGCGAAGGAGAAGCCAAAGCGGGGCTGTGGTTTAATGCAGGAGAAATGAAAGGAACTTAGCGCAGTTCCTCAAGCAATGCCGTACACCCTTCCAGCACATCCTGCCATGTGGCTTCAAAATCTCCTGTGAACCATGGGTCTGCCACTTCACGGGGATGATCCGTATGCGCCATCAGCAGCGAGACTTTATGCTGTGGGTCACCGCCGACAAGCCGCAGAATGTCACACAGATTGCTTTCATCCATGCCAATCAGATGATCATACCGTGCATAATCCAGCCGAGTCATCTGCCGGGCGGTCTTTCCGTTGCAGTCGATGCCATGTTCTGCCAGCTTCTGCCGCGCAGGAGGATAGACCGGATTTCCGATTTCCCATGCACTGGTGGCGGCTGATGCGATTTCAAATTGCTCGTAAAGACCTGCCTTGGACACAAGATCTTTCATGATAGATTCGGCCATCGGGCTTCGGCAGATATTTCCGAGACAAACAAATAAGATCCTGGTCATGCCGGGTCGTTCTCCTTTTGGCTTACAAAAGCATAGCCGCCGTGGGTAGTGCGGATAAAGCTACCGCAGCCGGCCAGCTTCTTTCGCAGATTGGAAACGGTATTTGCCACGACCTTTAAGGTGTCGTCACAGTTTTGTCCCCACACAGCACGAAAAAGCTCTTCTTTTGAGAAGATTTGTCCTTCGTGGGAGGCAAGCATCAGCAGCAAATCGAACTCCAGTCGTGTAAGGGAGACTTTTCTGCCGTTGCACGACACTTCGTGGGTCATTCCGTCCAGTGTAAGCCCCGGAAGAACCAACTTCTCCCATGAATCAATGGATATTTGCTCTGCCTCGATGTGCTCTCGTTCCAGAAGCATCCGGATCTTCTGCTCCAATTCCGGGTCAGGCTGTCGGGT
>OGIS01001334.1_pt1 | contig 10955 bp, 7 predicted proteins | sample 1571821 | NCBI WGS metagenome assembly OGIS01 (sample SAMEA2581965, study PRJEB24529) | metagenome | biome: Human gut stool | place: China | collected 2011
CCAAGGGTTTCAGCCGTTTGGCACTCCGCATAGGAAACCTGATTTCGAATCATTACACCAACTTGGATGATGACGGTAAATCAGGGACGATAGCGGTAACTACGGAACCCCAAAACATACCTCTCAAAGTGGCTGTCAGATGGCTGCTCTCATTATAGCCATTTTCCCGCAAAATTCAAGCCGTGGAAATTGGGAAGAACAACAGGATAGAACAGACCCCAATTCACAATTTGAACTTGCCCGCAAACCCGCATGGTTACTGGCTTTTCGGCAGTTTGGACTTCCAAAGTGGAAACATGATTTCGAGTCGTTCTCGTTACGACCACTTCGATACATCTCCCTATTCACTTCGCGCTTCGGAGCGGCGGGCAGAAGCTGTCAAAGCCGCTTGATAGCCCTATTATTATAACAAAGTTCACGCTTTCCGTCAACTGGTTTTCTTCTGCGTCTGCCGGGTATATTTTCAAAGGCTGTGCGGCATCCTGTAAAAAAGCAGCGGCGTCGTTGCGCCTGCACTTGACAGCTGCCGTGATTTCTGGTAATGTATCCAAGCTTGGCAAAAGTTTAACGATTTAGCCTGGCAGCTTCTCCCGGCGGGAGAGGTTTTGGAATGAATGGAGCCGCCGTGGGCGGCAGAAGAGGGAATGCAACCTATGAACAACGTCAATTTACGCAAGATCGCCGTCATCGGCTGCGGCTTCGTCGGCTCGGCGTCCGCCTTTGCGCTGATGCAGAGCAAGCTGTTCTCGGAGATCGTCCTGATCGACGCAGACCACGCCAAGGCCGAAGGCGAAGCCATGGACATCAGCCACGGCATCCCCTTTGTGGGCAACATGAAGATCTATGCCGGCACCTACGATGACATCGTGGATGCCGCCATCATCGTCATCACGGCAGGCGCAGGCCAGAAGCCCGGCGAGACCCGGCTGGACCTCGTGCACAAGAACCTGAACATCTTCAAGAGCATCATCCCGGAGATCGCCAAGCGGGAATGCCGCGGCATCCTGCTGGTGGTGGCGAACCCGGTGGACATCCTGACCTATGCCGCCATCAAGCTGTCCGGCTTCCCGGAGCACCGGGTCATCGGCTCCGGCACCGTGCTGGACACCGCCCGCCTGAAGTATCAGCTGGGCGAGCACCTGTCCGTGGACAGCAAGAGCGTCCACGCCTTCATCATCGGCGAGCACGGCGACAGCGAGATCGCGGCCTGGAGCAGCGCCAACGTCTCCGGCATCGCGCTGGACGATTTCTGCGAGATGCGCGGCCACTACAACCACGACCAGTCGCAGGAGAATATCGCGGAGAAGGTCAAGAACAGCGCCTACGAGATCATTGAGAAGAAGCGCGCCACCTACTACGGCGTCGCAATGGCCGTCAAGCGCATCTGCGAGGTCATCATCCGGGACGAGAAGTCCATCCTGCCCATCTCTTCGATGATGCACGGCGACTTCGGCGTGGACAATGTCGTTCTGAGCATGCCCGCCGTGGTGGGTGCCGACGGCCTCGAAGAGCTGGTCCCCATCGCACTGAGCGAGAAGGAATCCGCTGACCTCCGGAAGTCCGCAGACACCCTGCGCGGCATCCTGGACGAATGCGGGATCTGATGCAAGCCTGAAAACGGCTCCGGCAGCTGCCGGGGCCGTTTTCTTCTGCACAAAAGAGGACTGGTCGTTGGAATTTTCACAAAATATTACTATTTTGACGCGATTTTGTACAAACGTTCCGGTGGTTTCCTGTGATATACTAATCTCACAACGAGGTCTGCGCCGCAGACCCACACAGAGAAAAAAACTGAGAAGGAGTCGTATCAATGAGAGAGATCATTTCCTTGAACGAAAACTGGACCCTGTCCTTCCCCAAGGGCGACCATGTGACGGAGCAGGTCAACCTGCCCCACACCTGGAACGCTGTGGATGGCAACGACGGCAACGGCAGCTATCTGCGTACCACCGGCGTTTACACCCGCACCTTCGAGCAGCCCAAGCAGCCCCGTGAGGGCGGCCGCACCTATGTTGAGGTGCTCGCTGCTGCGCTGAACGCCACCGTGAAGGTCAACGGCACGGTCGCCACCACCCATGAGGGCGGCTTCTCCATCTTCCGTGCCGATGTCACCGATCTGTGCCACGAAGGCGAGAACGAGCTGACCATCGAGGTCTCCAACGAGGACACCCCGTCCATGTACCCCGCTTCCGCCGACTTCACCTTCTACGGCGGTCTGTACCGCGGCGTCAACCTGATCAGCGTGCCCAATGCACACTTTGATCTGGACTACTACGGCGGCCCCGGCATCATGGTCACCTCGGTCCCCACGGAGGACGGCGGTGCAAACTTCACCATCAAGAGCTTCGTCACCAACCCCGCTGACGACCTGACCGTTCTGTACAGCATCGAGGACTGCTTCGGCCGCGAGGTCGCTTCCGCTGTCCGCGGCTCCGCCGAGACCGAAGTCACCATCTACGTGCCCGATGCACAGCTGTGGAGCATGGACGAGCCCAATCTGTACACCGTCACTGCGACCCTGCAGCGCAACAACGAGGCCGTCGATGAGATCTGCGCCAACGTCGGTGTCCGTTCCTTCAAGGTCACGCCCAACGAAGGCTTCTCCATCAACGGTGTGCCCACCCCGCTGCGCGGCGTTTCCCGCCATCAGGACCGCGTGTTCGAGGGCAACGCTCTGACCGCCGAGGAGCACTATGACGACGCCATGCTCATCAAGGAGCTGGGCGCCAACACCATCCGTCTGGCACACTATCAGCACAGCCAGGACTTCTACGATGCCTGCGACGAGATCGGTTTCGCCGTCTGGGCTGAGATCCCCTTCATCAGCGTCTTCAAGAAGGGCGAGGGTGCACACACCCACGTCATGGAGGAGATGAAGGAGCTCATCATCCAGAACTACAACCACCCCTCCATCATGTTCTGGGGCATCTCCAACGAGATCCTGATCGGCGGCATCTCTCAGGAGCTGGTGGACACCCACCACGATCTGGAGAAGCTCTGCAAGGAGCTTGACCCGACCCGCCTGACCACCATTGCACACGTTTCTCACACCCCCGTGGACGGCCCCATGCACCACATCACCGACCTGGAGAGCTACAACCACTACTTCGGCTGGTACGGCGGCAAGATGGAGCAGAACGGCCCCTGGCTGGACAAGTTCCACGCCGACCACCCCGACATCTGCATCGGCATTTCCGAGTACGGCTGCGAGGGCATCATCAACTGGCACAGCAACACGCCGGAGTGCAAGGACTACACCGAGGAGTATCAGGCACTGTACCACGAGCACATGGCACAGGTCTTCGAGGACCGTCCCTGGGTGTGGGCTTCCCACGTCTGGAACATGTTCGACTTCGGCTGCGCTGCCCGTCATGAGGGCGGCGTGAGCGGCCGCAACAACAAGGGCCTCATCACCATGGACCGCAAGACCAAGAAGGACAGCTACTTTGTCTATCAGGCTTACTGGACCCAGACCCCGATGGTCCACATCGCTGGCCGCCGCCACGCACAGCGCGCAGGCGAGACCACCGAGATCAAGGTCTACTCCAACCAGGACACCGTCGTTCTGTACGTCAACGGCAAGGAAGTCGGCCAGCAGACCGCGCACCGCGTCTTCAAGTTCGACGTTGCTCTGAACGAAGGCTTCAACACCATCCTGGCTGTGGCCGGTGATGTGAAGGATTCCATCACCCTGGAGAAGGTCGCCGAGGAGCCCGCTTACTACACCCTGCCGGAGTTCAACGAGCGCCAGGAGGGCGTTGCCAACTGGTTCAAGCAGGTCGGCAGCCTGGATCTGGACCTCAAGGCTCCCATGGAGTTCCCGGAAGGCTACTACAGCATCAAGGACAACATGGAAGAAGTCGCCAAGTGCCCCGAAGCCTTCGCCCTCGTTGCCAAGGTCGTGAAGCTGACCACCAACTTTGATGTGAAGCCCGGCACCGGTATGTGGGATATGCTGAAGACCATGTCCCCGGAGAATCTGGGCAACGTCATGGCTCTGACCGATGGCTTCCTGGAAAGCCTGAACGCACAGCTCATCAAGATCAAGAAGGTCTGAGCGTTCCCGGATAGGACCCAAAGTTAAAGCCCCATAAAACCACCCCGGCAGATGCTGTGCAGCACCTGCCGGGGCATTTTGTCGTCCTGTTCGGCGGCAGCGGCTGCCGCACCCTGTCCGCCCTTCCAGAGTACCTGAGAGGGGAGGCCGCAACGCCAAAAGCCCGCAGCATTCGCTGCGGGCTTTTGGTGTTTCTTCGAAAAGAAAGGAGGTAAATGAGATGAATGAATAGAGGGAAATGTCGTAGAAAGTTCAGCCGCTCAGCGCTTTTTCCTGTGCTGAGCGCGGGGCTTTGCCGAGGCGGCAGAGGTCTTGGTGCTGCCGCTGGAACGCCGCTGATGAAGATACTTGGCCACCGAGGGCGCAACGATCGCAAGGATGGCCAGAATCACGATGACCTGCAGATCAGGCAGCTCGTGATTGGTGTTGAACAGGGTCTGCAAAACATTGCTCATAGAACTGTGCCTTTCCGGTCCCGGCGGAACCGCTCAGAAGAGGTGGGGGTCACAGCCAGATGCTGCCGTTCTCGTCCGGCTTCATGGGGGCCGCGATGACAGCATCCACGATGGTCATGGCTGCCGAGAAGCCGGTCCAGAAGGTGGCCAGATACAGCACCCCCAAAACCGGGCGCTTGGCGTAGAACTGGTGCGCCCCAAAGGCCCCCAGAATGCAAAGGCGGAGATACTTTTTCCGGTTCACCTCATGGCGCTGGCGGTTTTCCTTCCAATAGAAGTAATGTTCGATGGAATTCCAGATAAAACCGTGGTCGGGGTCTTTTGTCCATTGGGTATTTGCCATTGTCGTACCTCTGTCTTTGTCTCATAAAATCGGGAAAGCCGCCCACTGCGCACTTGGCCGGTGAGCGGTCTTTCCCATGGGATGTAGTTTCCGCAGAATCAGAAAGCGTGGCAGCTTGGATTATGCGTTTTCAGCCATTGCCTTCATCTTGATCTGAGCGACCTCGTCCTGGATCTCAGCCATCTTCTCCTTGGTCAGGGGATAGAACTTCATGGCGATCAGGTTGCACAGCAGGCCGATCATGATGACGCCGCTGTAGCAGAAGGCGCAGCCGATGCGGAGCTTCATGGTAGCCACGTCGCCCTCAACGGGGTTGTGGTCAGCGAAGCCGCAGATGGTGAACATGACACCGGCGATCATGGGAGCGAAGGAGGAGACCAGCTTATCGACGAAGCTGAACAGGGTGCCCATCAGGCCGGGAACGTACTTGCCGGAGCGATAGACCTCGTAGTCGGCGCAGTCCGCAGTCATGGGGATGACGATGTTGCCGGAGATGCCCTGGAAGCCTGCGTAAGCAACGCTCAGCAGGACGTGGAGGATCAGGAAGTAGCCCCAGTTCAGGGTGCCCTTAGCGGGGTCAGAGGTCATGGTGGTGGGGTCGCCCAGCAGCCACAGGGCGATGGTCAGAGCGTTGATGACCAGACCGCCGACGGAGCCGATGATCATAGCCTTGCGCTGGCCGAACTTGGTAGCCACCAGAGAGATGGCCAGGAAGGTGACGATGACGCTGGGGATGGTGGTCAGAGCGGTCACGTTGCCCTGCAGAACGGTAGAACCGGCGATGCAGGCGAACATAGCAACGGAGACAGCGCTGGTACGGGCAGAGGAGCCCAGCTTATCGGTAGATGCGGACAGGACCAGCATCTGGATGGCGCGGTTGTTCTTCAGGGTATCCCAGTAATCCTTCAGGCCGACCTTGACCGGCTTGCCGGTGCCAAAGAACTCCGGACGGTCCTTCGGGGTGATGGCGATGACAGCCAGCAGGGTGAAGATACCGGAAACGATGGCGGTCATGACCCACAGGCTGTGGAAGAACTGGATGGAAGCATAGCCGCCGACATCCTTGTAGCTGTTTGCCATATTCGCAAACACAACCGCCAGACCAGCGAACAGAACGGTGTTGAACACGCCGTCGAAGGAAGCGAACATGGGGCGCTGCTTGGGGTCGTTGGTCATGCAGGACTGTGCAGACTTGGTAACGACGCACTGGCAGGTGTAGCCCAGATAGTAGATCATCAGGACCACAACGTAGAAGGGGAAGCGGACTGCCTGCGGCAACTGGTGGGTGACGTGGAACAGGATGAAGCTGGTCACGGCCAGAATGATGTTGCCGATGACGATGAACGGGCGGTTCTTGCCGAACTTGCCGTTGGTCTTATCGACCATGAAACCCACGAACGGGTCGGTGACACCGTCCCAGATGCGCATGATCATGCTCAGGGAAGAGGCCAGCATCATGCCGACGCCGACCCAGCCCATCAGGTAGTAGGTAGCGTAACCCATCATCATGTACAGGTTGGTAGCCGTGTTGTTCAGTGCAAAGCATGCGATGCGCCACAGCGGAACGCGGTGGATGCCGTTGTGCTCGTAGTCTTTGTCGTAGTACTTATCCGGCAGACTTCTCGTTTTTGCCATTTCGTTTTCTCTCCTTAATTTGTAAACAGGCGTTCTCCGTTTTTGCCCCGTTTGGAAACCGCACCTGCCACTGTGCGGCACATCGGGACTTTATGTCCTTATTATGAACGATATTTTGAAATTCTGTTAGTAATATTTTGAGGTAAAACAGGACGATTTTACTATTTTGAAGCAATTTTCACAACTTTATAAAAACCTATTGGTCAAATTGCATATAGTATTGATATATTAGTACAGCACATTGCCAGTTTTCTCTGCCTGCGTAGAAAAGAATATTAGGAAAGTGCGGATTTTTCCAAAAATTTTTCTAATTCCTTTCTGGGGTCTGCCATTATAATATAGGTATCACGAACCCCACCGCAGGCGGCGTAAAATAAAAAGGAGAAATCACATGGCAACGAAAGCATCCCAGCGCGTCCAGCGCTATGTCAACGCAAACGGCCCCACCATCGGCACGGTGGAGCGCCGGGTCATCGAACAGGACGGCCTCTATTTCAAGGATATCGACGGCACCGGCACCGTCAGCGCCGTCAACGACTGGCGCCTTGCCCCTGAAGAGCGCGCCAAAGCCTATGTCCAGACCCTGACCACCCGTGAGAAGATCGGCCAGCTGTTCACCTCGGACTGGCGGATGGGCCCCAAGTACCCCTCGCCCCGTCTGGCTGCCAACGGCCACAAGCCTGTGGGCGATGACTCCGGCCTGCTGGATGAGGCACCGGTGGACGTTTCCGACAGCATCTTCGGCCATCAGGCGCTGCCCAGCACCTCCGACATGGTCAAAAAGTGCTTCAACCGCCATGTCATCCTGCGCGAGAACCCCACCCCCGAAGATCTGGCAGACTATCTGAACCAGCTGCAATACCTGACCGAGACCTGTGAGCACTTCGTGCCCATGCAGGTCATGTCCAACAGCCGCAACGAGAACGGCGAGGTCGTCTTCGGCATGAACGATGCCGCCGGTGTCTTCGCCACCTGGCCCGGCACTCTGGGCATCGCAGCGGCGGTCAAGGGCACCGCCCGCATCGACATCATCGACAAGTTCGCCGACACCATCCGCCGCGAGTGGAACGCCTGCGGCCTGAAGAAGGGCTACATGTACATGGCCGACTGCGTCACCGACCCTCGTTGGCAGCGCACCTTCGGCACCTTCGGCGAGGACCCGGAGCTGATCGAGGAGATCTTCGACCACCTCATCCCCGGCATCCAGGGCGGCAGCAACGGCGTCACCCCGGACGGCGTGTCCGTGACCGTGAAGCACTTCCCCGGCGGTGGTGCCCGTGAGAACGGCTTCGACCCCCACTATGCAGCAGGTCAGTGGAACATCTACGCCACCCCCGGTTCCTTGCAGAAGTACCACATCCCGGCCTTCCGTGCGGCCATCCGCCACAACGCCGAGTCCATCATGCCCTACTACTCCAAGCCGTCCGCTGAGAAGAGCGCCCCGCAGGAGGACTTCGAGGGCAACCCCATCGCGCTGAATCCCTATGGCTTCGCCTACAACAAGGTCTTCATCGACGGGATGCTCCGCAGCCAGATGGGCTTCAAGGGCTACATCAACTCCGACACCGGCATCGTCCACAACATGTGCTGGGGCGTCGATATGCTGGATGAGCCGGAGCGCATCGGCTACGCCGTCACCCAGAGCGGCGTGGACCTGATCTCCGGTCTGCTGGACAATGCGTTCGGAGAGGAGAGCTATGCCCGCGCTGCCAACGGCTACTACGACACCCACGAAGTGCCCGCAGGCTTCCGGAAGGAAGACCTTGTCCTGACCGACGAGAGCCTGAACCGCGCCGTCCGCCGCACCCTGACCGAGCTGTTCCGTCAGGGCATGTTCGAAGACCCCTATGCAGACCCCCGGAAGGCTGCCGAGGTCGTGGCCACCAAGGCCGACTGGGAAGAGGCCAGCCGCGTCCACCGCGAGAGCGTCGTCCTGCTGAAGAACGACGGCACCCTGCCCCTGAAGGATGGCTGCAAGGTCTACGCCGAGGCCTTCGGCAAGAGCGCCGAGGCCGGCGAAGCTGCCACCAAGGCCCTGCGCGAGATGCTGGGCAATGTCACGCTGGTGGCCGACCCCGCCGAGGCCGATGTCGCCCTGCTGATGGTCAGCCCGCAGTCCGGTGCATACTTCAATGCAACGCCGGGCTATCTGGAGCTGGACATCTGCGAAGGTAAGACCGTCTGCAACGTGGATGAAAGCGGCAAGCCCACCGCCGAGACCCATCAGGAGACCACGCTGGTCGGTGCCAGCCGCATCCCCGGCATCGCCGAGGCGGTCCACGCACACGGCGGCAAGGTCGTTTCCAACATCAACTGCCCGCTGGCCTGGGAAGTCGGCAACATCGAAAAAGTCTCCGATGCGCTGACCGTCGGCTTCGATACCTACCCCTCCGCAACGCTGGACGTCCTGTTCGGCCGCTTTGCCCCGGTCGGCAAGCTGCCGCTGACCCTGCCCAAGGGCGACGAAGTGCTGGCCGTCAATGCAGACGGCGTCTGCATCAGCCCCAACGATGTGCCCGGCTACGCCAAGGATGCCTACATGCCCGACTGCATGAAGGACGAAAACGGCAAGGCTTACGCTTACCGTGACGCCGCCGGCAATTACTATGAGTTGAATTTCGGTCTGTCGTATTAAAATATGCGGTGGTCAGCACCTCTTTTCGGGTGCTGGCCGCCCTTTTCATGCAAGGAGAAACCAATGGCACAAACACAGAAAAAACAAGGAGATATGGGCACCGGTAGCGTCAAAAAGCTGCTGCTCCAGCTGATGATCCCGGCCGTGGTGGCCCAGATCGTCAACCTGCTGTATAACATCGTGGACCGTATCTACATCGGCCACATCCCCGGCATCGGCGCAGCCGCGCTGACCGGCGTGGGCCTGTTCACCCCCATCCTGATGCTGCTGAACGCCTTTGCGATGCTCATCGGTGCCGGTGGTGCGCCCCGCACCGCCATCGCCATGGGCCAGGGCGACAAAGACCAGGCGGAAAAGATCGTCAGCAACAGCTTCACCATGCTGCTGATCTTCTCGGCACTGCTGACCGTCGTGTTCTACGCTGCTGCACCGGCCCTGCTGCGGATGTTCGGTGCCAGCGACGCCACCCTGCCCTATGCGCTGGCGTACAGCCGCATCTACATCCTCGGCTCAGTCTGCGTCCTCATCGTGCTGGGCATGAACCCCTTCATCACCGCACAGGGCTTTGCCAAGATCAGTATGCTGACCACCGTCATCGGTGCGGTCATCAACATCGTGCTCGACCCCATCCTCATCTTCCTCTTTGGTCTGGGGGTGCGGGGTGCTGCCATCGCCACCGTGCTCAGCCAGGCTGTGGGTGCCATCTGGATCATCCGTTTCCTCACCGGCCCCAAGACCACCCTCCGGCTGAAGAAAGAGTACCTCAAGCCCGAAGGGAAGATCGTGCTGCCCGTCTTGGCGCTGGGCATCTCCACCTTCGTCATGATGTCCACCGAGAGCCTGCTCTCGATCAGCTTCAGCTCCAGCCTGGCCCGCTACGGCGGCGACGTGGCCGTGGGCGCAATGACGGTCATCACCAGTGTTTCCCAGCTGGCCAGTATGCCGGTCTCCGGCGTCTGCCAGGGCGGCCAGCCGGTGATGAGCTTCAACTTCGGTGCAGGCAAGAAAGAGCGCGTCAAGGAGGCCTTCCGCTTCCAGCTTCTGGTCTGCTTCGGCTACACGGCCATCTTCTGGGTGCTGATGATGCTGGTGCCCGGTGTGGTGGCCGGCATCTTCACCTCGGACGCCACCCTGATCCAGTACACCACCTGGGCCATGCGCATCTACATGGCTGGCATCTTCTCGCTGGGCATCCAGATTGCCTGCCAGCAGAGCTTTATGGCGCTGGGTCAGGCCAAGGTCAGCCTGCTGCTGGCCTGCCTGCGCAAGCTGATTTTGCTCATCCCCCTCATCTTCATCCTGCCGCACGTGGTCGCAGACCCGGTGTTCGGCGTCTTCCTGGCCGAGCCGGTCAGCGATATCATCGCCGCCGCCGTCACCGCCGTTACCTTCTTCTCCCGGTTCGATAAGATCCTGGACAGGGGCGCGGGCAAAGTTTAAGCAGCGAAGAGGAGAGCTGTTACGGAAACGAACGTTCTGAACAACGACGCCGCCGGTTTTATCACCGGCATCTGCCTGCCCGTAGACGGCGGCTTCTCCGCCTATTCGGGCGTGTAAGGCTCTGTAAACGCCTGTCCGGATCGGTTCCGGCTGCCCGGCCAGGCCGAAAAAGCATCAAGTCCCATGTCTGCACCGTCACGGTGTCGGCATGGGATTTTTTCATATCCGAAGCGCATCCACCGCTGGCAAGGTGCCGCGCACTGGACTTTATACCAGAAGGGTGCATTTCGGGCAAATTCTCATAGATATGAGTGGTCATTCGACCGCGCGTGTGGTATACTCGGCTTAGTTCAACAAATCGGAGTTTGACGAGGTAAAAGAATATGAATG
>OGIS01001336.1_pt1 | contig 10926 bp, 10 predicted proteins | sample 1571821 | NCBI WGS metagenome assembly OGIS01 (sample SAMEA2581965, study PRJEB24529) | metagenome | biome: Human gut stool | place: China | collected 2011
CCTCTTCCCATTCCGAACAGAGAAGTTAAGCCTTGTCACGCCGATGGTACTGCGTAACAGTGGGAGAGTAGGTAGCCGCCGTTTTAATGGAAGCCTCCGAGTCAGTCAAATGATTCGGAGGCTTTTTTTGTGTTTCTGAGTTTCCGACTTGGAAGGGGTGAAAAAGGCTATTTGACCCAATATTGTTACTCCGCTTGTTTATATCATTGTTCAATGACCTCAAAAGAGGATTCCTTCCGGCTTGTTGTCTTTCTTTTCTCATTTATTTATTCTGGCTTTGAGCGGACAGTGCTGAGTATTGCTCTGTTGATTCGTTTATATAGACTTATGCAGTTAACAGATATTAAATTATCTCTTTCCTTCTTGCTTATTCCAATAATATTCATACATTTGTAGTGTACTAATAAACTAATACACTAAATAATTAATTAAATACATAAACACAATGATGATTGAAGTGAAGAACTTATCTTTCAGTTATGGAAAGAGGAAACAAAAAGTCTTTAATGATTTTTCGCTGACACTGGATAAAGGTTCAGTTTATGGTCTTTTGGGTAAGAATGGTACCGGTAAATCTACTTTGCTCTATTTAATGACTGGGTTACTCCGTCCGCAAGGAGGTAAAGTGCTCTATAAAGGAATAGGCGTTTCGTTGCGTTATCCTTTGACATTGCAGGATATGTTTTTGGTGCCCGAGGAATTTGCATTACCATCCGTCAGCCTGAAACAATATGTAAAGCTGAATGCTCCCTTTTATCCGGCTTTCAGCAATGAACAGCTAAGAGCCTGTCTCCACGACTTTGACATGAATGAGGACATTCATTTGGGGGAATTGTCCATGGGTCAGAAGAAAAAGGCTTTCATGTGTTTCGCGCTGGCCGCCAACACTTCTTTACTGCTCATGGATGAGCCTAGTAACGGACTGGATATTCCTTCCAAAAGTCAGTTCCGCAAGGTGATTGCATCGGGCATGACAGATGACAAATCAGTGATTATTTCTACCCATCAGGTGAGGGATATCGACAGCCTGTTGGACCATGTGGTGATAATCGACGGTACTCATGTGCTGCTGAATGAATCGGTTAAGGATATTTGCGCGAAACTATATTTTGCCGAACAAGGAATGAATGAACCCACAGGAGATGCATTGTATGTGCAGCCTTCGGTTCAGGGAAACAGCGTGATTCTTTCTAATGTTTATAACGAAGAAACCAAGCTGAATCTGGAAGTACTGTTCAATGCTATGTTGGCAGAAAGAGAAAAAATGCAATCAATATTTAACAAGTAAAGACACAGATACATTATGGATACTAATCATTTCTTTAGCTTTTCGCGTATTGCCATGGTCATGAAACGCGAGATTATAGAAAACTGGAAAAAGAACCTTTATGCTTTCATCGGACTTTATGCAGCCTTTGCGCTGGTCGTGGTGGGTAATATGTGGGGAATGAGTATGAATGCTGAAAATGCATTTGCTAGTCCTGATATCTTCTTTGTTAGGTATTGTACGAATATACTGGGGGCTTTTATCTTTATATGTCTGTTGGGCAGTTTGATTTATGCTTCCGGCATTTTAGATAATATGAGAAATAAAGAGATGCGCATATCTTTCTTGATGCTTCCTGCAACAATGTTGGAGAAGTATGTGGCACGCTTCCTGATGGCTACGCTGGGATTTATAATAGCTGCCATTGTTGGAATGCTTTTGGCAGAGGTTACTCGTTATATTCTGCTTCCTTTGTTTGACTTGCCTGATGTGTTTCATAGTTCCGCATTGTTTAAAGTATTTTCTATGCTTACTATAGATGGTGAGCAGGCATTTAGAGGTTCCTATGCATTTAATATGGAGTATATGCCTTGGTTGGGTGAGGCTTGTGGATGGAGCTTTTTGATTTGGTCACACTCACTCTATGTTTTAGGAGGAAGTTTTTGGTACAAGAGAGCTTTTCTCAAGACTTTGGGGACACTGATTGTGATTTCTATCCTTGGCTCTATTATCACGGTACAGATTGTGGAGTGGATAGGAGAAGAAGGCATGATGGGTCTTCACGACTGGTTGGAAGAAAACTTCCAGTGGATGACGCTGAACAAACTGCTTGCATTTGGCGGTGCTTTCTTTAGTGCTTTCACAATGTTCAACTGGTGGTTGGGCTATAAGCTCTTTACCCGTTCGCAAGTTATTAAACCTAAATTTCGTTTGCTATGAAATTTAAAGAAAGTAAATCTATTTATTTGCAGATAGCCGACCGGATATGTGACGAGATTCTGCAAGGGCAATATCCCGAAGAAGAGCGAATCCCTTCGGTCAGGGAATATGCCGGCACAGTGGAAGTGAATGCCAATACAGTAGTCCGCACTTATGATTATTTGCAAGGGTTGGAAATCATATACAATAAACGAGGTATTGGCTATTTTGTATCGACAGGAGCTAAAGAGCGAATTATCACTCTTCGCAAAGATACCTTCTTGCATGAGGACTTACCGGAGTTTTTCAGACAACTGAAGACATTGGAGATTTCCATGGATGAGATAGACAAGATGTATAAAAAATATTTGGAACAACAATAGTAACACAAACACATTTTTCAGTGGGGTATCAAAACTCAGATGGTCTATCAAACCATCAACTGTAGGGGCAGGGTTTGCCTGCCCGAATACGCAAACAAGCTATTTGGGGAGAGCAATCTCGCCCCTACTAATAAAATGACAGCATAATCAACGTTTAGAAACAGTTCAATTATTTATTTTGATTGATAGTATAATGTATATAAAAAGACTACAGCGATAATCCATATTATCAGCAGGGCTATAAAACATATTTTTATCCATTGGTAAAATTTCCTTAAACTGCTTTCATGGGAAGTCTTCTTTTTATATTTCTGCCATGCTGTAATATTATGCCTAAAATAGGGCACATGAATGTAAGTAGAATAGACAGAAGTAATATAGTCTTTATATGTTTATTTATGTGGCTTTAGAATGCGCAACTAATAGCGCTTGTTAGTGCACCTGTAACCGTACAAGCTCCAAAGAATAGATCACCGACATCACATAATATAGGATGATTGTTCTTATAATAATCTTTGTGTAAAATTAGCTTGCTTCTGTATTTGAATGTTATTAGAACCAAACTTACTTTACGTGATTAAGGATGGGGTTAGTTAGTATGCTATGTGATTCGATATCTATGATTTAAGAGCATAGGACTTTTATGCTCTGAAGAAGCGTATCAAAATGAATATGCGGCTGTGGATAGGAGTTCATTAATCTTTGTTGATATTATTAGGTACGGAAAGTGATTTTATCAAAACCTTTTGTTGAATGATTGTCTGAATCTCTTTATTTCTTGATATAAGTCAAACAGTTACCATCCGAAAACTCAGTAACTTTGCACCTCAAAAAACAGGGTAACAAGTGAATGAAATAAAAGAACCGAGAAGTGTACGCCGGAATTTGTCTAAACTGGTCGTACCTATCTTTATAGAAACTTTATTGATTATGATGCTGGGGGCAGTTGACACTATCATGCTGAGCCAGTATTCAGACAATGCAGTTGCCGCCGTCGGAGTGGTGAACCAGTTGATTATGTTTGCCTTTCTTATCTTTGAGGTGATAAACCTGGGTACCTCTGTACTTTGTTCGCAATATTTGGGGGCAAAGAAACAGAAGAATGTGGTTCAGGTGGTAGGCGTGGCTATTCTGCTCAATCTTGTGCTCGGATTAGTGGTAAGTACTATTTTGCATTATGGTGCGCCGTTGTTATTGACACTGATGGGACTGCGTCCTGAATTAATGGTCTATGGAGTGGGGTATATGGAGATAGTGGGGGCGTTTGCCTTCTTTCAGGCACTTTCACTGACGGTTTCTGCGTCTTTGCGTAGTGCTAACAAGGCTGTCTATCCTATGATGGTCATTGTGGTGGTGAATATCCTGAATATCATAGGTAATTACTCCTTAATCTTCGGTAAGTTCGGCATGCCGGCGTTGGGGGTGGAAGGAGCGGCTATTTCGACGGCTTTTGCCAGAGGAGTGTCGATGATTATCCTTTTTATTATTCTGTTTCGTAAATATATACCCAAGTTCCCGATTGATTACTTCCGACCTTTTCCCTTTGTGGAACTGAAGAATCTGTTGAAAATCGGTCTTCCGTCGGCAGGGGAGAACATGTCTTATAGCTTATCGCAGGTGTTACTGACTTATTTTATCAATATGCTTGGAAATGAAGCTCTTACTACGCGAACATACGTGGTTAATATGGTGATGTTTGTCTATCTGTTTGCGATAGCCATGGCACAAGGCGGGGCTATCTGCATCGGGCATTTGGTGGGGGAGAAGAAAATAAGAGCTGCCTATTTGTTGGGCAAGTATGTAATGCGTATTTCTATTTTAGTGTCGCTGGTACTTTCCTGTATTTGGGCTTTGATGGGGCACACGCTCTTTAGTTGGTTGACAGACAATGCGGAGATTGTCCGTTTGGGTACTGTCATCCTTTTTGTCGATGTGATACTTGAAGTGGGGCGTGCCATTAACATTTATGCCACCAATGCCCTTCGTGCAACCGGAGATGTGAACTATCCTTTTTATGTAGGGGTAGTTGTACAATGGAGCATAGCAGTAGGCTGCGGCTATCTGTTCGGGCTCTATTGGGGGTGGGGACTGGTCGGTATGTGGTGTGCTTTCTTGCTGGACGAGAACATTCGCGGCATCATTTTTGTGCGGCGTTGGAATAGTATGAAGTGGGCAAAGAAAGGATTTGTGAAATAATAAATGTGATTTTCGCAAACTTTATAGTGATTGAGGCGGTTAAACTCAATAAAAAGAATTAATTTTGCAATCTGATAATTATCTAAAATACATTATGGAGCTCGATTTACTCACGGCAATATCACCTATTGACGGTCGATACAGAGGAAAAGCGGGAGCTTTGGCCTCTTATTTTTCTGAATTTGCACTCATTAAGTACCGTGTGCAGGTAGAAATAGAATATTTCATCACTTTATGTGAGCTACCGTTACCGCAGCTGACAAGCTTTGATCATGCACGTTTTGCATCGCTTCGTGCTATCTACCAAAACTTCTCGGAAGCCGATGCCGGACGCATTAAGGAAATAGAGAGTGTTACAAACCACGACGTTAAAGCTGTAGAATATTTCATTAAGGAACAATTTGACAAGTTGGGCGGAATGGAAGAATACAAGGAGTTTATCCACTTCGGCCTTACTTCTCAGGACATTAATAATACGTCAGTGCCTTTGTCTGTCAAAGAAGCGCTGGAACAAGTATATTATCCGCAGATTGAAGAACTGATTGCGCAGCTGACTGCTTACGCAGAAGAATGGGCGAATATCCCGATGTTGGCAAAGACTCACGGACAGCCTGCGTCTCCCACTCGTTTGGGCAAGGAAATCATGGTGTTCGTTTATCGCCTTAACCGTCAGTTGACTGTGCTGAAGGCTTGTCCCATTACTGCTAAATTTGGTGGAGCCACAGGTAATTATAATGCGCATCATGTGGCATATCCGCAATATGACTGGAAAGCATTCGGCAATAAGTTTGTGGCAGAGAAACTCGGTCTGGAACGCGAGGAATATACCACTCAGATTTCAAACTATGACAATCTGGGAGCTATCTTTGATGCCATGAAACGCATTAATACCATAATGATTGACATGAACCGCGATTTCTGGCAGTATATCTCTATGGAATATTTTAAGCAGAAAATCAAGGCGGGTGAAGTCGGTTCGAGTGCCATGCCGCACAAAGTGAACCCTATCGACTTTGAAAATGCGGAAGGAAACTTGGGAATGGCCAATGCTATATTGGAGCACCTTTCTTCTAAACTGCCGGTTTCGCGCTTGCAGCGTGACTTGACAGATTCTACAGTGTTGCGCAATGTAGGTGTACCTTTCGGACATATCATCATTGCCATTCAAAGTTCATTGAAGGGATTGCGTAAGCTGCTGCTGAATGAACATAAGATTTATGAGGATTTGGATAACTGCTGGAGTGTAGTGGCAGAAGCTATTCAAACCATTCTTCGCCGGGAGGCTTATCCGCACCCGTATGAGGCACTGAAAACGTTAACACGTACTAATCAGGCTATTACCGAATCGTCTATCAAAGAATTTATCGAGACATTAAATGTCGGTGAAGAAATAAAAAAAGAGCTGCGTGAGATTACGCCGCACAACTATACAGGCATTTAAAACGTTATTTATTTAAAGTAAAAAAAGAAACAGAGCCCGAGAGGGCGTTATACATTAATTTAATTAAAGAGAAATCATGAGTACAGAAAATGAAAACAGACAAGAAGGTTCTGTAAACGAAGAAAACCAGAATGTCAGCCGTGATGGTGGTTATAAGTCTTATAACAGAGACAATAATTACAACAGATACAACAACGACGGCGAACAGCGTCAGTATCGTCCCCGCACTAACTATAACCGTGAGGGAGGAGAACGCCCTTATCGCTCTTCATATAATAATGGTGAGCGTCCTTCTTACAATCGTTATAATAATGGCGAACGTCCGCAGCGTCCCCGTTTCAATTCTAACAGTGAAGAAGGTGGTGAACGCCAGTATCGTCCTCGTACTAATTATAATCGTGAAGGGGGAGAACAGCGTCAGTATCGTCCTCGTACCAACTATAACCGCGAAGGTGGTGAGCAGCGTCCTTACTCTCCGCGTCCGCGTACCAATTATAATCGTGAAAGTGGTGAACAGCGTCCTTACTCTCCGCGTCCTCGCGTAGGAGGTTATAATCAAGGAGGTGGATATAACCGTGAGGGCGGCGACCGTCCTTATCGTCCGCGTACCGGGGGGTATAACCAAGGTGGAGGATACAACCGTCCTTACCGTCCGCGTACCAGTGATTATAATCCGAATGCTAAATATAGCTTGAAAAAGCAGATAGAATATAAGGATATACTGACTGATCCGAACGAACCGATTCGTTTGAATAAATTCCTGGCAAATGCAGGTGTTTGTTCTCGTCGCGAAGCTGATGAATTCATCACTGCGGGAGTGGTAAGCGTAAATGGTGTGATAGTAACAGAATTGGGTACTAAAATCAAGCGTACAGACGAAGTGAAGTTCCATGATGAACCGGTGAGCATTGAACGTAAAGCTTATGTTTTGCTGAACAAACCGAAAGATTGCGTGACTACTTCCGATGATCCTCAGGAACGTAAGACAGTGATGGATTTTGTGAAGGGTGCTTGTAAGGAGCGTATCTATCCTGTAGGTCGTCTGGACCGTAACACTACCGGTGTTCTGCTATTGACCAATGACGGTGATTTGGCTTCAAAACTGACTCATCCGAAATACTTGAAGAAGAAAATTTATCATGTATATTGTGATAAGAATGTAGCTAAGGCAGATCTCGATCAAATTGCAGCCGGTATTACTTTGGATGACGGTGATATTCATGCAGATGCCATCAGTTATGCATCGGATACAGACAAGTCGCAGGTAGGTATCGAAATCCACTCCGGAAAGAACCGTATCGTGCGCCGTATTTTTGAATCACTGGGTTATAAGGTTGTGAAACTGGACCGTGTATATTTTGCGGGTCTAACCAAGAAAGGGCTTCGTCGCGGTGACTGGCGTTACCTGACAGAACAGGAAGTGAATATGCTTCGTATGGGCTCATTCGAATAATCAAGTAAAATAATAATTAAGAGACAAAACAATGGAAAAAATTAGTAGAACAAAGGTAGTTGACCTGTTGAAGCGTCGTGATTTTGGCGCAATGGTCAATGTAAAAGGTTGGGTTCGTACCCGCCGTGGTAGCAAACAGGTAAATTTTATCGCCCTGAATGACGGTTCTACAATAAATAATGTGCAGATAGTAGTTGATTTGTCAAATTTCGATGAAGAAATATTGAAACTCATCACTACAGGTGCATGTATCAGTGTGAATGGTGAACTGACCGAATCTATCGGTTCCGGTCAGGCTGCCGAGATTCAGGCACGTGAAATAGAGGTGCTGGGTGCTTGCGATAACACCTATCCGTTGCAGAAAAAAGGTCATACGATGGAATTCCTTCGTGAGATTGCTCACTTGCGTCCGCGTACCAATACTTTCGGCGCAGTGTTCCGCATTCGTCACAATATGGCAATTGCTATCCATAAGTTTTTTCATGAACGTGGCTTTTTCTACTTCCATACTCCTATTATTACAGCATCAGACTGTGAAGGAGCCGGTCAGATGTTCCAGGTTACTACCAAGAATCTCTATGACTTGAAGAAGGATGAAAACGGCTCTATTATTTATGATGATGATTTCTTTGGCAAACAGGCAAGTCTGACTGTTTCCGGTCAGTTGGAAGGTGAGCTGGCTGCCACGGCATTGGGCGCTATTTATACCTTCGGTCCGACTTTCCGTGCTGAAAATTCGAATACTCCGCGTCACTTGGCAGAGTTCTGGATGATTGAGCCGGAAGTTGCTTTCAATGATATCATCGACAACATGGATTTGGCTGAAGATTTCATTAAATACTGTGTTCGGTGGGCATTGGATAATTGCTATGACGATGTGAAGTTCTTGAATGATATGTTCGATAAGGGCTTGATAGAGCGTTTGCAGGGCGTATTGAAAGAAACTTTCGTTCGTTTGCCTTATACAGAAGGTATCAAGATCTTGGAAGAAGCGGTAGCGAAAGGGCATAAGTTTGAATTCCCGGTTTATTGGGGGGTAGACTTGGCGTCAGAGCACGAACGCTTCTTGGTGGAAGAACACTTCAAACGTCCGGTTATTCTGACTGATTATCCGAAAGAAATCAAGGCATTCTATATGAAGCAGAATGAAGATGGAAAGACCGTTCGCGCCATGGATGTATTGTTCCCGAAGATTGGTGAAATCATTGGTGGTTCCGAACGTGAAGCAGACTATGATAAACTGATGACCCGCATTCAGGAATTGAACATTCCGATGAAAGATATGTGGTGGTATCTGGATACGCGTAAGTTTGGTTCATGTCCTCACTCCGGTTTCGGACTCGGATTCGAGCGTCTGCTATTGTTTGTAACAGGCATGACCAATATCCGCGACGTGATTCCGTTCCCGCGTACTCCGCGCAATGCTGAATTCTAAAAGATATAAATAATGATGGAAATCCTGCCCTATAACATAGAGCAGGATTTTTTTTGCATTTACCTGTAAAAAAGTTATTTAAAAACGTGGATATATGAAAATTATTTCTAATTTTGTGTATCCACATTACGCAATTTGTTAACTAAATATTATACGACTATGAAACGACATTCTTTATTTTTACTGCTGATAGCATTTATGCTGATCGGTACTTCTCGTGTAATGGGACAAAATAAATCTGCTGTTGCCCCTGCTGATTTAAAAGGTATTTGGCAGATGTGTTTTTATGTATCCGGCGTTCCGAATACTCCCGGAGAGTTAAAGCCGAGTAATTCATTCAAAATCTTGTCTGATGATGGAAAGTTTACCAATATGACGGTAATTCCTAACCATGGAGCTATTATTATTGGTGCGGGTACCTATAAACAGACCGCAGAGAATGCATATACAGAGCATGTAGAGAAGAATCTGCATTTACCTCAATTGGTGGGTTCAGACAATATCTTGGAGTTCGAGATGAAAGGTGGTGATGTAATGGTATTGAAGTTCTTTGTGAAAACAGATAAGGACGGCAATGATATCAATTCATGGTATTATGAAACTTGGAAACGGGTGAAGATGCCGGCTGCTTATCCAAAAGATTTGGTAAGATAATAAGTAGTTGGAAAAATACAATATAAGGCGGGCGAGAGTCCGCCTTATATTGTATTTTGCACAATTCTTCAAAAAATGTGCTATTCTTCATCACTTTTATGGCTTTGGAAGAACAAAGATTAGAAATAATCGTTAACTTTGTCACCAATAACATAAAATAGAAAAGGAGATTAATGTCTAAGCTTTATATAATAGCAGGTTGCAATGGGGCCGGAAAAACGACGGCATCCTACACAGTGCTTCCCGAAATATTGGACTGTCGCGAGTTTGTCAATGCCGACGAAATCGCAAAAGGTCTTTCTCCTTTTAATCCCTCAAGTGTAGCCATTGAAGCCGGCCGGCTAATGCTTAAGCGCATTGGCGAATTGCTTTCTGCCGGAGTCAGCTTTTCTGTTGAAACAACGCTCTCTACCCGTTCTTATATTAATCTCATTCATCAGGCGCAAAGTCAGGGCTATAGTGTCAGTCTGATTTATTTTTGGTTGAACTCACCTGAATTGGCTATTGAACGGGTAAAGCAACGTGTTGCCAATGGAGGGCATGATGTGCCGGCGCCTATCATTCGTCGTCGTTACCGTGCGGGATTGGATAACTTCTTCCATATTTATATGTCATGTGTGGACTATTGGATGCTGGCAGACAATAGCTCTACACCGCGTGTTATTGTGGCTGATGCTTTTCGTTTACGGGAAGAGCCACATATTTATAATCATGAACTCTTTAATAAAATCAGAAGTTATGTCAACTGAAGAAGAATATAAGGAACTGAGCGAGAAATTGCGTTATGGTTTGGAACTGGCCGAACAGCGATTAATAGAAGAAACAGCTCGTCGTGAAGGGACGTTGTGTTATGGTCGTCCTGATGGAAAAGTGGTGCGGGTATCTGCAACGGAACTTTTGAAGCTTCGCCAGTCTGCCGGATATGCTTGTCCGGTTGGTGAATCCGAATCGGGCTGGAGACATTAAAAGAATATTTTAAATAAAAATAAATTGGGGAGATGGATTAATCTTCCCTTTTTTGCTGCCGTATGTAAGCTCTCTCCCTGAAAATCAACCAAAAAAATGCTTAATTTGTTTGCCAGTTCGAAGAAAAGCCGTACCTTTGCAAGCCGATTATTATCAAAAGTTTATAAAGAATTAATTCTCGATCGGAAGAGCGTCGTGTAGGGAAAGAGTGTA
>OGIS01001337.1_pt1 | contig 10915 bp, 9 predicted proteins | sample 1571821 | NCBI WGS metagenome assembly OGIS01 (sample SAMEA2581965, study PRJEB24529) | metagenome | biome: Human gut stool | place: China | collected 2011
CGGGCTCATAACCCGAAGGTCGTTGGTTCAAATCCGGCCCCCGCAACCACCAAGCGTTCTGAGATTTCTCAGAACGCTTTTTTGTTGTGTTTTACGCAAAAGGATCCCCCGGTCCACGCTGCAGGCAGACCGGGGGATCCTTTTGCCTTATACTTATAAATGTTCTGCCAGTTCAAACATGGCGCGCACGCTGGCGCGGCTGCGCTCCCGGCGGGAAATGAGCAGGAAGCTGAAGTTCCACTGCGGGCCGTCGATGGGCACGCTGCACAGGTCCGGGCGCAGGTATTTGGGCGCGGAAGAGGGCAGCAGGCCGATGCCCACCCCGGCGCTGGCCAGCAGAAACAGCTCCTCCAGCGTCCGGGTGTGAAGGACCGGGTTTCCTTTCAGACCCAGCTGATTGTAGTACTGGCGCAGCAGCTCCTCGGTGTTGCCCTGGGGGGCCTCTTGAGTCAGGATCAGCGTTTCGCCCTGCAGCTGCTGCGGAGCGATCTTTTCCGCTCCGGCAAGGGGGTGGCCGGTCGGCAGTAGCCAGGTGGCGTGCACCTGCTGCAGGATGATGCTGTCCAGCCCCTCCAGATCGGGCAGGTCAAAATCCATGGCGACCAGCAGGTCGATCTTCCGGTCCACCAGCTGGCTGACCAGCTGCTGCCGGGAGCCGGTCACGGTGGCAAGCTGCACTTCCGGGTGCAGGCTGTGGTACTGACGGAGCAATTGGGAGATGGCGTGCTGCTCCAGAATGGTGGGGATGCCCAGGGTCAGGTGGGTCTGCTGCTCCTGGGCGATGGTCTGGGTTCGGGTCACGACCTCTTCCAGCCGGGCCGTGAGCTCGTTGACCTGCTGGAAGAAATACTCTCCGGCCAGCGTCAGCTTGACATGGGCTGTGTCGCGCTCCAGCAGGGTGACGTGCAGTTCCTCTTCCAGGGCGCTGATCTGGCGGCTGATGGCTGTCTGGGACACAAAGCAGGCCCGCGCCGCCTTGGTAAAGCTGCCGGAGCGGGCTACCTGCTGAAAGTACATGATCTGCTGCAATGTCATACGCTTTTTCTCCTGCCTGCATCAAAAATTGTGAAACCTTGCCAAGAGTATAACAAATTTCTTGTGCAAACTCAACCACCTTATGCGTCTAAGTTATAAGCGGGCAAATTATTGGTGTTTCAAATCTTTGCCGAAACCTGTTAAACTTGTAACAAGAGCGCCGGGCCTACACAAGACCGGTGCAAAAGAAGAAAAGAGGTAACCAAATGAAGAGCAAGATCTCTCGCCGCAGCTTCCTGCGCAACATTGCTGCCGCTGGCAGCGGTGCCGCTGCGCTGGGTCTGCTGGCAGGCTGCAGCTCCAGCAGCACCGCCGCATCCTCCGGCAGCACCGCAGCCGCCGAGGACAAGTACACCCCGGGCACCTATTCTGCCTCCAAGACCATCTCCTACTCCGAGATCGGTGTCTCCATGACCTTTGATGCCAACAGCATCACCGCCTGCGAGATCACTTCCTCCGGTGAGCAGGACCTGCTGACCGACGACAAAAAGACTGCCATGGCCAAGGCCATCGTGGAGGGCCAGAGCGCCGATGTGGACGCTGTGACCAGCTGCACGCTGGTGGCCTCCGTGGGCGCCATCCAGGAGTGCGTAGCCGACTGTATCGCACAGGCTACCGGCACTGAGGTGGAAAAGCCTGAGACGACCGAAGTGACCGGCCGTGTGCCCGGCTACTGCGGCCCCGGCGACTGGCTGGGTGAGGCTCCGGCTGACCCCGACAAGTACGAGGATGCAGGCACCTATGATGTGGTCATCGTGGGCGGCGGCCATGCCGGCGTCGGCGCAGCCTTTGGTGCTGTGGATGAGGGCGCTACCGTGGCGGTCATTGAAAAGCAGCCCTGGGGTAACTTTGTGGACCTGGACGGCACCGGCACCAACATGGGCGGCTGGTACGGCGAGGACATCGGCCACGTCAACTCCAAGCTGCTAATCGAGCGCGGCTATGGCCCCTATGACACCGGTGCCATCACCTCCGAGTTCTGCAAGCGTGCCGCAGGCCGTGTGAACCCCGAGATCATCAAGAACTTCGTGCAGTATTCCGGCCAGATGTTCGACCGCTATGAGGAGATTTACGACTCCTATGAGGAAGAGCGCAAGGCCAACGACAGCGATGTGTATCTGGCCGATACCGCTGTCATCGTGCCCAAGGCCACCGGCGACGGCAAGACCGGCGACCAGTGGGTGGACGGCGAGCCCGCAGGCGGTGCCGGTCACTACGACATGAGCGATATGTTCCAGTACCCGCTGTGCAACACCCAGGCAGCTTACGGCCAGCACAAGGCCAGCTACCCCATCAGCTGCGGCGGCTACCTGACCTGGCCCTGCAATGCCCAGTTCTACGGCTATCAGGGCAACAACATCGAGTACATCCACAAGTACATCGTCAAGTATGTGCAGGAGACCCCCAACTGTGCCTGGGACTTTGAGCGCGAGGGCATCAAGCTCATCCAGGACGACAGCGGCAAGGTCACCGGCGTGTACGCTAAGGGCGCAGACGGCACCTACTACCGCTACAACTGCAACAAGGGCGTCATCCTGTGCGCAGGCGACTTCATCGGCAACCCCGAGATGTGCTGGGCGCTGCTGAACGAGGGCATGGAGTGGGCTGAGCGCAGCGGCGCGACCGCTGACAGCTGGGCCTCTGCAGGCACCCGCAACGGCCAGGGCCACAAGATGGCCTGCTGGGCAGGCGGCATGATCGAGCCCACCCCCCGTGGCTGGATGGCCATCGGCGGCGGCGCTTCCGGCCCCTGGGGCACCGCTCCCATGCTGATGCTGAACAGCCGCGGCAAGCGCTTCATGAACGAGGGCGCCATTGCGCAGATGCAGGCCACCTGCCTGCGTCAGCCCGCCGGTCTGGCCTGCTACGTCACCGACGCCAACTGGGCCAAGACCCTGAAGGCTGCTCCGCTGGACCACGGCGCACCCAACTTTGGCATGCAGGACTACTGGGATAAGATCGAGCAGGACATGAACAACACCGTGTCCGGTCAGGCCAACACCATCACCATTGCAAACCTGGCCGAGCGCACCCAGATGGCCGGCACCGTTTACCGTGCCGACACCCTGGACGAGCTGGCAGACCTGCTGGGCTACAAGGGCGCTGCCAAGCAGAACTTCCTGGACAGCATCGCACACTACAACGAGCTGTGCTATGCAGGCGTGGACAGCGACTACGGCAAGGATGCACCGTACATGGTGCCCATCGACACCGCTCCGTTCTTCGGCGGCACCAGCTCCACCGGCCACTCCTCCAACCCGATGATGGTCACCATGAGCGGTGTCATCACCGACGAGACCCAGAACGTCCTGAACAAGGACTGGGAGCCCATCGAGGGCCTGTATGTGGCTGGCAACTGCCTGGGCGGCCGTTACGGCTTCGGCTACAGCACTCCGTTCGCCGGCAACTCGGTCGGTATGGCCATGACCCACGGCTGGACCGCAGGCCATCAGGTGGCTTCCGACAAGAAGTTCCTGGGTGAGCCCGTGGAGGCCATGGAGGCACCCGCAGGCGGCCCCGGCGGCCCCGGCGGTCCCGGCGGTCACCACTGATCTCTTCTGACGCGTTTCTTTTTCTTCTTCTCTGGGGAAGCCCCGTTACAGGGCTTCCCCTTTTGCATGAATGCGTGTATACTTTATAAAAAACGACAAGGAGCATCACCATGGCAAAACCGCTCGTGCTTGACCTGCACATCCCTTACTGCATCCGCCCGGAAAACTACCTCGCGCACTTCAACGCGGTGGGCTCCAATGCGGAAAAAAACGCCTATATGGACGCCCTCAAGCGGGAGGTGCTCTCCTATGAGGGAGAACTGGACGGTTACGAGATCCGGGCCGTGCACCTCAGCGGCGGCAGCGCCAGCGTGATGGCCCCGGACTTGCTGGGCGATGTGCTGCGCACGGTGCGCACCCATCTGCCGGTGGCGCAGGGGGCAGAGGTCAGCTACGACTCGCTGCCCGTCACCATCGGCACGCCGTCCCTCACGGGCATCGCGTCCGGCCACCCCAACCGCACCGAACTGATGATGCGCTCGGACAACGACGCCGAGCTGAAGGCGCTGGGCTGCACCCACAACGCGCAGCATATCCGCAACGCCATGCTGTTTCTGGCAAAGTTCCACTTGAACAATGTGGGCCTGACCCTGAACTACGGCATCCCGGGGCAGACGATGCAGAGCTGGCACAACAGCCTGCACGCGGCGGTCATCATGCAGGCCGGGCACATCACGGCAGAGCCGCTGGCCGTGACCGACGCCGAGGGCATGCCCAACGCGGCGGAGCGGTTCGAGATGTTCCGCTATGCCTGCGAGTACCTGCCGGAGAACGGCTACAAGATGTATGCTGCCGGGTGCTTTGCCCGCCCCGGCTACGAGTACCGCGCCCGTGCCATGGAGTGGAACGGGGATGACGTCATCGGCATGGGCGTCAACGGCGGTTCGGTGTACGACGGCTATGCCGTGCGCAACACCAACAGCCTCAAGCTTTACATCAAAAATGCCGGTGACTTTGAAAAGCTCACGGCGCAGGCCGCGCAGCTGGACGAGAACGCGCGGATGCTGCGCTACCTGCGGGGCCGCATGAAGCTGAACGACGGCGTGGTGGAGCCGCTGTTCCGGGAGCGGTTCGGGCAGGAACTGCCGCAGGAATTTTCCACCCTGCTGGATAAGGCGGTGGAAAACGGCCTGGCCCAGCGCACGGCCGACGGCTGGATGCCCACCCTGGAAGGGCTGTTCCGGGGCGAGGTACTGTAACACAAAAAGCGGGAGCTGTCTCATGGGAGAGACGGCTCCCGTTTTTTGTATGCCAAAAGTCCCCACGGCGGGCCGATTTGTGGTATACTGGTAGAAAACAGTGACCCGCGAAGGAGAAAAGAATGCAATACAAACTTCTGGTAAGCGATTTTGATAATACGCTGGTGCCCTTTGGGGAGCCGAAGCCCCGCCCGGCGGTGGTAAAGGCCGTGAAAAAACTGCAGGCCGCCGGGGTGAAATTTGCGCTGAGCACCGGCCGCGCCTATCCTTGCGTGCACAGGGAGCAGCTGGGCGGCATCCGGCCGGATTACATCGTTACCTGCAACGGTGCCTGTGTGACCGACAGCAAGGGCACTGTGGTGACGGAACATCCCCTCACCAACGAGGAAATGTACGCGCTGGTGGATTTCTGCGAGGATTACAACTACCCGCTGCAGTTCAATTTCCGGGATGCCTGCTATGTGTACTGTGAGTACGAGGCCCTGCGCAACAACTACGCAAAGATGGGCAGCAGCGGCCTGACCTGCGTGGACGGCGAGGACCAGGACCGGCACCTCATCGATATGCCCCACGCGGCCTTTGCTGCCGTACCGCCGGAGCATGTGGCGGACTTCATGAAAAAATATGGTCACTTGAACCTGAACTGGATGCAGGTAGGCGCGAAAAACGCCGACGGCTATGGCTTCTACGACATCGTGCGCGGCGGCATGGACAAGGGCGTGGGCCTGACCGACCTGTGTGCCCGGCTGGGTCTGTCGCCGGAAGAGGCGGTGGCAGCGGGTGACTCGGCCAACGACCTGAGCATGCTGCGCACGGCCGGCCTGGGCGTGTGCATGGACAATGGAACCGAGGATGCAAAGGCCGCTGCTGACCGGGTCATCGGTGATGTGCGGGAGGACGGCCTTGCGGCGCTGATCGAGGAACTCTGGTTTGATGGCCCGAAAGCGGAGCCCTCCGGCCGGGACCTGGGCTCGGCCTGGGCACAGATCGAAAGCGCAGGCGGCCAATGAGCTTTGCGCCGGTGTACAATGAGCATAGCCGGGCGCTGATCCTGGGCACCTGGCCCAGCCCTAAAAGCCGGGAGATGGCCTTTTATTACGGCCACCCGCAGAACCGCTTCTGGCCGATGATGGCCGCCCTGACCGGGGAGCCGGTGCCGAAGCGGGAGGACATCGAAGCAAAAAAGCAGATCATCCTGCGCCATGGGTTGGCCCTGTGGGACACGCTGGAAAGCTGCACCATCACCGGGGCGTCGGATGCATCCATCCGGGACGTGGTGCCCAACGACATCGCCGCTCTGCTGCAGAAGGTGCCCATTGAGGCGGTGTTCTGCAACGGGGCCACGGCCTATCGCATTTATACAAAGTATCTGCAGCCGGTCACTGGCCTTGCGGCGGTCAAACTGCCCAGCACCAGCCCGGCCAATGCGGCCTGCCGCCCGGAGATGCTGCGGCAGGTGTGGGGCACGGCGCTGGCAGACTGGATCGCCAAATAATTGCCAAGCTGTAAATTCTTCATGAATCCGCTTGCGTTTTTCGCAAAGGGTTGTATTATGGGTACTATAAGGGGCACCTGCCCCGGAAAAGGAGAACGACCATGAGCAAGATCATCCGCACCCGGAAGCCCAGTGTCCTGCCGTACTACGCGGCGGCGCTGGTGTTCGTGGTGCTGTGCGCGGTGCTGCCGGTGTACCGGCTGTGGGCCCTTGCGGCGGCGCTGGCAGCCGCTGCGGCGGCATTCCTGGCGGCCAAAAAGGTCTGCCCGCCCCGTGTGGTGGAAACCGAGGTGCCCTTCCACACGGGTGTGGAGGACGTGGACGCCATGCTGGCAGACATCCAGCAGAAGCTGGACACTCTGCACAGCCTGAACGAATCCCTGCCCGACCCGCAGCTGTCCGCCGCCATGACCCGCATGGAAAAGGCCGGACGCTCCATTGTGGAAGTGGTGGAGGCCAACCCCGCCAAGGCAAAGCAGGTGCGCCGCTTTGCCAACTACTATCTGCCGGACGCCGTGAATGTGCTGCAGCAGTATGCGCAGCTGGCCCGGCAGGGGGTGCGCGGCGAGAACGCCGCCGCCATCCGTGCCGAGGTGGAGCACAATGCGTCCTCCATTGCCACGGCCTTTGAAAACCAGCTGGATGCACTGTACGCCGCAGAAAGCATGGACCTGTCGGCAGACCTGACCGTGCTGCAGAACATGCTCAAAGGGCAGGGACTGAGTAAATAAACGGATATACTGGAAAGGAAGGAATCTCCTATGGCAGACAACACGTTCAACTTTGACCTCGACGCACCCGCTGTGCCTACCCTGACGCTGGACCCGGCTCCGGCACAGGAGCAGGCCCAGCCCAAACAGCCGGAACCCGCCGCTGCCCCCGAGGCACAGGTCAAGCTCAGCCCGGAAGAGCAGGCCATGGTGGATCAGTTCGCGGAGAAGATCGACATCACAAACAGCCAACAGGTGCTGCAGTACGGCTCCGCCTGCCAGAAGAAGATCGGTGACTTCTCCGAAGCAGCTCTTTCCAAGGTGTCCACCAAGGACCTGGGCGAAGTGGGCAATATGATCACCGACCTGATCGGCGAGCTGAAGAGCTTTGACGCAGGCGAAGAGCAGCAGAAGGGCATTCTGGGCTTCTTCAAGAAAAAGGGCGACCAGATCGACGCCCTCAAGACCAAGTACAACAAGGCCGAGACCAACGTGGAGAATATCCAAGGCATGCTGGAGGCCCATCAGGTGCAGCTGCTCAAGGACATCGCCATGCTGGACAAGATGTATGACCTGAACATGGCCTACTTCAAGGAGCTCAGCATGTACATTCTGGCCGGTAAAAAGAAGCTGGCCGAGGTGCGTGCAGGGGAGCTGCAGCAGGCCATGGACAAGGCCAAGGCCTCCGGCCTGCCGGAGGACGCCCAGGCGGCCCGCGACCTGGCCGACCAGTGCGAGCGCTTTGAAAAGAAGCTGTACGATCTGGAGCTTACCCGCAACATCAGCCTGCAGATGGGCCCCCAGATCCGCCTGCTGCAGAACAACAACACCATGATGGCCGAAAAGATCCAGTCCACCATCGTGAACACCATCCCCCTGTGGAAGAACCAGATGGTGCTGGCCCTGGGCCTGGCCCACAGCCAGCAGGCCATGCAGGCCGAGCGTGCCGTCACCGACATGACCAACGACCTGCTCAAGAAGAACGCCGAGGCGCTCAAGCTGGGCACCATCGAGACGGCCAAGGAGTCCCAGCGCGGCGTGGTGGACATCGAGACCCTGCAGCAGACCAACAAGAGCCTGATCGAGACGCTGGACGAGCTGAACAAGATCCAGACCGAGGGCCGCGCAAAGCGCGCTGCCGCCGAGCAGGAACTGACCCGTATCGAGGACGAACTGAAATCCAAAATGATGGAGATCCGGAGCTGAAATGGCAAACGCAGATTTTAACCCCAAGCAGACCGGCACCCCCGGCGGCTTTGACGCGGGCAGCTACCGCGAAAAGGCCAGCCCGGAGCAGGCCGTGCAGCTGACCCCGCTGCAGCAGAAGCTGGCCGGGCTGGAAGCAAAACTGCCCGCCGCCCTCACCCGGCAGGCCGTGGCCCTGGCGTTGAGCATCGTGGTGATGCTGGCGGCCTTTGCAGGTTTTGGCAGCGCCAAGGTGCGCAGCAAATACAACACGGCCCGGCAGTGGTTCACGGTGGGCGTGTCTGCCGACAACGGCTACAACCTCAGCGAGGAACTGACCGCCCGGGCCAATACGGCGGCAAACGTCATCACCACCGCCGGCAATACGCTGGGGGCCGACAATGCGGAAGTACAGACCGCGCAGGCGGCGCTGGATGACTTTTCGGCCTGTCTGGACGCCGTGCAGTCTGGCGGAAAGAGTCAGGCGTTGACCTCCCTGAGCTACTACAACGGCAGTTCCATGCACGCGCTGTATCAGGCCAACGAGACGCTGGGCAAGGCCATCGACCAGCTCTATGCCAAATTGCAGGAGCAGGCCGCCGACCCCATGAAGATGGGCGCTGTGCAGGGCCAGTATGGCCAGTTCAACAGCGCAGGCACCATCATCGGCACATTGAAATACAACGAAGCAGTCTACAACTATCAGAACGAAGTCGGCGGGTTCCCGGCCAATGTGCTGGGCGGCCTTGCCGGCGTGAAGGAGGTTGAGCCCTTCGCATGAAAAACATTGCAAGAAAACTCAGCGCATTGCTGCTGGTGTTCGTGGTCAGCGCGGCGGCCCTGTGCCCGGCCTTTGCGGCCTCGGCCAGCCTGCCCTCGCTGCCCAGCGGCCAGTGTGTGGTGGACGATGCCAACGTCCTGAGCAGCAGCACCGTGCAGACCATCACCGACCTGAACGCCCAGCTGGAAAGCAGCTGCAGCGGGGCGCAGATCGGCGTGCTGACGGTGGATTACACCGGCAGCTGCACCACAGAAGAATATGCCCTGCAGGCGGCCAATGCCTGGGGCATTGGTTCTTCTACCGGCAATAATGGTGTGCTGATCCTGTTGGTCATGGAGACCCAGCAGTACGCCGACGGCGATTACTACATTGCCACAGGTGACGGTTTCCGCAACACCACGCTGGAAAGTCAGGCCAGTGCCCTTGCCCAGACCATGGAGGACGACTTCGTCCGGCAGGACTATGACGACGCCGTGACCACCTGCGCCCGGAACGTGGCCCAGACCATCGCGGACATCTACGGCGTGAGCCTTTCGGGCGGGAACACGAACAACGGCTCCTACAACGAGCCTGCTGATGATGACAACAGCAGCGGCGGCGGTTTTGGCGACATTCTGCTGGGCTTTGTCACCATCCTGTTCACGATCATCCTGCTGCTCATCATCGTGTCGGTGATCGTGTACACCTTCTCCGGCCCGCTGGGCGGCCTGTTCTGGTGCTTTGGCGGCCCCTGGCATAGAGGACCCCGTCCGCCGCGCGGACGCCGCAACCCGCCCCCGCCCCCGCCGGGCGGCCCCTATGGCGGCTTTGGCGGTCCCGGCCCTGGCGGTTCTGGCGGACGCGGCCCGCGCAGCTCTCCGCCCCGCAGCGGCGGCTTCGGTGGTGGTTCCTTTGGCGGCGGCAGTTTTGGCGGCGGCTCCTTCGGGGGCATGGGCGGCGGCAGCTTCCATGGCGGCGGCGGCGGACGCGGCCGTTGATGCCAACAACATAACCGCATAAAAAACAAGGCAGAGAACTGCTGTGGACGAAACGTCTGCGGCAGTTCTCTTTTTATGTGCTTCTATCGTGAACGAAATTCATTTGACAAAACAATTTTGGTAACATATACTGGATGACATCACGGAAACGAAAAAGGGAAGGAATCGTCATGCTGACTCTGGATAAAATCTACCACGCTGCCTTTGTGCTCAAGGACGTTGCCCGCAAGACCGACCTCATCGAGGCCCCCAAGCTGTCCAAGGACTGCCAGCTCTACCTGAAAACCGAGAACCTGCAGGCCACCGGCAGCTTCAAGGTGCGCGGTGCTTACTATAAGATCAGCCAGCTTTCGCCCGAGGAAAGCGCCAAGGGCGTCATTGCCTGCTCGGCCGGCAACCATGCGCAGGGTGTGGCGCTGGCCGCCACCCGCCGTGGCATCAAGAGCATCGTTTGCATGCCGGACGGTGCGCCCATCATGAAGGTGGAAAATACCAAGAACCTGGGTGCAGAGGTCTGCCTTGTGCCCGGCACCTACTATGACGCCCACGACAAGGCCGTGGAGCTGCAGGAAGAGACCGGCATGACCTTCATCCACCCCTATGATGACGAGCAGGTCATTGCAGGCCAGGGCACCATCGGTCTGGAGATTTTGGATCAGCTGCCGGATCTGGATGCGGTCATCGTGCCGGTGGGCGGCGGCGGCCTGATCTCCGGCGTGGCCTTTGCCATCAAGAGCCTGCGCCCGGAAGTCAAGGTGTACGGCGTACAGGCCGAGGGTGCCCCCAGCATGTATCGCAGCCTCCACGAGCACAAGTACCAGACCCTGAAAGCTGCCTCCACCTTTGCCGATGGCATTCAGGTCAAGACTCCCGGCGAGCTGACCTACCAGCTCTGCGAGCAGTATGTGGACGACGTCGTGACGGTGAGCGAGGACGAGACCGCCGCCGCCATCCTCTCCCTGATGGAGAACCAGAAGCTGG
>OGIS01001339.1_pt1 | contig 10874 bp, 7 predicted proteins | sample 1571821 | NCBI WGS metagenome assembly OGIS01 (sample SAMEA2581965, study PRJEB24529) | metagenome | biome: Human gut stool | place: China | collected 2011
ATTATTCAATGATTGTAGCAACAGCACCAGAACCAACTGTTCTACCACCCTCACGCTATATGAATAGCGTTTTTTGATATATTTTCTATGCTTTTTATGGCTAAAATCTGCATATTTTCTTTAGTTTTAGCCGTCTTATTTTTATTTGCATGATTTCTTGGCACCGTTTTGGCACCGGAATACATCTCTTAACCAAACTGAAAGTTTCACTTTCTCCACATAACTAAAAATCATTTGTCAATTTCCTTATCATACACCTTTTTCGAATATATAACTGCTACAATCACTGCTAATAATAAATAAATCAACATAAATATTGTTCCAGTCATTCCACTTGTATATATAGATGTAATGATAGTCAATAGACCGGTAACAATAAAACATATTGCACCAAAGCGATTACTCTTTCTCCATGTATCGTCATTATGCATACTCCAAACGGTTCGAAGTCCCACTACTGCATTCCGTTTTGCTTTTGTCATAAAATTTCCTAATACAATAAACAGAATGCCACATAAAATACAGGAAACTTTTGCAATATCAATAGTAGCCTGAGAACTACCCGTATTTGCTTGTATCCATGAAGAGTAAAGAATAAAACAGTGCATAATACCGAACATTATAGCCTGCGAAAGTCCTACAACACACAATACTTTTGCAGAAGATTTTGCTTCCATTTGTTCCTTTTCAGTTTTTGCTGTTATTGATTTTTTTTCAAATACATTGATTAGCAAATGCCAAAATAGTGTAATAAACAAAATTATTATCGGAAAAATAAGACTTTCTGTTTTACTTCCCCATCTGTCAGTATTTCCCTCCAAATCATGATGCATAGGTATAACATCCGGCATAAACTGTAGTACCACACTTGTGACTACAACTGGAATCATTGCTACTATCCACATTATTTTTTTCATCTCTTTTTTCCTCCAAACTGATTAACCCATATAATTAATTCATCAAAAACTGTAGTATTGATTTCGTAATAAACAAAGTTTTTTTCTTTATATTTCTCATATAGTTTCTCCAGTTGAGCATACTGGGGCGTCAGCCCACACTTAGATGCCACGTTGACTACCAGCACTTTCTTACCTTTCAGTGAAGAAAGAGGAAAGTCCTTACCATCAATAGTTTTCACTGTAAAATCATAAAAAGACTTGTTTTGCGCTTCCGAAGAAATTGCAAACAACAGGCTTACCATCATCAAGACGAATGTTTTCATGTTGAATATACATTTAGTTTGTTTTTATATTAAACGAGTAAACTGAAAGAAATGTTTGTTCAGCAGTGAAACAAGAACAATGATTTTACATCTTTCAATTCCCCAATCCGTCACTTCACCCCACAATCTTTCCGCTTCATTTATTCTTAGTGATAACGGATGAAGATAGGCCGTAATTTTGTACTGTGAAATAATAATACAACGAAAGTCATGTTTACAGCTATTGTACGTTTTTCAATCAAGAAGAAACTATTTGTAGGACTCACTACTCTCTTCCTGTTTATCGGAGGTATCTATGCGATGCTGACACTACCTATTGATGCCGTGCCCGACATTACCAATAATCAGGTACAAATAGTGACCGTATCCCCTACACTCGCGCCACAAGAGGTGGAACAGCTCATCACTATGCCTATCGAAATAGCGATGAGCAATATTATGAATGTCGAAGATATCCGTTCTGTCAGCCGCTTCGGACTATCGGTCGTAACGGTCGTTTTTAAAGAAAGTGTCCCCACACTCGATGCACGGCAGCTGATAAATGAACAAATACAAAGCGTAACAAGCGAAATTCCCTCCGAGCTCGGAACACCGGAGATGATGCCCATCACTACCGGTCTGGGAGAGATTTACCAGTATATATTGAAGGTAGCTCCCGGATATGAGAAGAAATATGACGCAATGGAACTCCGCACCATTCAAGATTGGATGGTGAAACGTCAGTTGTCCGGTATACCCGGTATAGTAGAAATCAATAGTTTCGGCGGTTACCTGAAACAATATGAAGTAGCCGTCGATCCGGACGCCCTGTTTTCTTTGAATATCACTATCGGCGAGGTGTTCGAAGCACTTAGCAGCAACAACCAAAATACCGGCGGAAGCTACATTGAGAAGATAAAGAATGCCTACTATATCCGGTCGGAAGGTATGATTACCCGCATCAAGGATATTGAACAGATTGTAGTGACCAACCGGAATGGGATTCCGGTACATATCAGTGATGTAGGAGTTGTCCGCTTCGGTTCTCCAAAGCGTTTCGGTGCCATGACAAAGGATGGTGAGGGCGAGTGTGTCGGCGGAATTGCCATGATGCTGAAAGGTGCCAACGCAAATGTAGTGACTCAAGAACTCGAAAAACGGGTAGAAAAAATACAGCAGCTATTACCCGAAGGAGTCAGTATAGAACCTTACTTGAACCGTTCGGAACTGGTAAACCGGAACATCTCTACGGTTGTCAACAACCTGATTGAAGGAGCGGTTATCGTCTTCCTTGTACTCATCCTCTTCCTCGGCAACCTCCGTGCCGGACTGATTGTCGCATCCGTCATCCCGCTGGCAATGCTTTTCGCTTTTATCATGATGCGTGTATTCAATGTCACCGCCAATCTAATGAGTCTCGGTGCCATTGACTTTGGTATTGTAGTAGATGGCTCTATCGTTATATTGGAAGGTATCCTCGCCCACATTTACGGAAAACAATTCCGAGGCCGCACACTGACCCGCAAAGAGATGGACAAAGAAGTGGAAAAAGGAGCTTCCGGCGTTGCACGTTCGGCCACTTTTGCAGTGTTGATTATCCTTATCGTCTTCTTCCCCATCCTTACATTGAACGGGATTGAAGGGAAATACTTCACCCCCATGGCAAAAACACTTGTGTTCTGCATTATCGGAGCCTTAATTCTCTCACTGACTTATGTTCCTATGATGGCCTCCCTCTTTCTGAAGCATACCATTGTTGTGAAACCCACCCTTGCCGACCGCTTCTTCGAGAAACTGAACAAGATCTACCAGCACACCCTGCGCGCCTGTCTTCGTTACAAATGGCGTACCGTCATCATAGCCTTCTCCGCGCTGATCGGTTCACTTTTTCTCTTTACCCGCCTGGGAGCAGAGTTCATTCCCACTTTGGACGAAGGAGATTTTGCCATGCAAATGACACTACCCGCAGGAAGTTCGCTGACCGAAAGTATCGAAGTTTCCCGCTTGGCAGAGAAAGCATTAATGGATAAATTCCCTGAAATCAAACACGTGGTAGCCAAAATAGGAACGGCGGAAGTTCCCACTGACCCGATGGCAGTGGAAGATGCTGATGTGATGATTATCATGAAACCATTCAAAGAATGGACAAGTGCCGGAAGCCGTGCAGAAATGGTGGATAAAATGAAAGATGCACTTGCTCCGCTCTCTGAACGTGCCGAATTCAACTTCTCGCAACCGATACAGCTTCGCTTCAACGAGCTGATGACGGGAGCAAAAGCAGATATTGCCATCAAACTATATGGAGAAGACACGCACGAATTATATGAAAGAGCCAAAGAAGCAGCTACCTTTGTAGAAAAAGTGCCGGGAGCAGCGGATGTCATCGTTGAGCAGACGATGGGATTACCCCAATTGGTAGTGAAATACAACCGTAGCAAAATAGCCCGTTACGGCATCAACATACAAGAGCTTAACACCATTATCCGAACTGCCTATGCCGGAGAGTCAACAGGTGTAATCTTTGAAAACGAACGGAGATTCGATCTCGTGGTACGGCTTGACCAGGAGAAAGTGGCCGACTTGAATCTTGATAAGTTGTTTGTACGCACTTCGGAAGGAATTCAAATTCCTGTTGGAGAGGTAGCAAGCATCGACCTTGTCAGTGGGCCACTGCAAATCAATCGGGATGCAACCAAACGGCGCATCGTCATCGGTGTCAATGTGCGTGACGCAGACATCCAGCAAGTTGTCGCCAATATTCAAGAGACACTGGACAAGAACATCAAACTGAAGCCGGGATATTACTTCGAATACGGCGGCCAGTTCGAAAACTTGCAAAATGCCATCAATACCTTACTGGTGGTCATCCCAGTGGCATTAATGCTTATTCTGTTGATTCTGTTCTTCGCATTCAAGAACATCACCTATACCCTGATGGTATTCTCAACCGTCCCCCTATCGCTCATCGGTGGTATCGCCGCACTTTGGCTACGCGGGCTCCCGTTTAGCATATCGGCCGGAGTAGGATTCATTGCTTTGTTCGGGGTAGCAGTATTGAATGGTATCCTGATGGTAAATCACTTCAACGAACTTCGTAAACAAAATACCTATTCCATGACTACAAACCAGATTATCAAAAGAGGGACTCCACACTTGCTCCGTCCTGTATTCCTGACAGGACTGGTTGCATCTCTGGGATTCGTCCCGATGGCAATAGCCACTTCAGCCGGCGCAGAAGTACAACGTCCGTTGGCAACAGTGGTCATCGGTGGCTTGATTATTTCTACCGTACTGACTTTACTCATCATTCCGGTGTTTTACAAAATTGTAAATTCATTTGCTACCTGGAGACGTCCGGGAATCAAACTGCACCGGCCTTTCGGGGAATTGTTTCTCCTGTTCTTATTTCTTCCCGCGTTCGTTTCCGCTCAACAGACACAAACAGTCAGTCTCGAACAGGCGATAGAAATAGCCAAACAAAATCATCCTCGCCTGAAAATAGCCAATAATGCTATTCAACAAGCCAAAGCCACTCGCGGAGAAGTGATAGAAGCAACGCCTACCTCGTTCAGCTATTCCTGGGGTCAACTTAACGGAGAAAACAAAAAAGACAAGGAACTGGCTTTCGAGCAAAGTCTGGGCTCCCTTCTAACGCCATTCTACAAGAATGCGTTAGTCAACCGTCAGGTAAAAACGAACACCTATTATCGGCAGATGGTAGAGAAAGAAATCACAGCAGAAGTGAAAAGGGCGTGGGCCTACTACCAATATGCCACTAATCTCTGTTCAATGTATCGGGATCAGGATAAAATGGCAGAAGAACTGCAGCGCATCGGAGAATTACGATACCAACAAGGAGAGATCACCTTGCTAGAGAAAAATATGATGACCACCATAGCTGCCGATCTGCATAACCGCTGGTTCCAAGCAAAAGAAGAAGAGAAAATGGCATTGGCACGTTTCCAATGGAGTTGCTACTCCAACGATCCCATTGTTCCGGTGGATTCCACTTTATCCTTATTCTATACCGACATTTCGGATGGAAACCTGTCGGGAGCACATACTGCTTACTTTCAAAGCCAGGCAGATGAAGCGAAAGCAATGCTCCGTGTAGAGCAGAGCCATTTCTTTCCTGAAATCAGTGTGGGGTATACACGTCAGGACATTCTCCCACTTAAGAATCTGAATGCCTGGATGATCGGGGTTTCTTTCCCCATCTACTTCCTGCCACAAAAGAGCAAAGTGAAGCAGGCACGGCTAACTGCCACTTCAGCGCAAATACAGGCAGATGCCAACATCCGGGAGTTAAGAAATAAGACACTCGAACTGGAAGCATCCCTCCGCAGATATAACGAGAGTTTACGATATTATACCTCTTCTGCCTTGAAAGAAGCGGACGAACTGACAAAGGCAGCCAACCTGCAATTGCAGCAGAGCGAAACAGGCATTGCCGAATATATACAGTCGATTACCACCGCCAGAGAGATCCGCAGAGGCTATATTGAAACAGTCTACCAATACAATATTGCTGCACTGGAATATGAACTTTTCAAGTAGGTGGAAAATCGAGACATTGAATGACATACATCACCCAGAATAATTATTATAAAACATAAGATATGAAAAAGATAGTTTATCCCATCCTTTTACTAGTTCTAACGGCTTGCAAAGGAAACCAGCAAACTACAAATAACGAATCCGCCGCAATTCCCGTTGCCGAAACGATAGCAGATACCATCGCACAACCCGAAGTGGATGCCATCACTTCAGCTACCTCAAAGCCTAATCAGGTTTCGTTCAACGGACGAATCGTTCTTCCTCCTCAACGTCAGGCAACCATTGCTTTAACCATGGGAGGCATTGTAAAAAAGGCTTCTCTGCTTCCAGGGCAATGGGTGGCTGCAAACAGTGTAATCGCCACGTTAGAGAATCCGGAGTTCATCACCCTGCAACAAACTTATCTGGATAGTCACGCACAGACCGAATATCTCTTAGCTGAATACGAACGGCAAAAAAATCTGTCTGCCGAACAAGCAGCTTCTCAAAAGAAATTCCAGCAAAGTAAAGCGGACTTTCTCTCCATGAAGAGTCGCCAGGACGCCGCTGCTGCACAACTTTCTCTTTTAGGCGTCCAAACGGAGGCATTACTTAAGAACGGAATACAACCGCTACTAGAAGTCAAAGCCCCCATTAGTGGTTATGCCGCTAATGTAGCGATGAATATCGGCAAATATATCAATCCGGGAGAAGCACTTTGCGAACTTATCGATAAAAGCAGCCCGATGCTTTGCCTGACTACTTACGAGAAAGATCTTGCAGACATACAAGTCGGCAGCCCGGTACAGTTTCGGGTAAACGGAATGGGGACACAAACCTTTCACGGTATCGTGATTTCCATCGGACAAAAAGTAGACGAAACCAATCGTTCGCTCGAAGTGTATGCTTCCATCAAGGAGGAAAATGTACAATTCCGCCCCGGTATGTATGTCACGGCACACATTCAGAAACAATAATTGACCAACTGTGACAACAGCATTGACATTTTATAACCGGTAACTCATAATTTACCACTATCTTTGTTGTATGATAGCCAAAGCAATAAAAAAAGATAAATATATACTTTCCACAGTCATCATCTCCTTAGCGGTTGCTGTACTGATTCATTTTCCTGAATCAGTATCTCTTTTCGACCGTTTCAAAAGTCATTCCTTATTCCCGGGGATGAAGTTTATAGATGTGGCAAATGAAATACTGTTTACCTTTCTGTCGTTATTGTTACTTTTTGCCATCAATACCCGTTTGTTTCATTTCAATCAGGCTTCCATTAAAATTACAGGGACAAAGATTTTGCTTTCCTTTATCGTGACATGGATATTGAGTAACTTGTCAGGACAGTTTTTTGTTTTCCTTCACAGAACATTTGATATTCCGGCCATCGATGCCATGGTACATCATTATTTGCATCCATTGCGGGATTTTATTGTGGCATGTCTCGTCACCAGTAGTTGCTGTATCATTCATCTTATATTCAAGCAGCAACTGGTACTTATTGAAAACGAACAGCTTCAGGCAGAGAATCTCCGCAATCAGTATGAAGTACTGAAGAATCAGCTGAACCCACACATGCTGTTCAACTCGCTGAATACCCTGCGTTCACTGGTACGCGAAAATCAGGATAAAGCGCAGGATTACATTCAGGAACTCTCCCGGGTACTAAGGTATACTTTGCAAAGTAATGAGTCACAATGTGTCAGTCTCCGGGAAGAAATGGAATTTGTTTCCGCTTATATATTTCTATTAAAGATGCGTTTTGAGAACAATCTACAATTCGACATACAGATAAGCAATGCCTACGAAGAATATCTCCTCCCTCCAATGGCGGTGCAAGTGTTGATTGAGAATGCAGTAAAGCACAACGAAATCAGCAACCGGAAGCCATTGACCATTCATATCACGACGGACGATAACGGCAATTTGTCTATCAGCAACGACATTCAGCCCAAATGGACTGCAACTTCCGGAACCGGCATCGGACTTGCCAACCTTGCCAAGCGATACAGGCTTTTGTTTAAACGGGATATACAAATAACGGAGGACAGAGAGTTTACAGTTTGTATTCCTTTGATTGAAAAACCACAACTAGAACAATAATCACCATGAAGATTGTCATTATAGAAGACGAAAAAGCAGCAGTACGAAACCTGACTTCACTGCTTAATGAGATAAAACCGAATGGAGAAATCGTGACCATACTGGATAGTATCAGTTCCACTATCGAATGGTTCAGTTCTCATCCGATGCCGGAACTGGTATTCATGGATATTCACCTGGCAGATGGTTCCGCCTTCGAGATATTCAATCATATCAATATTACTTGTCCGATTATCTTTACAACTGCCTATGATGAATATGCATTACGCGCATTTAAAGTAAACAGCATCGACTACTTATTAAAACCCATCGGTAAGGAAGACATAGAACACGCTTTCGATAAGCTGCAAAGTTTACAGGATGCTGCTGACAAACACCAGTTTCCTTTTCCACAACAGGAAAATGAGCTACTGAAACTGATACATTCACTCCAAAAGCAGGAAAACTATAAAAGTCATTTCCTTATTCCTAGCAAAGGAGACAAACTATTGCCCGTTTCTGTAGATATGATACAATTGTTTTATATTAAGGACTGTCAGGTCAAAGTAGTCTTAACCGATGAAACCGAATACTGTTTTTCTCAAACATTAGATGAACTTACGGAGTGTCTCAATCCTTCTCTTTTCTTTCGGGCTAACCGCCAATATCTTATTTCGCGAGAAGCTATTAAAGATATTGACTTATGGTTCAACAGCCGACTGTCCATCAACTTGTATTATTCAGGAATCAAAGAAAAAATACTTGTCAGTAAAGCCCGAGTAGCAGAGTTTAAAGAGTGGTTCTCTAAGAGAAAGCGTTGATTCCGAGGCATTGCCTTCTTAGAACAAATAGCAAAACAAAGTGTTTCGTGCCGTGAAACACTTTGTTTCAAGCCTATGAAACTGCAGTTTCCCGCCTTGAAACCAAAGGTATCCCCTGTTGAAACTTCTATTTACATACCAGCTTATGTTTATATGCAGGCATGTTCATTTCAAACGGTGATAGATGAAGATTAGGTGATAGATGGAGAACAACCTATCACCACCCTGAAATCTCGATGAACAAGGCGTTTCAGAAGGATGGTGATAGATTGAAAGAAGATTTCCATTTTTACGTATGGAGAGTTAGAACATGTGCCGTTATTCAATGACAGCTGCAAAGCCACCGTTTCTAACCATCTTTATAGTTAGCTGCTCCCCGGCTTTCACCTGGGATGACTTGCAACGATAATCCATCGCCTGACGTCCTGCGTTGATACCATCCTCAAAAGATATCATTTGATAAGAGCGATCTTTATTCAAGAAATCTAACTTTATGGTAAACTCACGTTCCTTTTTACCATTATTAGTCATTCCTCCTATAAACCACTTATCGCCTTTCCGTTTTGCTACAATGACGTATTCACCCGCTTTAGCTTCCAATGCCACAGTCTCGTCCCATGTTACGGGAACTTGTGTGATGAAACGGGTACAATCTTCATTACGATAATAAAGAGTAGGATTATCTGCCAACATCTGCAGACCACTCTCAAAAACCACAAAGAGTGCCAACTGATAAGCACGTGTTCCGATACTTGCAGCATTAGGACGTTCCGACCGATACACATTAGGCTGCATACTAATCATCGCCCCGGGAGTATAATCCATCGGACCGACAGCATTACGCATAAATGGTAAATACAAACTATTATCCGGATAACAACCGCCCATTTGTTCCATGCCACGCACTCCTTCGTAAGACAGCACATTCGGATATTTATATTCCAGTCCGGCAGGTTTGAAAGAGCCATGAAAATCGACAAACAAATGATGTTTGGCTGCTTCCCGGGCTACCCGTTCGTAATAGTTGACCATCCACTGATCGCTTCTGTCCATAAAATCAATCTTAAGTCCTTTTACTCCCCATTCATTGAAAGTCTTGAAGAGATCAAAATTGTTTTCTACCGTCAACCATGTCAACCAAAGCACAATCCCTACATTTTTTTCTTTGCCATAACGAATCAACTCGTGCAAGTCTACTTTGGGATTAGGCGTATAAGGATCACGCGTACTTTTAGCCCAGCCTTCATCCATAATGATATATGGAATACCAAATTTAGAAGCAAAATCAATGTAATACTTATAAGTATCCAAGTTATAACCGGAAACAAAATCCACATCCGGTCCGTAAGGAGAAGCGTCATTCCACCATTCCCAGCTTACCTGTCCCGGCTTAATCCATGAAATATCCTGAAGTTGATTCTTTTCAGCCAGTTTATAAGTCATTGTGTTCTCAATCAACTGCTTATCATTTTTACTTATCACAAAGTAACGCCAAGGATAATTTCTCGTACCTTTTGTTTTAGCAATGTAATCAGCTTCTTGAGTAATCTTCACACTACGATCACTGTTTTCGGCAAACGCAAGCGGAGCTTTAGGAAAAACAGAAATTGCTCCGTTCGTGCCCGTTCCTTTGAGAAACATAGATGGATAATCAGCCAAATCCGACTCGCTGATTAATATTTTATAGTCTTTTTTTGTGTCAATCAATACCGGCAAAACAGCTATCCGTTCTTCAGGCTTCCACGCATTACTTTGAACATGTGTGTAAGGTTCCTCATAAGCTGTATGGAAACTTCCCGGTTGTTGCAAGTGAAGAAGATAATCCGACGGGAAGTTGATAGCAAACTCTTCGTTCATTACTTCAACATCACCTTTTTGTGAGGTAATAAACCGGTAAGCAACTCCATCGTCAAAAGCACGGAATTCTACTGAATAATCTTTAAAGGTCAGTAGCAATTGATTATAACGATTATTGACTTTCGAATATTTCAAAGGAACAATAGGAGTTAATTGCTCGTCGACACTCCATTGCTTCTGACGACGCAACTTAGGGTTCTGTCCCAACACTTGATTTTTCAGAACCAACAAAAGAGAATTGTCTTTCAACAATACATCTCCGTTATAATCTATACTATAATAGATTTTATCCGAGAGATTCAAGGACACTTTCAGCTCTCCATTGGGAGAAATTAACTCTAACTTATTCTGTGCACGAAGTAGTG
>OGIS01001345.1_pt1 | contig 10841 bp, 6 predicted proteins | sample 1571821 | NCBI WGS metagenome assembly OGIS01 (sample SAMEA2581965, study PRJEB24529) | metagenome | biome: Human gut stool | place: China | collected 2011
TACACTCTTTCCCTACACGACGCTCTTCCGATCTATCGGTTGCCATGGCAATCAGGTTTACCTTTCCGTCACAATCGGATGCGATCACTACGACGCCCTCACCGATCTTGTCCTTCAGCTGGTCACCGAGATCACGCAGACCATTCATATCCACACCGGATACGCTGGTTGCCAGAAGCTTCACACCTTTGACATCCTCGATCTGATTCATCACATCCCCAAGTGCATCCTTGGCTGCCCTGCTCTTTAACGCCTCGTTCTCGCTCTGCAGTTCTTTCATCTCTGCGGTCAGATGCTCCAGACGTTCCTTAAGGTTTGCAGGTGTGGATTTTACAACCTTCGCTGCTTCCTGAAACTCTTCTTCCATCTTTTTGTAGTATGCAATCACATTGTCACCAGTCAGTGCTTCGATACGGCGCACACCGGCTGCAACACCGCTCTCTGAAAGAATCTTAAATGTCTTGATCTCTGCAGTATTCTTTACATGTGTACCGCCACAGAACTCCCTGGAGAACTCTCCCATGGAAACGACTCGGACTTTTTCCCCATACTTTTCGCCAAACAGAGCCATTGCCCCGGTCTTCTTTGCCTCATCAACGGTCATGATATCGGTACGGACTTCCATGCCCTCGTTGATCTTTTCATTGACCATGTCTTCCACTTTCTGCAACTCTTCCGGAGTCATGGCTGCAAAGTGGGTGAAATCGAATCTGGTACGTTCACTGTCCTGATAAGAACCCGCCTGCTCGACATGTGTACCCAGCACTTCTCGGAGTGCTTTCTGCAGTAAATGGGTTGCCGAATGGTTTGCACAGGTCTTTGCGCGAAGGTCTGCATCTACCATCAGTTCCACTTCCTCGCCGGTATGGATCATGCCGGACACCATATGCCCGATATGTCCGTATTTACCGCCCAGAAGCTTAACCGTATCCTCTACCTGAAATACGCCGTCTGCCGTACGGATCTGTCCCTTATCGCCCTGCTGACCGCCCATCGTGGCATAAAACGGAGTCTTCTCTACGATAATGGTTCCTGCATCCCCATCGGAAAGTGCTTCCACGATCTCGGTCTCGGTCGTCATAACCGTAACTTTAGAAGCATATGTCAGATTCTCGTATCCGACAAATTCTGTTGTGATGGAAGGATCAATCTGCTCGTAAACCGTTGCATCCGCACCCATGTAGTTTGTCACTTTACGGGCACTTCTGGCTTTCTGCCTCTGTTCTTCCATACAGGCCTTAAACTCGTCCTCATTATAGGAAAAGCCCTTTTCTTCAAGGATTTCTTCGGTCAGATCTACCGGGAATCCGTAAGTATCGTAAAGTTTGAATGTATCGGCACCGGAAAGTTCCTTTTTGCCGTTTTTCTTCATCTCCTCCATCAGGTCAGACAAAATGGCAAGTCCCTGATCGATGGTCTTATTGAATTTCTCTTCTTCCTGTGTCAGAACCTTAAAGATAAATTCTTTCTTCTCTTCCAGTTCCGGATATCCATCCTTGCTCTCATTGATGACAGTTTCTGATAATTTTGCAAGAAACAGTCCGTCAATTCCAAGCATCTTTCCGTGACGTGCCGCACGACGGATCAGACGGCGCAGAACGTAGCCTCTTCCTTCATTGCTTGGCATAACACCATCGGATACAAGAAATGTGGAAGAACGGATATGATCCGTAATCAGACGGATGGATACGTCATCCATGGCATCTACTTCATACTTCTTTCCGGACATCTCACAAATCTTGTCGCGGATCGCTTTCATGGTATCAATATCAAATACGGAATCCACATCCTGCATAACAACTGCCAGACGCTCAAGCCCCATACCAGTATCAATATTTTTCTGGGAAAGCTCGGTATAACCGCCCTTGCCGTCCCCTTCAAACTGTGTAAACACGTTGTTCCATACTTCCATGAACCGGTCACACTCACAGCCTACTTTACAATCCGGACTTCCGCATCCGTATTTTTCGCCTCTATCATAATAAATTTCAGAACATGGACCACATGGACCGGCACCATGCTCCCAGAAATTATCACATTCCCCGGTTTCAGGATCACGGTAAAAACGTGTAATTTTTTCTCCCGGAACACCTACCTCTTTGGTCCAGATCTCATATGCTTCCTCATCTTCTCCGTATATGGACGGATACAGACGATCCTCCTCAAGACCAAGTACCTTTGTCAGGAATTCCCATGACCAGGCAATTGCTTCATGCTTAAAATAATCCCCAAAAGAGAAGTTTCCAAGCATCTCAAAAAATGTAAGGTGACGCGCAGTCTTTCCTACATTTTCAATATCTCCGGTACGCACACACTTCTGGCATGTTGTCACACGTCTGCGTGGCGGAATCTCCTGTCCTGTAAAATACGGCTTGAGCGGTGCCATTCCCGCATTGATGAGTAATAAGCTGTTGTCATTGTGTGGTACTAATGAAAAGCTCTTCATGACAAGATGTCCCTTGCTCTCGAAGAAGTCAAGATACATCCGGCGCAGCTCATTTACGCCATAACTCTTTTTCATTACCAGTTCCTCCAAAATCATTCTTTCGTCGTGTCAGCCTTCGCATCCTTGTGTCTGCGGAGTCTGATACCAATAAATGCCCCTAATCCGCCGATCAAAGCCAAAACAGCCATCTCGACCACATATCTGCCAATACATAAAAGAAAATCTGTCATATAGTTTTCTCCTCTCTGTTGTTACCCCATTAACTTAATTATTATATATGAATTTTTCTGTAAATTCAAGAGTTAGAGTTCCCCGAACGGAAATACCTGATTCTCCCTTTCAATTTCAATTACGCGGTCTGCCATTCCAAGATTTGTAATGTGTTTTTTGTATTCCCTGATTGCAGAATAATCCTGCCACATATGCATCGGGAAAACAAATTCTGCATCGGTGTTTTTCAGCACAAAATCAATCCCGAGTGTCTGATACGGTCCCAGCCGCGGATCCATCGGGACAAACGCAAAATTGACCGGCTTGTCCGCAAGCTTACGGATCTCGTGCCGGAAAGTGCGTTCCTGTTTGCCGTTTATAAGTTCTCCCACATGTTCCATCTTCCAGTCGTTTAAATCTCCTGCATGGAAGATACTCACCCCACGCACATTCACATAAAATGCCACTCCTGCATCGGTAGACAAAAGGGTCTGGATCTTTAGATCATCCACTTCATAATGGTTGTTTGCGGAGACAAACGTCACTTTTTTCCGCACCCCCGGGTCAATTCCATGCTTTTGCAGAAAATGCGGACTGATGCGGATATCCTTGGATAAAATATAATGTACATTGGTATATTTTTCACTCCAGCGCAGAATATCCATGTCAAAATGATCCTGATGTTTGTGGCTGGCAAACATATAGATTTTTGTATCCGGTGCGTAATCCGGAATCTTTCCCGTAAAGTGGAAACCATTCACCCGATCCCCGCCAAAATAATCAAAAATCAATACCAGATCATCCACTTCCACCAGAAAACAGCTGTGATGTATAAAAATTACCTGCATGTTGTTCCAATCTCCTTTATCATCTGTGTTACAAGCTTTTGAAATACCGGAGCCACCGCATCGGCTGCTTCCTGCACCTCCTTATGTGACAATGGCTGTGGCGAAATGCCGCATGCCAGATTCGAGATACAGGAAATTCCCACAATCCGCATCCCCATATGATTCGCCGCCACAGCCTCACATGCCGTACTCATTCCTACGGCATCCGCTCCGAGTGTACGCGCCATTGCCACCTCCTGTGGAGATTCATAGGCCGGCCCGGTAAACTGCAGATACGTTCCCTCTTTTAAATCCGCCCCGGTCTCTGCCGCACATTTTTTTGCGATTTTCTGTAAATCATAATCATAAATCCGGCTCATATCCGGAAACCGCGGTCCCAGTTCCTCTATATTTTCTCCAATGAGCGGCGACGGAACAAAACTTGCAATCTGCCCGGTAAGAAGCATCAGATCCCCCGCCTTCATGCCCAGCTGGATTCCGCCCGCTGCATTTGTCAAAAACAGAACTTCTGCCCCCAGAAGTTTCATCAGCCGGATCGGCCGTACCACTTCCGTCATGGAATATCCTTCATAATAATGCACACGTCCCTGCATGCACACAACCGGCACATCCCCGACATAGCCAAACACAAAGCGCCCGGTATGGCCCGGCACCGTAGATACCGGAAATCCCTCGATCTCATGATAATCCACCGCGGCCTCCACGCGAAGCTGCGACGCATAATCACCCAGACCGGACCCCAGTACCAGTGCCACTTTCGGCACAAAATCTGTTTTCGTCCTCACGCTGCGCACACAGCGCATGAGAGTTTCATATTCGTTGCTCATTTGTTCTCCTTATTTTTTGCAATTACATACAGAATTTCATTAACTAATAGTATAACAGAATCAAAAATAAAATAAAACAAGAGCAACTGAAATTCATACTTTTTTTATTTCTCTTAAATAATGATGCAGATCATTCCCCCATTGCTGTCATTGACAATTTTCTGCATGGTATCCTGCAGTTTCAGCTGGCACTCATCATCCATCTGCAGGATCTTGCTGCGGATGCCGTCTTCCATCAGTTCCCCGACCGATTTTCCGAAAATATTTGTGGTCCAGATTCCTTCCTTGCTCTCCTCCCCCTCGCGGATATATGCAATCAGATCATTTGCCTGTTCCTCACTGCCGACAATCGGTGCTATTTCGGTCTCAATGTCTGCCTTGATCATATGAATGGACGGGGAAATTGCCCGCATTTTCACGCCATATTTTCCGGCATGCTGGATCAGCACCGGATCTTCCATCCGGATATCCGAAAGCCCCGGCATGACCACTCCATACCCCTTCTGTTCCACAGCAGCCATGGCATCTTCCACACGCTCGTATTCTTTTTTCATCCGGGAGAGGGAACGCAGCATGGAAATCATCTGATATTCCCCTTCGATCTGCATTCCCGTCATCTCACTGATGTAGGAGAAATAGCACTGTTCCGTTGTCTCCATACGGATCGTCACGGTTCCGTTGGAAAGATCTGCCGTCTGCAGCTGGATGTCACGAAAAACTTCTTCTCCCATCTGCTCATTTGCACTTTTTACCCATTCCTGCCCGGCAAGCACAGCCGCTGCATCCCGCACGCGGCCGATTCCATCCATCAGTCTTGATGCCGTCTGAATCATGGCTGCCTTTAATTTATGTTCCATTGGAAGCATTTCCGTCCACTTCGGAATTGCAAAGTCCACACGGGTAACCGGAAATTCAAACAGAATCGCCTTCATAACTGTGACCAGATCCTCCCGGTGCATCTGCTGACAGTTGACCGGAACCACTACCGCCTGATATTCCTGCTCTAAACTTTCTTTCAGTGCAAGTGTCTCACTGCTGTATGGGCGCACGGAATTTAAAACAATCACATACGGTTTTCCAATCTCTTTAAGCTTTTCCACCGCGGTTTGTTCTGCCTCCACATAATTTTCCCGCGGAAGTTCCCCGATACTGCCATCCGTTGTCACCACAATACCAATGGTTGCATGGTCTTTGATTACTTTTTCTGTTCCAATTCTCGCTGCATCCGAAAAAGGAATTTCCTCCTCGAACCACGGCGTATGTACCATGCGGTATCCGTCCCCCTCCAGATGACCATTTGCTCCCTCTACCATAAACCCGACACAGTCAATCAGACGCACACTGACACTGCTCTCATCTGCAAGTGTGATCTCTGCTGCCTCCTGCGGAATAAATTTCGGTTCTGTCGTCATGATCGTTTTCCCGGCGGCTGACTGAGGCAGTTCATCGAGCGTCCGTTTTTTTTCTTCCTCATCTTCGATGTACGGAAGTACAAACAGATCCATAAACCGCTTAATGAACGTTGACTTTCCGGTGCGGACCGGTCCTACGACACCAATGTAGATTTCGCCGTTCGTTCTTTTCTGGATATCTTTATATAAATCAAACTCCATAAAAAAATCTCCCTTCTTTGCATATTCGATTAATCTATCTAATCTATATGCAAAGGGGAGAATTCTTATTCACAGAAATACTCTGTTGTATATTTATTTCTCAGATGACTTCTTTTTGTCGGAAGTCTTCTTCTTTGCAGCTTCTTTCTCTGCTGCTTCCTTCTCTGCTGCTTTCTTTGCCTGCTCAGCAAGCACTTTTTCATTGATGCGTCCATACATCTGCATGTATTTATAGAGTTTCTTTGCCAGATCCTTGGTAATCTGTCCCTCCAGGGCACGCCACTTCCAGTTTTCTCCAAGTGTGGACGGAATGTTGATGCGGGCTTCGGAGCCAAGTCCGATCAGATCCTGCATCGGAACAATTGCCATATCTGCAACGGAAGACCATGCGGCACGCATCATACCCCAGTTATAACCTTCCTCCTCCGTCAGGTTCAGGTATTCGATTGCAAACTTGACAGATGCTTTCGGTGCGGTCTTCATCCATCCCATCACGGTATCATTGTCATGTGTTCCTGTATATACAACACAGTGACTGGTATAGGTGTGCGGCAGATAATCACTTCCCTCACGGCTGTCAAACGCAAACTGGATGACTTTCATGCCCGGGAATCCGGAATCCTTTAACAGTTTGCGGACAGAATCTGTCAAAAATCCCAGATCTTCCACGATAATCGGAAGTTTGCCAAGTTTCTTCTCCAACTGGTTAAACAGATCCATACCCGGACCCTGCTTCCATTTTCCGTTCTTTGCAGTTTTATCTTTGGCTGGAATCGCATAATAAGAATCAAATCCCCGGAAATGATCAATACGGATAATATCATACAGCTCACTCATCGCTTTGATTCGCTTTGTCCACCATGTATAATTGTCTTTTTTCATTTCATCCCAGCGGAACAGTGGATTGCCCCAGAGCTGTCCGTCTGCAGAAAATCCATCTGGCGGACATCCAGCTACTTCAATCGGATTTAAATCTTCATCCAGATAAAACTGTTTCGGATTTGCCCATACATCCGCACTGTCTCCGGCCACATAGATCGGCACATCTCCGATAATCTCGATTCCGTTTTCATTGGCATATGCCTTTAACTCTCTCCACTGTTTAAAGAACAGATACTGAAGCATCTTATAAAACTCAATATCTTCTGCGTACTTTTTTCTTGCCTCATCCAATGCCGCTGCGTCACGCACACGAAGTTTCTCATCCCACTCGGCCCATGCTTTTCCGTCATTGGCATCTTTTAATGCCATAAACAGCGTATAATCTTCCAGCCAGTCCTTTTCCGCCTCACAAAATGACGAAAAATCTTCCGGCATATTTTTTACAAAACGGGCATATGCTTTATGCAGCAATGCATAGCGTGATACATACATGGTTCCATAATCAATGTATTCCTCGCTTGTGCCCCAGTCAAATGACTCACATTCCTTTTTCTTTAATAAATTTTCCTTGCAGAGAATGTCCAGATCAATAAAATAAGGATTTCCCGCAAAACTGGAAAACGACTGATAGATCGGAAGAGCGTCGTGTAGGGAAAGAGTGTAGATCTCGGTAACTGGTCGGACAGATCGGCAGAATCTGCCAGTAAGTCTGACCTCCTTTTACCAGAAAGTCTACAAATTTTCTGGCTGATTTTCCCATAGTTCCAATGCCATACGGTGATGGCAGGGAAGATATCGGCATAAGTACGCCACTTGTTCTCATAAGTGATTCCTCCTAAGATCCAATCTATAATCTATAATTATATCATACCACCTTTTTGTCCCCTTGTAAAAAACATTTTTCAATGCTAGTATGAAGAAAAGGGATTATGAGGTGAAGAATTATGAACGATGTCATAAAACATAAAATCAAACACAATGCACACCGTACACTGGTGTCGATCAAATGGGTAATTTTTGCAATTCTTGTCGGCGGTATCGTCGGACTGTGCGGCACCGCATTTTATTTTTGTCTGACATTTGTCACCGTGCTGCGCGGGCAGGACCCCTGGCTGTTGTATCTGCTCCCTGTCGGGGGACTGATCATTGTCGGTGCTTATCACCTGCTGCACGATGAAAAAGATACCGGAACCAATCTGGTCATCTCTGCCATCCACTCGGATGACGAGCTGCCCCTGCGCATGGCTCCTTTGATCTTTATTTCCACACTGATCACGCACCTGTTCGGCGGATCTGCCGGCCGTGAAGGTGCTGCCCTGCAGATGGGCGGAAGTATCGGAAACGCAATCGGAAAATTCTTCCGTTTTGACGACAAAGATAAACATGTCATGATCATGTGCGGCATGAGTGCTGCGTTTTCCGCTCTCTTTGGTACCCCGATGGCTGCTGCCATCCTTCCAATGGAAATTGTAAGTGTCGGCGTCATGTACTATACCGCCCTTGTTCCATGTGTGATCAGTTCTCTTGTCGCACACGGAGTTGCTTACCTGTTTGGTGTTTCCAACCAATGGTTTTCCATCGAGCACATCCCGGACTTTGGCATTCTTCCTGCCGTGCAGATTTCCATCCTTGCCATACTCTGCGCACTGGTAAGTATTGTTTTTTGTATTCTTCTACACAAAAGTGAAGAAATTTACCGCAAACTGTTCCAGAATCCCTACATCCGCATCTTTGCCGGTGGATGTATTGTTGTCATTCTGACGATGCTTGTCGGGAACCAGAATTACAACGGTACCGGTATCGGCATCATCCAGATGTGCATTGATGGAACGGTCCGTCCGGAAGCCTTCCTGTTAAAGATGATCTTTACCGCACTGACTCTTGGTGCCGGTTACAAAGGCGGAGAAATTGTTCCTTCCTTTTTCACCGGCGCGGCCTTTGGCTGCCTGTTTGGAACGCTGACCGGCATATCCCCGACACTTTGTACGGCTGTCGGCATGACTGCCGTATTCTGTGGTGTCACAAACTGTCCGATCACTTCACTGTTAATCAGTTTTGAATTGTTCGGTTATGACGGCATGCCATATTTTCTTCTGGCTGTCGCTTTCAGCTATATGCTCTCCGGATACTTTGGTCTGTACCGGAGCCAGAAGATTGTGTACTCCAAATACAAAACCAGTTACATCAACAAGACAACTCATTAATCCCAAGAACCACACAGCCAGTCGCCGGCAATTCCATGTTCGAATGAACCGAACCGATTGGCCGGGTTCCTGCATGCAGGTCATCAATATATAACGTCCATGTCCTGTCATCCGGCAGCAGGAGTGTTTCTTTTCTGCCGGATGCATTGTATGCCACCAGAAGTGTCTCTTCCGGCTGGCGGATTGTAAACGCGATGGTCTGTTCGGATGTCATTTCCATAAACAGAATATTCTGGCGGATCTCCTCTGCGTCTGTCATACGCAATCCTTTATGTGCTTTCCGGAAAGCAATCAGTCCCCTGTAATACTGCTGCAATCCTTTTTGTCCATCGCTCCAGTCATAGCGCAGTACATTTGTTTCATACGGCAGATTATAACTATTCTCGGATACCTCACCATTTTTTCCGGCTGGTTTGGTTCGTGCAAACTCTTCTCCCCCCAGGAAAAACGGAACTCCCTGTGCGGTAAATACCATCGCAGCCGCCAGACGGTTCATTGCAAGGCGTACGCCTGCATCACAATCCGGTCTGGAAATCTGCAGTTTATCCCACAAGGTCAGATTGTCGTGACAGGAAACATAATTGATCACTTTCTCCGGTGTATCCGTCCATGTGCCGCCGGCTGCATAGGTATAAGCTGCATAATCTACCTGTGGATGCCACACACCTCCTGCTGCACAGTAACGCACCGCAACTTTCATTTTTTTCTTTCCGCTGACATAGCCGCAGTCTTTGTTATAAAACACATGTCCGCGCACCATGTCCCGGATATCATCCGAAAACATTCCGATGCCGTCCAGCATACGCGCGTTTCTCTTCATGGCACGCCTAAATTCCGGCATGGTTGAAGTACCGCCTGTCCAGCCCTCTCCATACAGAATGATATATGGATTGATTTCTTTTAACCTGCGGCTGATCTCATTCATGGTATCAATATCAAGAACACCCATCAGATCAAACCGGAACCCATCCACATGATATTCCCTTGCCCAGTAACAGACAGATTCTACGATGTATTTGCGCATCATCGGCTGCTCCGAAGCAATTTCATTGCCACAGGCAGATGCATTGGAATATCTGGTTCCGTTCATCCGGTAATAATAATCCGGCTCACATTTCTGCAGACAGCTGTCCAGATCATAGGTGTGATTGTACACCACATCCATGATCACTCCGATGCCCTCCCTGTGAAAAGCCGCAATCATTTCTTTCATTTCCCGGATACGCACCTCCCCATGGAACGGATCTGTTGAAAAAGATCCCTCCGGTACGTTATAATTCAGCGGATCGTATCCCCAGTTATACTCCCGCTTCTTTGGTGCCGCCTCATCAATACTTGCAAAATCATACATTGGCATGATCTGCACATGCGTAATACCGAGCGATTTCAGATAATCCAGCCCGGTAGCTTCTCCCTCTTTGTTTTTGGTTCCCTTTTCTGCCAGTCCCAGATACTTTCCCGGATATTTTACCCCGGAAGAGCCATCCGCGGTACTGTCCAGAACAGAAATCTCACAGATCACCAGATCCGTACGGTTTGAAAAAACCGGTCCATGATCCTCCTTAAAATTCTCCGGATCGGTTTCTTTTAGGTCCAGCACCATACTCCGCTGCCCGTTCACACCGACAGCTACCGAATATGGATCCTGTGACTCCACGGTCTTTCCGCTTCTCTCCAGACGGTATGTATAATAAACATGCCGCAAATCTCCGTCTACCCGAATCGTCCAGGTTCCCTGTACATCCCGTTTCATCGGAAGTGTATCCGACAGGCAGTCCCCGTCTCCTTCCCGATACAGACACAGTGTTACT
>OGIS01001353.1_pt1 | contig 10806 bp, 6 predicted proteins | sample 1571821 | NCBI WGS metagenome assembly OGIS01 (sample SAMEA2581965, study PRJEB24529) | metagenome | biome: Human gut stool | place: China | collected 2011
GGCTGATGTGCTGAAAGTTTATTTTCGTGTGGATGAACTCCACCGATTGAAAATGTCTTCAACATACAATTCTGTATTTTTAGTCGTTTAATTTCTTTTAATATTATGCTTCAGTTTTCGGAGTTTCCGGAGCAGCAGCAGTTTCAGAAGCTTTGGAAGTTTCCGCTGCTTTTTTAGGAGCTTCTGCGGGCTTTGCAGGAGTTTCCGCCGGCTTCTTGGCAGCTTCCGCAACTTTCTTCACCGGCTCTGCAGACTTAGAAGCAACAGCCTCTCCTTCCGCTTTCGGTTTACGCGGCGGGAAATTGAGGGCGATTATCGTACCTTGCGGACAAACTTCTTCGCATTTACGGCAAGACTTACATTTGTTCGGGTCGATGTATGCCAGATTGTTCTCCAGCGTAATTGCCTCGAACGGACATACCTTCACACACTTGCCACAGCCGATGCAGGCTACGGTACAGGCCTTACGGGCTACAGCACCCTTATCCTTGTTTACGCACTGCACATAAACGCGGCGGGATTTCTTGCCTTGCGGACGGATTTCGATAATATTTCTCGGACAAGCCTTGGCACATGCGCCGCAAGCGGTACACTTGCTTTCGTCCACCTCGGGAAGCCCGGTTTCGGGATTCATGCGGATAGCACCGAACTGGCAGGCAGACACACAGTCGCCACATCCCAAACAGCCAAAGCTGCATCCCGTTTCGCCACCGTAAAGAGAAGCTGCGATAGCACAGCTCTTCGCACCGTCGTATTGATTGACACGAGGACGGTTGGCACACGTTCCGTTACATCTTACCACTGCAACCATCGGTTCGGCAGCAGCAGCATCCAATCCCAGGATTTCGGCAACTTTCGTCATGACAGGCTGTCCGCCCACCGGACAAAGTTTACCTTCCAACGAACCTGCCTTGACGCAAGCATCGGCAAATCCGCTACAACCCGGGTAACCACATCCACCGCAGTTTGCCTGAGGCAGCACAGCTGCCACTTGTGCAATTCGCGGATCTTCATACACGGCAAATTTCTTGGAAGCCACGTAAAGAATAACCGCCGCAACCAGCGCTATGGCCCCCAATGAAATTACTGCAATCAGAATTACATTCATAAATTAGTTGTTTATTAATTATTTGTTTTATGTATTAGTTAGTTCATCGGTTTAATCGAGAAAGAGAACTTCTTTCCCAATCGCGACTTGTTCAGCCACAATATATAATAATAAGGTATAAGGAGCCCTAACGAACACAGTGCAGAGACCAGTTCGTCGTGCCACATAGCCATAAAAGCAAAAAGGGAAAAGATTAAAACAAGAAAAGGAAACACAAACGCAAGCAAAACCGCCATTACCCCCATAGACAATTCTCCGACAACCCATACACGGTCGCCGGGCTGATAAGAAGAACTTTCATCTATAACATCGATAAGCTTTTCTTTTGTATCGGCAGAACTGCAATGTCCCTTGATACTGCATGAAGCACATGCTGAAGTTTGAACAATCCTCACCTGAAGATGAGTGCCGTTTATGTTTTCCACAATACCCTGATGTCTTATAGTATCCGCCATTTTGCAAAGTGTGCATTACAAATCGCGGCAAATTTACGCATTATTTGCGAACTGCAAGGGATTAGACTGCTTTTTCTGTGTACGCAAACGCTCTTTTTCCCGTTTTTCGCAGTTTTTCGCTATTTTTTCTTCTGAAAAACAAAAAAAGAGCGCCCCGCTGTCATCGGCGGAGCGCTCCCTTTAATCATTCGCAACAGATATGGTTACCATTTGTAATTGATACCGAAGCTCAACAATTCCTTCACCTGGAAATAGCTGTCGCCTTCGGTAGGTTTGGCACTGTCATCAAAACGGGCATGCACATAAAGCTTGGTGGAGAGATAACGGTTCAGCACAAAATTAATGGTGTTTTCCCATTCAATACGTGTCCACTCGTAACTGGTCTGGAAGTCCAACCGTGAATCCAGAACGATAGAAGGTATGATAGTCCACGAAAGCGTAGGCTGTATTTGAGAACCGAAATTATGCTTGACGCACTTACCCTCGTCCAGGCCGAACTTCACTTCGTCCACCTCTTTATTGCCCACATAGCGCAACATATAGGTCAGCGGGGCGATAAAAACAGACAAGTTAAACTTTTCCTTTTTCAGCTTATAGTCCATACCGATACTGGACGACCAATCTGCGGGTGCAAAGAATGCTGAGACCAGCTCTTCGCTATTCGCCTTGTAACTATGGCAAAACTGTGTTTTAAATTCCGTAGTAATGGTATAATACCACTTGGATGCAGCCTGAATACCCAATTTGCTATAAAGGCGGAACTGGTCGGTGCTTACCAGGTAATCGTGGAACTCATCGGAAGGAGCTGAGTTGAAGCCGAACTTGGCATCCAGCATATTCTCCCACTGGAGTTTCTCCCTATCGTTATAGTTGGCAAACAACTGCAGGTTGGCAAGCAAGGAGTTCGTACTTTCACCGCCCTTATACCAGTTGTCGGAAATATAGTTTTGCGTAATCTGCAACGAACCGTTTCCACCGGTCACCCACCAGTTGGGCTTTTGTATCACGACTTCCACCTCTTCTTTCACTCTTGCCATGTTCTCCTGGGCAAAGAGTTTCACCACGGAAGGCTTGGAAGAGATTTCCTTTTCGATATTGTCCTTGAAAAGTTTTTTCTTCTTAATCTCTTTCTCGGTCATTACCACCAAGTCCGGACGATTGACGTACGTATTCATCATCACGCGGTCTACAACCCTATTCGCATTCTCTTTCGACAAGAAGCTCAATGTATCGAACGGCAGGAGTTCTTTCGTCATCGCAGGTACCGTATCCGGCTTCTGGAAAGTCCAGCCAACCTGCGACAGGCGTTCCATAGGAGCATAATAATAAGTGGTGGGAACAAACATACGGTAATAGTCCGGATTGTATGCAATATACCGTTCGGGAGTAGCCGGATCGTTCAAATAATCCAACACACCGAAATATTTTTCATACAGCACGGAGACTGTATCCAGCCGGTACCCATTATCGCAGGGTTTCAGTTTCAATATCCAGTTCTGACTCCAAATACCCGACAATGTATCCGCATTCTCCGTTGCAGCCTGTTTTCTTGTACTCTTTGCAGCATTTTGGGCTATCACCGGAAAAGAAAGCAGTGCGGCAACCAATCCTATTAAAACACGTCTATTCCTCATACTTTTCTTAAAATCTATATTTGAACGCAAAATTAAATCAAAATGTTCAGATTACAAAAGGTGGAAAGTGAAAGTTTATCAGAACCTTATTACGCACAGATATTCCACTTTTTATAATTGTTTTCACCAAACTGTTATGTACTTCCTCTTTTTTTTCATAATTTTGCGCTTTAATTTTTAGAGAAAACATTTAAAACAGTATAGCTGTGGGAGAAACAAAGTATATTTTCGTCACCGGTGGCGTTGCCTCCTCATTGGGTAAAGGTATTATTTCGTCATCCATCGGTAAATTATTGCAAGCAAGAGGTTATAAAGTAACAATTCAGAAGTTCGACCCGTATATCAATATCGATCCGGGTACGCTGAATCCTTATGAACACGGAGAATGCTACGTAACGGTAGACGGCCATGAAGCCGATCTCGACCTGGGACACTACGAACGCTTCCTGGGTATCCAGACCACAAAGGCCAACAATATTACAACCGGACGTATCTACAAAAGCGTTATCGACAAAGAGCGCCGCGGCGATTATCTGGGAAAGACTATTCAGGTAATCCCTCACATTACGGATGAAATCAAGCGTAATGTAAAGCTGTTGGGCAACAAATATAAATTCGATTTCGTAATTACCGAAATCGGTGGCACGGTAGGCGACATCGAGTCTCTTCCGTACTTGGAAAGCATCCGCCAGTTGAAATGGGAACTGGGTAAAGACGCCTTGTGCGTACACCTTACTTATGTACCCTATCTTGCAGCAGCCGGCGAATTGAAAACCAAACCGACCCAGCACTCCGTAAAAGAGTTGCAAAGCGCCGGTATCCAGCCCGATGTGCTGGTACTCCGCACGGAACATGAGTTGAGCAGTACCTTGCGCAAGAAAGTGGCCCTTTTCTGCAATGTAGACGAAAAAGCCGTTGTACAGAGCATCGATGCACCTACTATCTACGAAGTGCCTATTCTGATGCAGGCTCAGGGACTGGACGAAACTATCCTGAAGAAAATGGGACTTCCCGTGGGCGATACTCCGGGACTGGGCCCGTGGCGCGCTTTCCTCGAACGCCGTCACAAGGCAGAAACGACCGAACCGGTACACATAGCACTGGTGGGCAAGTACGATTTGCAGGATGCCTACAAATCCATCCGCGAAGCCCTTTCACAAGCCGGAACATACAATGACCGCAAGGTATCCGTAGATTTCGTAAACAGCGAGAAGCTGACAGACGAAAACGTAGCGGAAGCATTGAAAGGCATGTCGGGCGTTCTCATCGGACCGGGCTTCGGCGAACGTGGCATTGCCGGAAAGTTCGTAGCCATCAAATATGCGCGTACGCACGACATTCCGACATTCGGTATCTGCCTGGGTATGCAATGCATTGCCATTGAATTTGCCCGCAACGTACTGGGATACGCTGATGCCAATTCGCGCGAAATGGATGAAAAGACACCGCACAACGTTATCGACATCATGGAAGAGCAGAAGTCCATTACCAATATGGGCGGCACGATGCGTCTGGGCGCTTACGAATGCGTATTGCAAGAAGGCAGCAAAGCCTACGAGGCCTATGGCACGGAACACATACAGGAGCGCCACCGTCACCGCTATGAGTTCAACAACGCATATAAGGCAGAGTATGAAGCGGCCGGCATGCAGTGTACGGGCATCAATCCGGAATCGGACCTGGTGGAGATAGTAGAGATACCCGCCCTGAAATGGTTTGTCGGAACCCAGTTCCACCCCGAATACAGCAGTACCGTACTGCACCCGCATCCGCTATTTGTAGCTTTCGTAAAGGCTGCGATTGAAAACGAAACAAAGTAATCATCACTAATTAATAATTGAAAATTCATAATTTGATTAAATGGATAAAAACACCATCACAGGCCTTGTCTTGATAGCAATCCTGTTAGTCGGATTCAGCTTTCTGAGCCGTCCGAGCAAGGAGCAACTGGCTGCACAGCAACGCTATTATGACTCCATAGCCCAAGTACAACAACGCGAAGCTGACCTGAAAGCAAAGGCGGAAGCCGCTTTGGCCAATGACAAAGAGGAACAGACGGCAGACTCTACCGTTCTCTTCTTCAACGCTCTTCAGGGAACCGACTCACAGGTTACAATACAAAACAATCTGGCAGAGCTGACAGTTGCCACCAAGGGCGGACGTATTTCGTCAGCTACGTTGAAAGAGTATATGGGACAGGACAAAAAGACACCTGTTACCCTATTCAGCGGCAACGACGCTTCCATGAACTTCCTTTTCTACAACAAGAAGGAAACCATACAGACGGAGAACTACTATTTTTCGGTGGTGAACCGTACGGACAGCACCGTAACCATGCGTTTGGCGGCAGACAGCGCCAGCTATATCGACTTTAAGTATGCCATGCACAATGACACCTATCTGGTAGACTTTACAATCGACGCCGTAGGTATGGCAAACAAGCTGGCAAACACCGACTATGTAGACATCGAATGGTCGCAGCGTGCACGTCAGATAGAAAAGGGATATACGTATGAGAACCGCCTGGCGGAACTGACCTATAAAATTACCGGAGACGGAACCGATTACCTTTCTGCCGGCAAGAACGATGAGAAAGAAGTGGCAGAGCGCCTGGACTGGATTGCTTTCAAGAACCAGTTCTTCTCTTCCGTATTCCTTGCCGATGCCGACTTTGAGAAGACGAAGCTGAACTCAAAGCTGGAGACACAGGGAAGCGGCTACATCAAGGATTACTCTGCCGAAATGAGCACTGCTTTCGACCCGACCGGCAAAACTCCGACGCAACTGTTCTTCTACTTCGGTCCCAACCACTACAAAACGCTGACCGCACTCGATAAAGGACGCGAGGACAAGTGGGAGCTCAACCGCCTGGTATATCTGGGCTGGCCGTTAATCCGCTGGATAAACAAATGGTTTACCATCAATATCTTCGACTGGCTGTCCAGCTGGGGATTGAGCATGGGTATCGTTCTGCTGCTGATGACATTGATTGTAAAGGCAGTGGTATTTCCCGCAACTTGGAAAACGTACATCTCCTCTGCCAAAATGCGTGTACTGAAACCGAAAATAGACGAAATAGGCAAGAAGTATCCCAAGCAGGAAGATGCCATGAAGAAACAGCAGGAAGTGATGGCGCTTTACAGCCAATACGGTGTGAGTCCGATGGGCGGCTGTCTGCCGATGCTGATTCAGTTCCCTATTCTAATGGCATTGTTTATGTTCGTGCCGAGTGCCATCGAGCTGCGCCAGCAAAGTTTCTTGTGGGCCGATGACTTGTCCACGTACGATGCGTTCATCAATTTCCCGTTCCATATTCCGTTCCTGGGCAGTCACCTCAGCCTTTTCTGCCTGCTGATGACAGTAACGAATATCCTGAACACCAAATTTATGATGCAGCAGCAGGACACAGGCGCCAACCCGCAAATGGCAGCCATGAAATGGATGTCGTACCTGATGCCCGTTATGTTCCTGTTTATATTGAACGACTATCCTTCGGGACTGAACTACTACTACTTCATTTCGACGCTTGTCAGTGTGGTAACTACCATCATCATGCGCAAAATGACGAATGAAGAAGCGCTTCTGGCACAACTGGAAGCGAACAAAAAAGACCCGAAGAAAATGAAAAAGACCGGTTTCGCTGCCCGCCTTGAAGCTATGCAGAAGCAACAGGAGCAGATGATGAAAGAAAAGCAGAACAGGAAATAAACTTCCGTTCAAGATATTTTCTCAGAAGGAAGCCGGACAATGCACTTTGCCCGGCTTCCTTTTCCTTTTTTCAAGTATATCAGTCTCCCAAAAAGAGTTATCGAATGTATCCCCAAAACCTATTTATCGAATATGCAGACTAAATACACCTACAAAGAAATCTGGCTTATAGCCTACCCTATTCTCATCAGCCTGCTCATGGAGCAGATGATCGGCATGACAGACACTGCCTTCCTGGGACGCGTGGGCGAGATAGAATTAGGAGCATCCGCCATTGCAGGTATCTTCTACATAGTAATGTTCATGGTGGCATTCGGTTTCAGTATCGGAGCGCAAATTCTGATAGCACGGCGCAACGGCGAACAGCAATATAAAGAGATAGGCAACCTCTTCTACCAGGGAGTCTATTTCCAGTTGGGAATGGCAGCGGTTATGTTTGCCCTCTGTTACAGCTTCGCTCCGGTGATATTGAAACGGCTTGTCTCTTCCCAGCACATCTACGATGCGGCAATGAGCTACCTCAACTGGCGTGTATTCGGATTCTTTTTCTCCTTTACGGCAGTGATGTTCCGTGCGTTCTTTCTGGGAACGACACAGACCAAAACGCTGACGCTGAACTCAATCGTCATGGTATTGAGCAATGTCGTATTCAACTACATCCTGATATTCGGAAAATTCGGAGTGCCGCAGCTCGGCATTGCCGGAGCCGCCATAGGCTCGTCGTTGGCGGAATTGGTGTCATTGATATTCTTCATCCTCTACACCCGTCACCGTATCGACATCCGCAAGTACGGACTGGACAAAATACCGGGTATCCGCTGGAACATACTCAAACGCATGCTCAACGTCTCTTTCTGGACGATGGTACAGAATTTCCTGTCACTCTCCACGTGGTTCCTGCTCTTCCTTTACGTAGAGCATCTGGGAGAACGTTCGCTGGCCGTTACCAACATCATCCGCAACGTATCGGGCATAATGTTCATGGTTATGATGGCATTCGCTTCAACCTGCGGATCGCTTGTCAGCAACCTTATCGGAGCAGGACACACCGACTGCGTGCCCGGTACGATACGGCAGCATATCCGCATAGCCTATGCGTTCGTGTTGCCGCTTGCCGTGTTCTTTGCGCTGTGCCCCAAGCTGATACTGAGCGTGTACACGGATATGCCGGAACTGCAAGAGGCAGCCGTTCCCTCGCTTTGGGTACTTTGCTCCGCCTATCTGTTCCTCGTACCCGCCAACGTCTATTTCCAGTCCGTATCGGGAACCGGAAACACACGTACGGCCCTGGCCCTGGAGATGATAACACTGGTGGTTTATACCTGCTACATCACATACATCGTAGCCTATCTGAAACTGGACGTGGCATTTGCATGGACATCGGAAATTGTTTATTCCGTAGGAATCCTGGTGCTTTGCTATTTCTACATGAAGAAAGGGAAATGGAGTCTGAAGAAAATTTAAATTAATTTCCTATCTTCGTTACCGAAATAAATCTTCAAACATATATGAAACAATCAAACCTATTATTTATGTCGGCAGCAATGATGTTGGCATCCTGCGGCGGAACCAAAGACGCAGGACAGAACGGAACGCTTATCGAAAGATCGGATATAAAGATTGAAGGTAAGCGCATGACGCCCGAAGCGCTTTGGGCAATGGGCCGTATCGGCAGCGTAGCCGTATCGCCCGACGAGAAACAGATTGCTTACTCGGTAGCCTATTACAGCGTACCGGAAAACAAGAGCAACAACGAGTTGTTTGTCATGAATGCCGATGGCAGCAGCAACAGACAAATCACCCGCGACAGCTGGCAGGAAAGCCAACCCGTCTGGATTAAAGACGGCAAGAAAATCGCTTTCCTCTGCAACGAAAGCGGCAGCAGCCAGGTGTGGGAGATGAATCCGGACGGTACGGAACGCAAACAGCTCACCCGGTACGAGGGAGACATCGAAGGATTCGCTTTCTCGCCCGACGGAAAGAAACTGCTTTTCATTGCGCAGGTAAAAACCGTGCAGAGCACCGCCGACAAGCATTCCGACCTGCCCAAGGCAACCGGTATCATCGTTACCGACTTGATGTACAAGCATTGGGACGAATGGGTGACAACCGCTCCGCATCCCTTCGTTGCAGACTTCGACGGCAACGGCATCAGCAACGTACAGGATATTCTGGACGGCGAACCCTACGAAAGCCCGATGAAACCCTGGGGCGGTATCGAGCAACTGGCCTGGAGCCCTGCTTCGGACAAAGTGGCCTATACCTGCCGCAAAAAGACGGGACTGGCCTATGCCGTCTCCACCAATTCCGATATTTACATCTATGACCTTGCCACCGGGAAAACGGAAAACATCACCGAAGAGAACAAAGGGTACGATACCAATCCCCAATATTCGCCCGACGGCAAGTACATAGCCTGGCAGAGCATGGAACGCGACGGCTACGAGGCAGACCTCAACCGCCTGTTCGTCATGAACCTTGCAACCGGAGAGAAGCGTTTCGTAAGCAGCGCCTTCGAATCCAACGTAGATGCTTTCTTGTGGAACAAAGACTCGCAAAGCATATACTTCATCGGCGTATGGCACGGTGAAACGCAGATTTACAACATCGGTCTTGCCGACAATGACAGTCTGAACCGGCTTACCGACGGCATGCACGACTACGCCTCTCTCGCCCTTTGCGGTGACAAGCTCATTGCCAAGCGCCACTCCATGAGTATGGGAGATGAGATATATGCCGTAAACAACACACGCAGCGGCAATGCTTTCGCCAAGGCCGAGCAACTGACATTCGAGAACAAGCAAATCTACGACCAACTGGAGATGGGTAAAGTAGAGGCCCGCTGGATGACGACCACCGACGGCAAACAAATGCTGACCTGGGTTATCTACCCGCCCCAATTCGACCCGAACAAGAAGTACCCCACCCTGCTCTTCTGCGAGGGCGGACCTCAAAGCCCCGTCAGCCAGTTCTGGAGCTATCGTTGGAATTTCCAGATTATGGCTGCCAACGACTATATCATCGTAGCCCCCAACCGCCGCGGTCTTCCGGGCTTCGGTGTAGAGTGGAATGAAGCTATCAGTGGCGATTACGGCGGCCAGTGCATGAAAGACTACTTCACAGCCATCGACGAAATGGCAAAAGAACCATTTGTCGACAAAGACCGCCTGGGTTGTGTAGGCGCCAGCTTCGGAGGCTTCTCCGTTTACTGGCTTGCCGGGCATCACGACAAACGCTTCAAGGCATTCATTGCCCACGACGGTATATTCAACATGGAAATGCAATACCTGGAGACAGAGGAAAAATGGTTTGCCAACTGGGATATGGGCGGCGCATACTGGGAAAAGGACAACGCTACAGCCCAACGTACATTTGCCAACTCCCCCCACCTCTTCGTAGACAAATGGGACACCCCTATCCTCTGCATTCATGGCGAAAAGGATTTCCGCATCCTTGCCAACCAAGCAATGGCTGCCTTTGACGCTGCCGTAATGCGCGGCGTTCCTGCCGAACTGCTTATCTATCCCGATGAGAACCACTGGGTGCTGAAACCGCAAAACGGCGTTCTGTGGCAGCGCACATTCTTTGAATGGCTGGATAAGTGGCTGAAGTCTGCAAAACAATAAAGAAAGCAGATAAAAAAGAATATGAAAAAAGGAAGCCGGCACATCGTTGCAGTGATGTTGCCGGCTTCCTTTTTTTTCTATGTCATGCTCCCGCTTGTCAGACCAGCACGCCCAATATCGGGAATGTCGCTCCCTGCATTGCGAAGCAGATGCCAAAGACACACGCACTTACAATCCAAAGAATGACCAATGTCCATTTCAGGCCGGAAACCATAGGCTGCCACTTGAATATCTGGCTGAATATCATCCAAACGAGGCTTACCAACGGAATGCCC
>OGIS01001365.1_pt1 | contig 10744 bp, 9 predicted proteins | sample 1571821 | NCBI WGS metagenome assembly OGIS01 (sample SAMEA2581965, study PRJEB24529) | metagenome | biome: Human gut stool | place: China | collected 2011
GTGTAGCTGCGGAAGGTGTGGGTGGGCCGCCCATCCGGGTGGGGCAGCTTGCCGCCGTCGGCCCAGACGAGGATGGTCTGGTCGGCACCGGCACCCCGCAGGGTGATGCAGCGTTTTTCGCAGACCAGCTTTTCCCGGTAGACGCCGGGCCCGATGACGATCTCAGCTTCCAGTTCATAAGGCACGGCCAGCACAGCCTCGGACACCGAAGCGTAATCGCCGCTTCCGTCCTGCGCAACGGTAAGATGCAGCATAGAAAGGGACCTCCCACAAAAAAGATAGTGTTATTATAGTCCCTATTTGTGAATAAATCAACGCCCGCAGGCTTCCAGCCGGAGCACGGCTGCGGTGATGTCGTCGGGGCGGCCGGTCGCCTCGGCGCGGGCGCGGGCCGTTTCCACCAGCGTTTTGGCCAGCACTTCGGGCGGGTCGGCTGCGGCAGCAGAGAGCTCCAGCTGCTTGAGCACCCAGCCGGTGCCGTCCACGAGCAGACCGTCCGATACCAGCACGGCGTAATCGCCCGCCGCCAGATGCACCACCCGGCTCTGCCCGTTCACCCCGCCCAGGATGCCGATGGGCAGGCTGGCATCCCCCACAGGCCGTGCCCGCCCGCCGTGGACCAGAAAACCCGGTGCGGCCCCGGCCTTGAACAGCCGGGCCGTGCCGGTATAGAGGTCCACGCTGATGAGATCGAGGGTCGCGCCGCTCTCCTCATCGCTCTTGAGGGCCAGTGCCACATTGACCAGCCGTGCGGCCAGCTCGGCGGTGAAGCCTGCCTTGAGCAGGCGGGCCGTCAATTCTGCGGCCAGGTTGCCGTCCACAGCGGCCGGGCGTCCGGTGCCCATGCCGTCGCAGAGGATCATCTGCGCAGCGGTGGGGCTGCAGAACTGCTGGACCGCATCGCCGGAGATGCTGCCCCGCGCGGCGCTCCCGGCGGACCCGAAGATGGCCCGCAGAGCGGGCTTTTCGCAGAAGAGAAGGGTCGTCATCCCCTTGCAGGAGAGCACCTGGGGCGGGTCGAAGGTGCGGCGGCAGAGCCGCCCGACCTCCTGTGCCAGTGCGGTCAGCTCCGGGGCAGAGAACCGGGTGCGGGGCAGGGTGACAGCGGCCCGCGTCCGGCCCAGGTCGTCCAGCGTGACGGCAGATTCCAGCGGCGGGGTACCGAGGCTGGCAAAAAAGTCGGCTACCCGCCCGGATTTATAGGGTTCCGGTGTGCCGGGGCGGCCCAGCTGTTCGCTCAGCACCCCCAGCGCGTCAGCCACGGCGCTGTACTGCTCGGTCAGGGCTGTGCGCATGGCTTCGGCGTGGACGCGGGTCTCCTTCCGGCTGCGGTAGAGCGCGAAGGCTTTGTTCACCGCTGCGCAGAGCGCCGCCGGGTGGATGCAGCGCCCCAGCTGGGCTGGGAGGTCGCCGGTCTCCAGATGGCCATTCCGTTCCAGAATGGGCCGCAGGGCGTTCATGCCGTCCAGCGTCGCGGTGTATTCCTGCTTCCAGCAGCTCTCCCGCCGCCCGCAGTTGAAGCAGAGTGCATCGTGGGCGTTGTCGATGACCCAGCGGAAGGTCTCGCACCGGTGGGGCAGGGCATCGTAGACCTCGTTGACGGTCTCCGCGAGGGAGGACAGGCTTTCAGCTACCGCTTCCAGCCGGGTGGCCGCCGCCGAAAAACGGGGCCGCTCCTCCGGTGCGTCCGGTTCGTCTGCGGGCACCGGGGCCAGCCAGCCGCCGGGCAGCAGCGCGGCCAGCCCCAGCCCAGCCCCGGCGCTGAAGGCAAAGCCAAAGGCACTGCCGGGCGGCTGGACGCAGAGCACCCCTGTCACACAGCCGCCCGCATAGGCGGCAAAGGCTTCCACCCGGCGTCCGGGGGCCAGCAGAGCAGCCGCTGCACTGGCGCAGGAGAGCCCGGCCGCCGCCGGGCCGAGGGAGGCATCCGCCCCGCAGAGGGCCGCACCCAGCACGGCACAGCAGGCAAGGGCGGCTTTCCCCTGGCCCCGGCAGCAGAGGGCGGCTTCCAGCGCCGCGCAGAACACGACGCCAAGGCAGACCGGCCCCAGCGTGACCCCGCCCAGGGCCGCAGCGGCAGCGGCCCCGACGAGCAGCATCCCCGCGCCGGGCGTTTCGGGCGGGAACCGCCGCAGGGCAAAGCCCAGCGCCCCCGCCAGCAGGGCATCTGCCCCGCAGGTGAGCAGCAGGTCTACCCCTCCGCCGGTGGGGCCGAAGGCAAAGCAGACGGCCCCCAGCCCCAGAGCTCCGCAGCCCGCCAGCAGGGCGGGCCGGAACCGGCCCGGCCAGAGCCACCGTGCCGCCACAGCGGCCCCGATGGCGCAGAGCAGACAGATGCTGTCCAGTGACAGCGCCCCGAACCCATGGAGCAGCAGCCCCAGCACTGCCCCGGCCGCACAGGCGGCGAAGCAGTCCTCCGCAAAGCCGAGCGTCAGCCCCAGCCCGAAGGGGATGAGCGCCCCATACAGCACCGCCCAGCCGCCGAGCAGCCCGGCCAGAAAAGCCGAACCCTGCCGCAGAGCCGGGCGGACGGCTGCGCGCGGCAGCAGCGCCGCCGCAAAGGGATGGATGGTATCCTGCCTGAGAAGATCGTGCATAAAAAATCCCCGCTTTCCGGCGGGGATCGTTTGTGTTGTTCTGTTTCCCGCGCCTTGTGCATATACTGTAGCGCGGCCGCCGGGCGGTTTTTGGGAGGGTGAAGCGAAGCGGCATCCTTTTGCTAAAACCAAGAAAAAAGCCCTGCAGCGTACAAAAACCGCAGAGCTTTTTGGAAATTTTAGAAGATTCAGCCGTTCAGCTTCTCGATGGCGGCTTTCACGCGGGCAAGGGTCGTCTCGCGGCCCATCATGCAGGCGAGGTCGGTGCCGCCGCCGGGGGTGCGCTGTCTGCCGGACAGGGCGATGCCCAGCGGGTAGAGCAGCCAGCCGTTCTTCTTGCCCAGCTCTTCGGCCCTGGCCTTGCAGGCATCAAAGACGGCGTCGCGGTCGGAGAAGTCCAGAGCTGCATCACTCAGCACGGGCAGCAGTGCTTCCAGCGCTTCCTTTGCGGACTCCGGGGTTGTCTTCTGCTTCTTGTTGGTGTACAGGCTCACGTCGTACTCCGGCATCGCATCGAAGAAGTCCAGCTGCGCGGGGATCTCGCCCAGCACCTCGCAGCGGGGCTGCAGGTTGGCGCAGAGCAGCTTCTTGTCGATGGGGGTGTGGACGGCCTGGTCGATCCAGGGCTCCGCCGCAGCCAGGAATGCGTCCGGGCTCAGGCGGCGGATATACTCCGCGTTGATGGCCCGCAGCTTGAGCGGGTCAAAGATGGCCGGAGACTTGGAGATGCCGTCCGGGCTCCAGACCTTGCGCAGCTCGTCGAGGGAGAAGATCTCCTGCTCGGCGTATTCGCCTCTGGGGTTCCAGCCCAGCAGGCAGATATAGTTCAGGATGGCAGCGCTCAGGTAGCCCTTGGCGCGCAGGTCCTGATAGCTTGCATCGCCGTTGCGCTTGGACAGCTTGTTCTGGGCGTCCTTCATGACCGGCGGGCAGTGGATATAGGTGGGGATCTCCCAGCCGAATGCCTGATACAGCAGGTTGTATTTGGGGGTGGAAGACAGGTACTCGCTGCCGCGGATGACATGGGTGATGCCCATCAGGTGGTCGTCCACGACGTTGGCGAAGTTGTAGGTGGGCATTCCGTCGGTCTTGATGAGGATCTGGTCGTCCATCTCGCTGTTCTCGACCTCAATGTGGCCGTAGACCACATCATCGAAGCCAGTGATGCCGGTGCGGGGGATCTTCTGGCGGATGACATAAGGCTCTCCGGCGGCCAGACGCTTCTGGACCTCCTCTTCGGGCAGGTCGCGGCAGCAGCCGTCGTAGTGGGTCATCTCGCCGTTGGCGCGCTGCTCAGCGTGCAGCGCTTCCAGGCGCTCCTCGGTGCAGAAGCAGTAATATGCCTTGCCCTCAGCGACCAGCTGTTCGGCATACTGTTTGAACATCCCCATTCGCTCGCTCTGGACATAGGGGCCGACCGGGCCGCCGATGTCCGGGCCTTCGTCCCAGTTCAGCCCGGCCTCGCGCAGGGTGTTGTAAATGACGTCCACCGCGCCTTCCACATAGCGGCCCTGGTCCGTGTCCTCGATGCGGAGGATGAAGGTGCCGTCCTCGTGCTTGGCCATCAGGTAGGTGTACAGCGCGGTGCGCAGGTTGCCAACGTGCATATAGCCGGTGGGCGAGGGGGCAAAACGGGTGCGGACTTTATTGCTCGGCATAAAAAACGCTCCTTATCTATATCGGCAAATAAATTTGTGAATTGCTACCCTTTAGTTTAACTGTTCAGCGCGATTTTGTCAACGAGGAGACGCGAAGAACGGCCGGAAGGGGGCGTTCTCTCCCGGAAACGATCAAAATCGTCGAATCTGCCCAATTTTTGGAGAAAAACTTTGGAGCGAAACGCTGCCGAAACGATTGACAAACGGCGCAGAAAACGGTCAAATAAAAACGACACATTTCAACACATTCGGGCGGAGGTAGAGGCAATGAAACAAAAATCGTTCGATGCAGTGCGGCAAAAGAGCAGGGCGCTTGCGGTGCTGCTCTGTCTGGCCGTTCTGCTGCTGACCGGCTGTGGTGGAGGCGGGGCAGCTGCACCGGAACCGCCCGCGTCTGCTCCGGCGGCGGGCAGAACGGACGAGGATACGGCTTCTTCTCCGGCGGCACCCGCGCCTTCGGAACCGGAATCGGTGTCCAGTTCGACGGCCGTGTCTGAGTCGGAAGCTCAATCGCCGCAGGAACCGGAGGTGGAAGACTTTCTCCGCTGTGAGCCGATGGACTACACCAGCGTATCGGCGGTCTGCTCCGGGCAGGAGGGCACCCTCATCGTGGTCAAAGTCCGCGTGGAAAATACGACGGAACAGGTCGTCCATGCGTTCAACACCAGCGCGTCGCTTGGGAACGTGACGGTGGACAACGCAGTGGACGGCATGTCTGCGGACCGGGTCGCTGCGGGCAAGGCCGCAGAACATCTGACGGCGGTGCTCCGGACGACGCAGGGGACTGTGGTGAAAAAGCCGGTCGTTGCGGCTCTGGAAAGCACAGCCGAAGCCCTGCAGCCGGGGCAGAGCGCGGTGGCGTATGGGTATGTATTTCTCCCGGCCAGCGAAGGCAGCTGGACACGGGCGGATTTTCTGTGGAAGGAGCAGGCCATCGGCAGCCTGACGCCGAAGAAGAAGCCGCAGGCCCCTGCGGAGTCGGCTGCGCCGTCGGGCAGTGCCGCCGCTTCGGCACCGTCCGCAAAGCCGGAGCCGCCGGCCAGCTCTGAGCGCCCGACCGCGTCGGAACGCCCTGCCGTCTCGGAGCCGCCCGCAGCTTCGCAGCCCACGGCATCGCCGGGCAGCCCGGCCGGGTCCGAACCGTCCTCGCAGCCGGAGACGTCAGCTGGGTCCGAACACCCCGCTGCATCCGAGGCACCGGCCTCGCCGCCTGCATCCAGCGCACCGTCGGCCCCGGAAACACCGGCAGCCTCCGGGACGCCTGCTTCGTCAGAAGTGCAGGAGCCGGATACGTCCGCGGCGTTCCCGGAGTTTACTGTGCTGGGGCAGACCCTGACGCCGTCCGGTTTCTGTGTGCACTTCCAGGTGAAGAACCACACAAAGGAGACGCTGGACCTGGAAAATACCGCCGCACAGTTTACGGATGCTGCGGATGGGACGTTCCGGGAAGACCGGCTTTACCAGAACGGCACAAAGAGCCGCTGGATCGGTTCGCTCTGTTATCTGACGAATGGAGCGCAGACGGACGAATATCCCTGCTACGTTGTCACGTCGGCCCGGAGCACCGTGCTGAAGCCGGGGGCCTCGGCGGAGATCTGGGTCTACGGGCACCTGTCGGATACGGAGAAGGTGTCTCTGGTCGCCGTGTCGCTCTCTGCCTGCTGCGGCGGCAAAACGTGCCCCATCCCGGACGAAGATGCCCTGTTTCTGGTGCCGGGACGGAACGGCTCGAAGCGTGGGACGAGCAGCAAAAAATCTTAAAAAAATCCCAAGAACCGGAACTTTTCGCCCGGAGGCGGACTGCCTTCGGGCGTTTTTGTGCCCATTCCAAAAACATCCGGGAAGTTTTTGTCGAAAAGGACCGCAAGCGTTGACGAAGCAGAAACTATTTTGTATACTAATGAAGCACTGGAACAATTTTCCTATCACCGGATTTATGGCCGGGCAGCGTGGCCCGGAAAAATGAGGAAAATACGAGAAGCAGTGCGAATTAGAAAAAGGAGAAGCACAAAATGAAAAGTACAGGAATCGTTCGCGGGATCGATGCGCTGGGGCGGATCGTTCTGCCCAAGGAGCTGCGCACCAGCATGAAGCTGGAAACGGATGCAAAGCTCGAAATCTTCGTTGATGGAGACGCCATCGTCCTCAAAAAGTACCGCCCGAAGGGAAGCTGCGACTTCTGCGGGACCGTCGATGAGCGGGCCGTGCAGTTCGCAGGCTACTGCATCTGCTCCGCCTGCCGGAAGAAGATCGGTGCCCTCTGAGCACGGGCCGCAAAAAGGAGAAGACGCTATGAGCCAGATGATCGATTTTATGCTGCCGTCGAGTGCACCGGGGCGGATGCTTCATGCGTTCCGCTGTGTGCCGGAGGGCGAAGTGCGCGCCATCGTACAGCTCTCGCACGGGATGGTGGAGTTCATCGACCGCTACAAGCCGCTGGCTGAGTACCTCGCCGCACGGGGCATCCTCGTGACCGGAAACGACCATCTGGGCCATGGCGGGTCCATCCGGACCAGGGCCGACTACGGCTATTTTGCAGAGCCGGACGGCAACCGGGCAGTGCTGGATGACCTTCACGCCATGACGGTTCTGACGAAAAAGCTCTACCCCGGTGTGCCGTATTTCCTGCTGGGCCACAGCATGGGCTCGTTCTATGCACGGCAGTATCTGTGCGAGTGGGGCAGTGAGCTGGACGGTGCCATCATCCTGGGGACCGGCTTCCAGCCGAAAGCGCTGGTCGCGTTTGCCCGCACGGTCTGCCGGGTGCTGGCGGTCTTTTTCGGCTGGCAGCATCGCAGCAGGCTGGTGGCGGAGCTTTCGTTCCTGGGCTACAACAAGGGGCTGGAGGGCCGCACCACCCACGACTGGCTCAACCGCGACCCTGCCGAGGTGGACAAGTACCTCGCCGATGAGCGGTGCACCTTCACGTTTACGCTGAATGCCTATTACAGCATGTTCACGGGCATCCTGCGGCTGTACGACCCGGCCTTTCTGGCCCGGATGCCGAAAGATCTGCCGGTACTCTTCCTGGCCGGTGATGCCGACCCGGTGGGCGAGCGCAGTGCGGGCGTCAGGCGAGCCGTGCAGAGCATGAAGGGTGCCGGGATGCGGGACGTGCAGGTCAAGTTTTACCCCGGTGCCCGGCATGAGCTTCTGGTGGAGACGAACCGGGCCGAAGTCTTTGCCGACATCGGCGATTTTGTGGAACGGCACCTTCCCTGAGCGGCATTGCCGTGAAATCGGGATGGGTGTTCGGAAGATGAAAAAAGACACCTCATGGCGAGGTGTCTTTTTTCATAGGGTGATGGTGGGCCAGGCAGGACTTGAACCCGCGACCAAGCGGTTATGAGCCGCCAGCTCTGACCAGCTGAGCTACTGGCCCGCAGAGGTACCCGGCGAAAAAACAGGGTACAACAGATAGTATAGCAAAAAACTGCGAAAATGAAAAGCGTTTTCGGACAAAATTATTTTGTGCGGTGGGCCTGGAGCTTCTGCATCATAAAGGTGTCCAGCATTTCCTGCGGGAAAAGCGGCTCTTTGTAGCCGAAGGATTCCCGGATGAAGATGAGGGTCACGATGGTCTGACGGCCGGGGTCGAGGCGGAGGGTGTAGAGGGTATCCAGCGGCTGCTGGGTGGGCTGATGGAGCGTGAGGTGGAGCAGGAAGCCGCCGTCGTTCTCGCGGCGGCACTCGTAAGCGAACTCGTCGGTCTCGCTGTGGAGGTCGAGCCGGTCGAAGCACTCGTCCAGCGGCAGGTCGGTGCGGAACTCGCTCAGGCCGGCGGGGCCGTACTGGCTGCGGCGGGTGTTCTCGCGCCGGGTGAGCAGCAGAACGATGGCGCCCAGCGCCACCGCCAGCAGGATGATGGAAATGACAGCGTTCATGGAGCCCTCCTGAATGGTTTTTGGATCAGAGTTTTCCTTATTGTAACACAACCCGCAGGAAATTGTGTTATAATATTGGAAAAATTCTAAAATTTGCGGTCGCCCATGCCGTCTCATGGGCGGGGAGGCTCACAATGAAACTGAAATTCACCCACAAGACCTGGTACTTTTTCCTGCTGTGCGCAGCGGCGGCATCCATGCTGAACGGCTTTGCCGTGCTGGGCGGGATGGACTTCTCCTTCTTGGAGATGGCGGCATTCTGCATCACCGGCATCACCCTGCTGTTCCTGGCGGCGGAAAAAGGCAGCTCGGCCAAAGACAAGCGCAATTACTTCGGCCTCTTCGTGGTGCTGATGCTCAGCTACATGGGCCGGGGCTGGGCGGCATACATCTGCTCGGCGCTGGTCTGGCCCGGCCTGCTGGGCTACGAATACCAGAAGGGCAGACCCATTCAGCGGCAGCTGCAGCTGGTGGGCGCGGCAGAGGTGCTCCATCTGCTCTTTGTTCTGCTGACGGTCTATGGCGGCATGGCGGGCCTGAGCTTCTGGGCGAACCTGCTCTGGGTGTTGCTGGCCTGCGCTCGCGGCTGGGCCGCACTGAGCCTGTATAAGATGCAGGAGGACGCATGAGCCCGCAGCGGCGCGCACCGCGCAGGAAGAAAAAGATCGGTCGCCGACGGTTCCTGGCGGGGCTGGGCTGTGCCGCCGGAGCGTATTTTCTGTACCGTTCTGTCCGGAATGTAGAAAAAACAGACCCACCCGCAGTGCTGCAGCCGGATGAGACGCCGAACCCGGCCCTGCCCTCCGGTGAGTGGCGGGCGGTCTGGGTGAGCTATCTGGAATGGGCGCGGATGGACTTTTCGTCTGAGGCAGCGTTCCGGGCGGACATCGCCGCGCTGATGGACAACTGCGCCGCTCTGGGGCTGAACACCGTCCTCGCGCAGGTGCGGCCCTTCGGGGATGCGCTGTATGAGAGCAGCCTGTTCCCGTGGAGCCATCTCTGCACCGGTGCGCAGGGGCAGGCACCTAGCTTCGACCCGCTGGATGTGCTCATCACCGAGGCACACGCGCGGGGGCTTTCGTTGGAAGCCTGGATCAACCCATATCGGCTGAAAAGCTCTGCGGCCATGCCGCCCAGCATCGGGGAGACGAATCTGATGCACACCCATCCGGAGTGGTGCTGCACGGTGGGCGAGGGGGTCTACCTGAATCCAGCCATCCCGGAGGCCGCTGCGTATGTGGTGCAGGGGGTGGCCGAGCTTGTGGAGCGCTACGCCGTGGACGGCATCCACTTCGACGATTATTTTTATCCCACGACCGAAGCCTCTCTCGACGCGGCGCAGTTCGCAGCCAGCGGTGAGAAGGATCTGGCATCCTGGCGGCAGCAGAACGTGACGAGCCTGGTCAAGGCTGCGCACGATGCCGTGAAGGCAGCAGACCCGACCCTGCGGTTCGGCGTCAGTCCGCAGGGGAATCCGGAGAACGATCTTGCCACCCAGTACAGCGACATCTACACCTGGCTGACGGCCAGCGGGGCCGACGCCGTGGTGGATTACCTCTGCCCGCAGGTGTACTGGGGCTATGGATACCAGCTGCAATCGGGCAGCACCCGCTTTGCCTTTGAGAACATCGTGCCGGAGTGGCTGGGCATGGCCCGCGCCGGGGATGTGGCGCTGTATTTCGGGCTGGGGGCCTACCGCATCGGCGTGGGTGATGGCGGGGCCAACGCCGACAGCACGAGCCAGTGGGCCACCGGTTCCGCGCTGGCCCGGCAGACGGCCGATCTGCGCAGCCGGGGCGCGCAGGGCTGGGCGCTCTACCGGTACGATTCGCTCTTCGGCCCGGCCCGGAACGACCTTGCCGCCGCCGAATGCGCGGCCCTGACGGCACAGAATGGGGAAACGCGCTGAAGTGTCTTGTATGCAGGAAAAAAATGCGGTATACTATACCCGTATCATGCCTTGCAAAAGTACACTTTTTTGCGATTTTTGAGGATAAAAAACCATGAAGAAAACAAAACGGATCTTTGTCTTTGCGCTGGCGCTGCTTCTGGCTGCGCTGATGCTCACCGGCTGCAAAAGCACACTGACGTCCATCGCCCACAAGCTGACCGGCGCGTCGGACGAGGTACAGGAGGAGGACACCACCCAGTGGGCGGCCCCCAGCAGCGACCCGCTGATGATCGAGGGCATTGCCGACACCTCCGCCAAATACGCCACGGCTGTGGCCAACGGCTCGCTGAACATCGTCTTCAACGGCATCTGGAGCCGCCAGACCGACTATTTCACCGCGCCGAACGGGCTGCTCTCCGTCTACGGCTGCGGCACGGCGGAGGGGGTGCAGAGGTTCAAGATCTCGCTGTGGAAGAAGGTCGATGGCGGCGCACAGTATGTGGACAACACCACCTACTACTTCGTCACCGACGGCCAGAACTACCACTGCGACATCGGCGATCTGGACCCCAACGCCAGCTATCGGCTGACCATCTCCTATGATTCGAGCAAGTATTACCTCTACGGACTGCTCAAGGTGGAGGGGATCGGCGGATGAATACGCAGACTCGGCATTCCCTGATGCTGATGCTCTGCGCCCTGATCTGGGGCACG
>OGIS01001368.1_pt1 | contig 10725 bp, 6 predicted proteins | sample 1571821 | NCBI WGS metagenome assembly OGIS01 (sample SAMEA2581965, study PRJEB24529) | metagenome | biome: Human gut stool | place: China | collected 2011
GCATCAATACAAAGGTGCTGGAGCATACCGGTTTTTCTGAAACCATTATCAAACACATTGCACAAGCATATCGTATCCTTTATAAGGCCAATACTTCTTTGCATGATGCATTGGGACGTATTCGTGAACAGATTCCTAACGGACCGGAAATTGAAAACATTATCCAGTTTGTGGAAACTTCAAAATTAGGAATTATTCATTGATATAGATAATGGCAGGGCGAAGAAAGGAAAACGACCGTGAAGAGTTAAAGTTGCGTGTGGTGGAAACAGCTTCCAAGTCTTTTATGACTTTGGGGATTAAGGCTGTGCACATGGACGATATAGCAAGTTCGCTTTCTATATCCAAGCGTACGCTTTATGAGCTGTTTGGAGATAAAGAAGAACTTCTACTGGAAGTTTTCCGTTTCTATCGTCGTTGTATGAATGAGTATATGCAAGAGATTGCTTCCAGTGCGAATAATGTGCTGGAAGTAATCCTTACATTTTATGAGCGTAAGTTCAATGAGTTATGTACAGTAAACCCTTTGTTTTTTCGTGACTTGCGCAGATATTCCAAGGTGTTGGAGTATATACACGATGACCGTCGCAGGGGAGATGCCGATGCATTGGCCTATTTTCAAAAGGGGGTAGAGCAAGGTATTTTTCGCAGCGACATTAATTTTCAGATTATAAATCAGGCCATGGCCATGCAGATGGACTTGTTGATTTATTCAGACATTACAGACCATTATCCGCTGGCTGAAATCTATAGCGAAATCACTATCTTACACATGCGGGGGATTACCACAGAAAAAGGTTACCGCATGGTCGATGATTTTTTGAAGAATATTCGAGAAAAGCATATCGGATAATCTTTTTTACTTAAAACTCCTCTATCTTTGGTTCTTTGAACATAGGATATAGCTCGACAGTATCTGTACTTAAAAGCAAGCTTTTGGCTTGGTATTGCTCTCACCTTTCACTATCTTTGATTTCTCGAAGATAGGATGCGGTTCGGCAATACTTGCGCTTAAAAGCAAGCTTTTGGCTTGGTATTGCTCTCACCTTTCACTATCTTTGCACCCGATTTTAGAGGAAAGTTCATGAAGAATAAATTGTTATACACTTTTCTGTTCACCCTTCTGGTGGTGGCAGGTCTGTTTGCCATGCATTTTTTGCCGTCTGTTTCTTTTCGTGGCGAACCTTTGAGAAGGGTTGATTTGCTTTCAGACATTCGTATAAAGAAGGAAATAGCAGAACCTATGGATTCTGATACTTTGGTGCTGCCGCCTCCCGTAAAGCCCGCTTTTGTGGATACCTGCAAGAGTGGAATGGTCTGCATTGAAGAATATGCCGATTCTGCAGGGCGTGGAATGGAGTATTTTTATGAGGCTTTGGGAAAGGTTTCTTCTTTAGGACGCCCGGTACGTATTGCCTATTTCGGAGATTCATTTATTGAGGCCGACATCCTGACCGGTGACTTACGTGAAATGTTGCAGAAACGTTTTGGCGGATGCGGGGTAGGATATGTGCCCATCACAACGAAAATAGCCGGTTTTCGCCCTACGGTACATCATTCGTTTGGTGGATGGGGCAGTCACTCTATTACGGATTCCACCTATTTTGACCGTTCTCGTCAGGATATTTCCAATCATTATTTTATTCCTTCTTCGGGAGCTTATGTCAGCCTGAAAGGTGAGAAACGCTTCTTGTCGCATCTTGATACCTGCGAAGTGTCTACCTGTTATTTTCTGACTTCCGATTCTTTACGGCTGACTGCATCCGTCAATGGGGGAGAGGCACAGCCATTCTCTGTAGATGGAAAAGATGAATTACAAGCTGTGTCTGTGAACGGACGTATCGGCTCTGTGCGCTGGAAAGTGGAACAACTGGATTCTACGGCTTTGTTCTATGCCGTGACGATGGATCCGCGTCAAGGTGTGGTAGTCGATAATTTCAGTACCCGTGGAAGCAGCGGACAGCAGTTGGGTAATATTCCGATGTCGATACTTCGCCAGTACAACCGTTTGCGTACATACGATTTGATTGTGTTGCAGTACGGGCTGAATGTAGCTTCAGACAAGGTAATGAACTATACCTATTACAAGGATGCGATGAAACCGATAGTGGAGCGTTTGAAAACTGCCTTTCCAGAGGCTTCAGTCCTGATTGTCGGTGTGGGAGATAGAGAAAACAAGGATGAAAACGGTGAATTGCGTACTATGCCAGGAGTGAAGCGCCTGATTCGTTACCAGCAGGCACTTGCGGCAGAAACAGGGGTGGCATTCTGGAATATGTTCGAAGCCATGGGAGGCGAAGGTAGTATGGTAGAGATGGTGAACCACAAGCCTCAGATGGCCAATTATGATTATACTCACATCAATTTCAGGGGAGGAAAGCACATTGCCGGACTTTTGTTTGAAACGTTGATGTACGGCAAGGAACAGTACGAAAAACGAAAAGCTTATGAAATGGAGTGAGATACGTTTTTGGGGGATACTCTTCGGGTTCCTTTTGGGAGCATTGCCGCTTTTAGCGCAGGATGCTTTGCCGGAGAAATCGCGTCCTGACCGTCATTCCGGACATGTGTCCGACAGCGAGGCCATGCAGCAGCTGATGCGTTTTGTGGAAGTCAGCAATCCGATGCCAGCCAGCTTTAAGGGAGCAACTGAAAATACGATTATAGACCCAACGCATGAACTGGAGCCTTTCTGGCAGAAACTTTCCGTGCTCGACCGACCGTTACGTATCGTGCACATCGGCGATTCTCATGTGCGGGGGCATGTGTATCCTTATATTGTACGGCGTCAGCTGGAAGACGATTTCGGACGGGAGGCCGTGCTTGATATGCAGGTGAGTTACCGTACTTCGGGACTGGCGCAGGAAACGGGAGCAGCAGGGATTGTATATCACATCGTAGGAGTAAACGGAGCGACTTGTGCTTCTTTTGCTACCCCTGAGAACATTCGTCAGATTATCGAACTGAATCCGGACCTGGTTATTCTTTCGTTCGGCACCAATGAAGCACATGGTCGCCGTTATTCTTCGGCGGAGCATCTGGCGCAGATGGACAATCTGTTGGGAGAACTGAAGAAAGGATGTCCGCAGGCGGTATATCTGCTGACTACTCCTCCCGGAGCCTATGTCCGCAATGGCCGGCGGGGCGCAAGGGTGATCAATCCTCGCACGAAATTAGTGGTAAAGACAGAACTGGATTATGCGGCTTCACGGGAACTCGCTATATGGGATATGTATCACGTGGTAGGAGGTGAACGCTATGCCTGTCTGAACTGGAGTAACGGAAACTATTTCCAGCGCGACAAGATTCATTTTACGCAGGACGGATATATTTTACAGGGATTATTATTACACGAAGCGATTATCAAATCATACAACAATTATGTGGAAACTCAACTGGACGGAACTTGGAATTGACTGGGACAGACTTAAGGATGTGCTGACGTACGATGCGTCGCAACCGATGATTTTCAGCAGTGGCTTCTTCTTGCTGCTTTTTCTCGGATTCAGCCTGATTTACCTGATTTTGCAGAAAAAGACTACGGCGCGTCTGCTGTTTGTTACCTTGTTTTCTTATTATTTCTATTATAAGAGCAGCGGGTTTTATTTCTTTCTGTTAGGCATTGTCACGGTGTCCGACTTCTTGCTGGCTCGCAGGATGGAACTGACCGTACAGCCTTGGAAACGGAAACTGTTGGTAGTATGCAGTTTGTGCATCAACCTCGGATTGCTTTGTTATTTCAAGTACACCAATTTCTTTTATGAGATGCTGGCTCCGTTGTGGCACGGGCAGTTCGAACCGCTGGACATATTCCTTCCGGTGGGAATTTCCTTCTTTACCTTCCAGTCGCTGAGTTATACCATTGACGTGTATCGTCGTGACCTGAAACCGTTGACTAACTTGTTGGATTACGCGTTTTATGTGTCGTTCTTTCCACAGTTGGTGGCAGGGCCCATCGTGCGTGCACGTGACTTTATCCCGCAAATCCGTCAGCCCTTGTTTGTATCATCTGAAATGTTCGGACAGGGCATATTCTTCATTGTAAGCGGCTTGTTCAAGAAAGCGGTGATTTCAGATTATATCAGTGTGAACTTTGTAGAACGTATCTTCGATAATCCGGGATTGTATTCCGGACTGGAAAACCTGTTTGGCGTCTACGGATATGCCTTGCAGATATATTGTGATTTCTCGGGTTACAGTGACATGGCCATCGGTATTGCTTTGTTGTTGGGATTCCGTTTCCCACTCAACTTCGATTCCCCTTATAAGTCGGATAGTGTGACCGACTTCTGGCACCGCTGGCACATTTCCCTGTCGTCCTGGTTGCGTGACTATCTTTATATCTCTCTGGGCGGTAACCGAAAGGGAAAAATCCGTACCTACATCAACCTGATACTGACCATGCTTTTAGGTGGTTTGTGGCACGGTGCTTCGTGGAACTTTGTGGTGTGGGGCGGATTGCACGGAGTGGCACTAGCCTTGCATAAGTTTTTCCGCAACCTGTTGGGTCGGCCAAAACAATATCGCAGCCGGGGAATACGTAAATTCTTTGCTGTGGTGCTGACCTTCCATTTTGTATGCTTCTGCTGGATATTCTTCCGAAACTCCACGTTTGAGGCTTCGGTGACCATGATTCGCCAGATATTTACAGCCTTCCATCCGGAATTGCTGGAGCAGCTCCTGACGGGCTATTGGAAGGTATTTGCACTGATGGGAGTAGGCTTCTTGCTTCATTTCTGTCCCGACAGCTGGCAGAATGCGTGCAGCCGGGGCATGGTGCGTATGCCACTCGTAGCCCAGGCACTGATAATGATTGCATTGATTTATCTGGTCATTCAGGTGAAAAGCAGCGATATTCAGCCGTTTATCTACTTCCAGTTCTGATGCGTGTGATTGTATAGGCGTGTAAGGGTACAACTATTTTAGTTTTCGTTCTCTATTTTTTCAGGAAAAAATTAGGAGAAAAGACTGAATAATTGTATTTTTGTCACGCTTTCGAAATATCCTTTTTCAAAAAGGATGTTGGAAAGTGTGCTTATTGATATTTGCGCCCGTAGTTCAATGGATAGAATAAAGGATTCCGGTTCCTTCGATTGGGGTTCGACTCCCCACGGGCGTACATAAAGCTTATTAGACTGAAAAAGAACGGTTTAATAAGCTTTTTTGTTTATACTTACCTGCCTTCAGAAAACGAGGTCTGTACTTTCGGAGAAAAACGTTTCTGCGTTTGTGCTGAAACGCCTTTGTGTTTGACACAAAACGTACTTGTGTTTCGAGTAAAACGCACTTGCGTTTTGATTAAAACGTCAAAGCGTTTTCCGGTGAATGTAAAGGCGTTTTCAGAAGGTGAAAAAAATCACTGTTAAAAGTTGACTGAGAGATGAAAAACTACATGTTTGAAATTTGTGCGAACTCTGCAGAGAGTTGCGTAGCTGCCCAGCAGGGGGGCGCTCATCGGGTAGAATTGTGTGCCGGTATGCCGGAAGGTGGAACCACTCCGTCGTTGGGTGAGATTAAGGTGGCCCGTAAGTTGATTGACATCCGTCTGCATGTCATTATCCGTCCGCGTGGAGGAGATTTTCTGTACACACCTTCTGAATTGGAGATTATGGAAGAAGATATTCGGGCTGCCCGTCAGGCGGGAGCCGATGGAGTGGTGTTCGGTTGTCTTACACCGGAAGGCGAGCTGGACAAGCCGGCCATGCAGCGTCTGATGGAAGCTTCCAAAGGGCTTTCGGTGACTTTCCACCGTGCGTTTGATTATGTCAAATCTCCCCGTGAGGCGCTTGAAGAACTGATAGGCATGGGCGTGAACCGTGTGCTGACTTCCGGTCAGATGCCTACGGCCATGGAAGGGGCACCCTTGCTGGCTGAGTTGGTGAAGCAGGCGGGAGACCGCATTATCATCATGCCGGGCTGTGGAGTGAACGAACATAACATTGCGGAACTGGCTCGTGTGACGGAAGCCGGTGAGTTCCATTTTTCGGCGCGTGAACAAAAAGAAAGCCGGATGCTTCTTCGCAATCCGGCTTTGTCGATGGGAGGTACGGATATGGATGAATATGCTCATCCGGTCACGACTCCCGAAAAGGTGCGTCGCACCATTGAGGCGCTTACAGTCCGTGGATAACATGGAGCAGTTGCTCGCCCATGCCGATGGTGTATCCGTGTGATTCGAAGACTACACGGTTGAACGTATCGCCCAGGATAATCACCGGCAGGGTGGGTTTGCTGCCCAGCTTCATATTTTCAGCAATCATTTTCAGAATGCTTCCGTCCTTGTCTATACCAAATACTACGTTCGACGGAAGGTTGGGGAATTCCTTGCGGTCGAATTTCTTGTAAGCTGCTTCGTCTGTGAAGAGCAGTACAATCGTACGTCCCCATTTCTCAAATTCCGCTTTCTTTACTTCGATGTCTTTCAGGGCATGGTTGGTCGGTTCCTGACCTACGCCTAATACGCCGACAATGTAATATCCTCTTCCGGTAGTGTTGAGTACGGATACTTGTTCATCGGTGCCCGGACGGGTGTAGAGTGCTTCGGAATTGAAGCTGCCGATAACACGTACTTCTTCCGTATTGTTGCGCATGCAGAGAGGAGTTACCGTGGTCTTTCCTTTGTCGACAGTGAAGAATGAAACCTGGCTCAATACACCTCCGTTGGCCATACGGCTACCCGTTACCATCATATAATAACCGGTCGACATGCTGCTTCCGTTTTTCAGCAGAGAAGCCCAGCTGGCATCTTCCGGATGGTTCTGCAACTGGAATGTGCCGTTGTCATATTTCGACAGGGTGAAGTGTGTGTAGTATTTCGGATTGTCCAGTCGCGGAATAGGCTGGTAAGTAGCTTTCAATACACCTTCCGACAGACTTCCACCTTCCGAACTTTCAAAGTCCACCAATACCGGTTTTCCGTTGAGACGGTAGCAGATGTTGCCGTTTACTTCATCCTTCCAGGCGGGGATACCTAAGCTACGGGCAGCAGCTACGAAGAAGATGTCTCTTGACTGTGAGTCAGTCACACGGCTGCGCCATACACCTTCGGGGGAGGTAATGGTGAATATCGTACTCAGGTCGTTGCGGATAGACAGGCTGTCCTTACACCATTTCACGAGCACCTGTGGGTCAGCTTTGATTTGTGCGGCCAGTTCGGCTGACAAGGCTTTCTGCAGGTAGGTACGGTAAGGAGTCAGCATTTCAGTCGCAATGCGCGGTGCAAGCACTTCTTTCACGTCAGCTTTCGCATCGGTAGCATACAAATGGTCTTCCAGGATGCTGCAAGGTGTATCGCGCAGGTCTTTATCAGCCAGTGTGCTGAGCAATTCCAATGCACGGGCACCCTGTCCCTTTTCTGCTGCATTCGACAGGAACTGCATGATGTCCGCATGGTTTCCTCTGGATTTCAGAATGTATGTGCTTGTCTGGTTCACATCCAGTTTCAGTCCTTCTGCAAAAGCCTTGGCCTTTTCTTCGGTAGGGAAGCTGGCTACGTAGGCATTGCGGATAGAGTCTTCCTGAGCCATGCGAAGGGTGTTTTCCTTACGCTGTGCATCGGTCACTTCCGGGAAGTTGGCCTTTTCAGCCGGCGGCACGATGTGCAAGGTATCGGTAAATACATCTCCCGGACGGTGAGAAAGCGTCAATGTAACTTCTTTATCTTTTCCGAAAGAAACTTTCTGCAAGCCGAAGTGGTCATTTGCCGAAGCGTACACTACCATGTCACCCAATCCGGCGGAGAGCGAAGCCTTTCCTTGCGTGTCGGTCGTTTTGTTGGCTACGGTGAAGAATTCAGCGTAATTGTAAATTTTGAACTCTACGTGAGCGTCTTCTACAGCTTTACCCTGAGCATCTACCACCGTAACAGTGACGGGTGCACTCTGTCCGTAGTTGTCAATGATGTTGATTTCCGTATAGTTGGCAGTGGTTTTCATCACTTCTTCCGGTCCGTCGTATGCACCGAATACTTTGGTGTGCATCAGCATTCCTCTGCTGGCAGGAGCGTTGAACCATCCTAAATTGAGTACCGGTTCCGGTTCGCAGGCACCAAGGAAGTACCATTTGCCGTCCACCCAGGCTTCTACCCAGGCATGGTTGTCGTCTGTATGCGCCCAGCGCGGAGTGTACACCTGACGGGCAGGGATACCTACGGCGCGGAGAGCGGCTACCAGGAAGGTCGATTCTTCACCGCAGCGTCCGTAAGCCGTCTTGACAGTAGCCATCGGGGCACTGGTACGGATGTCGGTCGGGGTATAGATTACTTTTTCATGACACCAGTGGTTTACTTCCAGCACGGCATCGTACATGGACAGTTTTTCCACACGCGGCATCAGTTCCTGGCGGAATACTTCGCGTGCATTGTCCAGGTTTTCGTTGTTTACTCTGACTGGGAGTACAAAGTGGCGGAATATCATGTCAGGAATTCCGGCTCCCCATGAAGTCTCTTTGCGGTTCTGAAGTGCCAGGCGTACATTTTTCAGGTAAAACTCTCCGGAATAGTCGGAAATATCGCCTGGAGTCATGTAGGCATACAGGAACATCATGGCTTCCCGTTCTTCCAGTGACATGTCTTCATTGAAAATGTCAAAAAGATTTCCCCGATTGAGAATCTCTTTCTTTTGTCCGAAATCAGCTTCCACCTTGTTGCGGTAATCGGCTTCTTTTAGAAAATGGTTGGGAGAAGTCGAGGTGCACGACGGGAAGAGGCAACTGAGCCAGAATGCAAATGCGGGTATAAGTAGTTTTTTCATGTAGGTAATAAAGATTTGGTAAAAACAGAAATAAAAAAGACACGGAAACGAGAAGTTCTTCTCTGAGGATGGACTTCTACGTTTCTGTGTCTTTTTGCTTAAAATGTAATATGCACTTAGATAGGTTTATATTCTACAAATGCTTCCATAGCTTCATAGCAAGCCAGACCTAACTGGTCGTAAAGTGAAGCGGTTCCACGGTTGCGGTCTTCACTTCTTTGCCAGAACAGACGTTCGTCATTGCCCAGGAACGGTGCGCTTTCCATCTGAGACTGATGTTTCAGGATAGAATTACGTTTTGCACGAAGTTCTTCCGGACTCAGGGGTACGGCCATTTCGATGTTTTCGATTTCCCATTCAGCCCATGCACCACGATACATCCAGATGCGGCAGTCGTTCAGCCATTCTGCACCGGCATTCTTCTCTTCATCAATAGCGGCAAAGACAGCGTCCGTACATACGCGGTGGGTACCGTGCGGGTCGGCCAAGTCGCCGGCTACGTAAATCTGATGAGGTTTTACTTCGCGGAGCAGGTTCAGCACGATTTCTACATCGGCTTCGCTGATAGGATTCTTTTCAATCTTTCCGGTCTCATAGAACGGAAGGTCAAGGAAGTGGCAACGGCTGAGCGGAATATGGTTGAACGTACAAGCGGTACGAGCTTCACCACGGCGAATCAGACCTTTGATGGTCAGAATATCGCGTGTATCCATGTCGCCTTCTTTCTTAGTAGAGAAGAACTGCTTGATTTCAGCGTATTTGTCGCAGATTACTTTATCTTCACTGTTTTCGAACAGCTGGTTAAAGCCGTTGATGAAATGCATGAAGCGTACTACTTCTTCATCGCCTACGGCAATGTTTCCGGAAGTTTCGTAAGCTACGTGTACTTCATGTCCCTGTTGTACAAGGCGACGCAGTGTACCTCCCATGGAGATTACATCGTCATCCGGATGCGGAGAGAATACGACTACACGTTTCGGGAACGGTTTGGCACGTTCCGGGCGATAGGTATCGTCAGCATTCGGCTTACCACCCGGCCATCCGGTAATGGTGTGCTGAAGGTCATTGAATACCTTGATGTTGGCATTGTAGGCAGAGCCGTAAAGAGCCAGCAGTTCGCTTAAGCCATTTTCGTTGTAATCCTTGTTGGTCAGTTTCAGGATAGGTTTGTTCAAAGTAGTACATAACCATACGATAGCACTTCTCACCAGTTTGTCGTTCCATTCACAGCTGGTTACTAGCCATGGACGCTGGATACGGGTCAGATGGGCTGCTCCTGCCAGGTCTACACAAACGGTAGTATTTGTATGAAGTTGCAGGTAAGACGCCGGTAATGTGTCACTTACTTTATCTTCTACCGCGCTTCGGATGATGTCTGCTTTGTCTTCTCCCCAAGCCAGCATGTAAATCTTTCTTGCTCCCATAATGGTGTTGATACCCATGGTGATGGAGCAGGGAGGAAGATTGTCTACACCGATATTACGTGCGGCTTCAGAACGGGAAGTGGCATCAACCAAAATCAGACGGGTGGTAGAGCTGGCATGTGAGCCCGGCTCATTCATACCGATGTTTCCTTCACGACCGATACCCATAATGACCATATCAAGACCTCCAAAAGTCTGTATGCGCTGTTCGTACAAGCGGCAGTGTTCAATGATAGCTTCCTGAGGAATGCTACCATCCATCGTAAAGATGTTTTGGTGGTCAATGTCTATCTGTGAAAGGAAAAGTTTGTTTAAATGGTTGAAGCTACTTCCTGCACCTTCAACCAACGGATAATATTCATAGAGGTTGAAGAAAACTACATTACGGAAGCTTACACCTTCGTCTTTATGTTTACGGATGAGTTCTGTGAACAGTGGACGGAGGGAAGCTCCTGTACCTATGGCGATTGTACAGAATTTTCCTTCGCGTTGTCTGTCCTGTATTTTAGCTACGATTTCATTGGCAATTTGTTCTACACCTTCTTCAATTG